>Ga0207757_100044_pt1 | contig 105066 bp, 95 predicted proteins | sample A23P3SouthBayCA_2_FD_187752 | JGI IMG/M metagenome (GOLD analysis project Ga0207757, IMG submission 187752) | Aerobic enrichment media microbial communities from Eden Landing Ponds, California, USA - A23 P3 (2) (SPAdes) | ecosystem: Environmental > Aquatic > Marine > Unclassified | place... | reverse complement strand
GCGGCGAAGCCGCGCCTGCGGGCACCGCTCGGGCCAAAAAACGTTCAGAAAAAAGCCGGCGGCTCACTCCGTTCGCCGCCGGAGAACCGCTCGCGCGCCGGCGGCGCGCTCGCGGATGCAAACCGCAGATAGGAATCCACGCTTGTACCTATTCACTTATCGGAAAAACTTAATTTACAAAACATGTCTCACCTTATTAGGAACATATTCCAATTATGCGGCGCTTGCGTACATTCAAGTACGAATCCGCGACCAGCGCCCCCGTGACCTGACGAGCCATCGCCGGACCGCCGACCCGAGCAGTCAGCACGCCACTGACTGGTCGGTTCCGCCAGCGCGGCACCACGGTCCGGCGTCCGGGAGCGGTGTCGCCTGTTCGCTATACTTGAGTGGGCCTGTTATAAACGGGCCTCGCTCGCGGCGGGGTATCTACAATGCTCTCCAGGTCGTGTGCTGTGGTGTCATGTCACGGTACGCCGACGACTCGCGCGACATGCGCCTGGACCCGGACTCGTTCGCTGGGGGCTACTTCCGGCATGCCGTCTACAACCACTGGGACCCGTACGAGGACATCCCCGACGAGAAGCTGGAGACGGACCTCGAACGGCTGATCTCGGACGAGCCGACCGAGGCGGAGTTCGACGAGTTCCGGCAGTTGCTCGCGCAGTTCGGCGCCGGCGAGGAGGCCGTGACGGAGGACCTCGCGCCGATGAGCATCGTGCTGGACGACATCGACGACCAGCTGTTCCTCTCCAGTCAGATCTACGAGGAGGCCAAGCACACGGCCTTCTTCGACCGCTACTGGCGGAACGTCGTGAACCCGGCGGCCGAGGAACTCGGCTTCGAGGTCACGCCACCGACCCACGGGGACTACTTTAACGACTCCTACACCCACATCTTCGACGCGACCGAGCGCAACATGGCGCACCTGCTCGAGGACGACTCGCCCGAGCAGATGGCCCGTGCAATCGCTCACTACCATATCGTCGTCGAGAGCGTGATGGCCCAGACGGGCTACTACTCCTTCCAGGAGATCTACGGCGAGCAGGACAGCGACATCACCGACCGGGAGATGCCCCACCTCCCCGGCGTGCTGGAGGGCGTCGGCTACATCCGGAGCGACGAGGGGCGCCACGTCGGCTGGGGTGTCCGCAAGCTCCGGGAGTTCGTCCAGAACGATGTCGTCGCCCCGCAGGTCGTCCGTGACACCCTGCAGGACCTGATGGTACACGTCGCGAAGAACAACAACGACTACTCCGTCATCTCGGACCCCGGCGCGATGATCTCCTACTCCCGCGACAAGCTCACCCGTCGTATCGAGATCATCACCCAGGGGGACGCCGAAATCCCGGACGTGGAGGAGCTGGTGGCACTGGAGAACGAACCCGACGCGGCGGCCGACTGACCCCCTGCCCCCCGTCAGGAGAACAGCTGGTCGTTACAGCGCTTGATGAAGGCCGACAGGTCTTCGCTCACCGAGCGCTCCAGCGAGACGTACGCGGCCTCCTCCCCGCCCCCACAGGGAATCAGGAGCATGAACGCATCCTCGAAGGCGAACAGGCCGGCGTGGGACTGCCCCAGAGAGGTGTGGTAGGTGTTGAGGCCGTGGAGCGCCCCGGCGGTCTCCGTGGCCGCGTCCTCCAGCCCGTCCAGCTCGCTCTTCGTGTACCGGCGCTGCAGGTCGTCGCGCATGTAGGTGGGCTCGACGGTACCGTCGGTGACGAGGCCGACCGCGCGCACCTCGTCGCCGAGCTGCTCCCGGCAGAACCTGGCCAGCTGCTCGGCGTCGGCCATCGTCATAGCGGGCGATATCCCTCCCCGACACAAAACACCACGGGCCACCCGGCCGGTTCCTGGCAGGACGGGGAAGCCGCCGTTACTCGGCCCGTGTCGGTCGCTCCCGGGCGATACGCAGTACCGCATCGGTCAGCAGGTCGATACCGATGGGGAGCGAGCGCTCGTCCACGTCGAACGTCGACGTGTGGTGTCCGCCGGGATGGTCGGTGCCGACACAGACGTACGCGGCCTGCCCCCCACGCTCCTGGACGTAGCGCATCAGTTCGGTCGCGTCCTCGCTCCCGCCGAGGTCGTCACGGTAGACGACGGAGTCGACGCCGGCGACGCCACTCGCCACGTCCTGCACCAGCGAGACGAGCGCTTCGTCGCTCGTCGCCGAGGGCGCGGCGCCCTCGTTCTCGATGGCCACCTCGCATTCGTGCATCGTCGCCGCGGATTCGATGACGCGCTCGGCTCGGTCGAGCATGTAGTCCCGCAGCTCGGTCGTCTCACCGCGAACCTCGCCCTGGATGTGCGCCGATTCGGGGATGATGTTCGAGGCGGACCCGCCGCCCACCTGCCCCGCGTTGACCCGGGTCGCGCCGTCGCTGTGTCGCGGGATGGCGTACAGGTTCTGGACCGCCGTCGCCATCGCCTGCACGGCGTTGCGGCCCTCCTCGGGGTGCGCGCCGGCGTGACCGGGTTCCCCCGTGAACTCGGCCCGGAGCTGTGTGACCGCGAGGAACCCATCGATGCCCGCGACGACCTCACCGGTGGGGTGGTCGAGTCCGACGTGGACCGCGAGCAGGTAGTCCACGTCGTCGAGATGCCCGGAGTGTGCCAGCGGCTTCCCGCCGCCGATGACCTCCTCTGCGGGCTGGAACAGGAGCTTCAGCGTCCCCTCGAAGTCGCTCGCTCTGACCCGTTCGAGGACGCCAACGCCGAACGTGGCGTGTGCGTCGTGGCCGCAGGCGTGCATCGCGCCCGTCTCCGAGCGGAACCCCTCGCGGGCCGGGTAGTGGTCGTCGTCGGTTGATTCCGCCCGCGGGAGTGCGTCGATATCGACGCGGAGCGCGATGGTGGGTCCGTTCTCGTGGTCGCCCTGCCGAACGACCGCGACCGCGCCGGTGACGCCCGCTCCCAGCTGCTCGACCACGTCCGGGTCGGCACCTGCCTCCAGGGCCCGCTCGCGCCACTCTGCGAGTTCGGCAGCCTCGGGGACCTGGACTCGATGTTCGGGGTCGATGGCGTCCGGGCCGAGGTAGAGGTCGTCGACGCCGATACGTTCGAGCTCCTCGACGATGCGCGCGGTCGTATAGAACTCCCGCCATGCGGGCTCCGGGTGCCGGTGGAGGTCACGCCGGAGGGCGACGAGGTGGTCGGGGGCCGTGGGGCCGGAGTCCGGTGACTCACCGTCCGGACCTGTGGGACTCTCGCTCATGCCCGTCCGCTGGTCGGCCGGGTGGTTAAACGCTCGGAGCGGTAGCCGGCGGCGATACCGATACGAACCGTCGAGCGCAGGGCTGTGGGAGCGCTGTCGGTGTCACGAACTCGCGCACCTGTCGCCCGGTTCTGCCCGGTGGCTCAGCCGGGGTTGCTGACCTGTTCGATGTCTGCCTCGATGTGGATACTCGACGGGTAGTCGGCGCCGGCCACGTTCCGTGCGAAGTCGTCGTAGCCGACGATGACGATGGAGCGGACGTAGACCGGGTACGTCCAGCCCTCGAACCGGCCGCCGTCGGGGTCGAGCCGGCGGTACTGGGGCGCCGTCACGTCACGCTGCGGTTCCGGGTTCGGCCCCCGGAGTTCGACGCCCTTGCGCTCGGCCCGCTCCTTGATGTCGGTGACGACCCGCTCGAGTGTCTCGCGGTCCCCGGACTGGAGCGTGAGCCGAGTCACGAACGGCATACCCGTCCGTGGTCCGGGCGCGGACAAAACGGGTTCGGTTGCCAGCCGGTGCGCGAGCAGTTGACGGGCCTCGCCCGCAACCGGCAGGTTGAGGCGGTGGCCCTCGCAGGGTCGGGTATGCGTGCCGCCGCGCAACTCGCCCTGTTCGGGAGCGGGTCGTTCCTGCTGGTCGGGCTCCTGACCGGGGTCTGGAAGTACGCCCATATCCGTGCGACGGCCGACGGGGCGGCCAGTGCCCCCACGTACGTCGATATCGCCCACCGGGCGTCGCTGCTCTACTCGTTCGCGGCGCTGGTGCTGTTCGAACTCGCCGCCGTCGCGCCGTTCTCGGAACCGGTCACCGTCGCGGCCGTGGTGCTCCCACAGGTGTTCTTCGCCGGCGCGGTCGCCTCGTACGTTATCCACGGCGTGTTGCAGGACACGAACAACCAGTTCGCCCGGCCGCACGTGCTGGGCGACCGTGAACTCGACCCGCGCCTGGTGACCGGAGCGATGGTCGCACTCGTCGTCGCGGAGGTAGGGGGCGTCGGAGTGCTGCTGGCTGGCTTCCTCGTCCGATACGGACCGTGAGACGGCCGTTCGGCCCGAGGATACGGGCGCCCGTTCGATTTATCACGGTCGATGGTGTATGACAACCCATGGCAGTGCAAGGCCCGACCGGCATCACGGCGCTCGACCGGCTGCGAGACAGACTGACCGAGACCGAGTCCCGCTGTCCGGAGTGCGGGAGCGACGCGGCCGAGTGGCGCTGTGAAACCGATGGCGGCCGGGTTCGCTACCAGCGGACCTGCCAGTCCTGCAACGCGGTCGCGAGTCGGACGCTCCGGCTTCGCGAGTAAGCCACGGCGACCCCCGAAAGGCTACGTATCCTCGGGATGACCAGCGGGTCGTGAGCGACGAATTCGAGAACTTCCGCGTGTCCGACGAGGACGGCGTCCGGCACGTCGTCATCGACAGCACGAGCAAGATGAACGCGATGAACCGGACGATGATCGACGAGTTGACCGACATCTTCGTCCAGCTCGAGGACGACCGGCCCCGATGTCTCGTCCTGACCGGCTCCGACGGCGTGTTCTGCGCCGGCGGCGACGTGCTGGACCTCGGGAGCGCCGATGCGGCGACGCCCGCCCGCGGCTTCCGGAAGGGCGCGGCCGTCCTCCACGACGCGATGCTCCACCTCCACCAGGCCGAGGTGCCGGTCGTCACGGGTATCAACGGTCCCGCCGTCGGCGCGGGCTTCTCGCTGGCCATCGCCGGCGACTACACCATCGCCTCCGAGGACGCCTACTTCCAGTACGGCTACCCCAGAATCGGGATGACCGGTGACGGTGGCTCCACCTTCTACCTCCCGCGCACGGTCAACCGGCGCGAGGCGAAACGGCTCGTTCTCCTCAACGAGCAGGTGAGTGCGGCCGAGGCCGCCGAGCGTGGACTCGCCACGGAGGCCGTCCCCGAGGACGAGTTCGACGACCGCCTCGACGAGGTCGTCGGCCGAATCGCCGAGGGGCCGACGGTCGCGCTGGGCCGGACGATGCGGCTGCTCGACGAGTCGTACGCCAACGACATGCCGACGCAACTGGCTCACGAGACACAGGGGATGGCGGACTGCGCGCAGACGGACGACCACCTCGAGGGCATCACGGCGTTCGCACAGAAGCGCGACCCCGAGTTCGAGGGGGAGTAGCGCGGTTCGAGAGCGGTCAGACCGTCGCGCCACACTCCAGACACACGGACCCGAGCCACGGCTTGTCGGTGTGGACGGCCGTCGTGCGGTCACAGCGCGGGCAGTGGGCTTCGTCGGTTCTGCTGGACATAGCTCGACGTGCTTCGCCCGACCACTTGCTTATCGACCCGATAATCGCCTTCGATCACGTACCGGTCCACGCACCGGTGTCCGTGCGCGACCGGGGAGGTGGGTTCTCCAGAACAGCGAGACAGCGTGTCGGTGCCGTTACTGCAGTTCAGCCGGGCGCTCGTACTCGGAGTCGACCATCTGGGCCGACATCGGGTGCGGGTCGCCCTCGGTCAGGTTGTACTCCGAGAAGTCCGTGATGCCCTTCTCGACGAGGAAGTCCTCGTCGTAGACCGCGTTGCCGGTGAACTCGGCGGGGTTCTCGTTCAGGATGCCCAGTACGGTGTCGGAGACGATCTGCGGGGTCCGCCAGTCGTCCTCCGTGCCCATGCCGAAGTGCCGGGTCGCGCGCGTGTCGATGGCGGTGACGGGCCAGAAGGAGTTGCAGCCGATGTCGTCGCCGGCCAGCTCGCCGGCCAGCGAGAGCGTGATGAAGCTCATCCCCATCTTCGACCACGCGTAGGCCGAGCCGCCGGTCTTCCGGTCGGTGCGGACGGGCGGCGCGTTCGTGAGGATCCACGAGTCCTCGTCGGCCTCGCGGAGATGCGGGATGAACGCCCGCGAGGTGATGTACGTGCCGCGGACGTTCACGTCGGTCAGCAGGTCGAAGCGGTTGGCGGGCAGGTCCTCGACGTTGGCGGGCTGGATGGCCGACGCGTTGTTGATGAGGATGTTGACCTCGCCGAAGTGGTCGACGGCCTCCTCGACGGCAGCCTCGACGACCTCCTCGTCGCGGACGTTGAGTTCGATGGGGTGGGCCTCGACGCCCTTCTCCTCGCACTCGCGGGCGGTCTGCTCGATGGTTCCCTCGAGACCCTTGTCCTCGCCGTAGTCGTTGTTCTCGCTGGTCTTGCCGGTCGAGACGATGTTGCAGCCACGCTCGGCCAGGTCCAGCGCGATGGACTTGCCGATGCCGCGCGTAGTTCCAGTGATGAACGCCGTACTGCCTTCGAGGTCCGGCCTCTCGAGACTCATAGGCGGCGTTCAGGTGGGTTCCGCATAATGCTATTCATTCACACTGACCCCGCGACGGGGACGGGATGGCGGTTCCCGCCGGACTACAGCTCGGCCAGCGCCGCCATCGTCCGCTCCTTGTCCTCCTGGCTCATCCCCGCGACGAACGCACACCGGACGGCGTCCACGCCGTCGACGCTCGCCAGTTCGCGGTAGTGCTCGCGGACCTCCTCGGGCGTCCCCGCCGCGGCGAGTTCCTCGAGCGCCTCGTCCGGGAGCGCGGCGGCCATCGCGGCCGTGTCCTTCTCCTCCCACGCCGCGCGGATCTCCTCGACGGCGTCGGGGTACCCCTGTTCAGCCACGGAGTTGCCGTAGAACGGGCCGTACGCGCCCACAAGGAAGGCCACCATCTGCCGGGCCATCGAGCGCGCGTGGTCGCCGTTCTCGTGGGCGAACGTCCGCACCAGCGGCGCGACGCGTACGTCGTTGACGGAGCGGTCACCGAGGTCGGCGCCGCGTTCGAGGTCCGCCAGCCGGTCGCGGAGCCCGTCGGCGGTGAACAGCTGCGGGACCCAGCCGTCCGCGAACCGCCCGGTCATCTCGACCGCCTTCGGCCCGAGCGTCGCGAGGTCGATGGCCGGCGGGTCGTCGGGGACCTGCCGGTCGTACCCCATTCCGCCCAGCTCGTACACCTCGCCGTCGTAGTCGACCTTCCCGCCCTCGTACACCGCGCGGACGATGTCGATGGTCTCGCGCGTGCGGCGGAGCGCCGGTTCGAACTCGCCCGAGTGCCACCGCTCCACCAGCGCGGGCGAGGACGGCCCCAGCCCCATCCGGTAGTCGCCGTCGCTGGCCTCGTGGAGGGTGAGTGCGGTCTGTGCCAGCATCGCCGGCGAGCGCGAGGGCGGCGAGAACACGTCGTTCGAGATGCCAATGCCGGTCTCACGGGCGATGGCCGTCAGCACCGGCACGATGTTCCACCCGGTCACCTCGCCCATCGAGACGCGCCTGAACCCGTGGTCCTCGTATCGCTGCGCCTGCGCGACGGCCTCGTCGATACTGGAGTGATCCGACAGCATCAGCGTGCCGTCCAGTGCCGCGTCGAAGGTCATGCCCACCGAGTCGGGGAGCCGTCACTTGAAGCTTCGTCCGCGACGGGGTCCCGGGTCACTCGGAGGGCCGACCGCCCGCCGCGGACACACGGCCTTCGTGGCACTCGGTGATGTATCGGATGGAGTTACACGCGTGGAAGACGGCGGGGCGCCGACTCAGAGCGGCGGCCGGTTCCGTCGTCGTCGCACGGCGTCGCGAGCGTCCATGAGCGGCGCCTGCACCGCGGGCGGAAGCGAGAGGAACGCGCGCTTGATGCCCCACTCGACGAGGTGGTCGGTCGTGCCCTGCCGGCGCGTCGCATCCGTCCAGTCGGTCTGCCCGAGCAGGACCTGGCGGTAGTCCCACTTCTCGAGGAAGTACTCCTTGCTGTGTTCGAGTTTCGCCGCGCTCTCGCGGTTCGAGACGTATCCCTCGTCACCGCCGGGCCGGTGGTCGAACAGGACGGTCGGCGAGACGGCGAAGTCCCAGTCGGTCCGCTCGGCGTGTGCGACGTAGAAGTCCAGGTGCTCCTTGCCGATGACGTACTCGTCGTCCCAGGCCTGCTCCTCGAGGCACTCGCGCCGGAGGAGCACGACGTTCGGGAGGAAGTCGAACTCCACCAGCGGCACCCCGGCGACCATCTCTACCGCCTTGTCCTCGCGGACGTCCCGGACCAGCAGGTCCCCGCGCTCGTGGAGGTCGTGGCAGGTGCCCCGTATCTTGCCGTCCTCGTAGAGGAGGCCGCTGATGCCGCCCAGGTCCGGCCGGGCCTCGGCCTGGGCGACCAGCGTGTCCACGTTCCCCGGGACGCGGTGGTCGCTGTCGACGACGAGGAGGTACTCGGCGTCGGACGCCTCGACGATGCGGTTCCGGCCCCGTCCCAGCCCGGCGTCGTACGGCAGGTCGAGGACGGTCAGGTCGAACGGGTACTCCGCGGCGTACAGTTCGTCCTTGCGGTCGCTTGGCTCGCCGTCGTCGGCGACGTACACCGCGTCCAGTCCGGCGGCGCCGGCCGAGTTCAGGAGCTCCCCGAGCTTGTCCGCCCGCGAGAACACCTTCGTCGCGAGCGCCACGTCCGTCATGGCGTGACCGGACAGCCCCCGGCTACAAGCCGGTTCCGGACGACGGTAGGTACGCTGCCGGCGGTTCGGGAGGGATGGCAGGAAATATGTGCGGCGTCGGCAGAGTACGGCTGTGCAGCCGAACGTCCTTCTGGTGGTGCTCGACAGCGTCCGGGCGCGGAACACCAGCCTCCACGGCCACGCGAACGAGACGACACCGTTCCTGGACTCGTTCGCCGACGAGGCGACCACGTACACGCAGGCCCGGGCGCCCTCCACCTGGAGTCTCCCCAGCCACGTCAGCATGTTCACCGGACTCCACCCGCCGGAGCACGGGCTCGATTCGCGGGACCGCCAGCTCGTGCCCGGGCAGACGGTCTGGGAACGCCTGGCCGACGACCACGGCTACGAGACGGGCGTGTTCTCCTCGAACCCGTTCCTGACGGCCGTCCCGGTAGGGCTGGAGCGGGCCTTCGATACGGCCGTCGGGCGTGTCGACCTCCCCTTCACGGAGGCCATGGACCCGCGGGAGTTCGTTCGCGAACACGGTCCCGGCCAGTTCGGCCGGTACGTGCGTGCGGCGCTGTCCTCCGAGTACCCCGTCCGGTCCCTGCTCAACGGTGCCTACGAGAAACTGGACCGGGACGCGCCCGAACTGCTCCCGGACGCGGTACAGCCGGACGCCTCGGGACACCAGTTCGTCGAGGCGTTCCTCGACTGGGAGGCGGAGGCGGGCGACTCCTGGGCGGCCTGTCTCAACCTGATGGACGCCCACCATCCCTACGAGCCCGCGTCCGAGTTCGACCAGTGGGGTGGCGACCGGCTCCGGAAACTCCAGCGTGACATCGACAGCTACATCTGGGAGTTCAACGGCGGGCAGCGCCCCTGGTGGCAGCGGAGGGCCCTCGAAGGGCTCTACGACGGCTGCATCCGCCAGCTGGACGACGCACTGGAGGAACTGTTGACGACGCTGGAGGCCCGTGGCGTCCTCTCGGACACGCTCGTCGTCGTCACCGGCGACCACGGCGAAGGGTTCGGTGAACCGAGCACGCTCCGCCCCGGTGCCCGCGCGGTCGGGCACGGGAACGGGGGCGCCCACGAGGTGCTCCTCCACGTTCCGCTCGTGGTTCATCACCCCGGACGGGACGGCGGGCGAACCGTCGACTCCGTCTGCAGCCTCACGCAGTTCCCGGACCTCGTCGAGGCCACACTCCGTGGCGCCGACGGTGACCCGCTCGCCGATGATACCGGGCCCGTGCTGGCTGCCGGGTCGGGCCTGAACGAGCGGATGCGGCGCAACGCGGAGCGCTACTGTGAGGACCTCTCCCCGTACGAGGCCGAGACACGAGTGGTCTACGAGGACGGGGACGACGACACCGTCCACAAGTGGGCGACCTGGCGGTCCTCGACTGTGGAGACGGTCGTTCGGGACGCCACCACCTCGTATCCGATATCCGAGGAAGGGACCGAACGCGTGACTGCCGCGTTCGACGGCCTCGCCGATGCGGGTGTCACGACCGAAACCGAAAGCGTCGACGATGACGTTCAGCAGCGGCTGGAGGACCTCGGATACGCGTAGCTATCGTACGGGAGCGGACGGTATCCTGATAACGGGCCGAGCTGTGGAGGTATGGTCGACCTCTACATGTAACCGAGGTCTTCCAGCTGTTCTTTCACGACATCCGACTGCTCGCTGTGCCCGCTCGCCTCCGACCCGGCCCACGGGTCCACGGGTGTGTGGTCGTGGGTGTCGAGTTCGGCGTCGATGGCCGCCCGCACGTCCGTCACGGAGTCGATGTCGGCGACCAGTCGCTCGCTGGTCCCGGCGACCATCGCCTCGTGGGTGTGGACACCGTCCTGCAGGCCGTGGTCGGAGACGAGGAGGAGTTCGTCGTCCTCGCCGAGATCCGCACGGAGTTCCCCGACGAACGCGTCGGCCTCCTCGTAGGCCCGTTCCTGCAGGCGCGGCTCCTCGTAGGCGATGTGGCCGACCAGATCCAGACCGCTGGTGTAGCCGAACACGAGTTCGTGGGTCCCGCTGCGGAGCCCCCGCCGCGTGCGCGCCAGCCGGATCATCAGCATCTCCAGGCACTGCTCGTAGAACTCGCGGGGCGCCGAGGAGACGTGTCCCCCGACGGCATCGGGGTCGCGCTCGAACAGGTCGCCGAGGTTGCGCCGGAGCTGGTGCTCCCGGTCCTCGGCGTCCGGGTCGGTCACGTAGTTGGGCACGCCGATGGCGAGCGCGTCACGCCCGTCGAACACCGTCGAGAGGCCGTGCTCGGCGTAGTAGGTCGCCGGCGTCCGGAAGGCGTCGGTCCCGGTGTTCGTGAGCAGCCAGGCGCCGATGCGGCTCTGGAGCCCGTCGGGGAGCACGCGGTCTGCCACGTCGCTCCCGAACTCCAGCAGCGGGTTCCCCCAGGCGACGCCGTCCTCGAGTTCGAGGCCGTGCTCGGGCGGGCGCAGCCCCGTGATGATGGTCGGCCAGAGCTCGTGGGTGCTCGGCTCGCCCGCGACGCTGTCGATGGTGTCGATGGTGCGGCGGGCGTCGAGCGCGAGGTTCGGGTGCTCGTCGGGGTCGACGAGGTCCGGGTCGAGGGCGTCCAGCCCGAGGACGACGAGCGTCATGGCTCGCCGTCCGGCGCGTGCGGGCAAGACTCTGACGGGACAAGCCACCGAGATGGAAAGGTTTGGTAATCCCGGCAGTGAACGGCGGCCATGGACAGCCGGCCGAACGTCGTCTGGGTCACCCTCGACAGCGTCCGTCAGGACCGGACCACGATGGGTGGCCACGACCGGGACACGACCCCGCGCCTCCAGCGCATGGCCGAGGCGGGCCGGTCGTTCTCGACCTGTATCGCCGCCGGTATCTGGACGTTGCCCTCCAGCGCGAGTATACTCACGGGAACGTACCCATCGCACAACACGGTCGGCGTCGACGGGGAGACCATCCCGCCGGAGCTGCCGACGGTCGCCGAACGGTTCGACGACGCCGGCTATCGAACCGCCTGTCTGTCCCGGAACGGCCACCTGAGCGAAGCGACCGGGATGGACCGCGGGTTCGACCGGTTCGAGTGGATCGCTGCCTCGACGCTGCTCTCGGCGGCGGGCCCACGGACCCTCGCGAAGTACCTCCTCAACATCCGTCGACACTCCGCGGGGCTCACCACCGACACGGCGAAGCACGCCACCCCGTTCCTGATGAACGACATCGCGAAGCGATGGCTCGACGACCTCGCCGGCGAGGAGCCGTTCTTCTACTACCTCCACTACAACGAGCCACATCGCCCGTTCGTCCCGCCCCTGCCGTGGCAGGACCGGTACACGGCCGATATCGACGCGACGGCCGAGGAGGCCATCGACATCGCGATGGACGCCCACCGGAACATGCACGCCCGCGTGGCGAGTGGCGACCCCCTGACCGAGCGCGAGCGCGAGGCACTGCTCACGATGTACGACGCGGAGGTGGCGTACACCGACGAGTGCATCGGCCGTCTCCACGACAGGGTGCGGGGGCTGGACACCGACCGGGAGACCGTCTTCGTCGTCACCGCCGACCACGGGGAGATGCTCGGTGACCGCGGCCTCCTGGCCCACAACCTCGTCGTCGACGACGCGCTCGTGAACGTTCCGCTGGTCGCTTCGGGTCTCGACGACCTCGCTGTCGAGGACGACGACCTCGTCCAGCACACGGACCTGATGCGGACGCTCCTCGAAGCGGCTGGCGCCGACACCGACGGCGTCCAGGGGGTCGACCTCCGGGAGGAGGCTCGTGAGTTCGCCATCAGCCAGCGCGGCCCGGCCAACTTCGACCTGTACCTCGAACACGACGCCTCCTTCGACACCTCACGGTTCCACGAGTCGCTGCTGACCGGTCTCCGGACGGAGACCCACCGCTACCAGCGGAGCGAGGGCCGGTCGGAGCTGCTGGCGCTCCCCGACGAGACGACCGATGTAAGCGACTCGGAGCCGGACCTCGTGGCCGACCTCGCAGCGCGACTCGACGAGTGGCTGGCCACCGAGGGCGCACCCGTCGGCGAGGGCCGCGACGCGGAGTTCGACGACGCGATGCGCCGCCAACTGTCCGACCTCGGGTACGTGGAGTGAGATGCGGCTGGGTCGAACCGCGTTCCTCCACTTCCTCTCGCAGGTCGCCGTCTCGGTCTCCGGGTTCGCCGCCACCTTCGCCATCGCCCGACTCGGTGGTGCGGACGTCCTCGGACTGTACGCGGTCGCCGTCGCCCTGACGTTCTGGTTGAACGTTCCCGCCAACGCCATCGGTGACGCGCTGACCAAGCGGCTCAGCGAGGCGACGGACTCGCAGGGCATCGTCGCCACAGCCGTCCTGGTGAACGGGCTGTTGGCGGCCGTCATCGCGGTCGTGCTCCTCGCCGCCCGGCCGTTCGTCGAGTCGTACGTCGGTGCGCCCGTCGGTGGGCTGGTCACCGCCCTCGTCGTCAGCAACATCGGCCTCGTGACCGTCGTAGCGGTACTGAACGGCGAGAAGCGGGTTGGATGGTCCGGCGGGATCAAGGCGCTGGAGCGGGTGGTCCGTTCGGGCATCCACATCGGAGCCGTCGTCGCGGGGTTCGGGGTCGCCGCCCTCATCGCCGGGCACGTGGTCGCGACGCTGCTTGCGGTCGTCGTCGGGACCGTGCTGTCGACGGTCGTCATCGGTCGGCCGAGCCGTGAGCGGGGGCAGAGCTTGCTGTCCTACGCGCGCTACGCCTGGCTGGGGAAGCTGAAGACCCGGGCGTTCGGCTGGATGGACACCATCGTGCTGGCGGTGTTCGTCTCGCCGACGCTCATCGGTGTCTACGAGGTGTCCTGGAACCTCGCGTCGCTGTTCGCCCTCGTCGCCGTCTCCGTACAGACGACGCTGTTCCCGGAGATGAGCGAACTCAGCGGTCGCGAGGACAGCGAGGAGCGCATCCACCACTACCTCAACGAGGGGCTGGTGTTCGCCGGCGTGTTCATCATCCCGGGCCTGTTCGGCGCGGCCGTTCTGGGCCGGCGGGTCCTCCGAATCTACAGCTCGGAGTTCACGCAGGGTGTCGAGGTCCTCGTGTTGCTGGTGGTGGCACGGCTCCTCGCGGTCTACGGTGAGCAGTTCCTCAACGCGGTGAACGCGGTCGACCGCCCCGACATCGCGTTCCGTATCAATCTCGCGTTCGTGGCGCTCAATCTCGTTCTGAACGTGGTTCTGGTCGCGACGTACGGCTGGCTCGGCGCTGCGGTGGCCACACTCGTCTCCGCGGGCGTGACCGCCGTCCTCTCCTACTGGGGGCTCGTCGCGGTCATGGGAGTTCCAGACCTGCCGTTCCGGGAGTTCAGTCGACAGGTCGTCGCGAGCGGCGTGATGGCCGGGGCCGTACTCCTGCTTCGTCGGGTCGCTCCGGGCTCCCAGTACGCGACTATCGGACTGGTGTTCGTCGGTGTTCTGGTGTACGTGGGCTGTCTGCTGGGCGTCTCGCCCCGCGTTCGCGAGAAGTTCGGCAACCTGGTCCGGTCGGCCGCAGGCTGAGTCCCGCCGGGGGCGGCCCTCAGTCGCCGACGGCCGCCGTCAGGATGGCCCGATAGCGCTCGATTGCCGCGTCGAGGCTGAACTCCGTCTCGATGAGCCGTCGCCCCCGCAGCGACACGTCGGCGAGGTCCTCGCGCGCCAGGATGCTCTCGATGCCGGCCGCGATGTCGTCCGGGTCACGCGAATCCATCAGGAAGCCCGTCTCGTTCGCCCGAACCACGTCCGGCACGCCGGAGACGGGGGTGGCGTAGACGGGCGTCCCGCAGGCGAGCGCCTCCAGGATGGTCGTTGGGAGCCCCTCGGTCGGCTGGGAGGGCATCACGAGCAACTGGAGCCGCGACAGCTCCGCCGGCACCTCGTCGTGGTCCACCCAGCCGCGGAGTTCGACGCGGCCGGCCGCGATCTCGTCGGCGAGTTCGGTCTCCAGCCACCCGGAGAGCCGGCCGTCGCCGATGAACGAGAACGTCACGTCGTCGGGCAGTCGCTTCGCCACCTGTGCGAGCTCCCGGACACCCTTCTCCTCGTCGAGCCGGCCGAGGAAGCCGACGCGGCGCTCGCGCTCCGTGAACGGCGTCCGGGGGCGGAACTCGTCGACACGGATGTAGCGCGCTCCGTTCGGGTAGACACGCGGCGAGTCGGGGTCGAGCCCCAGCTCCTCGGCCATCGACGGCGTGTACGTGATGGCGCCGTCGGCGATGGCGTAGTCCAGGCGCTCCAGCGCACGGACCGAACCGGCAAGCAGCCCCGCGAGCGGCGAGGGGACCCGCTGTTCCCAGTTCAGCCGGAGTGTCAGTGGCACGTCCCCGCGAGGCTGGAGCAGGACGGTCTTCCCGCGGAGTCGGGCGAACAGGACCGGCAGGAGGTACGCTGTCGCCCCGAAGAACAGCACCACCTCCTCGTCGCGCCGGGCTATCGCTCGGCACATCCGGAGCTGGTTGCGAAGGAAGCGGGTGGCGGCGACCGGGAGCGAGTCGCCGGCGCCCCGCTCGGTCAGCTCGACCACCTCGTGTCGGTCCCGGATCTCGGAGTCGGCCGGGAGGTCGGCCGTGACGAGCGACACCGTCGTCAGGGCACCGAGGATATCGAGGAGGCTCCGGGTGGCGTTCTCCCCGGCCGAGGAGAGCGGATGGGTGACGACGCAGACCTCGGGGACCGACTCGGACACGCCGGACCGTCCCGGAGCCGGCACCAAAGCGGTACCGGTCGCGGCCGTTCGGGGGCGACGGCGGGGACGGGAGTCAGCGAACGACGGTCACGGGGGCGGGGGAGTTGTCGACGAGCCGCTTCGCGACGCTGCCGAGCACCCGCTCTTGCTCCTCGCTGAGGTCGCGATGGCCGACGAACACCCCGTCGGCGCCGATCTCCTCGGCGTACTCGGCGATGGCGCTCGCGGGGGAGCCGTAGAGCAACTCCGTCTCCGCGTCGACCCCTTCGACCCGCTCGGCGGCCCGCTCCAGGAGCTGCTCGCCGCGTTCCTCGGCGTCCTCGGTACTCTCCAGCAGGAGCCGCTCCTCGGCGTTGCTCCCGTCCCGAACGGGACCGTCCATCACCTCGTACACGGAGGGGTTGACCGCGTGGACCAGCACCAGGTCGGCGTCCGCCGCCCCCGCCAGCGACGCCGCGTGTTCCAGTACACGCTCGCTCCCGGGCGTTCCGTCGACGGCTACGACGAATCTCATACGTGGATGTTGTTCGTTGACACGCCTAAACGCATCGGTGATTCCGACCCGTACGTATGGCGGTGTGGGGTGGTATTACCCTTTTGCTGGAGAGATGCGAAGATTAATACCCACGTTCTGGACTTATCGATCGGGTTATATCGGTATCATAGTAGCTGGTCCGCGATGATGTTCTTCTGTATCTCGGAGGTGCCGTCGTAGATCTTCGTGACGCGGGCGTCGCGGTAGTAGCGCTCGACGGGGTGGTCGTCGACGTAGCCGGCGCCCCCGTGGACCTGGATGGCCTCGTCGGTCACGTCGACGGCGTGCTCGGAGGCGAACAGCTTCGCCATCGAGGCGAGCCGGGTCGCCTCGTCCGTGTCGCCGCTGTCGACGGCCGACCCCGCCCGGTAGGCCAGCGAGCGGGCGGCCTCGATGTCGGTCGCCATCTCCGCGAGCTTGTGCCGGATGGCCTGGAACTCGGCGATGGGTTGGTCGAACTGCTCGCGCTCGCTCGCGTACGCGACGGCCGCGTCGAGTGCGGCCTGCGCGACGCCGGTCGCCTGCCCGGCCACGTCGGCGCGGGCGGGGGCGAAGAACTCCATCAGCTGGTAGAAGCCCCGGTCCACCTCGCCGACGACGTTCTCGGCCGGGATTCGGAGCCCGTCGAACCGGATCTCGGCGGTGTCCTGGGCGTGGATGCCGAGCTTGTTGGTGATGCGGGCGGCCTCGATGCCGTCCCGGTCGGACTCGGTGAGGAAGGCCGTGATGCCGGCATGGCCGTCCTCGGGTGAGGTCTTGGCCATCACGATGTAGACGTCCGCGACGGTGCCGTTCGTTATCCACATCTTCTCGCCGTCGATGACGTACTCGTCTCCCTCCTGCGACGCCGTCGCAGGGCTCGCCGAGCTTTGCTCGGCGGTGTCCTTCCGGGCGCGCGTCTCCATCCCGGCGACGTTCGAGCCATGGGCCGGTTCCGAGATGCAGGTCGCGATGGGCGTCTCGCCACCCGTGACCCGCGGCAGGACCTCCTCCTTCATCCACTCGTCGCCGTACTCCAGAATCATGCCCGTCCCGAAGTCCGCGGCGGCGATGGCGCCGCCGACACCGGGGTCCGCGCGCCACAGTTCCTCGGTGACGATGACCGTCGAGACGCCGTCCATCCCCGCGCCGCCGTACTCCTCGGGGATGTGCGGGGCCACGAGGTTCAGGTCGGCGGCCTGCTGGCGGAGCTGTTCGGGGTAGCGTTGCTCCTCGTTGTACTCCTTCGCGACCGGCCGTATCTCGGACTCCCCGAAGTCGCGGACGGCCTCGCGGATCGCCCGTTGCTCGGCCGTGAGTTCGAACGACATGGCGTACGCTGGGGTCGGATGTCGCTTATGCGTTCGGCTGGGGTGGCGGTGGCTTCTCGCCGGCCGGCTCAGCCCCACTTCACGATGCCGTACAGGTAGCCCGTGCCGACAGCTCCCGTGAACACGAACAGGAACAGGAGCTGGAGCGCCGCGGCCGCGGATGGCCGCAGCACGAGGCCACGTAGCCGGTCGGGGACGAACTCACCGAGCAGATCGCCGAGGAACTCCCCCTCCGCGCCCGTCGACTCGGGGACGAACCGCTCCATCCCGCGCTTCGAGTAGCCCTGCCAGAACGCCCGTTCGAGGAGCCAGTCGGGTTCCGTCCGATACTCGAAGATGCGGTGTTCGACGGTCGCCTCCGGGACGTACCAGACGCGCTGGTCGTACTCGGCGCGCAGCCGGGCACAGAGTTCCGACTCCCCGCCCTGTAGGTGGTTGTCGCCCTTCCGCCCGCCGATGTCCACGTCGAAGCCGCCGAGTTCGGCGAACACCTCGGCCCGGAAGGAGATGTTCGAACCCATCGTGTTCCGGACCCACCCCGGCTCGCCGGGGTCGCCATCCGGGCCGAAGCCGCGGTGGGTGACGCCGACGAGCCAGTAGAACTCCTCGGGGAGGATGCCCGGCTCGCCGCCGGGCGCCTCCCAGCGCGGCGTCATCCGCCCGCCGACGGCGAGGGCGTCGTGCTCCCGATAGGCGTCGACCAGCAGTTCCAACCACTCCTCGCAGGCGATGGCGTCGTCATCGAGGAAGGCGACCACGTCGCCGGAGGCCAGCTCGGCGCCGTGGTTCCGTGCGGTGAGGAGGCCGCTGTTCTCATCGAGGCAGTCCGTCACGACCGTCGGATGGTCGCCGTAGTCCTCCTGCATCCGCTCGTACACCGCCTCGTTCCCGTCACTGACACAGACGAGTTCGAGGTCGTCGTACGTCCCGGTGAGGACGCTCTCGGCGGCGTCGGTCAGGTACTCGTAGCGCTCCAGCGTGTGCGTACAGAGGACGACGGAGACCTGCACGCCCGGCCGGTCCGGGGACGGCGCGCATAGGCTTTCCGGGTCCGGCCCCCGCGGTCACTCCTCGTCTCCCCCGACCGCGAACGGGCTCTCGCCCTCGGTCCAGTTCCAGCCCGGGAGGCGGGTCTGGAATCCCGCTGCGAGCGCCGCGTCGAGGTCGTCGGTGCCCGCGGGCTCGTCGGGAGTCCCGTGCGTACCCACGTCGGCGACGTGGAAGGTGGCCTCCGCGAGCATCGAGAACGGGCGGCCCTTCGTGCTGGCGATGGTCGCTGCCAGCTCGCGACCGAGATACTCGTCGACCACGAACCCCGGGTAGTCACCCTCGACGTCGAGGTCCCGCAGCAGCCCCACGAGCGCCGCGACGTTGACGGCCACGTCGCCGTCGGCGAAGACGCGGTCCACCTCCGTGCGGTACTGGTCGGTGGTGATGGAGTCCACACTCGTGTCGAACGCCGTGCCGAGGTCGGCACGGACCCGGTTCACGAGGTCGACCACCGAGTCACGGTCGCGGACCCACTCGTGCTCGTCGGCCACGACAGCAGGTGTGACGCGCATACACCCTGGTCGTCCCGAAGGCTTTTAATAACAGTCGGCGATAGGAGCAGGTACACGCGGGTTTTCCGGCACCACGTCCCGCAGACGTCCGGATACGCTCCGGACCGGTCAAGGGTATGATAGTTATCCCGTCGCACACGTCGTTGCACGGAGACGACCGACACGGTCGGTCCCGAGCTTCGGGTGGCAGTTGCCGGAGCCCGCTCTCGTATCTATGAGCGCAGTAGAGCGGCAACTCGACGAACTGAAGGAAACGATCACGGACGAGGTCCCCAGCGATATCTCGATCTCCGACGTGAAGTACGAGGGTCCGGAACTGGTCATCTACACGAGGGACCCCAAGAAGTTCGCGGAGAACGGCGACCTCGTTCGGAGCCTCGCCTCGAAGCTCCGCAAGCGTATCACCGTCCGGCCGGACCCGGACAGCCTCTCGCGCCCGGACGACGCCCGCGAGCGCATCACGGGTATCATCCCCGAGGAGGCAGGTGTCACAGACCTCGACTTCCACGCCGACACCGGCGAGGTCGTCATCGAGGCCGAGAAGCCCGGGATGGTCATCGGGCGCCACGGCTCCACGCTCCGCGAGATCACGAAGGAGGTCGGCTGGACCCCCGAGGTCGTCCGCACACCGCCGATCGAGTCCTCGACGGTCTCGAACGTCCGGAACTTCCTCAAGCAGGAGCGCGAGGAGCGACGCGACATCCTCGAACGCGTCGGTCGGCAGATCCACCGCGAGGAGATGGCCAACGAGCAGTGGGTCCGCATCACCACGCTCGGCTGCTGCCGCGAGGTCGGCCGCGCCGCGTTCATCCTCTCGACCGCCGAGACGCGCATCCTCATCGACTGCGGCGACAAGCCCGGGGCCGAGGACGAGGTCCCGTACCTCCAGGTGCCCGAGGCGCTCGGTGCCGGCGCACAGAACCTCGACGCGGTCGTCCTGACCCACGCCCACCTCGACCACTCCGCGCTCATCCCGCTGCTGTTCAAGTACGGCTACGACGGCCCCATCTACTGCACCGAACCGACACGCGACCTGATGGGCCTCCTGACGCTCGACTACCTCGACGTGGCCGCGAAGGAGGGCCGGACGCCGCCCTACGAGTCCGAGATGGTCCGGGAGGCCATCAAGCACTGCATCGACATCGAGTACGGCGACGTGACCGATATCGCGCCGGACATCAAGCTCACGCTGCACAACGCCGGGCACATCCTCGGCTCCTCCATCGCGCACTTCCACATCGGCGACGGTCTCTACAACGTCGCGTTCTCCGGTGACATCCACTACGAGGATACCCGACTGTTCAACGGAGCCGTCAACGAGTTCCCCCGCGTCGAGACGCTCGTCCTGGAGTCGACGTACGGCGGCCGCAACGACTACCAGACAGACCAGGAGGACTCCGAGCGGAACCTCAAGCGCGTCATCAACGAGACCTACGAGCGCGACGGGAAGGTCCTGATTCCGGCGTTCGCGGTCGGCCGCTCGCAGGAGATCATGCTCGTCCTGGAGGAGGCGATGCGCTCCGGCGACATCCCGAAGATGCCGGTCCACCTCGACGGGATGATCTGGGAGGCGACGGCCATCCACACCACCTATCCCGAGTACCTCCGCGACGACCTCCGCGACCGCATCTTCCACGAGGACGAGAACCCGTTCCTCGCCGACGAGTTCAACCACATCGACGGCGGCGAGGAGGAACGGGAGGAGGTCGCCGACGGTGGCCCCTGTATCGTCCTCTCCACGTCGGGGATGGTCACCGGCGGCCCCATCATGTCCTGGCTCCGCCACCTCGGGGGCGACGAGCAGAACCGGATGGTGTTCGTCGGCTACCAGGCCCAGGGGACACTCGGCCGTCGCATCCAGAACGGCTGGGACGAGATTCCGATGAACGACCGTGGCAACGGCGGCGGCCGCGGGAACACCCTCTCGCTGGATCTCGATGTCGAGACCGTCGACGGCTTCTCCGGCCACGCCGACCGCCAGGGACTGGAGAACTTCGTCCGCACGATGAACCCACGCCCGGAGAAGGTGCTCTGTGTCCACGGCGACGAGTCCTCCACGCAGGACCTCTCCAGCGCACTCTACCACGAGTTCAACATGCGGACCTTCGCGCCGAAGAACCTGGAGACGTTCCGGTTCAAATAGAGCTTTTCTGCGCGGCGGGTTTCCTCGGCGGGCGCCTGACGGCGTCCGCCTGCGGAACCGGCTGGTCGGCCACGCCGACCAGCTATTCGTTCGCGGGCGGAGCCCGCGAACCTCTTGCGCAAAAAACGTTCAGAAGAAGGCCGCTCCTCGCTCCGCTCGCGCGTATGCAGCGACGATATTGGTGGGGATTCTAGGTAAGTGACACGAATACCGGGACCGATACAGAGGGTGAGTTCATCGACCGCGTACGGACGACTGACTGCGACTGAATCCGGCCAGTAACTTTATTTTCCACGACTTCCCCAATCCACACATGAGTTTTAAGATTGACATGACTTCGATGAGTAAAAGGGAGGCATAACATGCCGGGTCAAGGATTTTCACGCCGGCGACTACTCCAGACGAGCGCCGCACTGGCCGCGGCGACAGGCCTCGCTGGCTGTTCCGGTGACGGGGAGAGCGGAAATGGCGGGGACGGGAGCGGCGAGGGCAACTCTGGAACAACCGTCCAGGACCTGTGTAGCCGCTTCCCGGGGGGGTTCGTCGCCTACGACGTCGGCGCGGTGCCCACGATCTGTGACTTCGACATCCCTGCGGTGCTGGAGGGGAACTCCTCATCCGGCGACCTCCCGGGCGACAATGGGTGGGGCATCGGGTCGGATGGGGCCAACGGCAGCAGAATCGGAGTCGCCGTCGGCATCAACCTCGATGAGGATGCCGTGACGGACGAGCCGGGGGAGCCCAGGGGGGAGCCAGCGGTGGCCGACGTCGAGTTCGGCAGCGAGACGGTCACGCTCTATTCGTTCGAGAGAGCCAATATCTCCAGCGAGACGGACGAGATATACAAGCTCAACGGACACCTGCCCTACACCGTCGGTGACACGAAGCTGTACTTCCCGGTCAACATCTCCAGCAACGCCAGGGCCGGGGCCGACGAGTCGATTCCCGAGGACTGCCGGGCGTCGGTCATGGAAGTCGCCCACCGTGTCGGCAAGAGCCTCCGTGTCAACGAGGAGACGACCGTCGAGGCGCACCTCGAAGAGCGATGGGACGACCCACCCTGACGTCAGCACGGAACTTTGGAACTGACACCCACGGGCGATTCGATATCGCCGTTCAGCGCCGGAGAAGACCCAGCCCTCACTCACTCTCTCCGCCATCAGCGGCAACCGGCTCCTCGGACGCCACCACGCTCCCGGCTAGCCCCAGTTGCCGCTCGTGCTCTGCCATCGGCACCATCCGGCCGAACCGCGAGAGGCCGATGCCCTCGACGTTCCGGAAGAACGTCTCGTAGTTCTCGGGTTCGATGACGTACAGTTCGGCCCAGAAGGCGAGGCCGCCATCGTCGCCCTCGTTGAACCACCGCCACGCCGGGACGTGCATGTCACCGGGGTCGATGCGGTCCTCGCCAGTATCCCCGTCACGCTCGGCTACGATGCCGTGCTCACCGGGAGTCACTGGACCGTGTCGCTGGCCGGCTTCCTCGCGACGGGACTCGGAACCGTGCGACTCGTCCGTGCCGGTCGCGCGCTGTGACGCCCCGAACGCTATTGCCGGCGGACGGCGATGGGCGGGGCATGCATCGAACGGAACACCGTGGCGGGCAGGGCCGTGAACGGGTGACCCGGCGGTGACTGACTCCTCCGCCCTCGTCGATGAAGCCGCGCTCGCCGCGTTCTGCCGCGAGCAACTGGGAGGTGGGGCCGACACCGACCTCACCGTCGAACACCATGGCGACGGGCTCTCGAACGAGACGCTGTTCCTCGAGTGGGGCGACCGCGACCTGGTCCTCCGACGGCCGCCCGCCGGCGACCACGCCGAGGGCGCCCACGACGTCCTCCGGGAGGCTCGTGTGATGGATGCCGTCGGGGGCGAGGTGCCCGTGCCCGAGGTCGTGGCCACCTGCGACGACGAGTCCGTCCTGGGCTGTGACTTCGTGCTGCTGGAACGGCTCGACGGGGACGTACTGCGGACGAGCGAGCCCGAGCGGTTCGCCACGGCCGACCACCGTCGAACCGTCGGCGAGGAACTGGTCGACACGCTGGCCGAGGTCCACGCTGTCGACCACGAGGCTATCGGCCTTGCAGAGGGCGAGTTCGGCTATCCCGAGGGCTACCTCGAGCGCCAGGTCGAGACGTTCACCGAGCAACTGGAGTGGTTCCTCCCGACGACCGAGCAGGACCGCGAGGTCCCCCACATCCGCGAGGTGGGCGAGTGGCTCGCCGACAACGTCCCCGACGAGGCCGACCACACGCTCGTCCACGGGGACTACAAGCTCGACAACGTCATGTTCGCGCCCGGAACACCGCCCGAGATCACGGGCGTGCTGGACTGGGAGCTGGCGACGCTCGGTGACCCACTCGCGGACCTGGGGTGGATGCTCGTCTTCTGGCGGGATGCGGGCGACGCCGAGCCCGCCCTGCCGGAGGGGCTGGTCCCGACGTTCATGCAGCAGGAGGACTACCCGACCCGGCGGGAGCTCGTCGCCCGCTACGAGGAGCGCACGGGTCGGGAGTTCACGAACGAGCGGTTCTACCGCGGCCTCGCGGCGTACAAGATCGTCACCACGACGGAGGCGATGTACTTCCGCTACCGGGCCGGCGACGCCGACGACCCGCTCTACCCCGCGCTGGAGGCGGGCGTCCCGAAACTGGCCACCCGGGCGAAGCGCATCATCGAGGGCGAGGAACCACTGTAGCGGACGCCTGCTCGAATCGTTCCGGTGCAAACGCCTTTGCCCTGTCCACTGCTGCCGAGTGTCATGGCAACCACTGAACGGCTGGACAGGTACCAGTTCCACGAGCACGACTGGGAGAGCTTCGACGAGTTGCGCGACTGGTTCGAGTGGGAAATCCCGGACCGGTTCAACATGGCGGCGTACGTCTGCGACCGCTGGGCCGAGGAGACACCCGACGAGACGGCGCTGTTCGTCGAGGACCACACCGCAGCGGGCGAAGCCCGCGAGGACGGGTCCGGCGAGCAGGGCACGTACACCTTCGCCGAGTTCGAGGCGGAGGCGAGCCGGCTCGCGAACCACCTCGCCGCGAACGGTGTCGAGCGAGGAGATCGTGTCGGCGTGAACCTCCCGCAGAAACCCGAGGCGGCTATCGCCCACGTCGCCGCGTGGAAGCTCGGGGCCGTCTCCGTGCCGCTCTCGACCCTGTTCGGGCCTGACGGGGTCGGCTACCGGCTGGCCGACGCGGATGCCAGCGCCTGCGTCGTCGACGGGAGCAACGTCGACGCGCTCCGGCGGGCCCGCGACGAGTACGACATCGGCCTCGATGCGGTCCTCGTCGTCGACGGGTCCCCGGAGGGTGACGAGCGGGCGTACAACGAGGCCGTTCCCGACCAGTCACCCGACCACGAGGCCGTCGAGACCGACGCCGAGGACGACGCGCTGCTCATCTACACCTCCGGGACGACGGGCGACCCGAAGGGCGTCCGGCACGCGCATCGGGTGCTGCTGGGCCACCTGCCGGGCATCCAGACAGTCGGTAACTTCGAGTTCGGCGAGAGGACGCGCTTCTGGACCCCCGCCGAGTGGGCGTGGATCGCCTCGCTGTTCAACATCGTCTTCTCGGCGCTGTTCTACGGGCGCCCGGTTCTGGCTCATCACGGGGGCGAGTTCGACCCGGCGACGGCGTTCGACCTGCTCGACCGCTACGACATCACGATGGCGTTCATCCCGCCGACCGCGCTCCGGTTCATGATGCAGGTGCCGAGCGAGGGGCACGACGTCGACTCGCTCCGCGTCATCGGGAGCGGCGGCGAGTCGCTGGGCGAGTCCGTCGCCGAGTGGGCCGAGGACACCTTCGACGGCGCGCTCGTCCACGAGGGGTACGGGCAGACCGAGGCGAACGTCTCCGTCGTCGAGAACGCCGCGCTCGCCGAGCAACGTGCCGGGAGCATGGGCCTCGCGACGCCCGGGTACGAGGTCGCCATCCTCGACCCGGAGACGGGCGAGGAGCCCGTCGAGCCCGGCGAGGTCGGCGAGATCGCCGTCCGGTACGAGGGGAATCCCATCTGCTTCAAGGAGTACTGGAACGAGCCCGAGAAGACCGCCGCGAAGGTGCAGGACGGCTGGCTGCTGACCGAAGATCTCGGGCGGATGGACGAGGACGGCTACTGCTACTTCGAGGCCCGGAAGGACGATGTCATCATCTCCTCGGGCTACCGCATCGGCCCCGAGGAGGTCGAGGACTCGCTCGCCAGCCACGAGGCCGTCGCCGACGCCGCCGTCATCGGCGTCCCGCACGAGGAGCGTGGCGAGGTTCCGAAGGCGTTCGTCATGCTCGCCGAGGGCCACGAGGCGAGCGACGACCTCCGGGAGGCACTGAGGGCCCACGTGAAGGACCGGCTCGCGAAGTACGAGTACCCCCGCGAGATCGAGTTCGTCGACGAGCTGCCCCGGACATCGACCGGCAAGGTCCGCCGGCAGAGTCTCCGGGAGCGCGAGGGGCTGGCGGACTGACCCGGAGCCCACAACCCGACCGCCGGGGGAAGCTATTTCCCCACGCCACTCCGCCACCGTGCCATGTCCGAACCGGCCGATTCGACCCTCGACACCGCGGCGCTCCAGTCGTTCCTCGAGCGCGAGGTGGGTCCCGCCGACACGCTCGACGTGACCGGCGAGGGGGGCGGCTACTCCAACGAGACGCTGTTCGTGGCCTGGGGCGACCGCGACCTCGTCGTCCGGCGACCGCCGCCGGACGAGACGGCCGACACCGCCCACGACGTGCTCCGGGAGTACCGCATCCTCGACGCGCTCCAGGGGACCGACGTGCCGGTGGCACCGACGGTCGTCTCCTGCAGCGACGAGTCCGTGCTCGGTGTGCCGTTCTACGTGATGGACCGCGTCGCGGGCGACGTGGTCCGGACCGACGAGCCCGACCGGTTCGGCACGCCCGAGCGTCGCGGCGCCCTCGCGGACGCGTTCATCGACGCGCTGGTCGCCGTCCACGAGGTCGACTACGATGCGGTCGGCCTGGAGGCGGGCGAGTTCGGCTATCCCGAGGGCTATCTGGACCGGCAGGTCGAGCGGTTCCAGGAGGCCTGCATCTGGGCGCTCGACACGACGAGCGAGGAGCGGGAGGTCCCCGAACTGTACGAGGTCGGCTCCTGGCTCGCCGAGCACGCGCCCGCCGAGTCCGACCACGCGCTCGTCCACGGCGACTACAAACTGGACAACGTGATGTTCGCGCCCGACGACGACCCGCGCATCGCCGGCGTCTTCGACTGGGAGATGTCCACGCTGGGCGACCCGCTCGCGGACCTGGGGTACGCGCTCCACTTCTGGCCCGACCCGGACGACCGGCGGCGAGTCGTCTCCGAACGGTTCGCACCCGCCTTCCTCGCCGGCGAGGACTACCCGACCCGCACGGAGTTCATCGAGCGGTACGAGACGCGCTCCGGCCGCGAGTTCACGACCCCGCGCTTCTACCTCGCACTCGCGGCGTTCAAGATGGCCGCGCTGGGCGAGATGTTCTACGCCCGGTTCCTGCGTGGCGGCGTCGACGACCCGATGTACGAGCGGATGGGCGAGGGCGTCCCCGCACAGGCCGAGCGGGCGCTCGCCATCATCGAGGGGGAGTGGACGCTGTGACCCGGCGACCGCATCGGGTCGGTATGGTCGACACTCGCTAGACAGGCAGTAGTTTTAACGCGAACTGACACTGTCATCCGTGCGGTGACTGAGAGTGTCTGACGCGGACGCACGCACGGGCCGGGCCGGGAGCAACACGGACGTAGACGCCGTCGTCGTCGGGGCGGGGTTCTCCGGGCTGTACATGCTCCATCGCCTGCGCGAGCGGGGGTACGACGTGCAGGTGTACGAGAAGGGCGACGGCGTCGGCGGGACCTGGTACTGGAACACGTACCCGGGCGCGCGCTGCGACAGCGAGAGCCACATCTACTGCTACTCGTTCTCCGACGGGATCCGCGAGACGTGGGAGTGGACCGAGCGCTACCCCGAACAGCCCGAGATCCTGGAGTACCTGAACTACGTCGCCGACGAACTCGACCTGCGACGCGACATCGCGTTCGAGCGCGAGGTGGAATCGGCCACGTACGACGAGGACGCGGGCACCTGGACGGTCGCACTGGCCGACGGCGAGGTGGTCGAGACGCGCTTCTTCATCACCGGCGTCGGCTGCCTCTCCGAGCCGTTCAAACCCGACTTCGACGGCCTCGACGAGTTCGAGGGCGAGTGGCACCACACCTCCCGCTGGCCCGACGAGGGCGTCGACTTCTCCGACAAGCACGTCGGCGTCATCGGCACCGGGTCGACGGGCATCCAGTTCATCTCCGAGACGGGCGGGAAAGCCGAGCACCTCACCGTATTCCAGCGGACGCCGAACTACGCCGTCCCCGCGCGCAACCGACCGCTGGAGGACGACGAGTACGAGGAGATCCGCGCCAATTACGACGAGATCTGGGAGAAAGCGCGCGATTCACGGCTGGGGATGCCGTTCGACCACGAGCACTACTCCGCCGCCAGCCTCTCGGAGGAGGAGATCCGCGAGACGCTGGAGGACCGGTGGCAGCAGGGCGGCTTCCGCTTCCTCCACGCCTTCGAGCCGGGCCACGTCCTCACGAACATGGAGGTCAACGCCGTCGTCTCCGAGTTCATCCGCGAGAAGATCCGCGCGAAGGTCGACGACCCCGAAACCGCCGAGAAACTCGTCCCGAGCGACCACCCGTACGGCGCGAAGCGGCCGCCGATGGACTACAACGACTACTACCGCACCTACAACCGGGACGACGTCTCGCTGGTCGACGTCAGCGACGACGGCGAACCCATCGAGCGCGTCACCGCCCGTGGCATCCAGACGACCGCCGACGAGTACGACCTCGACGTCATCGTGTTCGCGACGGGGTTCGACGCGATGACGGGCGCCATCCTGGCGATGGATATCGAGGGCCGCGACGGCCTCACGATGCAGGAGAAGTGGGCCGACGGCCCGCGGACCTACCTCGGCTTGATGACCCGTGGGTTCCCCAACCTGTTCACCATCACCGGGCCGCAGTCCCCGTCGGTCCTGACGAACATGCCGCTCTCCATCGAGCAGCACGTCGAGTGGATCGAGGACTGCATCGGCTACATGGACGAGCACGGCCACGACACCATCGAACCGACGGAGGCGTCCGAGACCCAGTGGGTCACGAACACCAACATGCTCGCGGACAACATGCTGTTCTCGGAGGCCGACTCCTGGTACCGTGGTGACAACGTTCCCGGCAAGACGGCGGTGTTCACGCCGTTCCCGGGCGGCCTCGACATGTACCGCGACATCTGCGACCGCGTCGCCCGCGACGACTACGACGGCTTCGAGTTCTCGGACGCTGCTGACGCACCCCTGCCGGAGCAGTAGCTCGGGAACGATCCGAGCCGACTCCTCATCTGCCGAATAGGTCCGAAAACGAGGAGCCTATCCGGGTACTCGGCGAGTAGTTCTACTCTTCGTCGTCCTCGTCCACGTCCTCGAAGTCGGCGTCGACGTACTCCTCGTCGTCGGCCTCGGCGCCCGGGCCGGCACCGCCGGGGCCGCCGCCCATGCCGCCAGGGCCGCCACCCATGCCGCCCGGACCGGCGCCACCGGGACCGGCACCCGCGCCGGCACCGCCGGCGCCGGCCTGGGCCTGCTGCTGGTACATCTGCTTGCCGATCTCCTGAAGCTCCTGGCTCAGGCTCTCGGTCGCCGATTCCAGCGCCTCCGTGGCCTCGTCGATCTCCTCGAACTCGACGTCCTCGTACTCGTCGAGGGCGTCCTCGACGCGCTCGACCTCGGCCTCGATGTCGCTCCGGAGGTCGTCGTCGATCTCCTCCTCGTTCTCGTCGAGGAGCGTCTCGGCGCGCTGGACGGCCGACTCGGCCTCGTTGCGCGTCTCGACGAACTCGCGGCGCTTCTGGTCCTCCTCGGCGTGCTCCTCGGCTTCCTCCTGCATCTCCTCGATCTGCTCGTCGGAGAGGCCGGCGCCGCCCTCGATGGTGATGGACTCGGCGTTGCCCGAGCCCTTGTCCTCGGCCTCGACGTTGACGATGCCGTTCTCGTCGATGTTGAACGTCACCTCGATCTGCGGCGTGCCCGCCGGGGCCGGCGGGATGCCGGTGAGCTGGAACTCGCCGAGCAGCTCGTTGCCCTCGGCCATCTCCCGCTCACCCTGGAACACGCGGACGTTGACCATCGTCTGGTTGTCCGCGGCCGTCGTGAAGATCTTCGACTCCTCGGTCGGGATGGTGGTGTTCTTCTCGATGAGGCGCTCGAACAGGCCGCCCTTCACCTCGATACCGAGCGAGAGCGGCGTCACGTCCAGCAGGACGATGTCGTCCACGTCACCGGAGAGGACGCCACCCTGGATGGCCGCGCCCAGCGCGACGGCCTCGTCCGGGTTGACGGACTTGCGCGGGTCCTGGCCGGCCATCTCCTCGACCTTCTCGCGGACCTGCGGCATCCGGGTGGAGCCGCCGACGAGCAGCACCTCGTCGATGTCGGACTTGTCGTAGCCGGCGTCCGAGAGCGCCTGCTCCGTCGGGCCGACCGTCCGCTTGATGAGGTCCGACGTGAGCGACTCGAACTTCGCGCGGGTGATGGTCTCCTCTAAGTCCTTCGGGCCGTCGTCGTCGGCCGCGATGAACGGCAGCGTGACGGTCGCCTCCTTCCGGTTGGAGAGTTCGATCTTCGCCTCCTCGGCGGCGTCCTTCAGTCGCTGGAGCGCCTGCCGGTCCTCGCGGAGGTCGATGCCGTGCTCGGCCTGGAACTCGTCGGCGAGGTGGTCGATGAGCGCCTGGTCCCAGTCGTCGCCGCCGAGGTCGTTGTCACCGTTCGTGGCGACGACCTCGTACACCCCGCCACCGAGGTCGAGGATGGAGACGTCGAAGGTGCCCCCGCCGAGGTCGTAGACGAGGACGGTCTGGTCGGACTCGTCGTCGAGGCCGTACGCCATCGACGCCGCGGTCGGCTCGTTGATGATGCGCTCGACCTCGAAGCCGGCGATCTCGCCGGCGTCCTTCGTGGCCTGGCGCTGGCGGTCGCTGAAGTAGGCGGGGACCGTGATGACGGCCTTCTCGACCTCGTCGCCGAGGTAGTCCTCGGCGTCGCGCTTGATCTTCTGGAGGATCATCGCCGAGATCTGCTCGGGCGTGTACTCCTCGCCCTCGATGTCGACCGTGTAGCCGTCCTCGCCCATGTGCCGCTTGATGGACTGGATGGTGTGCTCGGGGTTCTGGACGGCCTGGTTCTTCGCGGGCTTCCCGACGAGGCGTTCCCCGTCGTCGGTGAACGCCACCACGGAAGGAGTGGTGCGGTCGCCCTCGGCGTTCGCGATGATCTCCGGGTCGCCACCCTCCATCACTGCGAACGCGGAGTTGGTGGTCCCCAGGTCGATGCCGAGGATCTTGTTGCTCGCCATTGTTGGACGGGAGTAGCAGTCTTGCGCCGTTAAGCCTTGCTGAATCGGGTCGATTCACCTCGTAGCGGCCCCGTCGCCCTCGTGCGGTTTTCCGTTCGACGATTCTCCGGGACCGACACGTACAAACAGAAGTGCATCACCAGTGCGCCGTCCCGGACTGGCCGCGGGTCAGTCCGGGCCCGCAGCACGCAGGTCGACCACGACGGGCAGGTGGTCCGAGGGGTGGCGCCACGTCGCGTCCACGTCGGCGGCCGTCGCGTAGAGGGCCACGTCGAAGCTGCGGACGAGAACGTAGTCGATGCGCTTGTCCCGGGTCGGGTCGCGGTCGGTGCCCTCCTCGACCCCCTCGCCGTCGAAGCCGACGTACGTCTCGCCGGGGCCGAACCGCGTGTCCGCGGCCTGCCGGGCGTCGGTGAACGGCCCCGGCGTCTCGACGAGCGAGCGGTACGGGCCGGAGGCGGGCCGGGCATTCAGGTCTCCCACGAGGAGTGCCGGGGCGGCGTCGAGCCGTTCACGGACGAGGCGCGCGCTCTCGCGCCGTGCCAGCGCGCCCGCGTGGTCGAAGTGGACGTTGACGAGGTCGAACGTGTCATCCGTCTCCTGGTCCCGGAACCGAACCTCCGTCGCCACCCGCGGGACCGAGGCATCCCACCCCGTCGCGCCGATATCGGCAGGGTCGGGCGCCAGCGCGAACGGTTCCACCGTCTCGGCAGTCAGTCGCTCGGGCCGGTAGCCGACGGGCGTGTGCTCTCCCGTCTGCTGACGCTCCGTGGCCCACTCGTAGCCAGGGAGCCGCTCGCGGAGGTCCGGGAGCTGGTCCTGCCAGACCTCCTGCAGGCAGAGTACGTCGGGCCGGTGGAGGCGAACCGTGGCTGCGACCGCGTCCCGGCGGTTCGCCCAGGCCCGGGGGCCGTCGTCCAGCGTCGCGTAGCGGACGTTGTACGTCATCACCCGCAGCGGTGCGACGCCGCTCACGGTCGGTCGTCCTCCGTCGCCCTCCGGGGCCGTCCATGGCCGCGCTTCGTCATCACCCGAGCGTGCGCGGGCCGAGCGCAAAAGGGTGGTCCCGGTGGGTCGGCACCGGACCAGAATGTGGGGTGTCGGGTCGTGCTGGTTACTCGCCGGAGCCGTCGGAGACGGTGACCTGGGCGGCCTGCAACACCTTCTCGGCCATCTCGTAGCCCGGGCGGTGGAGCTCGTCGACGGTCCCCTCGGGCTGGTTGCTCCCGACCCGCATCAGCACCTCGTGGCGCTGGGGGTCGACCTCCTCACCCGGTTCGGGCTCGATGGCGACCACGTTCTCGGCATCGAGCACACGGTCGAACTGGTCGAGCGTCGTCCGCACGCCGCTGCGGATGTCCGTGTCCTCGTCCTGCTCCAGCGCCCGGACGAGGTTGTTCCGCACGTCCAGCAGTCGCTCGACCAGTTCCTCGGTCGCACGAGCCTTCTGCTCCTCCTGCTTTCGCTCCATCCGCTTCTTGAAGTTCTGGAACTCCGCCTGCTTGCGCTTGAGCTGCTCCTCCAGGTCCTCGACGCGCTCCTCGTACTCGGTAGCGGCGTCCTCGGCGTCGTGACGGGCCGACCGCAGCGAGGCGATCTCGCGGGCGATGGTCTCCGGGTCGGACTCCTCGACACGTTCGACGAGGTCCGCGTCTGGCTCGACCTGCGTATCGTCCTCGGCGGCACCGTCGGTGTCCGCCGCGGCCTCGCCATCGGGCGCGGCGTCCTTCTCGCTCATGTCTCTGGATTGGCGACGGTAGCGGATAAGGGTTGTAGATGCGACTCCGCGTCCGGACTGGCTCGGTCGGGTGGTGACGGAATCCGGTGCCCCTATCCTCGGTCCTCCGACTCGGCGCGCTCTCCCCCGGAATGGCCGATTCCGTCTCCTTCCGGGACGGCCGCCTCGCAGCGCTCGCTCGCGTAGGCGTATTCATCGGCGTTCGCCCCCTCGATCTCGTTCCCGCACAGGACCGGCTGTGCTTCCGGGCTGGACCCGACGACATCCCCCGACGATTCGAAGTTGAATACCTTCTCGGAGAAGTCAGCGAACCGATTACCGTAGATTTCGTGGTCTCGTGCCCACTCGCTCCCGTCGATATCACCTGTCGGTACCCAGGCCGCGAGGTTCACGCCGACAGGCCCGTCCGCGAAATCGTTCCACCGTATCGTACAGCCGTTGCCGCCGAGATTGACAGCCGACCACGACGCGGGCTCGGTCGAGTGCCCCGAGTTGCGGTTGGTACAGTACTCGACCGTGACATCCGTACTGCCGAGTTTGATATCGACGAACTCGGCGTTCCGGTACCCCTCGCTGTTGTCGATGTGATGGATACGGATGTTCCGACTGCGGTCGAGTGTCTCCCACGGGTGATACGAGGTCCCGCGTGCGGTTTCCGAGTTGCCGATGTAGACGATCTCGCGGATATGCCCCTCCTTGTGGTTCTCTACACGTTGATCGTAGTGCATCCCCACGGGTCCGATGAGCTCGAAGTCGCCGATCGACGCGTCGCGAAGCCGCATCGTCTGGATCAGGGCCCGACCGGAGTTCCCGATGCGAGACGGTTCGATGACGATATCGCGGAGATACTCGACTCCCGCCTCGTATCGCGGTGTCGGAGTGACGAGCACGCACCGGTCGGCCCACGCGCTGTAATCCGCGAACCTCCGCTCCGGTTCCAGCAGGCCGTCTATCGTTATCCCGGTGACGTGGAAGTGACTGTGGTGGACGATGAGACAGTCGTCCGACCGGGCCGGCGGTCGAACGACCGCCTCAGCGGGGCCGGTCAGCGTTATCGGTCGGTCGGATGTCCCATCCCGTGTTGTCCGCACGACCTCACGGTACTCGCCCGGGTGGAGACGGACCGTATCTCCGGGAATCGCCCGTCGGAGCCCCTCCTGAATCGATGCAAGCGGTGCATCTTCGATGCCAGGAGCGGAATCATCGCCGTCCGGGGCGACGTGGAGGACCTCCGGCGGCTCGACGGTAACGTCACCGGCGGGCTGACCGTCGACCGACACGCTCACGATGCCGGCTCGGGATGTTTCAGGGCTGGTCAGCACGACCCGGATGTCCTCCCCGGCTGGTACCTCGACCCGCTCTTCGCTGACCGCCTCGCCGTCGACACCGAGCGAGAGATCGGTCGTCCCATCGGCGTCACCGGAGTTGCGGGCGACGACCTCGACCTCGATGGGCTCGCCGACCGTAACGGTATCCGGCTGCAGTGTGATCGATGTGATCTCCAATTCGGCCTCGGGTTCCGGTGTCGATGTCGCCGTCGGCACTCCAGTCTCGGTCGGTGAGGCTGTCGTGGTCGTCGCTGGCGATGATGTCGGCGTGGTCTCCTCCTCGGACGGGGACCCACAACCGGCGAGAGCGCCAGCGATTCCCACGGCGGCGAGCATTCGACGCCGGGAAATCTCGTCGTCGAGCACAGATATCGAGTAGCAACACCGACACATCATTGTAGGGGCCAGGGGCAACACGCCCGGCGCCCCCGGTTCCGCGACCGGGGGCGCTCGGCGGTCCCGGTGGGAGAGCACCCACACGATTCAAACCGGACGGGGCCGGACCCCCGACCGTGACCGACGCCGCGCCCGTCCGCCTGCGCTTCGACGAGGGGACCGTCCGCATCACCGGTCCCGAGTCCGTCGTCGCGGACCTCCCCGGTGCCGAGTACGACGACCGCTCGGAATCCTGGCGTGCCCCCGCCCACCGCTACGCCGACCTCCGTGACGCGCTCGCCGAGCGGGACGTGGCCGTCGACGACGCCGTCCTCGACGCCGGCGACCTCCCCGACCTCGCGACGGCGTACGAACTCCGAGACTACCAGCGCGACGCGTTCGACGCGTGGCGCGGGGCCGACTGCCGCGGCGTTCTCGAACTCCCGACCGGGAGCGGGAAGACGGTGGTCGCTATCGCGGCCATCGCCGCGCGCTCGGCCCCCACGCTCGTGGTCGTCCCGACCATCGACCTGCTGGACCAGTGGGAGCGCGAACTCGCGGCGGAGTTCGACGTGCCCATCGGCCGCCTCGGAGGGGGTGAGCAGCGCGTCGAGGACATCACCGTCTCCACCTACGACTCGGCGTACCTCCGGGCGGACGAACTCGGCGGGGACTTCGAACTGGTCGTCTTCGATGAGGTCCACCACCTCGGGGGCGAGGGGTACCGCGACATCGCGCGTCTGCTGGTGGCCCCCGCACGGATGGGGCTCACTGCCACCTTCGAGCGCCCGGACGGCGCCCACGAGGTCATCGAGGAGCTGGTCGGGCCCGTGGTCCACCGGCTCTCGGCCGAGGACCTCGCGGGGGACCACCTCGCCGACTTCGACATCAAGCGCGTCGCCGTCGAACTCACCGAGGACGAACGCGAGCGCTACGAGGAGTACCAGGGCACGTTCACGGACTACCTCGCGCAATCGGGTATCCAGTTGCGGTCGGGCAGCGACTACCAGGAACTCGTCAAGCGGTCGGGCAACGACCCGCGGGCACGGGAGGCGCTCCTGGCCAAACAGCGTGCCCGCGAGGTGATGATGAACGCCGAGAACAAGGTGCGCGAACTCGAGCGGGTGCTGGATCACCATCGCGAGGACCGCGTCATCGTGTTCACCGCGTACACCGACCTCGTCTACCGGCTCTCCGAGCGGTTCCTGATACCGGCCATCACCCACGAGACAGCCGCGGCCGAGCGGCGCGAGATCCTCGAGCGGTTCCGCGAGGGCGATTACTCGCGCGTCGTGACCGCGAACGTGCTCGACGAGGGCGTGGACGTGCCGGACGCGAACGTCGCGGTGGTGCTCTCGGGGAGTGGGAGCGAGCGCGAGTTCACGCAACGTCTCGGGCGGGTGCTGCGGCCGAAGGCGGACGGCGGGCGGGCGACGCTGTACGAACTCGTCACGGAGGAGACCGCCGAGGAGCGGGTGGCGCGGCGGCGGCGGTGAACGCGAGCGTACGTCCCCGCCGGCACCTGGCCGACGGGGCGAGGCGAACCGTTTTGTCGGGTGGCATCGCGCACCCCGTATGGCACTGCCGCCAGTGACGACGGGGATGGCCGTGACGTTCGGCCTCGTGTTCGCCGCACTGGCGCTGTTCGTCTCGGAGAAGCTCCCGCCCGACGTGACCGCTATCGGCGTCCTGGTGGCACTGGCCGTCCTCGAACCGCTCACGCAGGTCTCCCCCGTCGAGGCTCTCTCGGGCTTCGGGAGTGCGGCGACGCTCACCGTCCTCGCGATGTACATCCTCAGCGAGGGGGTCCAGCGGACGGGCATCGTCGAGCGGCTGGGCCTGTTCCTGGGCCGCATCACGGGCGGCGAGGAGCGACGCTTGCTGGCGGCGACGGTGTCCACGACCGGGCTCTCGGCCGGATTCGTCAACAACACCCCCGTCGTCGCCGTGTTCATCCCGATGGTGACCGGCCTCGCGGAGCAGGCCGGCATCTCGCGGTCGCGGCTGCTCATGCCCCTGTCGTTCGCGGCGATGCTGGGCGGGAAACTCACGCTGATCGGGACCGCGAGCAACCTCATCGCCAGCGACCTCGCCGTCGAACTCCTCGACCGCGGCCCCATCGGGATGTTCGAGTTCACACCGCTCGGTGTCGTCGTCCTCGTCGTCGGCATCGCCTACCTCCTGACGGTCGGGCGGTACCTCGTCCCGGAGCGCGTGGCGGCCGACACCGACCTGACGGAGGCGTACGAACTGGAGGACCATCTCTCGCTGGTGACGGTCCGGGAGGACTCGCCGTTCGTCGGGCAGTCGGTCCACGAGGTCCAGGAGACCATCGACGGCGAGGAGGACATCCGGGCGGACCTGCTGCGCATCGAGCGCGAGGGCGAAGGGGTCATCGCCGCCACCACCGACCGCATCGTCGAGGCGGGTGACGCGCTGGTCATCCGGTCGACGCTGCGCGACCTGAACCGCCTCGTCGAGCGCTACACGCTCCGGCAGTTCCCCCGCGAGGTCGTCACCGAGGAGGACCTGCTGGGCGAGCGCGGGCAACTTGTCGAGGCTGTCGTCCTCCCGGACTCGGACCTCGTGGGCACGAGCATCGGCGAGAGCATCCTCACCCGCCGCCTGGATACGACCGTCCTGGCGGTCAAGCGCGAGGGGGGGCTGCTCCGCGAGGACCTGCGCGAGCGTCGGCTCCGGGCCGGCGACACGCTGTTGCTCCAGACGACGCCCGCCGCGGCGCGATACCTCACCGACACCGACGACCTGGCGCTGTTGCGCGAGCCGAAGCGTCCCGTCGATTTCGACGAACTGGAGCCCGAACCGCTCTCGCCGCGGACGCCCGTCGCGCTCGGGACGCTCGTGGGCGTCATCCTGCTGGCCGCGCTCGACCTGCTCCCCATCGTCATCGCGGCGCTGGGCGGCGTCTTCGTGATGCTCGCCACCGACTGCCTCTCCACCCGCCAGGCCTACGACGCCGTCTCCTGGAACGTCATCTTCCTGCTGGCCGGCATCCTCCCGCTCGGGGTGGCGCTCCAGCGCACCGGCGGCGCGGCACTGGTGGCCTCGCTCTTCGCGGAGGTCAGCATCTACGTCCCGACCCTCGCGCTGCTGGGGGTGGTCTTCCTCGTCTCCGGCCTGGTCGCGGCCCTCATCACCCCCGTCGCGATGACGGTCCTGATGGTCCCGGTCGCCGTCGACACCGCCTCGCAGGTCGGCTCGGACGGGTTCGCGTTCCTGCTGGCGGTCCTGTTCGCCGGCGGGGCCGCCTTCGCGACCCCCATCGGCTACCAGACCAACCTGATGGTGTACGGGCCGGGCGGCTACCGGTTCACGGACTTCACCCGGGTCGGACTCCCGCTGCAGTTGCTCCTCGCGGTCGTCGTGACGCTCGGCATCGCGGTCATCTACGGCGTCTGAACGCCGTCGAGAGCGCACTCACCCCTCGGGGCCATCCCGCTGCCGGAAGTACGCCCGCGTCCGGCGTTTCCCGTTCCAGATGAACCTCAGTCGGTCCAGCCGTGTCGCGTTCCGCATCGATGTCGAGCTGCCGGGCTCGAACCGCACGCTGTCCGCCCCAGCGTCCGCGACGCGCCCCCGGAAGAGCCGCTGCCCGAGTTTCGACAGGTCCGGCGTGTGCCAGTGGCAGAGGAGGGACGCGGGCTGACCGTCCTCGACGGCGAGGGGTGTGTCCAGCACCACGGCGTCCACGCCACGGTGCTCGACATCGCGGACCGTCCGTGTCGTCGGCCAGCCGTCCTCGCCGACGACGGTGAGCGCGAGCCGGTCGTACGAGTCGGCCTCCGCGGCGTCGACACCCTGCTCGGGCCACGGTGGCAACCGGCCGGGCGTCGCGTCCTCGAGCGGTTCGACGCGTACCGGCTCCACCTCGACGACCAGCCGCAGCGCGTACCAGCCGAAGAGGAACCGGCCGAGACGTGAGTCGAGCAGCGACGAGGTCTTCGTGAACCCCTCGCGCTTCTCCGACGGGGGCTCGGCCCGGATGAGGTCCTGGACGTACTCCGCGTTCGCCTCCAGGTCGTCGTCGCGGACGGTGCCGCGGCCGTACAGCACGAACGGCTCGCCGGCGTCGTAGAACAGCAGGGAGAGCTTCGGATTCTCGCGGACGGTGTCGACCTTGCCCGCGTAGGCCGGCGGGGAGGTGACGACCACGGCCTCGCGGGCCTCGTCGTAGAACGGCGTCAGCGGGTAGGTCCGTGGCCGGTCCCCGGCGGCCGTCGCCACCTCGACCGCCGGGGAGTCGTGGACGGCCCGCTGGAGGCGGTCGACATCGAGACCTGCGCCGTCGAGACTCATGGCCGCCCTCCGCTGTGCATATCGTGGCACGGTGTCACGCAGGTACTTAACTGGTTCCCGGCGGCGCGTCGTCGCGGCACACCAGCCCCCCACGGCCATCGTCGCGTCAGTGGGGGCTCTCCGGCTCGGTCTCCGCCTCGAGGATGATGAGGTCGCGAGCCAGATACCCGATACCGCCCATCATCACCAGCGTCCCCGCGAGAAGGGTCGGGTTGATACCCCCCTGGAGGACACCGAGAATCATGATGACCATCCCGACGACGGTGCCGGCGATCGGGATGCCGACCGAGACCGTGTGTGGGCTCATGTCCGGCCACTCCCCCCGGGAGACTGTAAATCTCTAGCATGGCTGGTGCCGATTCCGATGGTTCGGTCGAGCGACGGAGCCCTTAACCGCCCGCTCGCCGACCACCCGGCCGGATGCTGACGAAGGACCTGCTCCGTGTCTCGCGGGCCGGTGGCGGCTATCATCCCCGGTTCGTCGGCGACGACGCCGACGCCCGGGCGCTGGCGGCTCGTGCCATCGGGGTCTACCAGGGGCACGTCGGCGAGGAGCGAGCGACGCTGGACGCGGCACTGGCGGACCTGGAGCGGTCGGCGAGCGACTTCAAACTCGTGCGTGGGTTCGCGAAGCTTCTGGAACGGGAGGCGACCTTCGAGACGCGAGCGGCCGTCGAGCCACGGCGCGCCCGGGCGGCCGCCTTCGAGGCCGCAGAGGCTGTGGGTGTCGTCACCGAGGGCGAGCGCGGGACCGCACTCGAGCGGGCGGCCGAGGGGCTCGACGCTGCACCCGGCGACGTGGCCGACTCGCTGTACGCCGACCTCGAATCCCGGCAGGTCCTCACGACGTTCGACTCGCGCTACGACCCCGACTCGATCGTCGCGCAGTACGACCTGTCGCTCGCCCAGACCGCGCTGTTCGACGCCGTCGAGGTGCGGGTGCGCTCGGCCGAGCCGAAGGAACTCGTCTCCGTGGTCAAGCGCCTCCGGCTGATGTACGAGGTGCGCCGCGTCGAGGACGGCGAGCGCGACGCCGGGCCGGGCGACCGCGAGGTGGTCGTCACTGGTCCGAGTGCTCCCTTCTCGCGCTCGCGCCGCTACGGCACCCGGTTCGCCCGTCTCCTGCGGACGGTCGCGGCGGCGCCCGAGTGGCGCCTCGAAGCCACCGTCGACGACCGCGGCACCGAGCGGCAACTGGTACTGACCGACGCGGACGTCTCGGTGCCGGGGACAGAGCCCGTCGTCGAGCCCACCTACGATTCGGGCGTCGAGCGCGACTTCGCCACCCGGTTCGCGTCGCTGAACCTCGACTGGGATCTGGTGCGCGAGCCCGAACCGCTCGCCAGCGGCGCACACGTCGTCATCCCGGACTTCGCGTTCGACTACCGACACGGGGATTTCCGCGTCTTCTTCGAGATCATGGGGTTCTGGACCCCGGAGTACGTCGAGAAGAAGCTCTCGCGGCTGGAGACGCTGGAGGACGTGACGATGCTGGTCGCGGTCGACGAGTCGCTCGGCGTCGGCGAGGCGGTCGCGGAGCTGACCGACGGCGCCATCCCCTACCAGGGGAGCGTCCGGGTGAAGGACGTGGTCGACGCCCTCCGACGGTACGAGGACGACCTCGTGGCGGACGCGGCCGCGGACCTGCCGGACGAGCTGGCACCGGACGACGACGTCATCACGCTGGAGACGCTCGCCGGACGCCACGGCGTCGGTGAGGAGGCGGTCGAGGACAAGGCGTTCCCCGAGCACGAGCGCGTCGGGCGGACGCTCGTTCGTCCCGCAGTGCTGGAGGCGGTGGGCGACCGCGTCGAAGCGGGGATGGACCTCGCCGACGCGGAGCACGTCCTCGACGAGTACGGCCTGGACGACGCGAGCGCGGTGCTCTCGCGACTGGGCTTCCGCGTCGAGTGGGAGGGGCTCTCCGGCGGCACCGTTCGGGAGAAGTGAGCCGGCGGTGACGGATGTCGGGTGAGAGTTATGCCCACCGGTGTGGTACCCACCGCCATGCAGCCGGACACTCGCCCGCGTCGGGCGTGGCGCAAGCAGGCCACGGCCGTGGGCAAGCGCGTCCGTGAGGGGCGACCGGGGACGAGCGGCGGGTCGTCGGGGGACCGGGAGGTTCTGGACCTGGTGGCGGAGCCGTACGACTCCGTCGCGGAGTCGGAGCGCCGGCTCGCCGAGTTACAGCGCGCCTTCGCGACCCGTGAGGACGACCGAGCGGTCTTCCTCGCCGTGTACGCCCGGACGACGGAGGCCGTCGCGGCCCGGATCGAGCGCGACGAGTTCGAGGACCCGGACTGGGTGGCGGACTACCTCGTCGCGTTCGCGAACCGCTACCGCGATGCGGTCCACGACTACGAGCGCGGGGACCTGTCGGCCGTCGCCGACCCGTGGCAACTCGCGTTCGACTCCGCCGCGGCGCCGGATTCGCTCGTCATCCAGGACGCGCTGCTGGGCGTGAACGCCCACATCAACTACGACCTCGCGTTCGCGCTCGCCGACGTGGGTATCGACTCGGAGCGCTCCGCAAAGCTCGCCGACCATCGCGCCGTGACCGAGGTCCTCCGGACCATCGTCGACGACATCCAGGACCTGCTCGCCGAGACGTACGCCCCGGGCCTCGAACGGGTGGACGAATCGATGGGCCGGGCCGACGAACGGCTCGCCATCTTCACCATCGACGAGTGCCGGTCCAGCGCCTGGCGCAACGCCGTCGGCCTCACCTCGCGGTTCCGGGTCCGCCGCTGGTTCTCTCGCCGCATCACCCACGCCACCGCCACGGGTGCGGCCTACCTCCTTCTGGGCACCCGTGCGAGCGACACCGTTCAGGAAGCACTGGGGGAGTTCGAGTCCGGAGTGGAGACCGACGGACAAGCGGAGGCACAGCACGGTGGGGCGGAATCGCAGGGCGACTCAGCAGGGGACGATCCGGTTCATGAGATGTGACTCGGCCCGGTCGAGGGTTCAGTCGCCCACGACGACCGCCCGGTTGCAGGACAGACACTCCGGTACGAGGTCGGCTCGGGTGGGGGACCGGACGAGTCTGACCTGCTCGCGGGAGTGGTTCTCACCGCACTCGTGACAGCGGTAACTGGTCGACTCGGGGAGCCAGCACCCCGTCTCACAGACCCGAACCCGGCGGTCGATGGCGGGGTCGGGGTGGTCGATCTCGCGGAGTCGGTCCGCCGTGTCGCGACAGCGCCAGCAGACATCGAGGGGCGGGGAACTGCCACCGCGGGTGGATGCACTGGGATCCGGCGCCTCGTGGCGGGTCATATCGACCGACCCCGCTCTCTGTCCGCCCCGGATGGTGGGTACCTCCCGCGTTCGGCCTTCCGGACGGCGGTAGCGAGTGGAGAGGGCTTCGACATCGAATACGCGTACTTCCCGGAGACAGTAAAATTGTTCGACGTATGTTCTAGGCGGATTGATTAGCCTCCGTGTCTGTTTAGAACTATGGAGTATTATTGATTCGGGGTTGCGAGTGATTCCCTCGGTATCTCGCTGTCGGTCACCGCGCTGGAACCGCCGACGGCGGGTACATCGCTGACTGCGCCGAGAGGACATGGGCGGGGGTGCGGACCACTCTACAGGTCCCGCCGTCGTCCCTTCGGCACCTGCGAGCGCAACTCGCCGTGCAGGAACAGCCCCACGCCGATGGGTTCCGGGCGGCCGCTGTCGGCCCGGTCCGGCGCGGCTCCGGTCACGGACTCGCCACCGTACTCGTGCCGGACGATGAGATACCCCCAGTCCCCATCCCAGTCGAGTTCCTGGTCCTCTCCGGCGAGAAAGCGGGTCGCCTGCTCCCGTGAGAGGTCGATGACCGTATCGTCGGCGGTCGCGTAGCGGCCGAACCGCTGGACGGCGTCCGTCGTCGGCTTCCAGTGCTCGCCGCCGGTTCGGAGGAAGGTCATCCCGAGCGCCTCCACCTCGACGGGCGAGGGGAGGTCGTCCGCGAACGCCCAGACCTTGCCCGCACCCTTCTCCCAGAAGGTGTAGCCCTCCCAGACCGACGGGTCGACGCCGTAGCGGTCCTGCCAGAACTCGACGACGCCCTCGCGCGTGGCGCGCTCGGGCACGTCGCGGTCGTCGGCGGTCGCGGGGAGGCGCTCGAACTGGTGGGGCTTGTTCTCTGCCGGCGCGCCGGTGCCGGTCGTGTCGTCGCCGGTCGTGTCGTCGCTCATGCCGTCACCTCCAGTTTCGCGCAGAAGAACCCGCCCGTGTCGTTGTGATGCGGGTAGATGCGCCGGGCCCGTTCGACGGCGGGGTCGTACGTCTCGCCGTCCCACTCGGTGACGCCGGGACGCGACTCGAGCGGCAGGTCGAACTCCACGAGGTCGCACGCGCTGTTGGCGAGCGCGTGGTCGAGGACGGCCTCGTTCTCCTCGGGCGCGAACGTACAGGTGGAGTAGACGACCGTGCCACCGGGCTTGGTCATCTCGATGGCCCGCTCCAGGATGCCCTTCTGGACGCCCGCGACACCCTGCACGTGGTCGAGCGTCCAGTCGGCCAGCGCGTCCGGGTTCTTCCGGATGGTCCCCTCGCAGGAGCAGGGCACGTCGACGAGGACGCGGTCGAACGGCTCGTCCTCGTCCCCCTCCGAGAACGGCTTCAGCGAGAAGTTCCGCGCGTCCGACTTCGTCACGACGACGTTCGAGACGCCACAGCGCTCGGCGTTCGAGCGCAGCGCCGAGAGCCGCCCGAGGTTCGAGTCGTTGGCGACCAGCAGGCCCGTATCCTCCATCAGGGCCGCCAACTGCGTCGTCTTGCTGCCCGGCGCGGCGCAGGGGTCGAACACCCGCTCGCCGGGCTGGGGGTCGAGCACGAGGGCCGGCACGGCCGAGACCTCCTCCTGCCCGTACACCCAGCCGTGGACGTACGCCCACGAGTGGCCGGGGTCGCCGTCCGGGAGTCGGAGCAGCCCGTCGTGCCAGTCGACACTCTCGTAGGCGATACCCTCCTCCTCGAAGCCGGCCCGGACCTCGTCGGGCGTGGCCTTGATTTCGTTCACGCGGACGACTGCCGGGAGCGGCCGGGCGCACGCCTCGCGGAACGCCTCGACATCGTCCACGAGGGGCTCGTAACGGCCGAGGACATCCCCGGGGTCGTCGATACCGTCGGTCATTGGCATCGCTGGGTGGGGGCGGGGTTAGTGGGTTTCGGAGCGGGCGGCGACACGGTCCTCAGCCGAACCGTTCGCGGAACAGGGCGACCAGCAACCCGAGGTGGACAGTGGCCCCGAGCGTGGCGGCGAGACGGCCACCCGTGACGAGGTACGTCCCCCCGCCGAGCAGGCCAGCGACCTCGACCAGCAGCCCGCCCGCGACGAGGCCGATGACGGCCAGCGCCGTCCGGTCACTGGCGCCCCGGAAGCTTCCCGCGGTCGGCGGGTAGAACTGGTAGCTCGCGCCGACGATGGCGAGTCCGAGGAAGCCCAGCAGGTTCAGGCGGCGGTGAGCCGTCACGAGCTCGGCCGTCGGGGGCTCGACCGCGAACGTGAGCCCGAGGAACGCGGCGAGCGACCCCAGCGCCACCGCCACGAGGACGGCATCGAGGCCGATGCGGCCTCGGTCCGAGCGCACGAAGGTCACGCCGAACGCGGTCGCGAACCCGATGACGGCGATCGCCTCGACCGTCGCGCCGAGGCGGAACATCGGCCCGGCGGGGAGCCCGACGGCGAGTAGTGCCGGGCCGACGGCCCCGGCCGGGAGGACGACCGCGACGAGCGCCCTTGGCGGGTGGGCGACGAGGAAGCGGGGCAGGAGCCGGAAGCCCACAGCGAACAGCGTAAGCGTGGCGAACCCGGCCCCGAGCAGGTGCGACGCACGGGGGGCGTAGCCGTCGAGGAGTGTCGGGAGCGGCGCGTGCGCCGCCAGCAGCGCGTACGACCCCAGAGCGAGATAGGCCAGCGCGACCGGCATCGCGAGGTTCGCGGCCCGGTCGACGGGTCGGCGCTCGGCGTTCGCCTCGCCGGTGCCCGTCGCCCCGCCGAGGAGGTTGTCGCGGACGGTCCAGCCGAGCGTCCCGAGGAAGACGGCGACGCCGACCGTCCAGAGGGCGGCGCCCGCCAGGGACAACAGCTCGACGGAGGGTGTCGGGAGGACCGCCTGGCCCACTCCGGACGCCGCCCCCGCGAGCAGGAGTGTCCCCGTCACCGAGCAGGCGAGGTGGACCGGCATGAGTCGCGTCGTCGCGAGGTCGCGGTCGAAGTAGGGTGGCACCAGCGCGTACGCCTTCCCGAAGACGGTATGCAGGACGAACCCCAGCAGTCCGAGCGTGACGGCCGCTCGCCGGGGGGTACCGGCCAGCTCGGCGACCTGCCAGACGGCGAGCCACGCGGCACCCGCCAGGACGAACCGGCGTGCCCACCGCGAGGCACGTTCGGCGTGGGTCATGGCGGGTAGCCACGGCGGAGGGCCTTGAATCCGGCCCCGAACGCCCGGGACAACGGCAGGGGCGCCCACCCGGTTCGGACCAGTTCCGCCCCGGTAGGCGACCCCTTAACATCCTGCCGGCCCACAATCGAGGCACGGATGGGGAGCCACGGCGACGACCTGTCGGGCGAGGGTCGCGAGCTACTGCGCGCGTGTCACGACGACCTCCCGTTCGACCCGACGACCGTCGACATCGACGACGCCGACGTGCTGGCCCGGCTGGAGCCGGAGGTCCGGGAGTGGTGGGCCGAGACCTTCGGCGAGTACGTCCCGGGCAACGGCGGGTTCTTCACGCCACCGCAGAAGGGGGCCATCCCGCTGGTCGACGACGGGGAGAACACGCTGGTCTGTGCGCCGACGGGAAGCGGGAAGACGATGGCCAGCTTCGCGGCCATCTACAACGACCTCTTCGGCCGCGCGAAGACCGACGACCTCGACAACTCCGTCTACTGCCTCTACCTCTCGCCGCTGAAGTCGCTCGCGAACGACATCCACCGGAACCTCGCCGAACCCATCGACGCCATCACCGAGAAACTCGCGGCGAACGGGCACGATGTCGAAGTCCGCCACGCCATCCGGCACGGCGACACGAGCGACAGCGACCGGCAGGCGATGCTGGAGACGACGCCGCACATCCTCAACACCACCCCGGAGACGCTGGCCATCCTGCTGAACTCGCCGAAGTTCAAGCGGAAACTGGAGACCGTCGAGTACGTCATCGTCGACGAGATCCACTCGCTGGCCGACAACAAGCGCGGGACCCACATGGCCGTCTCGCTGGAGCGACTGGAGGCGATGGCCGAGGAGTCACCGACCCGCATCGGCTGTTCAGCGACTGTCGAGCCGCTGTCGAAGATGGCGGAGTTCCTGGTGGGGTGCGAGACGCCCGGCGACCCGGACGCGGATGGAGATACTGCGGGTGCTCCGCAGTTCCGCGACTACGAGATCGTCGACGCGCGGTTCGTCCGCGACTTCGACATCGAGTTGCACTGCCCCACCGACGACCTCATCGACACGCACCCGTCGGTCGTCAACGACCGGTTCTACGACCAGTTGCACGAGTGGATCCAGGGCGCGACCAACACGCTCGTGTTCACGAACACCCGCTCGGGCGCCGAACGGGTTCTCCACAACCTGCGCGAGAACTACGACGGCTACGATGAGGCCAACTCCGGCTGCCACCACGGCTCGCTCTCGAAGGAGGAGCGCGAGCGCGTCGAGGGGATGCTGAAATCCGGCGATGTCGAGGTTGTCACCACGAGCACGTCGCTCGAACTCGGCATCGACATGCCCCACATCGATCTCGTCGTGCAGGTGGGGTCGCCGAAATCGGTCGCGTCGCTGCTCCAGCGCGTCGGCCGCGCGGGCCACCAGCTCGGCGAGACCGTCACCGGCCGCGTCGTAGCGCTGGACCGCGACGAACTCGTCGAGTGTGCGGTGATGCTCAAGAAGGCCGAGGAGGGGTTCGTCGACAGGGTGTTCGTCCCGGAGGACGCCCAGGACGTGGCCGCCCAGCAGGTGTACGGGATGGCCATCAACGGGCCACGCCCGGAGGCCGAGGTGCGCGAGATACTCACGAGTGCGTACCCGTACCGGAACTTCTCGGACGCGGAGTTCGAGCAGCTGTTCCGCTATCTCACGGCGGACTACGAGGGGCTGGAGGCGAAGAACGTCTACGCGAAGGTGTGGCGCGACACCAACGACGCGCCCGGCGGCGAGCACCACTACGAGGCGTACGCGCCGGGGACGCCGCTGGTCGGCAAGCGCGGCCGCATGGCGCGGGTCATCTACATGACCAACATCGGGACCATCCCGGATTCGTTCACCTGCGACGTGTTCGTCCGCGGTGGCGACGAGTGGGTCGGGCAGCTGGACGAGTCGTACCTCGACACCCTCGAACCCGGCGACGTGTTCGTCCTCGGCGGGTCGAACTACGAGTACCGCTACCGGCGCGGCTCGAAGATGTACGTCGACCCCACCAGTGCCCGGCCGACGGTGCCGTCGTGGTTCTCCGAGCGGTTGCCGCTCTCGTACGACCTCGGCCGGGAGATTCTGGCGTTCCAGCGCGACCTGCTCGACCACCTGGCCGACGGTGGGCCGCCCGCGGTCCGCAACTGGCTCCGGGAGTTCCCGCTGGACGAACACTCCGTCCGGGCGGTGACGCGGATGTTCGACGAGCAGGTGCGGTACGCGGGTACCGAGAGCGTCGCAACCGACGACCGGCTCGTCGTCGAGGAGGAGCTCGACCACGACGAGTACGAGCGCCACTACTACGTCCACTCCAACTACGGCCGCCGGTTCAACGACGGCTTCTCGCGGCTGCTCGCCTACCGTTGCGCGCAGGCGGCCGACGCCAACGTGCAGGTCGCCGTCGCCGACCACGGGTTCACGCTCTCGATGCCGCTCAACCGGAAGGTCGACGTGACAGGTGTCCTCGAGTCCATCGCGCCGGACGAGGCCCGCGCCGACCTCCGTGCCGCGCTCGACGGGACGGACCTGCTCAAGCGCTACTTCCGCATCAACGCCACCCGGTCGCTGATGATCCTCAAGCGGTACAAGGGGTACGAGAAGTCGGCCGCCCAGCAGCAGGTCTCCAGCGAGATGCTGCTCTCGTTCGCCCAGGACCTCGAGGAGTTCGCGGTCATCGAGGAGACCTACCGCGAGATCCTCGAGGACAAGCTCAACCTCGCGGGTATCGAGGACGTACTGCAGGACATCCAGCGAGGTGCGGTCGACGTGGTCCACCACACGGTCGAGACGCCGACACCGCGGGCATTCGGGCTGGCCACGCTGATGGCCAGCGACGTGGTGCTGGCGGAGGATGAATCGGCCGTCCTGCAGGAGTTCCATCGGCGGGTGCTGGATGCCATCGATGAGTCCGAGACTGAGGGTGACGGAGCGGTCGCCGAGAGCGACGACTAGTCCGGGTCCGTTCGGACGGTCGTGGCCGCGCCTGTGTGGGAGTGCTACACTCACGATGGGGTACCCTCGGGCGATTATTTTGCACTCTACGGAAGCCTTATGAATGGAAGCTCCTCCACTTGATTCAGGGGGACACATGACACTAGCTGACGCCTATCGCCGTCTCGGGACGGTCCTCTCGGGACTGGAAGCCGACGGTATCGAGGTGGTGGACGTGACGCCGGTTCAGGACGACTCGGGGGACGTGCTCCACGTCGATGTCCAGGTCGGGATTCCGACGGCCGCCGACGCCCCGGAACCCACTATCGGGGTGTCCAGCGAGCGGGGCCGGGCCGCCGCGGATGCGGCGGTGGCGGGGGGCAGCGACACGGACTCGGCTGACGGGGCGGACGATGTCGACGGTCCGGACGCCGATGCCGAGAGCGACGCTGCGCCTGATGCCGGGTCGCCGTCCGGGTACGAGCAGGCGGCGGCCCATCCCTGCGAGGCGCCCGACTGCGGGGCCGGATTCGACTCGGCGGGGGCGCTGACGGTCCACCGGTTCGTGGCACACGACCGACCGGACGAGTCAATCCACAAGCACGAACCCGCCCTCCGGGCCGCGTACGACGCCTACGACTCGTTCTCGACGATGACCGATGCACTCGGCGCCGATGTGACGCCTCAGACTGTCCGTCGGAACATGCTGAAGTTCGGCATCCACGAACTGGACACCGCGGACGACGGTGCGGCATCCGCCGACGGGGACGGCACCCCATCGCCCGGCGGCAGCGACACTGGCGACGACGCCGTCGGGGAGACGGACGGCTCGATGGGTGCCGCCGAGGAACGGCCCGTGACTGACGGGGCTGGAAGCGCCGCGGCGGAGGCGGCTCCGGACGCGGAACACGACGGCCGGACCCCGGATACGCTGCCCGACGACATCGGCGTGGCCGTCCTCCGGGAGGCCGTCGTGGAGGGTGGGAGCCTGCGGGCTGCGGCCCGCCGTCTCGACCGCTCCCGGGGTGCTACCCGCGACCTGCTTCGGGAACACGACCTGCTGGACCTGGTCCATGGGCGGGTCGCGACGAGGCCGGGTCGCGAGGAACGGGCTGACGCCTTCGAGCAGTGGCTGGACGACCAGTGAGGCGGCGTCCAGTCCTGACCGTCGCGGGTGGCCGGAACCGTTTTGCTCCTCCTCGGTGTGATGCTTCCACATGGACGCGCGCGAGGGGGTCGCCTTCCTGACCGGGTCGGAGGGTCGGGTCGCCGTCCTTCGACGCCTCGCCGAGACGCCGTGCCGGCCGTGCGAGCTCCGCGAGCGGACCGAGGCCTCGCGCACCGCGATCCACCGCGCCCTGACGGGCTTCGAGGAGCGTGGCTGGGTCCGCAAGGACGACAACCGGTACGCCCTGACCGCGGCCGGTCGACACGTCCACGAGCAGTACGAGGAACTCGCCGCGGCCGTGGAGACCGGCGACCGGTTCAGCGAGTTCCTCACGACGTTCCCGCGGGCCGATGACCTCCCTTTCCCCTTCGACGGGGAGGTGCGTGTGGCGACGCCGACCGAGCCACAGGCTCCCCGGACCTTCTTCCACGACCGGCTCCCCGCCGATGCCGACCGCTTCCGGGGCTTCACGCCGGTCCTCACCCAGCGACTCGTCGAGTCCCTCGAACCGACGGTCGAGGCGGGAACGGAGGTCGAACTGGTCTACGACGAATCGTACGCCCGGCAGGCGCTGCAGTCGTACCCGGAGACGATGGAGCTGGCGATGAGGACCGATAGCGTGGCGGTACACGTCGTCCCGGCCTCTATCGAGGCGGGACTGGCCCTCGTCGACAGCGAGGTGTTCCTGAAGGCCTACGGCTCGCGCGGTGACCTCCGGGCCTGCCTCCACTCGACCGACGAACGCCTCCACGGATGGGCATCCGACTGGTTCGAGCAGGTCAGGTCCGGCTCGCGGTCACTGGAACGCTTCGCTCCGGAGACTCCGTACTGTTCCGGGGGGTGAAACAGTTGAGCCGGCGTTGCCAGTCCGTGGTGCCGGAACAGAACACCCCGGTAAATACTATAGAGAACAGACGTGACCCTCTTGCGGGACCGCCTAGCCGGACCCGGAATCTCGGGCCGAGACGGCGTCCCGAACGGGCACGCTCGGCGGTGGGGGGAGGAGGATGCACACCCTTGCGGGGGGAGGTGTGCACCCATCGGGCGAGGGAGGCAGAACGACGGACGGACCTGTCCCCGTCCGTCCGGGTCGGCCTGTACCGACCCCGTTATCGGCCGCGTCGCCCCGGTCGAGTGCCGGCCACTACACCAGGAGCGAATCGAGCGCATCGGGCACGACGAGCACCCGACTCCCCGGTTCGATGGCCGCCGGAACGGTATCCCTGGCGTGCATCAGGCACTCCTCGACGACCGCGGGTGCGGCCGAGTCGGTCACGTACAGGTCGTGGTCGCGGAGCGCTCGTGCGACGACGAAGGCGCGTTGGGCACCGGGTTCGTAGCCGTCGGCCAGCTCGCCGTACAGCGCACCCGCCGAGTCTGCCCCGGAGAGCCGGTCGTAGAAGCGCTGTTCCCCCGTTCCTTCGCCGGCGCCCTCGTGCAGGGCTGCCGGAACCACGACGCGCCCACGGCCGCAGCCGTCACCACCCGCGAGCGGGTTCTTCGCGCCCAGTGTGACGTAGGTGAATGCCCGCGTCGTCTGGTAGAGGTTCGCGTCCTTCGGCGCGCCGACGCCAGCGACGACCGCGTCGTACGTGTCGTCCACCTCGACGGAGAGCGCTTCGCGTGCGGTTCCGGCGAGGTCCCGAACGACCTGGCGTGGCTGTCCCGCTGCCGCCCCCAGGATTCCCGGCGGGCCGTGGGTGACGTTGAGGCAGAAGTCGAGGCCGACCTCGTCGCCGGCACGGTCGACGGCCTCCCGGAACGGGTTGTCCTCGATGCGGCCGAGCCGGATTCCCTCCCGACCCAGCATCTCCGGGCCGTGGGTGTACCGGATGAACGACTCGCTGCCGGCACCGATGGCGACGGTCTTCGCGCCGCCCGAGAAGCCCGCGTACTGGTGGGGCTCGACCATCCCCGTCGAGACCACGCGGTCGGCGTGGGCGACCGAGGCGTGGACCTCGACCGGTGTGCCATCCACCTCGCCGACCTGTACGCAGTCCTCGGGGTCGTGGTTGACGGCGCGGTCGGCGTACTCGCCGAGGCCCTCGCAGAGTTCGGCGTCGGTCATCGGCCGGTGGAGACCGAGACCGACCAGCACCCGGACCTGGGCCGGCGGGATGCCCGCACGCCCGAGTTCGTCGAACAGCGCATCCAGCAGCAGGTCGTCGGGCGTCGCGCGGGTCACGTCCGTGACGACGATGCAGACGAGGTCGTCGGCGTCGACGAGCTGCGAGAGGCGCGGGCCGTGCGGGTTCTCGACGGCCTCGTAGGCCGCCCTGGGTACGTCCACAGGCTCGGCACCCGGCGGCTCGGCCACGTCCACCTCGCAGTCGGGCAGGTCGAACCGTACGCTGCCGTCGCCGAGCGGGAGTTCGTACATCGGCGTCAGGCCGCGTCGGTCAGGTCGGCCACCTCTGCGTCCGTGAGTTCGATGTCGGCGGCCGCGACGTTCTCGGCCAGGTGGTCGCGGTCGCTCGTCCCCGGGATGGGGAGGGTCACGTCCGAGCGGTGGAGCAGCCACGACAGCGCGACCTGGTACCGGGTCGCGCCGTGGGCCTCGGCGATGGGGTCGATGGTGTCGGCGATGGTGTCCAGATCGCCCGCCCCGACCGGGAAGTACGGGATGAAACCGATGTCGTACTCCTCGCAGGCGTCGAGGACGCGTCGTCCGTCACCGCCGACCCGGTCGGTGTCGCGGGTAACGACGTTGTAGTGGTTCTGGACGGTGGCGACCTCGACGTGGTCGCGGGCGGTCTCCAGCTGATCGGCGCTCACGTTCGAGAGGCCGACATGGCGGACGAGCCCGTCGTCCTGCAGCTCGCCGAACGTCGTCACGGCGTCCTCGAACGGCGTGTCCTCGTCGGGCGCGTGGTACTGGTACAGGTCGATGGTGTCGACGCGGAGGCGGTCGCGCGAGGCGAGGACCTGGTTGCGGATGTAGTCGGGCTCCCCGTGGCGGAGCCAGTCGCCATCCGCGTTGCGCAGCAGGCCGGCCTTCGTGGCGACCACCACGTCCCCGGCGTCGACGCGGTCGCGGCCGTCGGGAACGGGGCCGTCGAGTGCGAGCGTCTCGCCGATGAGCCGTTCGCTGGTGCCGGGGCCGTACGAGTCGGCGGTGTCGATGAGGTCGACACCCTGTTCGACGGCGTCCCGGAGGATCTGCCGGGCGTTCGCCTCGTCCTCGGGCGCGCCGATGATGTCCGGACCACAGAGCCGCATCGCGCCGAAGCCGAGCCGGTTGACCGTCAGGTCGCCGCCGATGTCGAAGGTCGCTGGTGGCATGGTCCGTTCCACTCGCGGCGGTCGGATAACGGTTCGTGCCGCGGGTGGCACGTGCCGGTCGGTGGCCCGTGCGCTCGCGTGTCACCCCCGGGAACGTTCATACACGCTTTTACGTGCCGGAGCGGAACGAGGGGGTACAGCCTGTACCGGGTTGTGATGCTCCTAGCCTCTCAGGATACGCCCCCTGTGGTCTCACGGGCGGGCCAGGGCGCGGTGCCCGAACCGGCGGGGGAGCGCGAGCCCGCGTACAGGAGGTGAACACATCATGTCAGTATACGTCGACTACGACGTTCCGGCGGACCTCGAGGACGACGCCCTCGAGGCACTCGAGGTCTCCCGGGACACAGGCGCGGTGAAGAAGGGAACGAACGAGACGACCAAGGCCGTCGAGCGTGGCAACGCCATGCTCGTCTTCGTGGCCGAGGACGTCAGTCCGGAGGAGGTCGTCATGCACCTCCCGGACCTCTGTGCCGAGAAGGACATCCCGTACATCTTCGTCGGCGCACAGGACGACGTCGGGCACGCGGCCGGTCTCGAGGTCGGCTCGGCCGCCGCCGCCATCGTGGACGCCGGCGAGGCGACCACGGACGTCGAGGAGATCGGCAACAAGATCGAGGAACTCCGGTAAGATGTCCGCGGAAGAAGGTGAGTCCGGTGCGACCTCCGCCGAGGTCATCGAGATCGTCGGCAAGACCGGGATGCACGGCGAGGCCATGCAGGTCAAGTGCCGCATCCGGGAGGGGTCGAACCAGGGCCGCATCATCACGCGAAACGTCCTCGGCCCCGTCCGGGTCGGGGACGTCGTTCAGCTGCGCGAGACCGCCCGCGAAGCAGACTCCATCGGAGGCCAATAATGGTACGAACGCGCGAGTGCAACTTCTGCGGGGACGACATCGAGCCCGGTACGGGCACGATGTTCGTCCGCGTGGACGGCACCACGGAACACTTCTGCTCGGCCAAGTGCGAGCGATCGGACGAGCTGGGTCGCGAGCCACGGAACGTCGGCTGGACCGAGGCCGGCCGACAGGCCGCTGAAGCGAACCGCGCGGCCGACGAGGCCCGCGCGGCCGACGCCGCCGAGGCTGAGCCGGAGCCCGAACCGGAACCCGAGGCCGACGCGGACGAATCCGACGCCGATGTCGACGAAGCGGCGGCGGAGGCCGAGGAGGACCCCGAAGCGGAAGAAGCGGAGGCTGACGCGGACGAATCCGACGCCGATGCCGACGCTGAGGCCGAGGCCGAGGCCGAGGACGAGGACGAGGCCGACGCCGAAACCGAGGAGGAGCAGGAGGCATGAGCCACCACGACGAGCGCACCTTCGTGATGGTCAAGCCGGACGGCGTCCAGCGCGGCCTCATCGGCGAGGTCGTCTCCCGACTCGAGGACCGCGGACTGAAGCTGGTCGGCGCGAAGTTCATGCAGATCGACCAGGACCTCGCCGAGGAGCACTACGGCGAGCACGAGGACAAGCCGTTCTTCGACGACCTCGTGGAGTTCATCACCGCCGCGCCGGTGTTCGCGATGGTCTGGGAAGGCGCCGACGCGACCCGCCAGGTCCGCCGGATGATGGGCACCACCGACCCCGCCGAGGCCCAGCCGGGCACCATCCGCGGTGACCTGGGGCTGGACCTGGGACAGAACGTCATCCACGGCTCCGACCACGAGGACGAGGGCGCCAACGAGCGCGAGATCGCCCTCTTCTTCGACGACGAGGAACTCGTCGACTGGGAGCAGTCCGCCGAGGGCTGGCTCTACGAGGACGCGGACTTCTAAGACGGGCTCTCTCCCGTCGTTCACGCCGACCGAGGAGCGGCCGCGCTCGGCCGCTCGCTCCGCGGTCCGCCGCGGCGTCGATCTCCGACTAACTCATCAATCAGTGAACTATCCATAGAAACTGATCCTCCCGAACGAAATCACCCGTATTACCGGAATACCTGCCATTCAGGGGCTCGCTACGGTTGACAACGTTTAACACTCCCAGTGTGCACCCGAAGGATATGCGCTTCGTGACGGGGACGATAAAACCGGACAAGGGGTTCTTCCAGCCGATGGAGGAGGCGCTGATGGCCGACCCAGAGGTGCGCCGGGAGGCCATCCACCATCTGGACCGGCTCGCCGACGGGTCGGCGGTCGCGATGTACGAGATCAGCGGGGACCCGGACCGCATCATGGGCATCATCCAGGAGCACGACCAGTCCATCGGCTACCAGGTCACCCGCGGGGAGGGGACCGTTCTCGAGCACGCGCATTTCGAGCCGACGCCGGTCGTCGACGAACTCCTCGACATGATGGAGGAGTACGAGTTCGCCATCGATATGCCGATGATATTCACCGACGACGGTCGACTCCGGGTCACACTCATCGCGAACGATAACACCATCTCAGAGGTGTTCGCGTCGGTCCCCGAGGATATCCACTTCGAGGTCGAGCGGACGGGTGAGTACGAGGCCGGGAGCAGCCGCATCTTCTCGCTGCTGACCGAGCGCCAGCGCGAGGTGCTCCGCGCCGCCATCGAGTGTGGCTACTACCAGGAGCCGCGGGAGGCCACCCACGCGGACGTGGCCGACGCGGTCGGCCTGACGGCGACGACCGTCGGCGAACACCTCCGGCGTATCGAGGCGACACTGATGAACGAGGTCGTCCCCTGACGGCGGGCCCGATCCCCGGATAACCGGGGGAAGACGGAAGGTGGCTCCCCCGCCTCCCATCCCATGGTCGAGAACGCCATCGAGACCGTCGCCGCCGTCGAGGCCGGGGCTCGTGCCCCCGAAATCGTGCAGGTCACCGACCGAACCTACTTCTGTCCGCTGTTCAGCGGCGTCACTGCCTTCGAGACCGACGACGGGCTCGTTCTCGTCGACACCGGACTCCAGCAGCTGGCGCCCCACATCGCCGACGCCCTCCGCGAACACACGGACGCCCCCGTCGACACGGCCATCTACACCCACGGCCACGTCGACCACGCATACGGGCTCGAACCGTACCTCCTCGACGGGCAGGCCGACCCGGAGGTCGTCGCCCACGAGGCCGTCACCGAGCGATTCGCTCGCTACGGGCGGACCCGGGCACACAACGAGGCCATCAACGCTCGGCAGTTCGGCGGCACCGTCGACCTCGCCGACATGATGTACGAGGACGGCTCACCCTTCGGCTATCCCGACTACCAGCCGACGACGGAGTATCGCGACGAACTCGTCCTGACCGTGGGCGGCGAGCGGTTCGAACTCCACCACGGAAGAGGCGAGACCGACGACCACACGTGGGTCTACTGTCCCGGGCGAGAGGTGCTCTGCTCCGGGGACTTCTCCATCGGCGCGTGCCCGAACGCGGGCAACCCCCAGAAGGTCCAGCGCTACCCCGGCGAGTGGGTCGACGCGCTCCGCGAGATGGCCGCCGAGGAGCCCCGTCACCTCTGTCCCGGCCACGGCGACGCCATCGTCGACGACCCCGACGCCGTGGACGAGCGGCTCGTCCGGACCGCCGCGTACCTCGAGGACCTCGTCGACGAGACGCTGGCGGCACTCAACGACGAGTCCCCACCCCACGTCGACATCGTTCACGACGTGGACTACCCCGACGCCGACGCGGAGTGGCTCGCGCCCCAGTACGACGAACCCGAGTTCATCGTCCGGTCGGTGATCCGGCGCTACGGCGGCTGGTGGACGGGTCGGCCGTCGGAACTGAAACCGGCGCCGCGCGCGGCGCTCGCGTCGGAGGTGACCGCACTCGCGGGCGGACCTGCGGAATTGGCCGAGCGCGCGGAGGCGCTCGCCGACGATGGCGAGTACCGCCTCGCCGGGCACCTCGCCGACTTCGCGCTGGAGGCCGCGCCCGAGGACGACGCCGTGGCCGCGGCGGTCAACCGCGTCTACTCGGCGCGCGCCGACCAGGCGTCCAGCCTGATGGCCGGGAACATCTACCGGTCGGCCGCATCGTACGCGGGCGAGCGCCGGCCGTTCAGGTGAGGGCGGCGCGTGGGTGACCGCTGGGGACTCAGTCGTCCGTCTTCGGGGCCGCCTCGGCGTCGGCCGGACTCCCCGTGATGGCCGTCACCTTCTCCGGGTCGAGTTCGAGCGCCCGGATGGCCAGCACCCCAAGCAGCGGCGGGAGTCCGACGACGAGGACGGAGGAGCGGAGCCCGGCCGTGTCGAGAACACGGCCGCCCACGACGGGCGCGATGGTGCCGCCGAGCTGTCCGAGCGCCAGCAGTGCGCCGGCCATCGTCCCCGCGCGGGCCGGCCCGATGCCGGGGAGTTCGCCCGGGAGGACGTACAGCATCGCGAACAGCCCGCCGCCGAAGACGCCCGCCGTGACGAGCACGACGACAAGCGCCGGGATGGTGGCGACGAACCCACCCGCGACGAGGGCGAGCGCGTTCCCCACCAGCCCGAGATACAGTACGGGCTTGCGGCCGACCTGGTCGGAGAGCGGCGGCAGCGTGAGTGCCCCGACGATACCGGCGTAGAGCGGGATGCCGGCATACCAGGCGGGGACGGGAACCGGCGCGTGTTCGAGCCAGGAGGGGATGACCCCGAGGCCACCGATGACGGCGTAGAACGCACAGACCGCCAGCGCGACCGCGACGTACGTGTTCCGGCGGCCGAAGACCGCCCGGAGGGTCTCGCGTGTGGACTCGGCGGTCCCCTCCGCGACGGCGGCCGGGGCTCCCGCGGCGCCGCTGTAGTCCGGACGCTCGGCCTCGGTCGGGTTCCGGACCGTCGCGAGCCATACGACCCCGACGAGGACACAGACGACACCGTAGACCAGATACACGTCCGGCCAGTCGCCGACGGCAGCCAGCAGGATTCCGGCCGAGAGGGACCCAGCGAGGCCCGCGCCGACGTTGTACCCGGAGATGGTCACGCCCTGTGCCAGCCCGAGTTGCCCGGGCGGGAACCACTCCGTGACCGCCTTGATGACGTTCGGGTTCGCGAGCGCCATGCCGGCGCCCGTGAGGACGCTCGTGGCGATGAGCCCCCTGAAGGTCGGGACCACGGCCCGGAGCGCGGTGCCGACGCCGGCCAGCAGCACGCCGCCTCCGACGACCCACCGCAGCGGGTAGCGGTCGCCGAGCACGCCGGCCGGCACCTGTCCCACGAGGAGAACGAGATTGATGACGGCGTACGGCAGGAGTGCGGCTGTCGTACTCACACCGAGGTCCTCTGAGACGACGGGAGCGAGCGCGGGGATGGCCAGCCACACGACGCCGAGTGCGACGGCGTGGGTGACCGCTACGTTCGCCAGTACGACCCAGCGATAGGGAGCGGCCGCGCCCGACCGGGTCCCCGACCTCCCGTCGTCCGTTCGTGCCTCGGGCATCGTCAGACCAAGCCGGGGGACCGGGCCTAACCGTGCTGCCGTCTATAACAGGTCGGCGCCGAGAGCCGGTCGCCGCGGCCCGCGCTGCTCAGACCGTCGCCACGCCGATGGTGACGGTCACGCCCTCGAACTCCCACGTCTCGACGTAGTCGTCGGCGTCCGCGGCGTAGTTCTCACAGCGGGTCTCCTGAGCGATGAGCTCCCGGTGTCGCTCGATGAGGTCGTCGGCCTCCGCGTCCTCGAACTGGAGGTCGAGCTCGATGGACTGGTGCAGGTCGAGGTCCATCTCCTTGCGCATCTCCTGCACCCGACGGATGACCTCCCGTGCGTACCCCTCGCTCCGGATGTCGTCCGTGATGGTGAGGTCGACGTAGACGCTGCCCTGGCCGAACTCGGCGGCCGAGACGTGCTCGGGCACGGATTTCCGGAAATCGACCATCTCCTCGGTGACCTCGATGGTGTCGCCGTCGACCGTTATCGTCGGGTCTGCCTCGAACTCCGCCCGGGTCATCCCCCTGATGGCGTCGGCGATGGCGCTCGCCTCGCCGCCGAACTCCGGCCCGAGAACGTCCATCTGCGGGCGTGCGACGAACTCCACGCCGTCCCACGTCCCCTCCACGACCGTCACGTCGCGGCAGTTGATGCGGTCGCGCAGCACCGGCTCGAGCTCGGTGGCGGCCTCGACCACGTCGGCCTCGTCGGTGCTCACGATGACCTCCGAGACGGGCCAGCGGAGCTTCCGCCCGGCGTTCTGCCGGGCGTTCGAGGCCGCCTTCTCGATGGCCTGGACCGTCTCCATCTGCGCCTCCAGCGCCGTGTCGTGGTAGGCCGCCTCGGCGGCCGGCCAGTCGAGGTCGTGGACGGTCGTCTCCGACCCGACGAACGTCTGGTAGAGCCGCTCCGCGATGTGCGGGACGAACGGCGCGAGCAGGCGGCTGGACTCGTCGAACAGCCGGTACAGCGTCAGGTAGGCGGCGTGCTTGTCCGCGGAGTCCTCCGGCTCCCACACCCGGTCGCGGATGGACTGGATGTAGAACCGGGACACGTCCTCGACGAGGAAGGAGAGCACCGCCGAGAAGGCCTCCGGCAGGGCGTAGTCGTCCATATGGGCACCGACGACCTGCTTCGTCGACTCCAGCCGGGAGAGCACCCACTCGTCGATGGGGCGCAGGTCGGCGTCCGCCAGCGATTCCTCGCGGGGGTCGAACCCGTCCATCCGCATGTACGGCGCGGGGAAGCGGAAGACGTTCCAGACGATGTTGAGCTGGTCGGCCTGGTTCCCGATCTCCTCCCAGGAGAACCGCATGTCCTCGCCGTCCAGGTTCCGCGTGAGCAGGAACGAACGGACCGGGTCGGCCCCGTGGCGGTCGATGGCCTCCTGTGGCGTGACGATGTTCCCGCGGGACTTGGACATCTTCAGGCCGTCCTCGTCGAGGGCGTGCCCGTGCATCACGACCTCCTCGTAGGGGTTCTGGTCGAGAGCGGTCACGCCCATCCCGAGCTGGGACCAGAACCAGCCCCGGGTCTGGTCGTGGGCCTCGACGATGAGCTCCGTCGGCCACATCTCGTCGAACAGGTCGCTCCGGTTCGGGTAGTCGATAGCGGCCCAGGAGGTCACGCCGGAGTCGACCCAGACGTCGAACACGTCGGGGACGCGGTGGTACTCCTCGCCGTCCTCCGTGATGGTGATCTCGTCGACCTCGGGGCGGTGCAGGTCGATGTCGGCCGGGTCGAACTCCTGGTCGGCCCGCTCGCGGAGCTCCTCGACCGACTCGATGACGATGATGTCGCCGTCGTCGTTCTCCCAGATGGGGAGCGGTGTCCCCCAGTAGCGCTGGCGCGAGACACACCAGTCACGGGCGTCCTCGATCCAGTTGCGCTGCCGGTTGTCACGGGCCCACTCGGGGTGCCAGGTGCTCTCCTCGAGTTCCTCGAGCAGTCGGTCCTTGATCTCCGAGACCCGGATGAACCACTGCGCCGTCGCCATGTTGATGATGGGCGTATCGCACCGCCAGCAGTGCCCGTAGCGGTGCGAGACGGTGCCGGACGACAGGAGCGCGCCGCTCGCCTCCAGGTCCGCGATGATCTCGTCGTTGGCGTCCCAGACCTGCTGGCCGGCGTACTCCCCGGCGTCGTCGGTGAACACGCCGTCCGTGGCGACCGGCGCGAACACGTCGAGCCCGTACTTCTCGCCGAACTCCGCGTCCTCGACACCGTGCCCCGGGGCGGAGTGGATGAGCCCCGTGCGCTCGGCCTCGACGAAGTCCGTCGCGTACACCTGATGGTGGTCGGGCTCGTCGTCGTACTCGGCCTGGGCGGGCACCTGCTCGCCCAGCGGGCTCCGGTAGCTCGCGCCGACCAGGTCCGACCCCGGCATCGTCTCCAGTACCTCGTGCGAGTCCGCGCCAGCGGCCTCCACCACTTCCTCCACGCAGTTCGAGGCGACGATGACCTCCTCGTCGCCGTCGAGACGGAGTCGTGCGTACTCCAGTTCCTCGTCGACGGCCACGTAGAGGTTCGCCGGCAGCGTCCAGGGGGTCGTCGTCCAGATGACCAGCGACCCCGGCTCGTCGACCAGCGGGAACTTCACGTAGATGGAGGGAGAGTCGATGTCCTCGTACTCGACCTCGTTGTCCGCGATGGCGGTCTCACAGCGGGGACACTGGTTGATGACCTGGTGCCCGCGGTCGACGTGGCCCCGGTCGTACGCCTGCTTGAAGCCCCACCAGACCCCCTCGATGTACTCGTTGGAGGCCGTCCGGTACGGGTCGTCCCAGTCCATCCAGACCCCGAGCGACTGGAAGTCCTCGTTCATCTTCTCCAGGTTCTCCTCGGCGAAGGTCCGGCACTCCTGGATGAACGTGTCGATGCTGGCCTCGGCGATGTCCTTCTTGCTCTCGAAGCCGAACTTCTCCTCGACCTTCGTCTCGATGGGAAGCCCGTGCATGTCGTAGCCGGGGCGGTCGTAGACGGAGTGGCCCTGCATCCGGAGATATCGGATGATGGCGTCCTTCAGGGTCTTGTTCCAGGCCGTCCCCAGGTGCATCTGTCCGCTGGTGAACGGCGGCCCGTCCAGAAAGTAGAAGTCGGGGATACCCTCCTCGCGAACCGTCTCGTAGGCGTCGACATCGTCCCAGAACCCGTTGATGTCCGCCTCGACCTCGTGTGGGTCGTACTGCTGGTCTAGCTCCGAGAGAAACTCGAACTCGGACTCGGGGTCGCTCATAGCTGTTCGGGGCAGGCGCTCGGGCATAAATCATAACATCTCGTCGGCTTCCCGACGATTCCCGCCGGTGGTTGTGGCCGTCACCACCGAGATTAATGGGCCGCCGCGAGAGGCCACTCACGATGGCCGACGACGACGAGATTCCGATTCTGGAGCCATTCATGCCCGCCGAGGTCGGGGACCGGGTGGTCGAGGTCCTCCAGTCGGGGTGGATCGGGGGTGGCCCACGGGTGGAACGGTTCGAGGAACGCATCGGCGACCGCATCGACAACCCGCACGTGGTCGCGGTGAACTCCGGGAGCAGCGCGCTCTCGCTGGCCTACGACCTCGCCGGCATCGAGCCGGGCGACGAGGTCGTCACGACGCCGTTCACCTGCGCCGCGACCAACGTCCCGCTCCTCCACTTCGAGCCGGACCTCGTGTTCGCCGAGACGGACCCGGCGACGGGACTCCCGGACCCGGCGTCGGTCGCCGAACTGGTCAGCGACGAGACGACCGCACTGGTCGTCGTCGACATGCACGGGACGCCGGCGGCCTACGACGAACTCCTCGAGGTGGTCGACGAACACGACGTGACGCTCATTCAGGACGCCGCACAGAGCTTCGGCGGGGCCTACGACGGCGTCCCGGTCGGCGCCATCGCCGACTACACCACGTTCAGCTTCGGCCCGGTCAAGACCATCACCTCGGTCATGGGCGGGGCCGTCGCCGTCCCGGACGCGGCCACGGCAGAGCGGGCGAAACGACGCCGCTGGCACGGTATCGAGACCGACAAGGCCGACAAGCTGGACCGGAAGCGTCCCTGGACCTACGAGATCACCGAGCCCGGCTACCGGTACACGCTGAACGACGTGTTCGCCGCCGTCGGCAACGTCCAGCTCGACTACCTCGACGAACTGGTCGCGACCCAGCGCGAGCAGGCCGCCCGCTACGACGAGGCGTTCGCCGACCTGGAGGCCGTCCGGACGCTCTCGGTCCCGTCCGGGAGCCGGTCGGCCCGGTGGCTCTACCCGGTCCTCGTGGAGGACCGGCTGTCGTTCATCGACTTCATGGCCGACCGGGGCATCCAGTGCTCGGCGCTCCACCAGTCCAACATCGAGGCGTCGGTGTTCGACACGGCGGTCGACGAGCGGCCCCGGACGCGGTGGTTCGACCAGCGGGTCGTCTGTGTCCCGAACGGGTGGTTCGTGGACGAGGAGGCACGAGAACGCATCGTCGACGCCGTCCGGGCGTACGACGACGGGCAGCGGACGCCCGTCACGGAGCCGCCAGCGGGGGCGTTCTGAGACCGATGGCGGACTCGCTGTTCCTGCCGGCGGAGAACGAGCGGCTGTGGAACCGGCGGGTGGACGAGCAGGTATCGTTCCTGCTCGAGACGCTCCCGGAGCGGATTACCGACTCGCCGGACGCGACGCTGCTCTCGGCGGGCTGTGGCACTGGGCGGCTGCTGCGGGCGCTCGCCGACGAGACCGCGTGCGAGCTGGTCGGCTTCGATGTCGACCGGGAGATGCTGACGTACGCCCGCGAGCAGTCCGACGATATCAGGCTGTTCCAGGCCGACCTCCGGGAGTTCGGGAGCCGGTCGGTCGACGCTATCGTCTGCATGTACACGACGTTCAACTACCTCCTCTCGAACGCGGACGTGGTCGCGGCGCTGGACGCGTTCGGCGACGCGCTGGCCGAGGACGGCGTGGTCGTCGTGGACGCGTCCAACTTCATGGCCCATCTCGTCGACGGCTACGAGGCCGAGCTGACCGAGACGCTCGACCACGAGGACGGCCGCATCGAGAAGCACGTCAGCCACTCGGTCGACACCCTCGACAACCGGTGGCATCACGAGGAGACGCTCCGGGTGTTCGAGGACGGCGAACTGGTCGAGACGCACACGGCCACGCACGAACTCCGGTACGTGACGGCCCACGAGTTCCGCTTCGCCCACGACCGGAGTTCGCTCGCCGACCGCGAGGCCCACCTCGCGACGGGGTACGGCGACGATGACGACCGCCTCATCTACGCCGTGGGGGTGGAGGCATGACCGACCTCGCGATACTGCTGCCCTACTACGACGGGGTCGATTACATCGAGCGAGGGTTCCTCGACGACGTGCTCGATGCCGCGGCCGCCGCGACGCCCGAGACGGCGGTGCTCGCGCTCGACGACGCCTCCACGGACGCGACCCGGGAGCATCTGCGCGACCGCTCACGGCTCACCGTGCTGGGCCACGCCGAGAACACCCACTACGTCGGGAGCGTGAACGACCTGCTCCGGTACGCCAGCGACCGGCTCGACCCGTCGGCGTTCATGCTGCTCGACCAGGACGCGACGCTCGACGCCGGCGCCATCGACCGGCTCTGGGCGACGCTCCGGGCGAACGACCGCCTCGGCGTCGTACAGCCGCTGGTCCGCGATTTCCGCGGCGGCATCTACTCGGCGGGCCACCGGTTCAACCGCTACCGGATGTGCCATCCCATCACCCGCGAGCCGGAGATCGACGACCGGCTCGTCCGTCGCCCCAGCGTGACCCTGCTCGGGACGGTCGTCCGCGCCGAGGTCGTCGCGGAGGTCGGTATCCTCGACGAGCGGTTCGGCATCTACTGGGAGAGCTCCGACCTCGGGTTCCGGGCGCGAAAGCGCGGCTGGGACGTGGCGCTCGAACCGCGAGCCGTCGCGAGACACGACCGCTACCTCTCGGAGACCGACTCCGGGGGACTCTACCACGTCTACCGGAACTGGCCGCTCTTCTGGGCGAAGTACGACCCACCGACCGCACGGCGGATACTCGACGAGTACTGGCCCAGCACGGACGGGCTGGCCGTCGGCATGGTCACCGAGGACGTGGACGAACCGGCGGACGCCGACTTCCTCGCCCGGGCCGCCGAGGACGCCCGCGAGCGCCTGGGTGCGTTCGTCCGGACGGTCGAGTACCGGATGGACGACTGCCCGGCGGACCGAGCGACCGTCGTCCGGGACTGACCGCGGTGGCGGTGCCGGCCATGTCCGTCTCGGCGGGCACGGTCACTACCGGTACACCTCGTCCCGGAGCGGCGACGTGACCCTGGCCCCGGGCGCGACGATGCTCCGCGTGACGCTCGTGCCGTCGGCCACGGTGGCCCCCGAGAGCACGATGCTGTCGCTGATGCGCGCCTCGCTTCCGACCACGACATCAGCGTCGAGCGTGACGTTCGGACCGAGCTCCGTCCCGTTGCCGACTTCGACGCCCGCACCCACCGAGACGGGGGCCCGTACCCTGACCCCCTCCCCGAGTCCGGAGTCGGCGTCGGCGCCCACAGCGTCCGTGGCGGCGGCCGGTCCGGAGCCACCGGACGCGGCGAGTACGCGACGGTTCGCGGTGAGCAGGCCGTCGGGCGTCCCCGCGTCCACCCACCAGCCGTCGAACCGGTGGACGTGGGCCGAGCGGCCGGCGTCGAGCAACGACCGGATGGCGTCTGTGACCTCCAGTTCCCCGCGGTCGGAGGGTTCCAGGCGCTCGATATGGTCGAACACCGCCGGCGGGAATCCGTACAGGCCGGTGACGGCGTACTCGCTCGGCGGGTCGGCCGGCTTCTCCACGATGTCCCGGAGCGCGCCGGACTCGAACGCCGGAACACCGAACCGGGTCGGGTCGTCCACCCGACGGAGACAGAGGCCGACCCCGTCCTCGGTGGCCGCGAACCCGCGGACGAACGGCTCCAGCGACGGCCGGAACAGGTTGTCGCCGAGGTAGACGAGGAACGGCTCGTCGCCGACGAACGGCTCCGCGTGGGAGATGGCGTCAGCGACCCCGCGAGCGGCCCCCTGGACGGCGTAGCTGATATCGAGGTCGAACCGGTCGCTCTCCCCCAGGTGCTCTCGGATGGCCGTCGCGCCGGTCTCGCCGAGGACGACACAGACCTCGTCGACGCCCCCTGCCTCCAGGTCCGACAGGGCGTGTTCGAGCAGCGTCCGCTGGCCCACCCTGACGAGGTGCTTCGAGAACCCGTCGGTGAGTGGAGCCAGCCGCGTCCCGGACCCCCCAGCCAGCAGTACACACTTCATCCGACTGTCCGCCGAATCGAACCTGTCGGAAAGACAAAAGTATTATGAACGATACCGCAGTACAGCCGTCGGTTTTCGATGACTGACTCCGGTGAGACGAACGTGCTCTACGTCGTACTCGACGCGTGTCGTCGGGACGCGACACGGCGGGCGATGGACACGTTCGCCGACCTCGCGGCGTCGAACCTCACGTTCGAGCGCGCGGTGACGCCCGCGAGCTGGTCGCTCCCGGCACACGTCTCGATGCTCACCGGCGCGGACCCCTCCGAACACGTCCGGTACTCCCGCTCTGACCACTCCGTCGGCCGCCTCGACCTCGTCGAGGGGTTCCGCCAGCGGGGCTTCACGACCTGGGGCGTCTCGGCCAACATCTTCGCCTCCCCGCACTACGATTTCGACGCCTCGTTCGACGAGTTCCACTACACGAACGGCATCGACCGCGAACACGCCGACGGGCTGGACGCGTCGAACGCACTCGGGGAACACGGGGCGACGCCGCGTGGCTATGCCCGGGTGCTGCGTGCGGCGGCGACACACGAGAACCCGTCCGAGAGCCTCGTGAACGTGGCGCGGGCCACGGTCGGCCGGGCGGTGTCCCGCTGGGAGCCGCTCCGCCGGGTTCCGCACCCCTGGTTCACGAACGGCGGCCGCTTCGGCTACAGCTACGACGCCGCCGACAACACGGACCGCGTGGTCTCGTTGCTCGAACGGGCTGCCGAGGACGATGCGCCCTTCTTCGGGTTCGTGAACTACATGGACCTGCACTCGCCGTACCGACCGCCCGAGGCGTACCTCCCGGAGGGGCTCTCGCGCCGTGCGGCCGACCGGCTGAACCGGGAGTACGTCCTCCCGTGGTCGTTCCACGCGGCGAACGAGCGCGGCGACGTGGACGAGGCGACCATCGAGGCGATACGGGCCCTCTACGACGCCGAGGCGCGGGCCGTGGACGAGCAACTGGCGCGGCTCCGGGCTGCGCTCGACCGCCTCGACCTGCTGGAGAACACCCTGCTCGTCGTGACCGCCGACCACGGCGAGAACCTGGGCGAGCGGACCTGGCGCGGCGAGCGGGCGATGGGCCACGAGGCGACGACCAGCGACGCCGTCCTCGAGGTGCCACTCCTGCTCGCCCACCCGGCGCTCGACGGGCGCTCCGTACCCGACCGCGTCACGCTCGCGGACCTGCCGTCGCTACTCACAGACGACCTCGACACCGTGCTGGCGAGCGGCGGCCGGGACCTCGGCGCGTTCACCGGCCGCGAGGTCGTCCCGAGCGCCAGCCCGGCCCACGAATCAACCCAGCACTACGACGAGTTCGACGCGGTGCCACGGGAGCTGCTCGCCACGGCAATCGAACACCACACGACGGTCGCGTTCCAGGGTGACTGGAAGGTCGAGGCCCGGTCGGACGGCCACCGGCTGGCGACCTGCGACGGCGAGCGGCGCCCCTACGAGGACGCCCCCGAGGCGGCGCGACACTCCTGCGAACAACGCCTCGCGGCGTTCGACGGCGGGGAGGGGCCCACCGTCGACCTCGGCGGCGACGTGGAGCAGTCGCTCCGGGACCTGGGCTACCTGTAGGTTCCGAACGCGCCGGCACCGCTAGCCGCCGAACCGCTCGCGCCCCCACCGGATGGTCCGTTCGAGCCCCTCCTCCATGTCGACCGACGGCGCCCAGCCGAGGTCGCGGAGCTTCGTGTCGTCGACGTCGTACCGCATGTCGTGGCCCTGGCGGTCGGGGACGAACTCGACGAGGTCCCGCGACCGTTCGAGACGCTCCAGCACGGTGTGGACTAGCTCGAGGTTCGACAGCTCCCACCCGCTGCCGATGTTGTAGGTCTCGCCGGTGGCCCCCTCGTCGAGGACGGTGGCGATGGCCCGGACGCAGTCGTCGACGTAGAGCCACTGGCGGCGGGCGCTGCCGTCCCCGTAGACCGGAATCGGCTCCCCGGCGAGCGCGTGGCGGAGGATGGTCGGGATGAACTTCTCGGCGTGCTGGCGCGGCCCGTAGGTGTTGCTCGGGCGCACGCTGAGCACGGGCAGGCCGTAGGTCGCCGCGTAGCTTCCCGCGAGATGTTCGGCGGCGGCCTTCGTCGCGCTGTACGGGTTCCGCGGGTCGAGCGGGTCGCCCTCGCTTTGCGCGCCGGTGAGCGTCTCGCCGTACACCTCGTCGGTGCTGAGCAGGACGAACCGGTCGATGTCGGCCGCGCGTGCGGCGTCGAGCAGGACCCGCGTGCCACGGACGTTCGTGTCGACGAACGCGCCGGGGTCGGCGATTCCCCGGTCGACGTGGGTCCGCGCGGCGAAGTGGACGACCCGGTCGACACCCTCGATGGCGGTCGCCACTGCATCGGGGTCCGTCACGCTCCCCTCCCTGAAGGTCACGGCCTCGTGGTCGGGGACCCGGCCGCGGTCGCCCGCGTCGGTCAGAGCGTCGAGCACGACGACCTCGTCCACCGACTGGTTCCGAACGTACTCGCCGACGAAGTGACTCCCGATGAACCCGGCGCCGCCGGTCACCAGGAGTCTCATCCGTGGACCCGGTCGTCCGGCAGGACCCAGTCGTAGTCGATTTCGTCGGTGTCCGGGTCGTACCGGATCTCGTCGGGGTCCTCGTAGTCGTACGTCGTCGTGGGGACGTTCACCACCATCGCCTCGTCGTCACTGATGCATTTGAACCCGTGCGTGACGCCTGGCGGAATCGAGACCAGCCGGAAGTTCCGCTCCCCGATGAAGTACTCGGCTATCTCCCCCTCGGTCGGGGAGTCGGGGCGCGTGTCGGCCAGGACCAGTTTGATGCGCCCGGACACCGGGACGAAGTTGTCGCGCTGGGCCTCGTGTTCGTGCCACGCCTTGACGACGCCCGGGCGGGCCGTCGTGAGATACACCTGGCCGAACGCCTCGAACTCCGGCCAGTCCGAGCGAAGTATCTCCATCAGCCAGCCTCGCTCGTCGACGATCGGCTCGAGTTCCCGCTCGCGTACCCCCGCTATTCCGCTCACAGGCGCGGTTGGCCGCGCCCGGAGATAAATCGTCTGGAGGCGGCGCGGTCAGGGGGTGCGGTCGGGAGCGGCGCGGCCGATGGTCGGTGCAGGCTACCCCTCCCGGTCCACGTCGGCGCCGAGTTCGTACAGCACCTCGAAGAAGTCCGGGAAGGAGACGTCGACGTGCTCGGCCCCCAGGATGCGCGTCTCGCCGTCGGCGACGAGGCCCGCCACCGCGAGCGACATGACGATGCGGTGGTCCGCGCGGCCGTCGACGGTCGCGCCCCGCAGGTCCGTCTCGCCGCCGTGGACGACGAGTTCGTCCGTGAACTCCTCGACCGTGGCGCCCATCTTCTCGAGTTCCTCGGCCATCGCGCTGACGCGGTCGGTCTCCTTGTAGCGGACGTGCTCGCAGTCCGTGATGCGCGTCGTGCCGTCTGCCGCGGCGCCCAGTGCGGCGATGGTCGGGAGGAGGTCCGGCGTGTCGGCGACGCCGACCTCGACGCCCGTGAGCGACGAGCGCGCGACGGTGATGCGCTGCTCGTCGAGGTCCCAGTCGATGTCCGCACCCATCCGCTCCAGCACGTCGATGATGACGGTGTCGCCCTGGGCGCTCTCTTTGGCGCCCTGGACGACGAGTTCGTCGTCGGGTGCGGCAGCGAGCGCGCCCGCGGCGACGAGATAGGAGATGGAGGAGAAGTCGCCGGGGACGTGGTACTCGCCGTCGGTCGGCTCGTAGGACTGGCCGCCGTCGACCGCGAACCCGTCGTCGGTGTCCCACGCGGCGACGCCGAACTCGTCGAGGACCTCGACCGTGATGTCGACGTACGGCGCGGATTTCAGTTCGGTCTCCAGGTCGACGCGGACCCCCTCGTCGGTGACGGCCCCGGCCATCAGGAGCGCGGTGATGTACTGCGAGGAGACGTCGCCCGGGATCGAGACGGTGCCCCCCCCGACGGGCCCACCGACGACGAGCGGCGCCTGCCCGTTGGCGCGGGTGGACTCGGCACGCCCGCCGAGCTGGTCGACGGCGTCCAGCAGCGGGCCCTGCGGCCGCGACCGGAGGGAGCCGTCGCCGGTCAGGACCGTCAGCCCGTCCGCGAGGGCTGCGGTGGCCGTGGTCAGGCGCATCGTGGTGCCGGAGTTGGCACAGTCGATGACCTGCGCCGGCACGTCGGGCCGGCCGCCGAAGCCCGTGACGAGCAGGTCGCCGGGGTCGGCGTCGATGGGGCTGTCGACGAAGCCGACGCCCTCGGGGTCGACGCTGGGTGGCTGGTCGTCCTCGCCGAGGCGGTCCACACTGCCGCCGTAGCGTTCGACCGCACGGGCCGTCGCGCGGGTGTCGGCCGAGTCGAGCGGGCCCCGCACGAGCGCGCCGTCGGCGTAGCCCGCGGCGAGGATGGCACGGTGGGTGTAGCTCTTCGACGGCGGGGCGCGTGCGACGCCCCGGACCGCCGACTCGCGTACGATTGCGTCCATAGCGGTGGGCACTCGTGGCCCCTGTAAACGGCTTTCGGAGGCGACGGGACGGCGGTCGCTCCTGCCCCGGGCGACCGGCCGCCCGGTAACCATTTACTCGCCCCGGACCCACCCCCGGTCATGGACCTCGACCTCTCGACGCTCGACGCCTACCTCGACGAGGCCGGCGTGGACGGCTACCTCGTCGACGCGGACGGCGAGGACGCGACGCAACGGTATCTCTCCGGTTTCGACGCGCCCGACCCCTACGTGACGCTGTACGTCCGCGAGGGCGCGGGCGAGGGGAGCGCCGACGCGTCGGGCGGCACGACCCACCTCCTCGTCTCGGCGCTGGAGTACGGCCGCGCGGCGAAGGAAGCCCGTGCGGACACCGTCGAGCGTGGGTCGGCGTACGACGCCCAGTCGCTCGTCGACGAGTACGGCCCCCACGAGGGGAGCGACCGCGCGGTGGCGGCGTTCTGCCGGGCCCACGGCGTTGAATCGGTCGCGATGCCAGAACGCGCGCCGCTCGGGCCGGCCGACGGCCTCCGCGAGCAGGGTCTCGACGTGACCGTCGACCGGGACGAGACGGTCGAACGCGTCCGCGCCATCAAGACCGAGGCGGAGATCGACCACATCCGCGAGGCCCAGAAGGCCAACGAGAAGGCGATGGCCCGGGCCGAGGAACTCCTCCGCGAGGCCACCGTCGACGACGGCGTGCTCCACCACGACGGCGAGGCGCTGACCAGCGAGCGCGTCCGGACGGCCATCGAGATCGAACTGCTCCACAACGGCTGCGCGCTCGACGAGACCATCGTCGCCTGCGGGGCCGACGCCGCCGACCCGCACGACCGCGGGAGCGGGCCACTCCGCACCGACGAGCCCATCATCGTCGACATCTTCCCGCGCTCGAAGGAGACCGGCTACTTCGCGGACATGACCCGCACCTTCTGCGTGGGCGAGCCGACGGACGTGGCACACGACTGGTACGACCTCACGTTCGAAGCGCAGGAGGCCGCGCTGGATGCCATCGAGGCCGGCGTCTCGGGGAGCGAGGTCCACGGCGCGGTCTGTGACGTGTACGAGGTTGCCGGGGAACCGACGCTCCGGGACGACGACGCCACGGAGACGGGGTTCATCCACACCACCGGGCACGGCGTGGGGCTGGACATCCACGAATATCCGCGGCTGAGCACCGCCGAGAACGAACTGGAAGCGGGGATGGTCGTGACCGTCGAGCCGGGGCTGTACGACCCCGACGTGGGTGGGGTTCGTATCGAGGACCTCGTCGTGGTGCGCGAGGACGGCGTGGAGAACCTGACCGACTACCCGAAGGAGTTCGTTATTGAGATATAATATATTCTCTATGTCAATTTCTAGTATTAGCTCTCAATAGAAGATTTTAACGGTCGAAGCGGTATATTCTCGACTTGATATTCGAATACGAAATAAATTGAGGCGTCCTATAGAAAGCCGCCGCCCGCTCTCTGCACGACGACGACAGCCACAACCGAACCGGATAGAAAGCCCCCGCTCGCTCGACTCGGGGGACTCGCTGCGCTCCTCGCTTCGCTCACTTCGTTCGCTCCGCTGCGGTGCTTACTTCGTCCGCCGTCGTCGAGCGAGCGGCCCCTTTCAGTCCCGCCCTGTTGCCGGTTCGGTCGAGCGTTCGCGCGTGGTGGTTCCGGGGGAGTGCTAGTGTCCCCACACCTCCCCGCGCGGGCGCCGGCGTGTTCCGGCACGCTCGCTCAGGCAGACGTTCCTGCTCGGTCGCTTCGCTCCCTACGCGGGCTGCGACTGCCAAGGCCCTCGTTCGCTTCGCTCACGAGGACTCCGCTCGCGGCCTCCACGGCTGGAGCGCCCGCGCGCTTCCTGGTCTCGGAACCGGGCGGCCGAGCAACCACTCCCCGGCCGGGAGCGCGTGGCGCAGCGCGGACGCGCAAGCCCGCGCGACCCGGGGAAGGGCAGGGGCGCCGCGCCGTGACACGTTCAACGTTTCTGGCGGACTCGAAGGGCGAGCGCGCTCAGCGGTGCCCGGGCGACGTAAGCACCGCAGCGGAGCGACCGCAGGGAGCGGAGCGAGGAGCGCAGCGAGCCCCGGCGCCCTGAGCGCGCGAGGGCTTCGTAGGTGTCTTGGTTGTCGCCATGACCGTGAGAGAGCGCGAGGACAACGCAGCCAGCCCTGAGGCCGCTACGACACCGGACCAGCCCCCGATTACGACCAATTGAGTCCGAGCGGGATTCCGACAGGGGTTTTAGGCACGGCCCGCTCTCTCGCAGTAATGGGTAACTGCATCATCTGTGGTACGGCGACTGACGGGCCTATCTGTGACACCCACCAGGAGGACGTCGTCTTCGAGTTCGAGGGGAACAGCCCCAGCCAGCTGACCGAGGGTCGCTTCTACGAGGGCACCGTCGACGGCTACGCCGACTTCGGCGTCTTCGTCGACCTGTCCAGCAGCGTCACCGGGCTGCTCCACCGTTCGAAGCTCGACCGGCGGCTCGAATCCCTCGACTGGGAGCCGGGCGACAGCGTCTTCGTCCAGGTCACGAACGTCCGAGACAACGGTGACGTGGACCTCGGCTGGTCCATCCGCCAGTCCGACCGGGACTTCCGCGGCCGCCTCGTCGATACCCCCGACGGCGACTACCACGCCGACGAGGACGACGATGACGACGAGCCGGACGCCAGCACGGGCGGAAGCGGACAGGGAAGCTCGGAGCCCGAGCCGGTCTCGGAATCCGACGAGTCCACGGAATCCGAGACCGCCGACGAGTCCGAGACCGAGTCCGAAGCGGAATCCGACACCGCCGACGAGTCCGAGGCACCATCAGGACGTGACTCGGAGCCGGCGCCGACCGCCGGCCAGGGCCGGGCCGCCGCCGTGAGCGAGGCGGCCGAACCCGAGGCGAGCGAGCCGACGGGTGAGGAGACGACCGACGAGACCGAGGTCGAGAGTGAGTCCGCGGCCGACAGCGGATCCGAACCGACGACCGAGGCGTCCGTGGACGAGTCGGCCGAGGAGCCGGCCGACGACGCTGACGAGGAACCGACGGAGGCCGCCGAGGCCGAGCGCGCGGCCGTCGAGGGGCTACGCGAGCGCGTCGGCGAGGTCATCGCCGTCGAGGGGGAGGTCGTGAGCGTGCGGCAGACCTCCGGGCCGACCGTCTTCGAGCTGCGCGACGAGACCGCCGTGGTCGACTGTGCCGCGTTCGAGGAGGCCGGCGTCCGGGCCTATCCCGAGGTCGAGACGGGCGACATCATCCGGCTCACCGGCGAGGTCCGGGTCCGCCGCGACGAGCTGCAGGTCGAGACGGAGGAGCTGGTCGTGCTGGAGGGTGCGGAGAAGGAGGCCGTCGAGCAGCGGATGGCCGAGGCGCTCGACGAGGAGGCCGAGCCCGAGCGCGTCGAGCCGCTGGCCGTCGACGAGGTCATCGCCGACCTGAACGACGACCTCCGCGAGGCCGCGACGGCCATCCGGCGCGCGGTCGCGGAGTCGCGCCCGGTCGTCATCCGCCACGCCGCGACGACGGACGGCTACGTCGCCGGTGCGGCCATCGAGCGCGCAGTCCTGCCGCTGGTCGCCGAGGAGCACGCCGCCAGCGACGCCAGCTACCACTACTTCGACCGCCGGCCGCTGGAGGGCGCCGTCTACGACATGGATGACGCCACGAAGGACGTGACGGGGATGCTGGGCGATCAGGAGCGCCACGACGAGAAGTTCCCGCTGTTCGTCTTCGCCGCCGCCGGCGGCACCCGGGAGTCGCTCGACGGCTTCGACCTGCTGGAGGTGTACGACACCGAGCGCGTCGTCGTCGACGGGCAGGCCGTGGACGACGAGGTCCGCGACGCCGTCGAGACGACCGTTGCACCCGACGCCGAGAGCGAGGAGCGGACCGCAGCCACCGTCGGCGCGACGCTCGCAGCCGCCATCAACGACGCCATCCGTGACGACCTGGGCCACCTGCCGGCCGTCTCCTACTGGAACGACGCGCCCGAGGGGTACGTCACGCTCGCCGAGGAGGCCGGCGTCGACGCCGAGACCGCCCAGCAGCTCCGCGAGGCCGTCGCTCTGGAGGCGTACTACCAGTCCTACGAGGACAAGCGCGAACTCATCATCGACCTGCTGTTCGAGCGAGGCGAGGGCGGCGACGGCGTCGGCCTCGCCGAGCAGGTCTCCGAGCAGTTCGACACCAAGCTCGAGGCCGAGATGGACACGGCGCTCGCGAACCTCGAACGCCGTGAGGCGGCGGGCGTCTCCTTTGCGGTGCTGGACACGGACTCGTACACCCACCGCTTCGACTTCCCGCCGAAGCGCCTCCTGCTGGACGAGCTCCACCGCCGCGAGGCCGAGGGCGACAGTTTCGTCACCATCGGCATCGCGAAGGACGAGCTGTTCCTCCGCGCGACCGAGGAACTGGACCTCCGTGCCATCGCCGAGGAGGTCGCCGAGGAGGCCGAGCACGCCGGCGTCGCCGCACGCGGCGCTCGCGAGGGGAAGATCGAGTTCCTCTCCGGCGAGCGCGACGCGGTGCTGAAGGCGGTCATCAAGTCGGTCGCGGACCGCGTCGCCGCCGCGGCCTGAGCCTCGCACGAACGCGTCCTCGTTTTCGCCGGTCGTGAATCCGCCAGCCGTCGCGCTACAGTTCGGCCGCCAGTCGTCGGATCGCGTCCCGGCCGCCCGTCACGAACGGCCGCCCGTGTGACATCGCGGCCACGTCGAACTCCGGCGCCTCGCGGTCGAATCGCGCGATGGACTCGCGGATGGCCCGCATCTCGTAGGAGTCCAACCAGAACGGGGGCGTCAACTCGCCGTCCTCCTCCCAGACGAGGTCACCGAGACACGCCACGGAGAGCCCCTCGTGGACGAAGACGGTGTGGCCGTGGTTGTGGCCGGGGGTGTGGAAGGCGACGAGCCCGCCGATGCGGTCGCCGTCGTCGACCGGTCGGAGGTCGACCTCCGGGAAGCCGAAGATGAAGCGTGCGGCGCGGTGGAACGCGCCCTTGTGGTGTGCGAGCGGCGGATCCCACTCCCCGCGGACGAGTTCCACGTCGCGTCGACCCATGTAGACCGGGCCGTCGAACCCGCGTTCGAGCAGGCGGCCGAGGCCGGTCACGTGGTCGAGGTCGTAATGCGTGAGCAGCACCCGGTCGATGTCTGTCGGTTCGTAACCGGCGTCGGCCAGTTCGCCAACCAGCGAGGGTCGGTTCCGCCAGAGGCCGGTGTCGACGAGTGTCACCTCCCCGTCCGTCCCGTCGGTGCGCTCCGAACCAGCTTCCGCCTCGCTCCCGTCGAGCAGGAACGCGTTCGTCGCGAGCGGCGGGACCAACCCGACATCCAGCAACCAGACCCCGTCGGCCAACTCGCGAGCCATGTCCGGTGGTTCGGGAGCCGCACACAAGAAGGGGGCGGAGGTGGACCGGGCGCTCGCGCCCCCCACCCCGGCTATCCCCGGGCCATGACCCTGTGACATGTACGCAATCAGCGCGCCGTCTGGTAACACTCCCCGTAACGGATAAGTGACCGGGCGGGGATTCCCGCATGAACGATGATATCAATCGGCGGCCGCGCACTGCTTGCGCTCCAGTCCGGACTCGTCCCACGGGGAACTCGGGTGGAGGTGTTCTCGCGCATCTACGACGTGTTCCTCTTCCTCGGGACCGTCGTGGGGGTCGTGGTACTGGGCTACATGTGCTGGAACGCCTACAAGTACCGCGAGGGTGGGGGCCACGCCGCCGAGGGTGACGACGAGCGCCCCTCGCTCGGGGAGGTGCCCACCGGCGGCGGGAAGGGGAAGAAGCTGTTCCTCTCGTTCGCGCTGAGTGCGATCATCGTCATCTCGCTCATCCTCTGGACCTACGGCACGTTGCTGTACGTCGAGGCGAGCCCCGGACCGGACAACGAGGTGGCCCAGGGGGACCCGGTCGAGGTGAAGGTCATCGGCCACCAGTTCTACTGGGAGTTCGTCTACGAGAACGGCTACTCGACGAAGGGGTCGGGGGTGATGCGCGTCCCGACGGACCGCGAGGTCGAGTTGCGTGTCACCTCGGCGGACGTGTTCCACAACTTCGGCATCACCGGACAGCGGGTGAAAGCCGACGCCATCCCCGGCCACACGACCGACGCGTGGTTCGTGGCCGACGAAACCGGGAACTACAGCGCCGCCTGTTACGAACTCTGTGGCCAGCAACACTCCTACATGACCGCGACGGTGGTCGCCATGGAGCCCGACGAGTACGAGCAGTGGTACGCGAACACGACGGACAACACGACGCCGACCCCGACCGCGACGGAGGCCGGTCACGGCGGCGGAGGTGAGTCACATGCCTGAAGACACCAGCGACGACGAGCGGGACGCACAGCCCGGGTCGGTGGCCGACGCGAGCGTGGGCGCCCCGGACCCAGACCCGGACCCGGATACGGACTCGGACACGGACCCGCGGGCCGATGGCGGGACGGTGGCTGGGCAGGACCTACCCGTCTCCGAGGTCGAGGAGGAGGAGGACGACCACGGCCACGGCCTGCCGGACACGAGTTCGCTGAAGCGGTGGCTCGTCACGACGAACCACAAGGACGTCGGCATCCTCTATACGGTGACGGCGATGTTCTTCCTGCTGTTCGGTGGCGTGCTGGCGCTGCTGATGCGGCTGCAGCTCTGGACCCCACGCGCCCCCGGCGCGGGACCGCTCTCGGCGGCGGCCTACAACCAGGCCGTCTCCCTGCACGGCCTGCTGATGGTGTTCTGGTTCCTCTCACCGTTCGCCTTCGGGTTCGCGAACTACATCGTCCCGCTGCAGATCGGGGCGAAGGACCTCGCGTTCCCGCGGTTGAACGCGCTGAGCTACTGGTTCTATCTCGCGTCGGGCATCCTCGTCGGGGTGTCCTTCTTCCAGAGCGGCGCGTTCCCGGGCGGCTGGACGATGTACGCCCCCCTCAACATCCCGACGTACACGCCGGGCGTGGGGGCGACGACATCCGTGCTCGGGCTCATGTTGTTCACCGCGTCGGTCACGATAGGCGGGGTGAACTTCATCACCACCATGCACAGGATGCGGGCGGAAGGGTTGACCATGCGGCGGTTGCCGCTGTTCTCGTGGTCCATCCTGCTGACGGTGTGGATGATGCTGTTCGCGTTCGCGGCGCTGCTGGCGGCGCTCATCATCCTCTCGGCCGACCGCATCCTGGGCACGACCTACTTCGCGGCGCAGTCGGCGGGTGGGTCGCTGCTGTGGGCCCACCTGTTCTGGTTCTTCGGGCATCCGGAGGTGTACATCGTCTTCTTCCCCGCGCTGGGGGCGATGGCCGAGATCTTCCAGACGTTCACCGGTCGGCGCATCGTCGGGCGCAAGTGGTTCATCGGCGCGATGCTGCTCGTGGCCATCCAGTCGTTCGTCGTCTGGATGCACCACATGTTCCTGACGAGCATCAACCTCCAGATCAAGACGCTGTTCATGGCGACCACCATCGGCATCTCCCTGCCGTTCGACCTGATGGTGTTCGCCCTCATCTACACGATGATAAAGGGGCGGATACGCTTCACCACGCCCTTCCTCTACGCGTTCGGGGCGCTGTTCCTGTTCATCATCGGGGGCATCACCGGCGTCTTCCTCGGCGCCGTCGTCCTCGACTACGAGTTCCGCGGCACCTACTGGGTCGTCGCGCACTTCCACTACGTGATGGTCGGCGGGGTGACGGCGCTCATCGGGGCGCTGTACTACTGGTTCCCGAAGATGACCGGGAAGATGTACGACGAGTTCCTCGGGAAGGTCAGCTTCGTGCTGTACTTCATCGGGTTCAACCTGCTGTACTTCCCGATGTTCGTCGCCTGGGAGACGCCACGGCGGGTGTTCAGCTACGACGCCGCGTTCGCGCCCTGGCACAAGCTCGCCACCATCGGCGCGTTCATCCTCGGCTTCAGCTTCCTCCTGACCGTCTACACCATCGGGAAGGCCATCTTCGTCGGCGAGGAGGCCGATGACAACCCGTGGGCCTACTCGACGACCGCGGAGTGGGCGGTCCCGTCACCGCCGCCGCTGGAGAACTTCCCCGGCATCCCCAGCTACGGGGACGGGAAGCTCTCGTTCCGACCGGAGTCGGCTGCCGATGGCGGTGAGGCAGCGACGGACGGTGGCAACGCGGCAGCTGACGGTGGTGAGGTCGCGCCGACGGCCCACGACGGCCACGACGACGACCACGTCAGCCACGCGAGCATCTGGCCGTTCGTGACCGGCGTGGCCGCGTTCTTCGCGTTCTTCGGGCTCTCGGGCATCGTCGACGGGGAGCTCATCGGCGGCATCTGGGGGATGGTCCACCTGGGCTCGCTGGTGTTCGGTGGCGCCCTCGGGCTCGGGGCGATGGTCGCGATGGGCCTCGAGGAGTTCCACGGTCCGACCGGGCCGTTCGGCGAGAGCTGGCCGTTCTCGAAGACCTCGAACCTGAAGACCGGGATGTGGGTGTTCCTGGCCTCGGACGTCGTGCTGTTCGGCGCGTTCATCGGCTCGTACGTCTTCATCCGCGTCGCCTTCCCCGGCGGCTGGGCGGCGTGGGAGCCCATCCCCCATCGCTCCTTGCCGGGGCTCATCAACACCTACCTGCTGTTGACGAGTTCGTTCAGCGTCGTGCTGGCGCTGGTGGCTGCCGAGCGCAACTCCACCAAAGGCGTCGTCGCGTCGATGCTGGTGACCCTGCTGCTGGGCATCGGCTTCCTCATCAACAAGGGCATCGAGTGGTTCGAGCTGTTCCACGAGGGTATCTGGCTGTCGACGAACATCCGGGCCTCGACGTTCTTCCTGACGACCGGCCTGCACGCCGCCCACGTCATCGTCGGGCTCATCATCGCGACGTACATGATCGTCCGTGCCTCGCGGGGCGCGTACCTCGACGACGACGGGCCACTGGAGTTCTTCGGCCTCTACTGGCACTTCGTCGACATCGTCTGGCTGTTCCTCTTCCCGCTGTTCTACATCCTCTAACCGAGAAAACAGCCACACAAATACCAAAACAAAAATATAAAACACATGTCACATGCAAAACTGTACACGTGGATCTACGTGGTACTGTTCGTCGGGGCGACAGTCCAGGTCGGCGTCGAGTACGCGGGCCTGCTGGAGCCGGGCACCTACTGGCCGGCCGTGGGCGCCATCCTCGTGCTGTCGCTCGTCAAGGCCGTCATCGTCGCGGCCTACTACCAGCATCTCCGCTGGGAGCAGCGCTCGCTCAGCTACCTGATGGGGATGGGCCTGCTGGCGGCGCTGGCATTAACCATCGCCGCCTCCTACTCCATCACGTGAGCGGACATGGGCGTCTCACCGTGGCTCGTCGCGGCGCTGGTACTCATCCCGGCGGTCCAGGTACCGCTGGTGCTGTACCTCTCGAAGTACGTCGCGGCCGACGAGTCCGAGCTGCCACCGGTCGCCTCGGGGGACGCAGGCACCCCGAAGCAGTGGCGGCGGCCGGACCCCGCGACCGCGGGAGCCACGGACGGCGCAAGATGCCCGACCTGCGGGACGGTGAACGAGGAGGGGTACCGCTTCTGCCGGGCGTGTGCCTCGCTGCTGTGAGCGCTCGGACTGCGGGTCGGTCCGCCTCCGACCCCGAGGTGCACCGATGAACCTCCCCGGGACGCTCGACGCCGAGGGGGTGTTCTGGGCACTGTTGTTCTCGCTTCCGACCGGCGTCGGCGTCGCGCTGGCCGCCGGCCGCTCGGTGAACGCCCCACCGACGATTCCACTGGCGCTGGCGATGGGTGGGGTCACCTTCCTCGTCACCTTCGTGCTCGTCGCGGCGGCCGCGGCCACCAACCCCGAGGAGGAGCCCGCGCCGGAGCGAGCAGGCGACGAATCGGCACCGCCCGAGCCCTGAGGCGTGGGTCAGGCGAGGACGATCATGTAGACGAGCACCAGCACCGCGTACAGCACGCCCAGCGCCGCGATGACACGGAGGTGGTACATGAACAGCTCGTCACCCTCCTCGTCGCGGGCCGACTCGTAGGCCGTCCGCTCGGCGTCCGTACACGCATCGCCGTGTCGCTCTCCGACGTGCAGCGCGAGCCGCGTCGCGTCGCGGAAGGGGTGGTCGCAGTACGGACAGCGGTCGGCCTCGGCGCCGGCCGGCACGGTGGTCTCGGGGTGGTGGTGGTCCGACTCCGGCGGTGGGTCGTGCGAGGCGGTGTCGTGTGGGACGGTCGATGCTGGTGACATTGTCGGGTCAGACGGCGAGCGGGCGGGCGAACGGTTGCGAGACGATCCACATGCTGGTCGCGGTGTAGGCGACCATCACGACGACGAACGGGTACTGGCTGCGGATGGGCTGGAGCCGCCCCGGGAACAGGTCGAACGCGATGGCGTGGGCGACCCACACCGCGACGAGGTGTGCGACGACGACCAGCGCCAGGGCGATGCCGCCGAACCAGCCCGGCAGTACCACCGCCTGGAGCGCAGGGGAGGTCAGCGGGTTCGTGACGGCCGTCGCCAGCGCCGGCGACAGGCCGACCACGTAGCCCAGGTAGTGCGCGAGATGGTAGCCGGCGGCGATGGGGAGGAGCGCGGGGGCGAACCGGCGCTCGATGGCCACCGCCGAGACGTAGGTCGCGGCGGTCCGGCGGGCGTAGCGTGACGCCAGTCGATAGCCGCCGAGGAAGACGCCGAAGCCGGCGAGGGTGGCGGCGAGGTAGACCAGCGGCGCCGGGACGCCGAGGTCGACGACTGACCCGACCAGCCCGTTCCACGCGGGCGTGGACACGAGGCCGTCGAAGGTCGTCACCCAGAGCAGGGCGACGACGAACGCCACCTCGGAGCGGTCCGCCAGTTCGCGCTCCGGGAGGGTGCCGCCGGGGACCCGAAGCGCCAGCCCGTCGGCCGTCCGCTGGACCGGCGCCAGCCAGCCGTACAGACGGAAGACACGGGCGACGGGGTCGACGCGCTCGAACCACGCGTCCCCGAATCTGGCGCCGCCGGCGAGGGTGACCACGGTGTATCCGAGGACGACCAGCGCCAGGAAGCGTGGGTCCGAGGCGACCGGGCTGACGACCTCCAGCCACACCAGTCCGAGCAGGCCGGCGGTCGCGGGCCACGCCCCAACGTCCGGGAGGTCGCGTTCGGTCGCGGGTATCAGTTCGGTGAGGGTCCGCCACGGGTTCAGCGCCGGCCAGCTGTTCCCGACGAGGTACGTCGTCGCGGTGTAGCCGGCCCACCAGCCCACCCAGACGACGAGGACTGCCGCGTTGGTCGACCCTGCCGGGCCCACGAGCGCGACGGCCAGCACCGCGAGCAGGCCGAGGACGCCGAGGGCGCGAGCGCCACGGCGGACCGTCCGCGCGAACGCCGCGACTGACCGCATCCGGAGCCGGCTGGCGTTCACCGACCGGATGGTCTCGTGGTCGGTCATCAGGCTGGTGAACAGGAAGGAGCCGCCGACGAGGCCGCCGCCCGTCAGCGCGACGAGCCAGAAGGGGACCGGCTGTGGGGTGCCGGCGCCGCCGAGCGCGCCGACGTGGGCCGCGGCCGTGCCGGCGAGGAGTGGGCAGGCGGCCAGTACGACGATGAGGCGGTCCAGCCGGGTGCCACGCTCGCCCGGCGTCGGTGGTCCCGTCACGGTGCGCTGTGGCCCCCCCTGTGGCCGGGACGCCACGTCAGCAGCCCGACCGCGACGAGGAACGCGGCTGTCGAGATATCGAGCGAGTAGGGCGCGAGCCCGCCCATCACCGCCGCGCCACCGAGACCGCCGAGGGCGGACGCGACCAGCGGGAACGCACAGCTGAGGCAGGTCGCGATGCCGACGACCCCCGAGAGCGCGACTCTCGTCGCATCGAGCAGCGTCGCGTACACCAGATACCCCAGCGCGAGGTAGCCGATGACCCGGAAGGGGACGAAGTAGACGTGGAACGCGTGGCTCACGTACGAGATGCGCGGGCCCCAGCCGGGCGAGGTCATCGTCACCTGCAGCCCGTGGACGTGCGAGTGGCCGTGCGATCCCCCGGCGCCGCTGGAGAGGTAGATGGCCAGCAGCCCGGTCAGGAACGCGAGCACGAGGACGTAGCCGGCGGCCACGCCGCCCGCGACCCAGCGCGCCCGCTCGTTCGCGACAGGGGGCGAGGTCCGGAGGACCGCCCAGACACCGACTGTGATCCACACCAGCGGGTAGAGGACGTACCGGGGGCCGGTGATGCCGGCGTCGGTGAGGCCGAAGTAGGCGACGAGCGCGAGCAGTTCGGCGGCGAGGAGGCTGGCGAGCCACCACTCCTCGCTGCCGGGCCTGAACTCGAGGGTACGCGTCGACATCAGGTCAACCGAGGAACAGCTTGGCGGCCACCGAGAGCACGAACAGGAGGCCGAGTGCCCAGAGGCCGACCAGCAGTGCTTGCGCGTAGCCGGCGCCGTGCGAGCGGGCCGTCGAGTACGAGCCGACGACCGCGAACCCCGCCAGGAGCAGGCCGAGGAGGGCCGAGACGGCCACCGCCATGTCGATGGACGGCGCGGAGGTCCCCATCGTCGTCAGGCCGCCGGCCAGCAGGACGACGGCCCCGCCGACGACGAAGACGATGGCGATGAACCCCAGCGCGAGCATCCCCGGCCGTTCGGACATCGGCTCTCCGCTCGCTCGGGTCGCGGGGAGCGCGGTCGGCGAGTAGCTCCGCCACCTGCGGCCGTTCGCCATCAGTATCACGAGCCCTGCGGTGAGCACGCCCATGAGGACGGTGCTCGCGAGTAGTCCTGCCTGTGCCATGTGTGCGTCTCACTTGGTACTCGTTCACCCGGGCTAGCTCAAAAAGGCACCGGCGCTGGCAGGTGGTAAGCCCGGTCGTTGTGCCCCCTCAGCAGACCGCGACCACGACGGCCAGCCGGCCGCCGTCGCTCGCGACCCCCACGCCGACACGGGAGGCAGACGGGTCGAGGAACGGGTCACCGCTGTCGCCCGACAGGAGCGTGGAGACGACGGCACTGGAGAGTTCGGCCGTCGTCGGGTCGCCGCCGTCGCCCGGCGGGCGCTGGTCACCGGTCGCTGTCACCTCTCCGCCGGTGGCGTCGCATTTGCTCACGCGGTCGGCGATAGCGGCACCGCCGTCACCGGACGCGAGGGCCGTTGCACGTGCGTCCGCGGCATCGTCGAGGTCGGCATCCGACCCCAGCGGGGCGGCCCCGTTCTCCTCGCGGGCGTCGTCCAGGTCCTGGGCGACGGCCGATTCGAGCGCGGACTCGTCGACGGTCGCGGTCCACGGCGGGTCGGGCGCCAGGGGACCGACGCCGAGGAGCCCGGCACCGACGATGCCCACCAGGAGGACGGCGACGAGCGCCAGCCCGATGGTGGGCCGGTCGAGTTCGTACCAGCGGCCGTCGACGAACTCCGTCGGTGTCACCTCGTCCGCATCGACGTCGACCCGCTCGAAGGTGCCGTTGCCACAGCGCTTGCAGGGTGGGTTGTTCCGCTGGTGCGAGCGGCCACACTCCGTGCACTGCCATTCCTTGTATCCCGTGGCGACCTCGCCGGCGGTCGGGCCCGCGTCGAGGGGTTCGAACGACCGGAACCCACACTCCGGACAGCTCTCGATGCCTCTCGCCACGAGCGTCCCGCACTCGGTACACTCCCGGGTGAGCCGCTCTGTCACCGGCCGGAACGAGGCCGACCCGCACTCGCAGGTCGACATGTCCGTCGGGTGCTGGCGACCGCACTGGGTACAGACGTACCCCGTATCCGCGTCGTCGGCCATTCACTCCGGGTAGGCGGTCGCCGCGTAAAAGCGGTCCGAGGTGCCGCGCCGGCGTCACACGCTGGTTCGCGACGACGGCGATGACCGCGGTCAGAAGTCGTCCAGCCGCGCGTGCATCCGCGTTCGGACATCCGTCACGAGCGCGTCGAGCTCCAGGCCGAGGACGGACTCGGCGGCCGGCCCGACGGTCTCGGTGTGTTCGTCCGGGCAGTAGACACCCATCCGCCACTGCTCGCGCTGGGCCGTCCGGAGCGCGTCGACGAGCGCCGACTGCTGGTCCAGGCGTCGGGCCTCGCCGTTGACGACGACCTTCGTCGTGGACTCCTTCATCCGCGGTTCGCCGGGGATGTCGACGACGACCGCGTCCGGGTCGACCCCGGCCCGGTCGGCGATGTCGACCTCCAGCGACTGTATCTCGTAGTGGTCGGACGCGAGCAGATCGTCGGGCACGTCGACGATCTCGGCCCAGACCGCGCGCTTGAACAGGTCCCGTCGGTCGAGCCGGTGGGCGATGGCGGCCGTCGACTCCTCGTTCCGGAGCGCGACGTGGAAGGCCCAGTCGTCCATCCGGCGGAGCTCCTCGGGCGCGACGCCGCTCTCGAGCAGGCGCTCTGCGCCGCGGCGGAGCATCGCCTTCCCGACACGGGCGGCGTGGTGGTTGTAGACGGTTGGATTCATCAGCGCGCGGGCGAGGAGCAGGGATTCGGCGGTCTGGACGTTCCCCTCGTCGAGCGCGAGCTCGCCGTCGACCAGCGCGAGCTCACGGACGAGCCGTGCCTGGTCGATGGTGCCGTACGGGACGCCCGTGTGGTGGGCATCCCGGACGAGGTAGTCCATCCGGTCGACGTCCAGTTCGCCCGAGACGAGCTGCCCCAGCTCCCCCTCGCCGCGAACGAGGCCGGCGACCTCCGCCGGGTCCAGGTCGTACTCGGTCAGCACGCGCGCGACCGGCCCCTCGGTGATGAGCGGCCCCACGTCGTCGTGGGCGCGGCCCGTGTACCGCTGCACCACGTCCTCGGTGTTGTGCGAGTACGGGGAGTGACCGATGTCGTGGAGGAGCGCGGCCGCCCGGACGCGCTCGGCCTGCTGGCCGGCGACGGAGAGGTGCTCCAGTGCCCGGTCGGCGAGGTGGAGCACCCCGAGCGAGTGCTCGAAGCGCGTGTGGTTGGCCGACGGGTAGACCAGCTGGACGGTCCCGAGTTGGCGGATGCGCCGGAGCCGCTGGACGGGCGGCGTCTCGAGCAGGGCCTCCGCCACACCCTCGATGTCGATGTGGTCGTGGACGGAGTCCTTGATGGTGACCATCGGCCGTGCGTTGTGCGGGATACGGCAAAAGGCTACGCGTGGCCGTCGCCGCGTTCCGGCGAGCGAAACGCGTTAGTCGGGTCGCACCCGAGCCGGGAGTATGGTCACCTTCCTCGCCGGCGGCACGGGCACGCCGAAGCTGCTGGCCGGCGCGGACGCCGTCTTCCCACCCGAGGAGACGACGGTCGTCGCCAACACCGGCGACGATGTCGAGCTGGGCGGGCACCTCGTCTGCCCGGACCTCGACACCGTCCTCTTCCTGGAGGGCGGCGTCCTCGACCGCGAACGCTGGTGGGGTATCGAGGGCGACACGACCGCGACTCACGACCGCCTCCGCGAACTCGGCGCCGAGGCCGGGTTCGAGGCCGGTCCGCGCTACCTCCCCGACGACCTCCAGACCGCAGGCCGCGATATCGCGGCCTGGCGCCGGTTCTCCGGGGTCGCGGAGTTCATGGAGATCGGCGACCGCGACCGCGCCGTCCACGTCACCCGCACCTCGCTGCTCGACGAGGGCCACTCGCTCACCGAGGTCACCGGGCGTCTCGCCGACGCCTTCGGCCTCGAACGGACGCTCCTGCCGATGAGCGACGACCCCGTCGCGAGCATCGTCCACACCGAGGAGGGGCCGATGCATTTCCAGGAGTTCTGGGTTCATCGGCGCGCGGAGCCGGCCGTCGAGTCCGTCGAGTTCCGTGGCGCCACGACGGCCGAGCCGACGGACGAGGTGCTGACCGCGCTCACCGAGCCGGTCGTCGTTGGGCCCTCGAACCCGGTCACGAGCATCGGCCCGATGACCGCGATGGACGCGTTCCACGAGGCGCTCGACCGAACGCCGACGGTCGCCGTCTCGCCGTTCGTCGAGGACCAGGTGTTCTCCGGGCCGGCGGCGAAGCTCATGGCGGCGGTCGGGTACGAGCCCTCCACGCGGGGCGTGGCGAACGCCTATCCCGGCGTCGACGCGTTCGTCCTCGACGACGAGGACGGCACCGACCTCGACCGGCCGGTCGTCCGAACGGATACGACGCTGAACACGGCGGCCGACGCCGAGCGCGTGGCGCGCGCGTGCCGGGATGCGCTGGAGGTCGTCGGCGTATGAGCGAGCCCGGAACCGACGCCTCGCCCGACACCCGGAACGGACCGCCGGCCTTCGCACCCCGTGTCGCCGTCGCGTCGCTCTCCGGCGAGTCGGACGCGGCCTGGGCCCGGGCGGCCGCGCCACACGTCGGCTGTGCCTTCCTCGGCGGTATCGCACTCGACGAGCCGACCCGTGAGGCTGCCCGGGGGCTGGTCGACCGTGACCGCGAGGAGTTCCTCCCCGAGGACCCGCTGGCGTTCGTGGACCGGCAGCTGTCGGCGCTGGCCGGGGCGCCGCTCCGGCCGGCGTTCAACGTCCGTGCTGCCGGTCCGTCTCCCGTGGCCGAGGCCGCCGCGGTGTGCGCCGAACACGGTGCCGTCATCGAGGTCAACGCCCATTGCCGGCAGGAGGAGATGTGCGTGGCCGGCGCCGGCCAGTCGCTCTTGCACGACCCCGAGCGACTCGCCGCGCAGGTCCGGGCTGCGAGCGAGGCCGGCGCGACGGTGAGTGTGAAGTGCCGGACGGAGGTGCCGGGTGTCGACCTGCCCGCGGTCTGCCGCAAGGCCCACGAGGCCGGAGCGGCCCTCCTGCACGTCGACGCGATGGATTCTGAGGGTGTCGTGGCCACGGTGGTCGCAGCCTGCCCGGACGCGTTCGTCGTCGCGAACAACGGCGTCCGCGACCGGCGGACCGTCCGCGAGTACCTCGCCAACGGCGCGGATGCGGTCTCGGTCGGTCGCCCGAGCGACCGGCCCGAGGTCCTCCGACGCGTCCGCGCAGCCGTCGACGAGTGGTTCGACGGGGACCGCGAGGGGCCCGGTCGGCCCTCTCGTGCCGCCACGGATGGCAGCGGAGGTGGGCCGGCGTGACGAACCGGGGTCCGGATGCCGGGTCGAGTCCGCGGACGGTCGCTCAGGACGCGGTGCTCGCGCTCCTGCTGGAGGTGACCGGGACGCCGAAGCCGGGGAACGTCGACCGACACCACGACCACGACGACCTCCGGTTCGAGCATTTCCTCGCGGGCGCCGTCGGCGCCGAGCCGGCCTTCCGAGACGTTCCGGAGGCGCCGCTCGGGGCGACCTTCCGCCGGGCCGTCGAGGGGATGAGCTATCAGCAGGGCGGTAACACCCAGTTCGGGGCCATCCTCACCGTCCTGCCGCTCGCGTACGCCGCGCACGCGGGTGACCTCTCACCCGCCGGGGCGAGCGCCGTCGTGGAGGCGACGACCGTCGACGACGCCGTGGACTTCTACCGCGCGTTCGACGCCGTCGACGTGGCCGTCGACGACCCACCCGAGGGGATGGCCGACCTCGACGTCCGGCAGGGCGGCGACGCCGAGCAGGTACTCCGCGAGCGAGGCCTCACGCTGGCGGACGTGATGGCTCGTTCGGCCGACGTGGACGGGGTCGCCGCCGAGTGGGTCGACGGCTTCCCCCGCGTGTTCGAGGCCGCCGAGGCCATCCTGGCCGACGACGGGCCCGTTCCGGACCGCGCCGCCCGGGCCTTCCTCGGCCTGCTCGCCACCGAACTCGACACGTTCGTCGTCAAGACGCACGACCGCGAGACGGCCGTCTCCGTCCGCGAACGAGCGCGTGCGGCCCGCGACGGCGAGACCGACCCGGTGGCGCTTTCGGACGAACTCGTCGCCGAGGGGGTCAACCCCGGCACGACGGCCGACCTGACGGCTGGCGCACTGTTCGTGGCGCTCCGCCGGGGGGTGGCGGTGTGACCGCCGACCCACCGGGCGGCGACGCGCCCCCGAGTGCCGACTGGCCGGTCGACCTCGACGGGCGCGGCGTGACCGAGTCCGTCGTGACGACCCGTGGCCCGAACGACCGCTGGAACGTGGCGGCACTGGGCCTGTCGGCACCGGACTCGAAGGCCGCCCCGGTCACGGCCCGGACCTGGGGCCGGACCCGGACCCGTCGCAACTTCGAGGAGCGTGGGGGTGGCTACGTCCAGTTCTGGACCGACCCCGTCGACTTCGTCGAGGCCGCGTGTAGCGTCCGCGAGGCCGACGAGCCGGTACTCGAGAGCGCCGCCGCCTGGGCCCGGGTCCGGGTCGAACGCCTCGATGCGGGAGCCGAGGACGGCACGGAGTGGGTCGACTGGGCGCTCTCTCCCGTCGAGTCGGTCGTTCGCTCGCGCGCGGTGCCGGTCCACAACCGGGCCCGGGCGGCCGTCGTGGAGGCGACCGTAGCGGCTTCGCGCCTCGGGGTGCCCGGCTTCGACGACGAGACGCTCCGTGCGCGTATCGCTCACTACGCCGACGTGGTGGACGCCTGTGCGGGCGAGCGCGAGGCGGCCGCGTGGGAACGGTTCGAGGACCTCGTGGACTGGCGCGGCGACGGTCGTGCCGACGCCTGACACGGCGAACCCGGAGTCGAACGTTTTTAGGTACGGAGCGTCGAGTTGTCGGATACCATGGCTATCAAGCCCGCCTACATCAAGAAGATCGGGAACCGACTGCTCGAGCGCTACCCTGACGCCTTCGGCCAGGACTTCGACCACAACAAGGAGGTCGTCACGGAGACCACCAACGTCGAATCCAAGGGCGTCCGCAACCGCATCGCGGGCTACGTCACGCGCAAGAAGCGACCCGTCGCCTGAGGCCGAGATTCCTTCGTCGAGCGCACTACCTCGGTAGTGAGAACGCTCTCGTTCCGGCGTGTCTCTCTGTCTTTCGCTGACTGAATCCGGGGTATCAGTTGGAATCTGTGAATAGGGCGGAAGATCGGGGGATATGGCTGTTATCCGGTCCGGATGCTCACCGCCAACCCCTCCCCGAGGGGGAGCAGCGTCGTCTCGAACGCCGGGTCGGTGCGGACGGTCTCGAGGTACTCGGCGATGCCGTGGGTCGCGTCGGTGGTGTCGATATCGCTCTCGCCGGCGACCAGTTCCCTGAGTGCGTCGAACTCGATGGGGCCGGCCGTCATCGCGTTGTCCGCACAGACGATCCCGCCGATGGGGACCTTCTCGCGGACGGCCTCGAACGCCTCGGCGTAGCGTTCCTTCTCGTGGTCGAGCAGTACGAGGTCGAACGGGCCCTCGTAGCGCTCGACCGTGGCGAGCGCATCGCCGGCCTCGAACACGGCACGGTCAGCGTAGCCGCCGCGAGCGAGGTACTCGCGTGCGTCGGCCAGTTCGTCCGCGTCGACCTCCGTGAGGACGAGTTCGCCGTCCGTGGGGAGCGCGGGGGCCACCCAGTAGGCCGAGTAGCCGAAGCCGGAGCCGAACTCGAAGACCCGCTCGGCGTCGACGGCGCGGGCGAGCAACCGGAGCCAGCCACCGACGGCCGGCCCCACGGTCGGGAACCCCTCGCGGTCGGCGCGAGCGTCCATCTCCCGTACCACCTCGTCGGCGTCTGGACCGACCGTCGCCGCGAACGACGCCGTCACCGGCGGCAGGAACTCCTCGGTGTCCATACGCCGACGTGGGTCGGCCGGGGGTGTAAAGCCACGCCCGGCGCGCCGGCGGAGGACGAACCGTTATCACGGTCGCTGCGTAGCCTCGACCATGGACGAGGACCCGCTGGGGGCGCGGTACGAGGCGCGCCTGCCCGACGCCCGGCGCGAGGGGCTGGGTATCTACTACACTCCGCCGGCCATCGCGGCGGGCATCTGCGAGTGGGCGATCCGCCCGCGGGACGGTCCGGCGCGCGTGCTGGACCCGGCGGCCGGCAGTGGGCGGTTCGCCGTCGCGGCGCGAGACCGGCTCGCGGAGACGGCCCCGACGGCGACCCGACGCGAACTGCTCGAGCACGTCGTGGCGGTCGATGTCGACCGGGCCGCGCTCGACCTGACCGCGAGCAATCTCACCCAGGAGGACGGGTCCCTGTCGGACCGGGACGTACGGACCGTCGCGGCGTCGTTCTTCGACTGCTCGCCCGGTACCCTGCTGGGGAGCGTGGGCGACGAGGCGGCGTTCGACGCCGTGGTCGGGAACCCGCCGTACCTCCGCCAGGAGGACCTGTCACAGGACCGGGACCACTACCGCGACCACCTGCGGACGTACGGCCCGGACGGCGAGCAGCCGTACCACGACGGGAGCCGGAAGCTCTCGACGAGAGCCGACGCCTACGCCTACTTCGTGACCCACGGCCTGCAGTTCCTCCGCGAGGGCGGCCGTCTCGGGTTCGTCCTCCCGAGCAAGTGGCTCGACACGCGGTACGGGGAGGACCTGCAGGAGTTCCTCTACGACCACGCGACGGTGACAGCCGTCGTCGGCTTCTCCGCGCGTGCGTTCGACGCGATGGTGGACACGGTCCTGCTGTTCGCCGAGCGATGCGACGACCCGGACGCGCGTGCCGACGCCGTGACGGACTTCGTCCGACTGAACGAGCCCGTCGAGCCCGGGGGGCTCGCGGATATCGTCGGGGAGAACCGCACGGTCCCCGAGGGCCAGCCGTTCGCGCTGGATACCCGGGAGGCGTATCGCGTCGTGAGCGTTCCGCAGCGCCGGCTCGCGGAACGGGGGGGGACGAAACTCGGGTACTACCTCACGGCACCGTCCCCGTTCGTCGGGCTGGTCGACAGCGACGGGCTGGTCCGTCTCGACACGTACGCCGAGGTCTCGTTCGGGAACAAGACCGGGAACAACGGTTTCTTCCTGCTCGACGAGGGCGACGTGGCGAAGTGGGACCTGCCTGACGCCGTCCTGCGGCCGGCTGTCCGCTCGCTCCGGGACATCGATACCCGGCGGCTGGAGACGACCGACCGGTACCTCCTCGACCTGCACCCGTACGTCGAGGCGGTTCGCGAGGGGGTCGAGGCGCCCGTGGACCGCTCCGAACTCGCCACCCGGGTGAAAGATGCCCTCCGCGAGGACGGCCACGAGGCCGTGCTGGACTACATCCGGCACGGCGAGGCCGAGGGCGTCCCTGAGGGCCGCACTGTCTCCCGGCACACGCCCTGGTTCAACCTCGGCGAGTTGCCGGCTCCGGAGGTCCTGCATCCCGTATTCTACGACGAGCGCGTGTTCACCGTCGAGAACGTGGGCGGGTTCGCGCCGACCAACGCCATCCAGCGCGTCGACGTGACGGAGTACGAGGATGTCGTTCCGCACCTGCTGAACTCCACCCTGCACAAGGTCATGCTCGAACTCTGGGGCCGCCACGAGGGCGGCGGCGCGCTCCAGCTGCTCACCTACGAGCTGTCGTCGGTCCCGATACTTGACCCGGCGCGGCTCTCCGGGGCAGAACGCGGGGCCATCCGCCGGGCGGGCGAGCGACTGCTCGACGGCGCGGCGGCACAGCACGACCTCGACGAGGCGGTTCTCGCGCCGCTCGACGTGGCGCTATCCGTCGAGGACCTGCAGGCCGCCCACGAGGCCATGCTGCGGCGGCGTATCGACGGGGCCGGGACGGTGTCCGAACAGGTCCGTCACGTCGACGCGTTCGACAGCGCCGGTCGTGCCGGGAACGAGCCGTCAGGCGAGGAGGCCCCGGGAACTGCGGGAGACGGCGTGGGCGACGACGTGGGAGACGGCTGAGGGACGAGCCGCCGCACCGGCTACCGGTTCCGGCTGACGGGGAACTTCACGCGCTCGGGCTCATCGTTCATCCGCTCGAGGATGCGCTCGTACAGTTCGTTCCGGACCCGCTGCCCGCGGCGCGGGTGGACCAGGTAGCGCAGGCGGAGTTCGACCCACGACTCCTTCTGGACGATGTTGACCGCCGGCCGGTCGCGGACCTCCAGTTCCACGGGTGTCTCGGCCAGTCGCTCGCGGTACTCCGCGATGTGGTCGGCCATCTCGTCACCGAGGAACGCGTCGGCCTCCTCGACCATCAGCTCCCGGGCGAAGTCCAGCTCCGTCTCGTAGGCGACCTGTATCGGGAGCTCGTTCCAGACGTACGGGAACCCCTCCCAGGAGTAGTTGTAGACGTGCGAGGAGAGGACGACACTGTTCGGAAGGGTGACGATACGACCCGACGGCTGGTTCGAGGTGACGAGCTCGCCGTTGATCTCCCAGACCGTCGTTACGAGGAAGTCGACGCTGACCACGTCGCCTTTCGTCCCCTCGATGGCGACGCGGTCGCCGACCTGGTAGGGACGCTTGACCATGATGTAGATCCAGCCGATGAGCGAGAACAGCGGCTGCTGGAGCGCGAACGTGACGGCGAAGCCGACCACGCCGAGCGAGAACAGCACGCCGACCCACTGGTCGGTGATGATTCCCAGGACGGCGATGAGGACGGCCGCGATGAACAGCAGCCGGAGCACGTTCCGGAGATCGTGCTGGCGGCGCTTGTCGGGCGTCCGCTGGGTGAGGAATCTCAGCAGGAGCGCGTACAGTCCGTACGCGCCGAAGGAGATGCCCAGCGCGAGCAGCGACTTGCTCACCACCAGCCAGAGCGGCGTTCCAGCGATGGTTCCGACGTCCGGCTGCCGGGCGGTGATGGCACTTCCGGCCAGCAGGGCGAGGACGGCGAGGACGAAGGAGGCGTAACCGAGCGGGCGTCTCACCCGAGAGCCGTCTCCCGGTCGGGGGAAAACGGTTGCGCCGGGGGATCGCGTCGCCGGCGGCAGTCAGCGGCGGTCGGCGGCCGCCCGAAGGGCGAAGGGGAAGGCTCCCCTATCGGGACGCATGCTCCCGGACCGCGTCTACACCTTCCCGCTCACGTTCGAGCAGGGTGACCGCGAGGTCACCATCCACCCGGCGGGTATCGAAACCGCGGACGGACTCCTGCTGCTCGATGTCGGACCCGAGGAGACGCTGGGCCAGCTCGCCGACCACCTGACCGACGCCGGGTTCGACGTCGACGACGTGTCGCGGGTGCTGGTCACCCATCACGACTGGGACCACGCGGCCGGGCTGGCCGCGTTGCAGGACCGCACCGTGACCACGGTCCTCGCGAGCGAGCCGGAGGCACGGGCCGTCGACGGCCGCGCGGAGACGCGCGGGTCTGGCGAGCGGTACCCGCCGGCGCGCGTGGACGTGACGTTCGAGGCCGTTCCCGAGGCGGGTGTGACGTTCCACACCGCGGCTGGCCCGGCCCGGGTCGTCCCGACACCGGGGCACACGGCGGGCCACGTCTCCGTCCATCTCCCTGACGAGCGGTTCCTGTTCGCCGCGGACGCGCTCACGGCGGACACCGACGGCCTTCGGGGACCGAACGAGGGCTTCACCGAGGACATGGACACGGCGCTGGCGTCGGCCGAGCAGCTGGGCGGACTCGATATCGAGACGACGCACTGCTTCCACGGTGGCACCGTGGCTGCCGGGAGCGAGCGGATCAGCGAAATCGCCGCGTCTCGGACGGGCTAGAGGCACCCGCTCAGGGCCGGTTCCACTCGTAGGCCATGTACGCGAGGCCCAGCAGGAAGATACCCGCGCCCAGCGTCGTCGTCGCGGGTTCGGGGATGACGATCAGTACGAGACCGACGAGGACGAGCGCGGCGGGTTCGGCCTCGTCGAGGTAGTCGGTGAGGGCCATACCGCGAGTGTCGATGGCCCCGGTGAAAACGGTTGCCGGTCACCCCCGGGCGAACGCGGACGGTCAGCTCAGTCCCGCCACTTGATGGAGCAGCCACGCGACGGCCGCATCTCGGCCTCCACCGGTTCCCCGGCCAGTACCGTGTCGATGATACCGCGCATCTCGAAGCCGGGGCCGCCCGAGGGTTCCTCGTCCGGGCTCATCGCGTCGTCGAGCCGGCCGTGGTACTTCAGGTGCCATTCACTCCGCGGCTCCGCCGCTCCGTCGTTCGAGGCGCGTGGCGCCTCGCTGCCCTCGTGCCGGGCGAACAGGAACGGGTCCGGCGTGCAGGTCGCGCCGTACGCTTCGGCGACCGCCTGGTTCTCGTCGCGGAGGTAGGCATCGTACTGCACTTCGCCGGACTCGACGTACTCCTGCATCGCCTCGAAGGAGTCCTCGGGATACTCCTCGGCGTCGTTCGGGTTGATACCGACGACGGCCACGTCGTCGTAGTCCGCGGCGATACCGTTCAGCGCCTCGAACTTCGCCTTCGCGTACGGGCAGTGGTTGCAGGTGAACACGACGAGCAGTGCGTCGTTGTCGACGAAGCTCTCGAGCGTGTACGTCTCGCCGTCCGTGCCGGGCAGTTCGAAGTCGGGGGCGGCGTCGCCGCGCTCCAGGGCGTCCGCCTCGGATTCCATCATCACCATGTCGGCCGGGAGTTGGGCCGGGTCCGGGATGTGCGTTCCGGCGAGTGGCTCCCTGTCGCGAGATACGTGCACTGAGTGGGAGATTATCAAACTGCCACCGATTTATCTATCTTCTCTGTTCCCTTCGGGGTTTGTAGTCGGTATTATGCGACTAGTACGGCGATTGCCGCACGAGGTGCCCCCCGTCGACCTGGTAGTACGAGCCCGTGACGTACGCGGACGCGCGGCTCGCGAGGAACACCGCGAGGGGCACACAGTCCTGTGCGACGCCGAAGCGGTCCGCAGCCATCTCGTCGAGCAACTGCGGTGGGAGCGCGCCGCCAGCTGCCTCCGAGACACCCTCCGTCTCGATGATGCCCGGCGCGATGGTGTTGGCGCGGATACCGTACTTCGCCCACTCGCTGGCGACGGTCTGCATCAGGTTGTGGACGCCCGCCTTCCCGGCGCCGGAGTGGCCGTGGAACGGCGCGCCGTCGACGCTGTTGGTCGCGCCCATCGCGATGATGGAGCCACCGCCGTTCTCGCGCATGTGCTCGCCGACGCTCATCGTGCAGTAGGCGGTGCCGTCGAGGATGGTCCCGACGACGGCCCGCCAGCCGTTGACGGAGAGGTCCTCGAACGGGGTGAGGAAGTTGGCGCCCGCGTTGTTGACGAGGACGGTGATGTCACCGAGTTCGTCGAGCACGGTGTCGCGCATCTCGTCGACCTTCTCCTTGTCACGGATGTCGACGGTCGTGGCGCAGGCGTTCACGCCCCGCTCCTCGATGGCCTCGGCGACGGGTTCGAGGTGGTCCATGTCGCGGCTGGCGATGGCCACGTCGGCGCCGTGGTCGGCGAACGCGAGTGCCATCTCCTCGCCGATACCCGTCCCGCCGCCGGTGATGAGGCAGGTCTCGCCCTCCATGAGGTCGTCGGCGAACACGTCGGTGGAGGGGGGAGTGGCTGGCCAACTTTCCGTGGGTTCACTGTGGTCCGACATGCCAGATTCCACCGCCGGCGGGTACAAGTAACCTCTCCCACACGGAGACGGGACGTATTTATTGAGTGGTCCGGGTCGTCGGGATACCTCCGAACGGCCCAAGACACTTGTCGGGGGCGTCGAGACGGGCCCCATGAACCGACGACGCCTGCTCGCGTGGCTCGGCAGCGCGGGCGCGCTGGGGTTCGCCGGCTGTTCGAACCAGCAGGGGCCGGCCGCCTCCGAGACCCCCCGGACCGGCACGGCTACCGGGACCGCTTCCACCACGCCCACTCGTCGACCGGCGACCGACTCGCCGACGGGCATCGACTCCCCGACCGCGACCGACGCAGAGACCGCCACGGACACGCCGACTGACACGGAGACGGACAGTCCCACGGAGACGGCAACGGAGGCCGAGACGCCGCAGGACACGGAGACCGACTCGCCGACGCCCGAGGAGGAGACGGCCACGGAGACGCCCCACGAGGGGCTCCAGCGGACCGTCTCGGTGGCCAGCGTCGACTCGGTCCCCGCCGGGTTCGAGGTCGAGATGGACGCCGAACTCCTGCGCTCGCGGGTGACGGACACGGCGACCGCACACCTGCGCATCACCACGACCAACACCGGCTCGTCGCGCTCCATCTCCGTCGCCCCGGACGACTGTAGTCTCCTCAACCGCTCGAAGGGGGGGAGTGACCGGCCCGCCGGACTCTGGTTGCACGACCCCGAGAGCGCCCAGCATATCGACCGCGACGGGAACCGCTGGGAGGCCGATAGGGACGCCGACGAGCCACGGGCGTACGCCGCCTACGGCTGCCTGAAGAAGGAGTACGCCGGGGGCGAGTCCGTCGAGAACGAGTACGTCCTCTGGAGCGACTACCGCGTCGAGGGCTACATGGAGCCGGGGACCTACCGCTGGGAGGAGGAGGTGTCGGTCTCCGAGGGTGAGACACCGACCGGAACCGCCGACGAGAACTCGTTCACCTGGGGCTTCTCGCTGACCGTGGAAGACGCCTGACGGAGCGCCCTTCAGTCCAGCCGCTCGCGCAGCGCCACCTTGTCCATCTTCCGTGTCGAGGTCTTCGGCAACTCGTCGACCACGCGGAACTCCTTCGGGACCTTGTAGTCCGTCAGCGTCCCACGACAGCCGGCCTCCAGTTCGTCGGCGGTCACATCGCCGACGACGAACGCGACGATGCGCTCACCGAGGCGGTCGTCCGGCGTGCCGACGACGGCGACCTCCTCCACACCCTCGACGCCGTACAGCACCTCCTCCACCTCGCGTGGGTAGACGTTCTCCCCACCGGTGATGATCATGTCGTCGATGCGGTCCTCGACGAACAGGTGCCCGTCCTCGTCCTGCCGGGCCACGTCGCCCGACCGGAGCCACTCTTTGCCCTCGCGCTGCACGAAGGCCTGCTCGTTCTCCTCGGGCAGGTTGTAGTAGCCGGGCGTGATGGTGTCGCCGTGCCAGAGCATCTCGCCCTTCTCGTTCGTGCCGACCGGCTCCTTCGTCTCGGGGTCCTCGATGCGGACGTCGACCACCTCGCGGGCCGGCGGCCCGATACTCCCGGCCTTGTAGACGTCCTGGTCGGGTGTGTTGATGGCCGCCAGCGGCGTCGTCTCGGTCATCCCGTACCCCTCCAGCAGTTTGATGTCGAGTAGCTCCTCGGCAGCGTCGATGCGCTCTTTCGGCATCGGCGAGCCGCCGACACCGACGGTCTCCAGCGCCGAGAGGTCGTGGTCGCCGATACCCTGGTTGAGGATGTCGACGAGCATCGTCGGGATGAAGAAGGCGTACGTCACGTCGCGCTCGGCCATCGTCGACAGCGCGAGGTCGATGTCCCACTGCGGGAGGAGATGGTTCTCCGCGCCGGCGACGACGAACGGCGTCGTCGTCACGTTCAGGCCGGAGACGTGGAAACACGGACAGACCGTCAGCGCCACCTCGTCGCTCGTCCAGTTCATGGCCCCGATGAGGCCGTCCGCGTTCGCCTGCAGGTTGCCGTGGGTGTGCTTGACGCCCTTCGGCCGCCCCGTGGTCCCGGAGGTGTAGACCAGCTCCGCGAGTTCGTACGATTTGCGCGGGTGGATCTCGTATCCCGTGCCGGCGTGCTCGCCGACCAGCGACGCGTAGTCGTGGCCCCGGTCCCCCTCGGCGACGATAAGGTGTTCGAGGTCGTCCGTCTCGAACGAGGCCGCAGCGTCCTCGAACTGCCCGACGGTGACGAGTGTGGTCGCGCCTGCGTCGTCGAGGACGTACTCCACCTCCGGGCCCTCGAACCGCATGTTGATCGGGAACGGGATGGCACCGCGCTTCATCGCGCCGAAGTACGCCGCCACGAATGCGGTGCTGTTCGGGAGGTAGAGGGCCACTCTGTCCCCGGGCCCGACGCCGAGGTCGGCCAGCGCGTTCGCGAAGGCGTCGGTCTCACCGGCGAGCTCCCGATACGTCAGATCGCGCTGGACATCGGTGATGGCGATGTCGGTCGGTGCCTCCGCTGCAGCCATGTCGAGGTAGTTCGCGAAGTTCATACTCCAGCCGCGGGTGCCGGGCGCTTAGTGGTTGCGACGAGCTATCAGTTCACATGACAGGCGCGGACGTGGTCTGGAAACGGGCCCCGGCCGCTGGAATCCACCGGTGTCGACCGCCGCCGGGTGAATCAACTCTACATTAGTGTACCATTGATACAAGGACAAACACCTTCCCTCGGGCCCTCTCTGGGGGAGGTATGGTCGATTTCGGCTTGTCCGAGGAGGAACGTGCCATCAAGCAGACGGCCCGCGAGTTCGCCGAGAACGAGATCGCCCCGGTCGCCCAGCACCACGAGGAGACGGGCGAGTGGCCACGGGAGGTGTGGGAAAAGGCCGTCGACACCGGGCTCGTCGGTGGCAGCATCCCCGTCGAGTACGGCGGTGCCGGGCTCTCGCAGCTGGAGATGAGCCTGTTCATGGAGGAGATCGCCCGCGTCGACGCCGGGATGCTCGCCGCCATCGGCACCGAGTTCGGCACCCGGATGATCAAGGAGTACGGCACCGAGGAGCAGAAGGACTGGATTCTCCGTGGCGTCGCTAACGGCGACCTCATCGGCGCGCTCGGGAACACCGAACCCAACCACGGCTCCAACGCTGCCGGCATCGAGACGACCGCCGAGAAGGACGGCGACGAGTACGTCATCGACGGCGTCAAGACGTTCATCACACACGGCACCATCGCGGACTACGTCCTCACGATGTGTCGGACCGGCAACGAGGGCCACAGCGGCATCTCGGCCATCATCGTGGAGACGGACCGCGACGGCTTCGAGGTCGAGAGCGAGATCCACAAGCTGGGCTGGAACGCCTCCGAGACAGCACAACTGCGCTACGACGGGGTCCGCGTGCCGGAGGAGAACCTCGTCGGCTACGAGGACGCCGGTTTCTACCAGCTGATGGAGTTCTTCGAGGAGGAGCGCGTCGGTATCGGCGCGCAGGCGCTCGGCATCGCACAGGGCTGCCTGGAGGAGACCGTCGACTACGTCAAGGAGCGCGAGCAGTTCGACCGCGAGTTGCGGGAGTTCCAGGCCGTCCAGCACAAGGTGGCCGACATGGCGATGAAGGTCGAACTGGCGCGACGGCTCATCTACGACGCCGCCCAGCGCGTCGACGAGGGCGAGAAGCCGACGAAACTGGCGTCGATGGCGAAGCTCTACGCGAGCGAGATCGCAGAGGAAGTGGCCTCCGACGCGATTCAGCTGCACGGTGGCAATGGGTACACCACCGATTACGCCGTCTCCCGGCACTACAAGCACACGAAGATCTACCAGATCGGCGAGGGTGCCAGCGAGATCCAGCGGAACATCATCGCGAAGGAAGTGCTGGATCTATAGTGTACCTGGGTGACGCATAGGGAGCGATCTGGTCACCTCCCGTCGCTGGAGCCGGGCGATCAGCTGATGGCAAGGAATACACCGTTCCGCCCTCATGGTCGGGACGAATGGCTGACTCGGTCTGGTACCCGTCAGTCGAGGATGTCCTCAGCATCCACGACGATATCCTCTCGGAGTACCCCCAGACGGGACGCGGTGTCCAGGGCCGAGGTGACATCGAATTCGCCCTGCAGTACATCGACGGCGGGACGTTCGGAACGGCGCCCGAGACGATCCACGAGAAGGCGTTCCACCTCCTGCGCCTCCTCGTGGCCAATCATCCCTTCGTCGACGCGAACAAACGGACGGCACTCAACACGACAGTCGTGTTCTACTTCCTCAATGGGTACCGCTTCGAGTACGACGCCGAAGTCAGGTCGCTCCTCAAGCAGTTCGGAGTCGATCAGGCCGAAGTTGACGAGTCCGAAACTCTCGCGTATCTCCAGTCCCACACCGCCGAGGTCGACCTTCCAGGCGAGATCGAAGCGTGGCGGGGCGACCTCGTCCAGTACGGACTGGACGAGTTGACGGGAGCATCGTCGGACCCGAACGGTTAACGGGCTACGAACCGGTAAGTCGGGTATGGCGACCGAAGAGGGAGCGGACTCCGCCTCCCCGCTCGACGAGGTGATGGACGATATCCGGCGGGAACTCGTCCGACGGGTCGCGGCAGCCGACCGGGAGGAGAACCGAGACATCTACGACGCACTCGAGGACGAATAACGCGTCACTTGTCCCCCTCCGAACCTCCGTCCGACACGACTCCCGAACCTGATAGCGTCTCAGCAGTTCTCGCGCGGATGCTGGTGTCGACTACAGCCTCTGTACCGAGCATGTTCATCGTGGCAGATCGGCTCCATCTGTCTGAGCCTCTGGATCTCCCCGCCTACGACTGACTGTAGATGAGGTTCCGCTGGATCTCGTTGGCCCCCTCGTAGATGACCGGAATCCGTGCGTCCCGGTAGGTCCGCGCGATGCGTCGGTCCGTGAAGATGGAGCGCCCGCCGTGGAGCTGCATCCCCCGCTCCGAACAATCCACGGCCGCCTCCGTCGACGCGACCTTCGCCATCGACGCCCACAGGCCGGCTTTCTCGTTCTCGACGACCTTCTCGGCGGCCCGCCAGTTCAGCGACCGGGCCTGCTCGAAGGTCAGGCGCATGTCCGCGAGCGTGTGCTGGACGGCCTGGAACTCGTTGATCTGCTTGCCGAACGCGTTCCGCCCGTGGACGAACTCCCAGGCCTCCTCGACCGCGGCCGCGGCGATACCGAGCCCCTGCCCGCCGACGACGATGCGGCCGTGGTTGAAGAACTCCGCGAGCATGTAGAAGCCGGCACCCTCCTCGCCGAGGAGGTTCGTCTCGGGGATGCGGCAGTCATCGAGGACGATATGGGCCTGTTTCGAGGCGCGCATCCCCATCTTCTCGGGGATATGCTCGGCCTCGTAGCCCGGCGCGTCGGTCGGGACGATGAACATCGAGTAGTTGCCGTACCGGTTGTCGGGGTCGTCGCCGGTCTTCGCGTACAGCGTGACCCAGTCGGCCTCGACACCGTTGCCGACCCAGTACTTCTCCCCGTTCAACACCCACTCGTCGCCCTGTTTCTCGGCACTCGTCGTCATCCCGGCGAGGTCGCTCCCCGTTTCGGGCTCCGAGACCGCGAGCCCGGTGATCTGCTCGTTGCGGCCGACGGGCGCGAGGTACTCCTCCTTCTGTGCCTCCGTGCCGTACTCGGCGGTCATCTCGGCGCCGAACGAGGCCAGCTGGAGCGTGAGCCCGATGCCGGCGTCGGCGCGGTAGAACTCCTCGGCGGCCGCCAGAATCTGGTACAGGTCCCAGTCCCGGCCGCCGTACGCCTCGGGCACGTCGGCGGCCACGAGGCCGGCGTCCATGCCCGCCTCCAGCACCTCCCACGGGTAGTCGCCGCTGTCGTAGTACGCCTCGGCGTTGGGTGCGATATGTTCCTGCGCGAACTCGCGCGCCTCCGCCTTGACGTGGCGTGCGTGCTCGGGGACGAGGGACGCCTCTAGCAGGTCGAGTTCCATACAGCATTCCGTTGGCGCGCGAGCGACAAGAACCGCACGGCGGTGGGCGCCTGTCTGTTCAAGTACCCGTGACACCCGAACGGGAAACGGCACGGAACGGGGCCGCGACCGGACCTGTGCCGACAGCGCCGCGTCGCGAGACTCAGTCGTCGTCCGGGGCGGCTTCCTCGGGCGCCTCGGTCTCGTCGATGAGCGACTGCCCGGCGTACTCCTCGCGGAGGTCCTTCTTCGAGAACTTGCCCGTCGCCGTCTTGGGCACCTCGTCGATGTAGACGATGTCGTCCGGGAGCCACCACTTGGGGTAGTCCTCCCGGAGGAGGTCCATGATCTCCTCGTCCAGCGTCGACTCGTCGGCGTCCGCACCGGGCACGACGAAGGCGACAGGTCGTTCCTGCCACTTCTCGTGGGGCACGCCGATGACGGTGGCCTCGGCCACGTCGTCGTGGGCCATGATGGCGTTCTCCAGTTCGACGCTGGAGATCCACTCCCCACCGGACTTGATGACGTCCTTCGCGCGGTCGACGATCTGGAGGTAGCCGTCCGTGTCGACCGTGACGATGTCGCCGGTCTTGAGCCAGCCGTCCTCGAAGTCCTCCTCGTTGGCCTCGGGCCGCTCGAAGTACTCCTTCGTGACCCACGGCCCGCGGATCCACAGTTCGCCGAACGCCTCGCCGTCGTGGGGGACCTCCTCGCCGGAGTCGTCGACGACCTTGAACTCGACGCCCGGTACAGTGAGGCCCTGCTTGGAGCGGCGGTCGATCTGGGTATCGTATGAGGCGTCCTCGAGGTCGGACTTGAGGTGCGAGACGCTGCCCAGCGGGGACATCTCCGTCATCCCCCACGCGTGCAGCAGCGTCACGTCGTGGTCGTCGAACCAGCGGATCATCGACTCGGGGGCCGCCGACCCGCCCACGATGACCGTATCCAGCGTCGAGAGGTCGACATCGTTGTCCTGCATGTAGTCCTGCAGGCCCATCCAGACGGTGGGGACGCCGGCCGTGATGGTGACGCCCTCCTCCTCGATGAGGTGCGCGATGTCCTCCGGCTCCGGGGACGGGCCGGGGTAGACGTGTTTGGAGCCGCCCGCGGTCGCCGTGAACGGCATCCCCCAGGCGTTGACGTGGAACATCGGCACGACGGGCATGACGACGTCGTCGTCGGCCATCGGGATGCCCTGCGGCGTGAGCGAGGCCATCGTGTGGCTCCACAGCATCTTGTGGGTGTACTCGACGCCCTTCGGCATCCCCGTCGTCCCGGACGTGTAGCACATCCCGGCGGGCTGGTCCTCGTCGACATCGGGCCAGTCGTACTCGGTGGGGTGGCCCTCGACGAAGTCCTCGTAGGCCACCACATCGACCGGGAGGTCGTCGGCACCCTCGGGGACGCCCTCGCCCATCGCGACGACCCGGTCGACGGCGTCGAACTCGCCGTCGGCGCCCTGGATGGCACCCGCCAGTTTGGGGAACAGCGAGTGGTCCACGAAGATGGTCCGGTCCTCGGCGTTCTGGACGATGAACCGGATGTGCTCGTCCGGCAGGAGCGGGTTGATGGTGTGGAGCTGGGCGCCGATGGTCGGCACCGCGAAGTAGGTCTCGAAGTGGCGGTGATGGTTCCAGCAGAACGTCGCCACCCGGTCGCCCGCCTCGATACCGGCCTCTGTCAGTGCGTGCGCGAGCTGGGCCGTGCGGTCGCCGTACTCGTCGTACGTGTACCGCTCGATACCTTCGTGGGTGCGCGAGACGATCTCGGTGTCCTCGTACAGCGTCTCGGCGCGCCACAGGAACGGTCGCAGCGTCTGGTCGTGGCCTCCTGGCATACCGATTCGGGGTTCGCCCGGCTCCGGCTTGAAGGTTGCCGGTCTTCCACGGGGTATTTATGCCCCATCACGGTCCGCCATGACCGGACCAGCGCTTGGGAAGGTGATAAGCCGGCCGTCGGCCGGCCGTGTCACCCGGCCCCGAACCGTCATAACCAGCCAGCAAGTCCTTCCCCTCCGAGCGAGCATCCGCTGGCATGGACAGGCGCAAGTTCCTCGGCGCATCGTCGGTCGCGGCCGGGGTCGGCCTCGCCGGCTGTGGGTTCCTCGGGAAGGTGCTCGGGAAGGTCCCCCCGCCGGAGGTCGACCAGGAGAAACTGGAGGCCGGTGGATGGCGCGAGGACGAGGAGGAGTCGGGCACGGTGTTCACCCAGGAGTACGCGGCCGGGACCGTCACCGCCAGGGGCCACACCATCCGGTATCAGGACGAGGCGCTCCGCCAGGAGATCGCCGAGAAGACCCTCGGCTCGGTCACCGGGCAGCTGAGCGTCTTCTTCGCCACCCGCATCGAGTTCGACCCGGAACTCGACGACCTCCCGCTGGCCATCGGTCGGGACGAGGTGCTCCAGCGGACGAAGGAGTCGGCGAAGGCCGACTTCGAGACCGAGATGGAGGCCGACGGCCTCACCGACATCGAGGTCCTCGGGGAGTCGACGCTGGAGGTCGACTCCGGACAGACGGCCGACCTCGTCCGGTACGGTGCCATCTACCCGGTCGACGACTTCGGCTTCACCGTCACCGGCGGCGAGACCATCTCGCTGGAGGGCCAGCCCGTCCCCGTCCGCGGGTGGCTCGCCGTCTGGTACAACGACGACGTGGAGTCGACACTCGTCTCCGGGGCTGTCCACGCTGCCGAGAACTACACGGACACCATCGAGAAACAGCTGAGTTCGGCACTGGATATGACGCTGGATATCGACCTCGGGCTGACGCCCGGGGCGTACCAGGAGGAGGCGTTCGGGCTGATGCGGACCGTGAACTGAGGCGGTCGTCGGGCGACCGTCCGCCGAGTAGGGGGCGAACGGCTGTCGAGACCGTTACTCCAGTGCGCTGCCCGCGCGGATGATGGTCTCCTCGCCGAACGCCGGCCCGACGAGCTGCAGCCCGACCGGGCCGCGGTCCGTCTCGCCCGCCGGCACGGAGATAGCCGGGAGATTGGCGAGGTTCACCGGGACGGTGTTCGCGTCGGCGAGGTACATCTGGAGCGGGTCGTCCAGCGACTCGCCGAGTTCGAACGGCGGCACCGGCATCGTCGGCGAGGCCAGCACGTCGGCGTCCTCGAACGCCTCGTCGAAGTCCTGCTTCAGCCAGGCACGGGCGTCCTGGGCCTGCTTGTAGTACTTGTCGTGGTAGCCCGCCGAGAGCGCATACGTGCCCAGCAGGATGCGTCGCTTGACCTCCTCGCCGAAGCCCTCCTCGCGTGCCTTCGCGAACGTCTCGTTCCAGTCGCCGTCGTAGCCGCCGGACTGGCCGTAGCGGACGCCGTCGAAGCGCGCGAGGTTCGAGGACGCCTCGCTCATCGCGATGACGTAGTAGGCCTGCACGGCCGTCTCGACCGAGGGCAGGGAGACCTCGTGGACGGTCGCGCCCGCCGCGCGGAGGTCGTCCAGCGCGGCCTCGAAGTTCTCTACGACGGCCTCGTCGGCCCCCTCGACGAGGTTCGTGACGACACCGACCGAGAGGCCCTCCACGTCGCCGTCGGCAGCATCGGCGTACGTCGTCGCGGCCGCAGGATGCTGCCCGTCGTACTCGTCCGCGAGGTCGTCACGGGTGTCGTGCCGGGTCGTGGCGTCGCGCTCGTCCGGTCCGGCGATGGCATCGAGCACGGTCGCCGCGCCCTCGACATCGCGGGCGATGGGGCCGATCTGCTCCAGCGAGTTCGCGTACGCGACGAGGCCGTAGCGCGAGACCAGCCCGTAGGTCGGCTTGATGCCGACGACGCCGCAGAACGCGGCCGGGCAGCGGATGGAACCGCCCGTGTCGCTCCCGAGCGCGTAGTCGGCCTGGCCGGCGGCGACGGCCGCAGCAGAGCCCCCCGACGAGCCGCCGGGGACGCGCCCGGGTGCGGCCGGGTTGTCGGTGGGACCGAACGCGCTCGTCTCGGTCGTGGTGCCCATCCCGAACTCGTCCATGTTCGTCTTGCCGACGATGGTCGCACCCGCGTCCTTCAGGCGCTCGACGACCGTCGCGTCGTACGGCGGGACGTAGTCGGCCAGCATCGCCGAGCCGCAGGTCGTCCGCATGCCGTCCGTGGAGATGTTGTCCTTGACCGCGACCGTGGCACCGGCGAGCGGGCCGTCGTCGGCCCCTTCCACTCGCTCGACGGTGAGGAAGGCGCCGTGCTCGTCGTCGAAGTCGTCCGCGACGAGGCGCCCCTCGCCGGGGGAGTCCTGCGCCGCCATCATCCCACCCGCGGCCCCTTGAAGCGACCGTCCTCTGACTCGGGGGCGTTCTGGAGGGCCTCCTCCTGGGTGAGTCCCTCGTGCACCTCGTCGGCGCGGAAGACGTTCACGAGGTCGGCCTCGCGGTCCGTCTCCGGCACGTCGTCGAGGGCGTCGAAGTACGCGAGGATGTCGCCGAACTGCTCGGCGAACCGCTCGACCTCGTCGTCCTCGAGGTCGACGCGGGCCAGCCCCGCGACGTGGCGGACCTCCTCGGGGTCGACGGCGTCCGTATCGCTCATGCCTGGGCATGCGATTGACCCGGCACTAAGGGTTTCGACTCCACGGCCCGCCAGTTCCGAGGACCTCCCGTGAACGCGGCCGGTTGCTCGGCGCCCCTCGATAGCAGATATCCGACCCGGTGTTCGTCGGGTTGGTCTGTCTCTGGGGCGACATCCGTTCGGAATAGTGATACTTCTCCGACGACGGGATTCGAGATGAATTTGGGCCTCTTCCGCGACCGTGCGGTGTGTTTCCGCCCGAGAATTTAAGTCGGCTCGGCCCCAACGTGATAACGAGTAGGGAGCTTCTTATCTCCATCCCTATCCCGGCCCAGCACACCAATGACAGACACGAGTGTCAGACGCTTTCAACGGGAGAACGAGGAAACAGCCGAGCGCGAGGACGAGGCAGCCGACGAACTGACCTGCCCCGAGTGTGGTGGTGACGTCGCCACCGACACGGAGCACGGGGAGGTCGTCTGCCAGGACTGCGGCCTCGTGGTCGACGAGGACAACATCGACCGCGGGCCCGAGTGGCGCGCGTTCGACGCCAGCGAGCGCGACGAGAAGAGCCGCGTCGGCGCCCCGACGACCAACATGATGCACGACAAGGGG
>Ga0207757_100043_pt1 | contig 105744 bp, 67 predicted proteins | sample A23P3SouthBayCA_2_FD_187752 | JGI IMG/M metagenome (GOLD analysis project Ga0207757, IMG submission 187752) | Aerobic enrichment media microbial communities from Eden Landing Ponds, California, USA - A23 P3 (2) (SPAdes) | ecosystem: Environmental > Aquatic > Marine > Unclassified | place... | reverse complement strand
CCGTCGTGTCCGTGAGGAAGGCGAGCGTCCCGTCGGGCGCGAACGAGGCGCCGTAGGCGCTCCTGACGTTGAGGTAGCGTTCGAGGTCGTACACACCCGTTCCTGTGGCGGCGCGGGCAAAATGCTTCCGGGCAGGGCAGTGGTCCGGCCTCGGAATGTGGCCCGGCAGTCGGTCCAGGGCAGTGGTCCGGCAGTCGGTCCAGGGCAGTGGTCCGACCTCGGGGTGTGAGCCGGGAGTTGTTTAGATAGTCTGGATTTTCAGTTGAGAGCAACGGCCGACACATCTAATGTTGGGGAGACTAACCGGGCAGATATGAGCGAGGTGCGCTACCAGGAACTGCTCCAGCTGGTCCGCAGTCGGGCAGGCGAGGCGTTCCGGACTGCGGTCGCGTACGACGCCGAGGACTGGACGGTCCTCTACGCCCGCGACGACGTTGCCACCGATTCGCTCGGTGACGCCCTCCCCGCGCTCGTCGACCGCGCCCGGCGCTACGAGCCGGTCATGGATCTGGATGTTTACGCCGGCGTCGGCGAGACCCAGGCGACCGTCGAACTCCACGAGGAAGCCGCCGTCCTCATCTTTCCCCGTGGGGACGAAACCGGCGTCCTGGTCTCGCTCGACCGCGAGGTAGCGCAGGGACTCGGCCAGTTCGTCGCCAGTTGTGACGACGTGCTGGACGGCTGAGGATCTCCGGGCCTCAGAAGAGGCCGTGCGCGTCCTGCAGGTCCTCGTAGACGCCGAGGTACTGCTCCAGCACGGTCTCGTGGTCGAACCGCGCCCAGTCTTCGTCGACAGAGAGACGCTCGAACTCGCCGGCGTCGACGATGGCGTCTGCGATCTGCTGGGGGTTCGTGGTCCGAAAACTCCGCTGAGCCTCCTCGATGAGTTCGTGAGCGCTGGACTCGGCCTGGTACTCGACGATGCCGACACAGCCACAGGCCATCGCCCACAGCAGTTCGCTCGCGAAGTACTCCCGGTAGGCCGTCTGGACGAACGCGTGGGCGCCCTTGTACAGCGAGATCCGCGTCCGACGGTCGCAGGCGCCGACGAACTCGATCCGGTCGTCGATGCGCAGGTCCGCGGCTTCGGCCTCGTAGTCGGCGCGCATCGGCCCGTCACCGATGACCGTCGCCGTCCAGTCTTTGGTCCGGAGTTCCGCGAGCCCCAGGAGAAAGCTCTGGACGTTGGCGCTCTCGTCCAGCGGATGGGCGAAGACGACATCGGTCTCCTCGGCGGCGTCGACCGAGCGCACGAGCGACATATCGATGCTCTCGGGGATCACGCGGGAAGTCTCGGCGGTCGCGCCGGCCTCTCGGACCGCCGTGCGGACCATCTCGGACGGCGTGACGACCATGTCGGGGCCGCTCGCGGCCCGTTCGTAGAGGCGCGACTGTTCGATGGGTTCGTCGCCGAACCACTCGACGACCAGCGGCGCGCGGGCGAGCGTCGCGCCGAGGCTCGCGGCGACGGTCTGGACCGGCGGGTCCGGGCGCGTGTGAACGACATCGGGGCGGTGAGCGGCGAGCAGGGCGGGGATCCGCGCCGTGAAGGAGGTCAGCGCGGGCGAGACGGTGACGGCGCGGTAGGTGAGGCCGTCGCGTTCGACGGTCTCCTCGTAGCCGTCCCACCAGCCGGCACAGAACAGCGTCACGTCGTGGCCGCGGTCTGCGAGGGTGCGAGCGACGCGTTCGAACCGCCGGACGCCTTCGCCGTCGCGGTGGAACGACGTCTCCATCGACACGAACGCGACACGCATACACCCGGGGACGGCGGGCCCGCTCAAAAATCCCTGCGTTCCCTCGGAGCGTGATTCGATGAAACACGGATTTCGGTCCCGCGAACAGCCAGACGACGGCGGGTCGAACGACTGAAACAATGACTGCAAACAGCGTGAAAGCCAAGCGAGGTCTTCGACCTCGCCGGAAGCCGGCGCACTGCGCCGGCGACCCCGACCCGTTCGACTCGGGGGCTTTGCTGCGCTCCTCGCTCCGCTGCGGTGCTTGCGACAGCCGCCTTCGTCGAACGGGTCGCCCCTTTCAGTCCCACCCGCCCAGATTGTTGGGACGGTCTAGAAGGGTGGGACTGAAACGGGTCGCTCGCTCCGGGAAGACGGGCGAAGCAAGGACCGCAACGAAGTGAGGACCGCAGCGAGCCCCTCGACCGGAGCGAGCGGGGGCTTTCACGCTGTCTGCGGTGGCTGTATCGGTGCATCGTGCGGGAGCTTTCACGCTGTCTGCGGTGGCTGTGTCGTTGAGTTCCGCACGACTTGGACACGAACCAACGAGAACGGAACCGTGACGACTGTCGCGACTGTGTCACCCGAGACTCCGACACGTTAAAACGCGCACGCCAGTATCGCACAGGCATGGAATTTCACGAGGCGGCGAACTTCCTGTTCGACCTGCGCCGCTTCTCGCCGCGGCCGGGCACCGAACCGACGCGGGAGCTGCTCGCCCACCTCGGGGACCCCCACGAGGACATCCCCTGTGTTCAGGTCGCGGGGTCGAACGGGAAGGGATCCACCGCGCGGCTGGTCGAGCGGGCGCTCCGCGAGGCCGGCCTCTCGGTCGGACTGTACACCTCACCCCATCTCGACGACGTCCGCGAGCGCGTCCGCGTCGATGGCCGCACGGTCTCCAAAGCCGCCGTCACAGACTTCGTCGCGTCGATGCGCGAATACGCAACCGACCGGGCGGCCGACGGCGACTCCCCGACGATATTCGAGACGCTGACCACGCTCGCGCTCTGGGAGTTCGACCGCCAGGACGTCGACGTGGCAGTCCTCGAAGTGGGGATCGGCGGCCGCTACGACGCCACCAGCGTCGTCGACCCGGTCGCGAGCGCCGTGACGAGCGTGACGCTCGAACACACTGACTTCCTCGGCGACACCGTCGACGAGATCGCCCGCGACAAGGCCGCCGTCGCGCCCGCCGACCGCCCGCTCGTCACCGGCACGACCGGCGACGCGCTCGCGACCATCGACGACGAGGTCGCGGACGTGCTCACCGTCGGACCCAACGAAAACGCCCCCGACGTGACCGTCGAGTACGGCGGTCGCGAGGGGCTCGAAGGCGCAGTCGCCGTCGACGGGCCGGACTGGAGCGTCGACACCCGCCTCCCGCTCCTGGGCGCACACCAGGCCCGCAACGCGGGGGTCGCGGCGGCGCTGGTCCACCAGACTGCTGCGGCGCTGGACGTCGAGGTAGAGCGCGAGGCAATCGAACGCGGCTTCCGGAACGCCCACTGGCCGGGCCGGTTCGAGGTGATGGGCCAGGACCCGCTGGTCGTCCTCGACGGGGCGCACAACCCCGGTGGCTGCGAGCGGACCGTGGAGACGCTCGACTCCTTCGACTACGACGACCTGCACCTCGTCGTCGGCGCGATGACCGACAAGGACCACCGCGGCATCGCCGCGGCCTTCTCTGCGGCCGCCCCCGACCACGTCACGGCCTGCCAACCCGACCACGACCGCGCCGACGACGAGACGGTCGTCGCCCGTGCGTTCGAGGCCGAAACCGACGCGACCGTCGAGACCAGAAGCGACGTGGCTGGCGCGTTCGACGACGCCCTCGCGGCCGCCGGTCCCGACGACGCGGTGGTCGTCGCCGGGTCACTGTACGCTGTGAGCGAGGCACGGACGCGGTGGGCACGGTCGACGATCCCGAAAGCAATCGATTCGCTCGCCGACGCCCGCGAGACGCTGCGGGGCGCGCACGTCTCCGAGCCGGGCACCTGGCGGATGCGCGGGAAAGCGTCCCACCGCGTGCTGAAAACGCGCGTCCAACCGCGACAGGCCCAGTACCTGAAAGAGGAACTGCTTTCGGTCGGCGGGGAGTGTGCGCTCTCGGCGCTCAACAACCAGGACGAGGAGAACCTCGACATCGTGATGATGGGGACGCTCGCGCAGTTCAAGCGCGTCGCGAACAAACTCGACGGCCAGCCCTACGGCCTCGCACCGTTCGCCGACGAACTCCGGGCGGCGCTCGACATCGAAACCGAGCAGGTCGGCGGCCCCGGTCGCTGGACCGGGGCGAGTGCGAGTTCGGGTGGGGAATCGAGTGCGAGTTCGGGTGGGGAATCGAGTGCGAGTTCGGGTGGGGGACCCGACGACCCCTCGTACCCGTGGGAGGAGGGGACAGCGGTCATGGGCATCCTCAACATCACGCCCGACAGCTTCCACGACGGCGGCGAGTACAACTCCGTCGCGGCGGCCCGCGAGCGCGCCGCGTCGATGATCGAGGCGGGCGTCGACATCCTCGATGTGGGCGGCGAATCGACCCGTCCGGGCGCGGACGTGGTGCCGCCCGAGGAGGAGCGCGAACGGGTGGTCCCGGTGGTCGAGGCGCTCGCGGACCTCGACGCGCTGGTCTCGATCGACACGCGGCGGGCCAGCGTCGCGCGGGCGGCACTAGACGCAGGCGCCGACATCCTCAACGACGTTTCGGGACTGGCAGACCCGGAGATGCGACTCGTCGCCGCCGACTACGACGCGCCCGTGGTCGTCATGCACAGCATCGAGACGCCGGTCGACCCCGACACCGACATCGAGTACGACGACGTGGTCGAGGATGTCTTCACGTACCTGACCGAGCGCGTCCTGCTCGCGGAGAAGGCTGGGCTGGACCGCTCGCAGATCATCGTCGATCCGGGGTTAGGGTTCGGGAAATCCGCCGCCGGGAGCTTCGAGTTGCTCGACCGACTCGACGAGTTGCGGGGGCTTGGTTGTCCGATCCTGATCGGTCACTCGCACAAGTCGATGTTCGACCTCGTCGAGGGCGGCCGCACGGATGCGCTGGACGAGACGGTGGCTGCGACGGCGCTGGCGGCCGACCGCGGGGCCGATATCGTGCGCGTCCACGACGCTCACGAGAACGTCGCTGCCGTACGTGTGGCGCAGGCGCTCGACGACCCGGACGCGTTTCGGGACTGATCCTGTCACCGCATCTCGTCGAGCGACCGGACGGAGTCGGACATGAGCCACGCGGTGTCGCTGTCGGCCTCCTCGATGCTGAGTGCGAAAAACGAGTCTCGCCCCTCGTCGACGGTGATGTGGTAGGCCTCGGTGGTCAACCGCTGCGTCGCGTCGGCACCGGTTCCAGTGGTCACACCCACCCTCACCGATGGGGACGGATAACCGCCCCGATCCGCGACAGACTGCCACGGTTTTTCCTGTTGGACCGCGCTAGTGGGGATATGAGCGGCATCGTCTTCTTCGCTACCGAAAACGAGGACCGGGTCGTCGAGTTCTACCGCGAGTACGCCGATGCCGAGGTGTGGCTGGACCAAGACGGCTGTACGATCCTCTCTCAGGGGGCGTTCAAGTTCGGCTTCTGCGAGCGCGACCGAACGGAGGACTGCGGGATCATCACCTTCTATTTCGGCGACCGAGCGGCCGTCGACGCGGCCCACGAGCGCCTCGGTGACCGGGCTCGCGGGCCGCCAACAGAGAACGAACAGTACGACATCTACCAGTGCTTCGCCGAGGACCCCGACGGCCGCACCGTCGAGTTCCAGACGTTCCTGCACCCCCTTCCGGGGGAGTGACCGAACGCGCGGTGGATAGCGTATGCGTACCTTTACCACACCGCGGCGCGTAGTACGACGGGGTGCCGTCGCGAGGCGCTGCCCCGGAGAGGGCGATGCAAAAGATAGCATGTGAGAGCTGTGGACGCAAGGTAACGATAGACCGCGATCGACCACGGGCACCGATGCGGTACTGCCCGCGGTGTGGGACCGACCTGCCGACGCCGGATGCGTAGTTCGGGCTCGGACCCGTTTCGACCGTCAGTCCGGGGCTAGTTTAGACCGTCACTAGAGTCCCTTATATTGTATTGTGGGTGTGTACCATACCCACGGCAAAGTTTAACTACCTGAATCGCTGGTATCCAGTGGAACACAGAGATGGCAGAAACGCAGAACGGACCGGAACGGAACGAGTCGGATGGGTGTGCGGCGTTCGAGACGGCAGACGGGGACGTCGTGTTTTACGACCGAGGCAACGGAGACGCCTGGTTACAGTCCAGTTACGCCATCGACTTCACAGACGTCAGAGCCAGCGGTCCGGCGGAGTAGCCGGACCGGGCGGGCGGTTTTTCGAGTCGCTGACCGGGTAGCGCCGCGGCCGTCACTCGCTCTCAGACGCCAGTCACTGGGCCTGCAGGCGCTCCATATGCTCGGCCATCGCGACCCAGAACGGGTCCGCACCGGGGTGGTCGGTCGATTCCCCGTCGACCACGAGTCCGGAGCCCTCGGTGACCTCGCCCACGTCCGCGGCCGGGATGTCCTCGGCTGCCAGCGCGTCGATGACGTCGTCGACGCCCGGCGGGTCGACCGCCGCCAGAACTCTCCCCTCGGAGATGGAGATCAGCGGGTCGATGCCGAAGAAATCGCGGTCGATCTTACCGAGTTCGGGCATAGCGCCGCGTTCGCCCGCCCACCGCAAAGCGCTGGCTATCCGGACTCGAAATCCCGAAATTCGACTCCGTGTCCGCGCTGCTCCCTCAATTGTCCACGCTGGCGCGCGCTGTCGCGACCTCTGTGTCGCGACGGAGCCGTGCGAGGGATGAGCGAACGAACGAAGTGAGTGAGCGAATCGGCTGGGGAGGTTTGTGGCCGTCCGCGGTGCGGTTGCGGTGCCGTGCGGTCTCGGAGCGGTCGCGGTCCCTGGCGCACTGAAAGGGCGAGCGCCGGTGGCGGGACCTGCGCGGGCCCTGTCCGAGCGAGCGGAGCGAGAGAGGATATCCCGCACAGGTCCCGCGAGCGGGGCGAGGGCTTTCAGCTCTCACCACCGTCTGCGGTCGTCAGGACTGCGAGCGAGCGGGGCGAGGGCTTTCAGCTCTCACCACCGTCTGCGGTCGTCAGGACTGCGAGCGAGCGGGGCGAGGGCTTTCAGCTCTCAGTACCGAGTGCGGTGTCGTTTGCGCTCACTGCGACAGCGAGCGAGCCGAAGTCCTAGATCCCGGGCACGCCGATACCGGGGACGACACCGAGGAGGGGACCCAGGACGATCTGCACGACCAGTACGGTCACCCAGGCAATGATGGCGATGGTAGCGGCGTCGGTCCAGCCGCCGGAGTACGACACGTTCAGTACGAGCAGGTAGACCAGCAGCGTCACGACGGCGCCGAGCAGCGGGATCCAGCCGAGGAAGGCCTCGACCAGGCCCCACACGATCGCACCGACGATTGCCACCGTCACGGCCTGCTCGTAACTGCCCTCGCCTGCGACCAGTTGGCCACCGACGTAGATGCCGAGCCCGCCGACCAACACGCCGATGACGAACGTGACGAAGCCGCTAATCAGTCCCATACGAGAGGACAGGAATGCCTGTGTGAAAAAATTATCTGTGAAGCGACCGGACTCCGGACGGTCAGGCCGGGGCCCCAGCTTCCGGTTTGCCCACTTTTTTCGCGCCGCGGGCCGACCGCTCGAGTATGGACACACGCGAACTCGGCAGCACGCGGATGGACGTAACGGAGATCGGACTCGGAACGTGGAACGTCGGGCCGAGCTGGGGCGACGCCAGCGACGAGGAGTGTCGCGACTCGATCCGCGCGGCGCTGGACGCGGGCGCCAACGTCGTCGACACGGCCGAAGTGTACGGCGACGGCCGCGCCGAGCGACTCATCGGCGAGGTGCTCGAAGAGTACGACAAGCGCGTCTTCGTCCCCACGAAGGCCGCGCCCGACGAGGACGGGCGCCACTCCGAGGCCGGGCTCCGGGAGTCGGTGGCGGGCTCGAAAGAGCGCCTCGGTGTCGACTCGCTGGACCTCGTGCAACTGCACTGCCCGGAGACCGCCGCGTTCTACGAGCCCGAGACGTTCGCGGTGCTTGAAGACCTGAAGGCGGAGGGCGAGATCGACCACGCGGGCGTCAGCGTCGAGAAGGTCGAGGAAGCCACGAAGGCCATCGAGTACGACGTCGTCGAGACGGTGCAGATCATCTTCAACCCGCTCCGCCAGCGCCCGGCCGAGCGCTTCTTCGAGCGCGCGAAGAACGAAGATATCGGAGTGATCGTCCGCGTCCCGCTCGCGTCCGGTCTCCTGGCCGACGCCTTCGAGGGCGTCGAGGACTTCGGCGAGACCGACCATCGCCGCTGGGCCGCCGAGGACGGTGTCGAGGCCGGCGTCGGCCGCAAGGGCGGGGAGACCTTCGCCGGCGTCCCCTTCGAGGACGGGCTGGACGCGGTCGCGGACATGCGTCGGCTCGTCCCCGCGGACGCTACGATGGCGCAGTTTACCCTCCGATGGGTTCTCGACTTCGACGCTGTCTCGACGGTGATCCCCGGGTCGACCTCGCCCGGCCACGTCGAGGAGAACGTCGCCGCCGCGGAACTGGATCCCCTCTCCCACGAGACCCACGGTGCCGTGCAGGACATCTACGAGAAACACGTCGAGGAGTACGTCCACCACCGGTGGTGAGCGGTCGCGGGGTCGCGGATGCATGGGGAGAGACGACCGAACTCCGAAACTTTCTTTATACCGCGACTTCCCGAGAGGTACTGTCCAGAGGGCAGCGGTGGGGACCGCTACAGAGGTGCGTTTCAGCCGGAGATCACAGTCGGCGAGTAGCAGCGCTGTCTGTCGGATCTCCAGCGGAAAGTGGAGGGTTCGGAGTCGTGCGTTCGCGCGGCCCCGGCGCGACGGCACCGCGGTTCACGAACGCGTACCACTCGGTCCGGCAAGTGTGTGGCCAAGCGCCAGCAGTGGGAGGCCGAGCAGGAGCGCCGCGACAGCCCATCCGACCAGAACGACTCCAGTGAGCGTCGACGCGCCGGCCACGACGAGAATCCAGAACCCCGCCGCGAAGACGACCGGGAGCGCCAGCAGCGCGCCCACGACCAGCGTCGTCGAGCGAGGGTCCCCCGGGTCGGCGTACCCCGCGGCGAAAAAGAGCGCGACCGGGACGACGAACACGGTCAGTAGTTCGCCCGGGCCGCCCTCGGAGACCAGCACCGCGGCGACCGCGGCGACGCCGAGCGCGACCAGGGTCCAGAGCGCGACTCGCCACTTCGACGGCCGAGCGTCGCGTATCGCGGCCGCTCCGAAGAACGGAGACAGCGCAGCGGCCGCGAAGACGGCGGGCGGCACCCACCCGTCGCGAACCGCGCCGAACGCCAGCGCTCCGACCGCCGCCCCACCGACGAGGACGGCGGTGCCGACCCGCCGTGGCGTAGCCCAGCTATCGACAGCGTGCGAGCGGCCGCCGGACGGGAACAGTGCCGAGACCGCCGCGCCGAGCGCGAGCATCGGGACGGTCGAGGCCGCGACGGCGATGGCGCCGAGCGACCGGCCGGCGTCCCTCAGCAGCGCCATCCACGTCGCGACCGACCCGTACAGCCCGCCCTTGGGGGCGAAGACGAGCAGCGTCTGCCTGTCGAGGTATTCGGCGTCACCGTCGGACGACTGATCCCAGGTGACGGTGCCGTCTCGTACGGTCGTCCCGGGCACGCCGCGCGTCACGACGGTTCCCTCGGGCCCGCGCATCGTGACGCGGTCGGCGTCGAGTTCGATGGCGGACTGGCGACCCGTCCTTTCGAGGAACGTGACCAGATACGTCCCCTCTGGACCGGGCCGAGCGACCCCCGGTACGTCGAAGTCGACGACCAGTGTATCGTTCTCGACTCGCGTCGCGAGGCCGCGGGGCGCGTCCACGACCGTCCGTCCGTCGCTGTAGGTCCGTCGAACGATCCGCTCCCGGCGTGCGTCGTCGCCGGCCAACACCTCGGCCGACTCCGCGTCGATCCTGACACGGGCGTGCCAGTGGGACGACCCGTTCTGGCGGACTGTGACGGTCAGCGCGGCCCGTTCGACCGAGAGCGGGACGCCCGCTTCCTGCGCGACCGACGGCAACCCGTCGCCACAGACGCCACACAGTTCCTCTGGCGGCGGCGCGGCGCTCGCCGAGCCCGCGGCCAGCGCCGCGACGGCGGCGAGAACGACCACGATGGAGAGGACGAATGTGGCCACGACCAGCGCCCGCGGGCCTCGTTCTGTCACACCCTCAGTCTGTCACTCGCAGTGACGTGAACGTTGTGATGGGGCCGCGATACGGGATCGCCGACGCAATACGAGATCCCCGCCACGATACGGGTTCCCAGCCACGACACGGGATCCGCGGTTAGTCGTACTCGTAGAATCCACGGCCGGTCTTCTTGCCGAGGTCACCGGCTTCGACCTTGCGTGTGAGGAGATAGGCGGGCCTGTAGCGGTCGCCGAGTTCCTCGTGGAGGGTTTCGGAGGCGTGCAGACAGACGTCGAGGCCGATGTGGTCGGCGAGTTCGAGCGGGCCCATCGGGACGTTCGTGCCGAGTGTCATCCCGCGGTCGATGTCGGCCTTCTCGGCGACGCCCTCGTCGAAGGCGCGGATCCCCTCGTTGATCCACGGCATCAGGATACGGTTGGTGACGAACCCGGGCTTGTCGTCGGCCTCCCAGGTCTCTTTGCCCAGCGCCGCGGCGAAGTCGTGCGCGAACTGCGCCGTGTCGTCGGCCGTCTTCTCGCCGACGACGACTTCGACCCCGCGCATCACGGGGACTGGGTTCATGAAGTGGAGACCGACCACGAGGTCGGGGCGGTCGGTCGCCGCCGCGATGGTCGTGATAGAGAGCGTGCTCGTGTTCGTCGCGAGCACGACATCGTCGTCGGTCACCTCGTCAAGCCCCGCGAACACCTCCGTTTTCACGTCGACGTCCTCGGCGACTGCCTCGACGACCACATCCGCCGCAGCGAGGTCGTCCAGCACCGTCGTTCCGGTGACCCGATCGCGAGCGGCGTCTGCGTCGGCTCGTGCAAGTTTCCCATCCGCGACCAGCCGGTCGAGGCCGTCCTCGATACCCTCGATGCCGTTTCCGACGAGGTGGTCGGCCACGTCTCGGAGAACGACTTCGTAGCCTTCGACCGCCGCGACCTGTGCGATGCCGCTCCCCATCGTCCCGGCGCCGACCACGCCGACCGTCTCGATCGAGTCTATCGTCCGCATACCAGACCGTGGGTGTGCCGAAGGCCTAAGCCTACTGCCGATACCTGCTCTCTCCCGGCACCCCGGCCATCGACATGCGAGATCTGTCAGTTGCCGACGGTCGATCACGATTTATACACGTGAACGGCCCCGAAAACCGTTCGCACGCCGGAATCGTTTACTCGTGGTGTAGTAAATCATGTCAGAAAAAAGATATATACGACAGGGGCGAGTACACCGATTCGAGATGCGCCCTATCGACGACACGCCACTGACGCGGGACGGGAAGGTACTCGTGCTGGCCTACGACCACGGGATCGAACACGGGCCAGTCGATTTCGAACCGCAGCCACGGAGCGCGGACCCGGAACACGTCTTCGAGGTGGCGACCCACCCCGCGGTGACCTCGCTCGCCGTCGGGAAAGGGATCGCCGAGGCGTACTACCCCTCCTACGAGGACGACGTGTCGCTGCTCGCGAAGCTCAACGGCACCTCCAACCTCTGGATGGGCGAGCCCGACAGCGCGGTCAACTGCTCGGTCGAGTACGCCGCCGAGGAACTGGGCGCCGACGCGATCGGTTTTACCGTCTATCCCGGCGTCAACGACGAAGTCGAGATGTTCGAAGAGTTCCGCGAGGTCCAGGAGACGGCCCGCGAGTACGACCTGCCCGTCGTGATGTGGTCTTACGCGCGCGGTCAGGCCGTCACGAACGACACGAGCGAGGACGTCATCGCCTACGCCGCCCGCCTCGGCCTCGAACTCGGCGCGGACGTGGCGAAGGTCAAGTATCCCGGCAGCCAGTCCGCGATGGAGACGGTCACGCGGATGGCCGGGCCGACGAGAGTACTGATGTCCGGCGGTTCGAAGACGAGCGACCGTGAGTTCCTGACGAGCGTCAAGAGCGTCATCGACGCCGGCGGCGCCGGTCTCGCGGTGGGTCGCAACGTCTGGCAGCGCGAGAACCCGACGAAGTTGCTCGACGCGCTCGAACAGGTCATCTACGAGGGCGCGGCCGTCGACGAGGCGCTCAGGGGAGCGCCGGCAAACGCATGAGCCAGCAGCTCCCGCCCGCCCGCGACTGGACCGGCGACCCCGCCGTCGACGCCATCTGTGACATCGTCGCCGACACCGCCCACGAGATCTGTGGCGCGCTCTGCGAACGCCGGAGTGCCATCGACGCTGAGAACCCGACCGGCGACACTATCTACGACGCCGACGATTACGCCGACGAACTGCTCTGTGCGCGCCTCCTCGAGTGCGACGCCGTCGCCGCCTACGCCAGCGAGGAGCGCGAGAGCGTCCACGAGGACGCCGGCGAGTACCACGTCGCCGTCGACCCGCTCGACGGTTCCTCGAACCTCCGCTCGAACAACCCGATGGGCACCATCCTCGGCGTCTACGACGCACCCCTGCCCGCCTCGGGGCAGGACCTGGTCGCCGCCGGATACGTCCTCTACGGCCCGAACACCACGATGCTCGTCGCCGACGGCGACTCGGTCTCGGAGTACCTCCTCGCGGGCGACGGCGAACGCCGCCCACTCGACGAGGCCGTGACAGTCCCCGAGGACCCGGTCGTCTACAGTGTCGGCGGCCGCCGTCCGGACTGGACGGGGTCCGTCGAGTCGGTCGTCGAGTCCTTCGAGGCCGAACGGCTCAAACTCCGCTACGGCGGCGCGCTCATCGCCGACGTGACCCAGGTGCTGACCCACGGCGGCGTCTTCGCCTACCCAGAACTGGCGGAGCGTCCGGAGGGGAAACTCCGCTACTGTTTCGAGTGTGCGCCGATCGGCTTCCTCGTCGAGTCCGCAGGCGGCCGCGTCTCCGACGGCGACGGGTCGCTGCTGGACCGCGAGCCCGACGAACTGCACGAACGAACCCCGTTCTACGTTGGCGATAGCGCCCTCGTCGACCGCATCGAAGCCGAACTGGCCTGAGACAGAGACCGGCGTTCGCCCGGTCGCGCTCGCCAGCGGGGCTGTAGCAGCCCGCCTTCGACGACCTCACCCGCCCGCGCTCTCGCCGCTCCCGCCGACACGCTGGATGACGAACCGGACGAGCACGAGCACGAGCCCCAGACCGACGATGCCGCCGACGATCATGCCGATGAGCTCCAGCGGCAGGAACGAGAATATCGAGAGGATCCCACCGCCACCGCCTCCACCGCCGTTGACAGTGACGGGTCCGCCTTGCGTCCCGTTGACCGAGACGGTGTAGTTCCCCGGTTGCTCGAAGGAAGTCACGAACGAGACCGTCCAGTTCTGTCCGGCCGGCACTCGCACGTCCTTCTCGGCGACGAAGCTCCGATTGAGTCCCTGGCGCTCGTACAGCGCCGCGGTGAATTCGCCGGACGCCGTGCCGGAGTTCCGGAGCGTCACGTCGACGGTGACTGACTCGTTGACGCCCACTTCGGTCCGGTTGACCGCCGTCTCGAGGACCGCGATGTCCGCCGACCCGTCACTCCCGCCAGCGGTCGCGTTCCCGTCCGTGCTGTTGCCAGCGGTCGCGTTCCCGTCAGTGCCGTTCGGCGCAGTTCCGTTCCCGATCGTTCCGTTGCCGACGGTGCCGTTCGGTGCGGTGCCGTTGCCGACGGTGCCGTTCGGTGCGGTGCCGTTGCCGACGGTGCCGTTGGTCGCCGGGCCGTCCTCGACCGACCCGTTGGCCGCGGGGTCGCCGGAGCCCCTGCCGGCCGGTGGGTCCCAGTCGGTGTCGTTCCCCGGCAACAGCGGCGGGTCGGTCTCGGTGCCGTTTTCCGTCCCGTTCCCGTCGGGCAGCGTCTCGTCCGGTCCCTCGCTGGCGGACTCGTTTTCCACCGGGGGCGCCGCGAGCGAGAACACCGACAGCCCCGGCGAGTCGGCCCGGAAGTGGTACGCGAAGGGACCGGTGTTGACGAGGTCTGTCGGGATCCGCGACCAGTTCCCGTCGGAGAGCCGATAGACCGAGAGGTTCGCGGGGTCGACGCCGAGGCTCCCGAGGTACGCACGGTCGACTGACAGCGCGAGCGTCGTCCCGGCGACGTTCGCCCCCGACAGGGAGTGCTGGATCGTCATCGACCCGGCGACCCGCGCGTCGACCGGGCCCGACAGCGTGCCCGCGCTCCGGTCGCGGGTTGTCACCGTCGCGGTGAGGTTCGTCTGCGCCGTCACCGAGACGTTCAGCCCGTCGAGCGTCACGTTCTCCCTGTCGCCGGCCTGGTCACGTCCGTCCGCCATCGGGACGGCGACAGTCGCGTTCGCCGGCGCGCGCCGCACCGACACCGACGCGCTCCGCGTCCCGACGCGACCGTCGACCAGCGGTTCGACCGTGACGGCCGGCCAGCGGTCTTCGACCGTCCCGTTCTCGGTCGTCCCGTTGGTTGCGTTCTCACTCTGGTCGTCGGACTCGTCCGGGTCCGTCGGGTCGCCGACGAAGGTCGTCTTCGCGGAACCGTTGACCGTGAACGTCTGTGCGTGCTCGGTTCCGGTCGGGTCGGTGGCGCGAACGATGACCGTCGTCCGTCCGGGCGCGATAGCCACCTCGCGGTCGAAGTCGATACGGGTCTGCCGTGACCCCGAGTGGACGACACGGTAGTCGAGGGTTTCGCCCGTGGCAGCGTCGCGCGTCTCGACCACGAGTCGCTCGGTGACGCCCTGGTAGGCCGCGGCGCTGAGAAAGAGCGTCCCCTCGTCGAGCACCACGGTCCGGTCGCGGTCGACCGACACTGTCGGCGCGACCGTCTCCTCGCCTTCGACCCGGTCGACGGTCACGGTCCGCGTCGTCGTCTTCCCCGCCACGTCGGTCACCGAAATCGTCGCCTCGTAGGTCCCCGGGTCGAGTGAGTAAAACGACTTCTCGAAGGTCGCCGTCCGCCGGTCAGTTGCGAGTTCGTACGACTGCGGGCCGACGATCCGGTCGAATCCCGTCCGGTTGCCGTCGGGGCTCCGGATCGTGACGTTGGCCCGCTGTATCCAGACATCGTCGGTCACCGTCCCGGCGACGGTCAGCCGGTTCCGCGTTGTCTCGTCGGGGAGCGGGCGAACGGAGACCGACGGCGCCGCTGCGTCGGTGTGGTTGATCGCGAACTCGTCGACTCTGACGTTGCCGAACTCGTCGACGCTGGTCAGTCGGAACTCGTTAGTCCGTGCGTCGGCCCCGCTGTACCCCAGCGTCAGGTTCAGGGTGATGTTCCGCTGGGCCTCGCGGAAGACGTAGGTCTTCCTGTAGTCACCGAACTCGTGTCGCAACTGTACCTTCTCGACCGCCGAATCCTCGATGATCTGCCCCGTTATCGTGACGTTCTGTCCGCTCGTCTCGCCGTCGGGGATCTGTCGCCACGGCGTCGTCTCGTAGGGCGACGTGAGGAAGACGTAGGGCGGGTCGCTGTCCTTGCGGACGGTGAACTGCGTCGCGTCGACGTTGCCGGCGTCGTCCGTGACGATCACCCGGACCTCGTTCTCGCCGGTCTGCAAGTCCAGTTCGATCCGCTCGGTGACATTGCTGTTCGCCGTCTCGATAGTCGTGTACCCCTCGCCATTGAGTCGGACGACAACCTCCGAGACGGTCTGCCCCGAGAGCGTGTCGTTCCCGACCGATGCCGTCACGGTCATCTCGGGGTCGTCACCGACTTTCGGGGCCGCCCCGCCGCCCAGCGGTTCACCGTCGACCGTGATGTTCACCCGCGGCCCCGTTTCGGCAGTCGCACCAACCGTCGAGTTCGAACTCGGAGACCCGGCGCTTGCTCCTGTCGCAACGGCGGTGGCCGCACCCACCGGCCACGCGACGACGGCGACGACCACGACCGCGAGAACGAGCGTCCGGGCGCGCATGTGCCGACGCTTCGCCGTTCACCTACTTAACGCGTCGCCCGACGCTATCAACTTTGAGAGCGCGTGTTCGGCCCCCGTCGCCGGACAGGAGTTTTACCCTTGCCGGCCGACCGGGCGGGTATGAAGGTCCGCATCGGCGAGGACGCGAGCGCCGACGAGGCCGCGGCGATCGCCTCGGCGCTCGAACAGCACACGGGCGGCCACCGGATCGAGGTCTACATCGGCGACGCATCCGACCCCGCAGTCGTCCACGCCGTCGACGACGGGGCAACCGAGGGCGGGGCCGACGATGCCGACGAGGATCTGGGGCCGACCGACCGCGAGCGGGCGCTCCGCGCGGAGATCGACGACATCGAGCGCGGCGGTCCGGCGAAGTACCGCGAGCGCCTCGCCGAGCAGGGCAAACTGTTCGTCCGCGACCGCCTCGAACTCTGGTTCGGTGACACCGACCCCGTCCCCGGCGACGGCGACCCGCCGCTGACCGAGGGCCCGCCCTCGGGCCTGCTCTTCGAGAACGGCAGGTTCGCCAACTTCGACGCCTGGCATCCCGACTCGCCCGAGACCGGTGACACCGATGATGCAGACGGCGACCGCCTGCCGGCCGACGGCCTGCTGACCGGCGCCGCCGAGTTCGCGGATAGAACTGTGCACTTCATGGCGAACGACTTCACCGTCAAGGCGGGTTCGATGGCCGAGCGCGGCGTCGAGAAGTTCCTCCGGATGCAACAGCGCGCCCTCAAGACCGGGCGGCCGGTCCTCTACCTGATGGACTCCTCGGGCGGGCGCATCGACCAGCAGACCGGCTTTTTCGCCAACCGCGAAGGCATCGGCAAGTACTACTACAACCACTCGATGCTCTCCGGGCGCGTCCCGCAGGTCTGTGTCCTCTACGGTCCCTGCATCGCCGGCGCCGCCTACACACCCGTCTTCGCCGATTTCACCGTGATGGTCGAAGGGATGTCGGCGATGGCCATCGCCTCCCCGCGGATGGTCGAGATGGTCACCGGCGAGGAGATCGGCCTCGACGAACTGGGCGGACCCGCCGTTCACACCCGTCACTCGGGCTCGGCCGACCTCGTCGCCGAGGACGAACACCACGCTCGCGACCTCGTCGCCCAGTTGCTCTCCTATCTCCCCGACAACAGCGACGAGGACCCCCCGCAGACCGCGGGCGCCGCACCCGCGAAATCGCCGGAGGGGATCGACTCCGTGGTCCCCGAGGCGCCGAACAAGGGCTACGACATGCACCGCGTCGTCGAACGGGTCGTCGACGGCGACTCCTTCTTCGAACTCCAGCCCGACTACGGGAAAGAGATCCTGACCGGCTTCGCCAGGGTCGACGGCCGGCCCGTCGGCATCGTCGCCAACCAGCCCACCCAGCGCGCCGGTGCCATCTTCCCCGCCGCCGCGCGCAAGGCCGCCGAGTTCGTCTGGAAGTGCGACGCCTTCGGCGTCCCGCTGCTGTATCTCTGCGATACACCGGGTTTCATGGCCGGATCCGGCGTCGAGAAGGAGGGTATCCTCGAAGCGGGCAAGAAGATGATCTACGCCACCTCCGCCGCCACGGTGCCCAAGCAGTGCGTCGTCGTCCGGAAAGCCTACGGCGCCGGCATCTACGCCATGTCCGGCCCCGCCTACGACCCCGAGTCCACGCTCGCACTCCCGTCAGGAGAGATCGCTATCATGGGTCCCGAGGCCGCGATCAACGCCGTCTACGCGAACAAACTCGACCAGATCGACGACCCCGAAGAGCGCGCCGCACGCGAGCAGGAACTCCGCGAGGAGTACCGGGAAGACATCGACGCCCACCGCATGGCCAGCGAGGTCGTCATCGACGATGTCGTCCCGCCGAGCGACCTCCGCGCGGAACTGGAGGCCCGCTTTGCCTTCTACGAGTCCGTGAAAAAGGACCGCCCGGACAAGAAACACGGAACGGTTCTCTGACTCGGGGCCGCCACGGTCGTGCCGTATCCCAGCGCCTATGCCGCCCCCCGTCCGATGGGAGGGACATGACCCGGAACGAGGTTTACCTGCTGCGCCATGCCCAGTCCGTCGGCAACAAAACCGGCGAGTACGACACGTCGAACCACGGCGCGCTCTCGGACCGCGGCCGCCGGCAGGCCGACGCCATCGTCGATCCGCTGGCGGAGTTGAGCGTCGATTCCATCCTGGTCAGCCCGCTCGAACGCGCCCGTCGAACGGTGCGCCCCTATCTGGCGGCGACCGACGAAACCGCCGAGGTCTGGCCCGAACTCTCGGAGGCATGCTGGCACACTGACCACGAGGACCGCCGCGTCGAGGCGTTCGACGAGGGGCGCCCCATCGAACTCCCGGCCGACGAGGCCCGCTATTTTTCGGTCGCTCCGGACGAGTACCCGCCCCAACACACCCCCGAGGGTGAGAGGTACGCGGCAGGGCTCACCCGCATCCGTCTCGCCCACGAGCGGATCGAGCGGCGGCTCGACGGCCCGGACGACTCGTTGCTGGTCGTCGCACACGGCCACCTCAACCCCCGGCTGGCCGAACTCCTGCTCGACATGGACCCGTACGGCCGGATGGACCACGCCAACACCGGTCTGACCCGTATCTGGGAGCCGCCCGAGGAGAAACACGACCGGCGTCTGGCCTTCTGCAATCGCCCACTCACCGACGAGTGACAGCCTCCACTGGTCGCTCTGTGGTCGGCCCGACCGTGTCAGTCGTAGATTCCCAGGTCTTCGGCGACCATCTCGGTGATGGCGTCGGCGATGTCGGGGTCGATCTGGGCGACACGTTCGCCGTCGTGGAGCTGCTCGTTGTGGCGCTCGACGGCGTCGGCGACGTCCGCGAGCGGTACTTCGGTGTCGGTCCCGCAGTCAGAACAGACGACCGGGACCGCCGGGTCGTCGTCAGTCTCGTCCGGCATAGCTGTTCGTCTCGCGGTATCTCCCGCACCCTACTAACACCTCCCGATCGCCCATCGCCCGCTGCGACAGAGCCACGGCACCCTGAACGACTTACCGCTGGCCCGAGAGAAGGAGCTATGGACCGCGTCATCGTCGACACCGACACCGCGAGCGACGACGCGATCGCGCTCTTGCTCGCCTCGCTCACCGACCGGCTGACCGTCGAGGCGGTCACGATAGTCGCCGGGAACGTCGCCTTCGACCGCGAAGTCGAGAACGCCAAGTACACGCTCTCGCTCGCCGACGCCGCCGACACGCCCGTCTACGAAGGGGCACGTCGTCCGCTCGTCAAGGAGTTCGAACACGCCGCGAACGTCCACGGCGAAGGCGGCCTCGGCGGCGAGCTCCACCCCGAAACTGGCATCGACTCAGCCGACGGGTTCGGCCCCGCCGAGATCGCTCGCCGCTGTCGCGAGTCGCCCGGCGAGGTCTCGCTGCTCTGTATCGGCCCGCTGACGAACGTCGCCCTCGCCCACGCCAGAGAGCCAGACTTGCCGGACCTCGTAGACGAGGTGTGGGTGATGGGCGGGAACGTCAACTGCCGCGGGAACGTCACGCCTGCCGCCGAGTTCAACTGCTGGGTCGACCCCGACGCCGCGAGTCGCGTCCTCGCCGAGTTCGACGTGACGCTCGTCGACTGGGGACTCTCCCTGCGCGACAGCCACGCCGGCGACGACTTCTTCGACCGCGTCGCCACGTTCGACACCGATCTGGCCGACTTCTTCGAGTCCGCCACTGCAGCCGTCCGGCAGGATGCCCCCGGCGCCGCCACCGACGGTATCACCCAGCCCGACAGCCTCACTGCCGCCCTCATGGCCTACCCGGAACTCCGCGAGACGGTCTCGACCTACCACGTCGCCGTCGACAGCAGAGCGGGTCTCACCCGCGGCTACACCAGCGTCGACGTCGCCAGCGTCACCGACGGCGAGGAGCGAACGCGCGTCGTCGAAGCCGCCGACAGCGAGACGTTCCGCGACGTTATCCTCGCGATGCTCCGGGAACGCGACCCCGACAGCGTCGTGGCCTAACTGTCGCGTCGCTCGTCAGTTTGCGCCATCAGGATAGGGCGGGCGACAGCAGACCGCACTTCGTAGGGCCCGATGGCGAATTCGGACGGTTTGCGGCTTCTCACAGGACTCTATGGGGGCCTCTGATACCGAACAACGTGCCCTGTTGAATAGCTGCTGAATCGCGGTGAGAGCAGTTCACAGAGCGTTTCTATGGTCGAGATAGCGAACGCAGGAGGATCTCACAGAACTGCCGGCACCACCCGAGCCCTCGCACGGCATCGCCGAGCGAGCGCTTCGCTATCGAATACGACGAGCACGACCAGCAGCGTCGTCAGCCCACCGCTGGCCATGGTCGGTCGGCCGAGTTGCACGCCCAGTACCTCGGTCGTGGCGAGTACCATCGTTGTCGTGGTGGTCAGCAGGCGACGGGTCAGCCGAGGAAACATAATGGCCAATGCGGGAGACCAGACGGCGCAGTCGACTCCACGGCGTGGGAGGTTGTACTACAGTGAATCAAGCGCTTCGTCGAGCGCATCCCGGAAGTGCTGAGCAGTCGGGTACCGGTCGTCCGGTTCCTTCGACATCGACTTCAGTACGAGACTGTCTACGGCCGGAGGGAGTGAGTCGTTGATCTGACTCGGTGGGGTCGGCATCTCGTTCAGCACGTCGTTCATCACCTCGGCTGGCGTGCCCTCGAATGGCGGTTGTCCCGTGAAAGCGGCGTACGCGACAGCACCCAGCTGGTAGACATCAGTCAGCTGATGGCCCTCAGCGTCTCTGGAAGTACCCTCGAACTGCTCGGGAGCCGCGTAGGCGGGCGTCAGCCCCTGCGTGGAATCGGAGTGGTCGAGCAGAACCTGTGCCAGCCCCCAGTCACCGACTTTGACGCGGGGCCCACCAGTCGCTGAACTGAACAGGATGTTCTCCGGTTTCAGGTCGCCGTGGGCGATCCCGTGTCGATGTGCGTGTTGTGTGGCGTCCGCGACCGCGGTCAGGACGGCGATCCCGTTGCCGAGATCCAGCGGGAGGTGTTCCTTGAGGCTGTTCCCGTCCATGTACTCCATCGCGATCCAGGGCTGAGGTTTGTGCCCCCAGTCGAGTACGTCGACGATGTGTTCGTGGTCGTCGATCGTGTTCCAGGTTTCTGCCTCTTCGAGAAATTCGGTCGCGAACCCGGCGTCGATAGTCTGGTAGTTGTGCACTCTCGGGGTCTTCAGCGCCACGAAGCGCTCGTCGCCGTCGATCGTAATACTGGCCTTGTGTACGTCCCCGCTCCCGCCCGAACCGAGCAGTTCCAGTCGCTCGAAGTCACCGAACGACGCGTCGAGCGTCCCCGAAGCCGACGGGAAGTCCCGGTCGTCTTCACTGCCGCCCGCTGTGGCTTGACCGCCGCCGTTCTGGCTGTTCTCAGGATCGAGTGCAACAGCACTACCGGCCGCATCTCCGTCGTCACCGGACCGACTCCGGAGCCAAAGTGCGCCGCCACTGAGTAGCGCTACACCACCAGCCGCCGCACCCATTATTCCCGTGTCTAGGCCCCCACCGTTCCCCGTGTCGCCTCCATCGGAGCCGTCGGCAGGGCCCCCATCCTCAGGGGTGTCTGTCCCCGTCGCTGTGGAACTGTCGGTGTCGGTCGTTTCCGTCGTTGCTGGTCCGTCCTGGTCGGACTGGCCCGGCGACGGAGCGCTCGTCAGAGTCGGCGAGGCCGTGTCCGTCTCTGGCGCTGCGACCACGGAGATCGTCGCTTCGGTCGTGTCCGTCGCACCGTTGGATCCGACGACAGTCAGTGCGACGGGGAACTCGCCAGTCGAGGTGTACTCCCGCGTCGCTTTCTCGCCGTTTGCATCCGATGAACCGCTGCCGTCGAAGTCCCACTCGTAGCGGTCGATCGAGCCGTCCGGGTCGGTGGACGCAGAAGCATCGAAAGTAACGGTCTGCCCGACAGCAGGTGGATCGGGCGAGGTCGAGAACGAAGCGCGTGGTGGTTCGTTCACCGACACTGTCTGGGACGTCGTCGCCGTCGTGCCGTCGTCGTCGGTCACAGTCAGCGTAACGAGATAGTCGCCGCCCCCGCTGAAAGCGGATGTGACTTGCTGGCCGGTTGCCTCGGTCTCGCCGTCGTCGTCGAAGTCCCACGCGTACTCCTCGATACTCCCGTCAGGGTCGTTCGACGCCGCCGCCTCGAAGGTGACCGACTCGTTCGGATCTGGGACTGTCGGACTGTAGGTGTAGGCTGGCTCCGGCGGTGCGTTCACGCTGACCGTTTGGGACGTGCTCGCGCTCGCGCCGCGGTCGTCGGTCACCGTCAGCGTGACCGAACGCTCGCCGCCCTCCTCGAAAGTCTGGGTCACGGTTTCGCCTCTGGCGTCGGTCGCGCCATTGCCATCGAAGTCCCACTCGTAGCTCTCCAGCGTCCCGTCCGGATCGCTGGACCCCGTCGCGTCGAACGTCGATTCACGGCCGGCGAGCACTGGTGACGGCGGGTGGCTGAACGATGCCGTCGGTTCCTCGTTGGGCGGTACGTCTTCCAGCGCGTAGACGTACCCGTCGTCACTCCCGACGAAGATCGCGCCGGCCGAGATAGCCGCCGTGGACTGGACGGCCGCGCCGGTTTCGTAGGAAGAGACCTCGGACCCATCTGATTGTCTGAGTCCATAGACGTTCCCGTCGTCACAGCCGACGTAGATCAGGTCACCTGCGAGGACCGGGGCTGAATTTATCGGGTTCGGGAGTTCGACGCGCCACTGTCGCTCGCCAGTTACGGTGTCGAAGGCGAGGGCGTAACCGGCCGAATCGTCCTCCAGGGCTACGGCCACGTATGCCGTCCTGTCCCGCACGCCAATAGACTGGCATTGGGGGCCATAGAGCGGGTCAGTGAACTCGGTCAGCCATCGGATCGTACCGTCTGTCGCATTGTATGCCGCAATTCTATCCTCTCCACCCACGTAGACTGTTTTCGTATCGTACGTTGGCGGGCTCGGATCATCTCGATAGTCTGACCAAACTCGGCTCCCGTCAGATGCGTTAAGTTTGTAGAGATAATTTACGGAACCGGTTGCGAACACAGACCCTCCAGCAACAGCGACATCTCGGGGCCGGCCATCGTTTCGCCAGCCTTCGGCCCCACTTGACGCGTTTAGAGCGACGAGAGAACTATCGCCAAATGGGACGTATAAACGACCACCGGCGACATTCAGTGGTGTGAATATCGGACCATCGAAACTCGCAGTCCACTCCTCAACCCCATCCAGAGACAGCGCGAAGACTTCTCCAGCGTCGTTCCCGATATACAGCGTCGTCCCGGCGACGACCGGATCGGACCGGATGTCCGCTCCAGTCTCGTACTCCCACTCTTTCTCGCCGGTCTGGGCGTCCAGCGCGTACACTTTCCCGTCTTTGCTCCCGACGTAGACCGTGTCGTCCACGACGACTGGCGAAGAGACCACTTCGCCGAGCGTGCTGAACGACCAGCGTTCGGTCAGTTCGCCGGTGGGACCCGCTGCGTTCGGATTGTACCCCGTATTTTGAGCGTCGTACTGGAACTGCGGCCAGTCAGACTCCGTCGCGGTAGCGCCTGTCGCACTCGCTTCGGACAGGAACGTTCCGAGCAGCGACGATGCACCGGCTGCCTTGAGAACGGTCCGACGAGAGAGAAGTTCGTTCGTGGACACCGTCAATCATCAAATACTGCCTCTGCGCAAAAATAAAGATACCCGTTCACCGCGATATTGTCGGAAAGATATTCATTTGAGCGAGTTTGAGAAGCGAAGGGCGAGAAGTGTCCGTGCAACCCACAGACCGCCTCAGCGAGACGGTGAACGACGACAGTGGGGACCCCCAGAAGAGCGAGTGTCTCTCGATATCCGTCCGGCGATTGGGGAGCATCTCCACACGACGGGGCTGTCGATCATTCGATTTACTGTATGAAATTAGACACCATCAGCACCGGAGCCTCGGTCGACAGTACCGATGACACCGCAACGGCCACACAAAGTTACCACAAGCCTTCTCGCACCGATCCCATAGCGATACCACATCACCGGCCGTCGTAGATTTCTTCCAGCGCATCCCGGAGGTACGCAACGTTGTCGTACCGGTCTGTCTTCTCTTTGGCGAGTGCGGTGAGCAGAACGTCGTCGAGCGGTTCGGGCACGTCTGCCAACTCGCTCGGGGCCACTGGTTGTTCGGCTTCTACCTGCTTGATGACCTCGAAGGGCTGGCCCTCGAACGGCGGGCGACCGGTGAACAACTCGTAGAACACGGCGCCAAGCTGATACACGTCCGTGATGTCGTCAGTTGCACCGTAGTCGTCGTCGAACTGTTCGGGCGCAGCGTACTCGACGGTCATGCCGTCGATACTCTTCGAGTGCTCCAGCAGGTGTTTTGAGAGTCCCCAGTCCGCCACTTTCGGCGCGTCCCAGGCACCGTCGATCGACCGGAACAGCACGTTCGACGGTTTGAGATCCAGATGTGCGATCCCGCGGCGGTGGGCGTGACGCACGCCTTTCGTAATGGCGATGGCCGTCCACAGCGCCTGGTCCAGTTCGAACTCGTCAGCGCGCTCACCGAGGTGGCCCCCGTCCATGTACTCCATGGCGATCCAGGGGAGCGGTTCCGAGTCGTAGTCGACGACGCCGACGATGTGGTCGTGGTCGTCGAGTTTGTCCCACGTCTCGGCTTCGGTCATCAGTCGCTCGACGACCTCCGAATGCAACGTCCCGCTCATCCGCGGTTCCTTCACGGCCAGCGTTACCGGGCTGTCATTCGTCTCGACCGTTGTCCGGTAGACATCCGCGTTCCCGCCCTGACCAATGGGCTCGCGCTCGCCGAAGTCGTCGTAGGTCAGCGCGAGGGCTGGTACCGAAGGTATCGACTCCGGTACCGACCGGGACTGCGTCGCGTCCGCGACGCGATCGCGAACCACCGCGAGCGCCTCCCGCTCGGACGTGACGGCCTCAGACAGCAGGAGGTTTCGTTCGGAGACTATCTCCGCGGCCGTGTCCAGATTGGCCTCCGCGTGCTCGAGAGCCTCGGTCGCGGTCGCGACATCACCGGATTCAACCGCCGTCCGGGCTTTCTCGCGGTCGTCGGCGACGCTCGCGAGGTGGGTTTGGACCTCCCTGGCGGCCTCGCGAAGCCCCATCGCGGTTTCGAGCGACTTCCGCGCGGACTCGGTCCGGTTGCGGACTGTCTCGACCCGGTCGTCGTCCGCCTCTTCGGCCGCGTCGAGCGCGTCCTCGTAGCGTTCGACCGCCGTCTCCCAACTGTCGACCGCCCGCTCGTAGTCGCCGTTGTCTACTGCCGCCCGGGCGGTCGAACCCGCGTCGCGAGCCTCGGCCAGCGCGTCGTCGACCCGCTCGCGTGCTCGTTCGGCCGCGCTCGCTGTTCCCGCAGCCGCGGCCGCAGTCGGAGCGGTGGCGTCGGCGTTACTCGCGGCCGGGGACGCCGACGCGCCACCGGACTCGCTTCCGGTCGCTCCGTCCGTACCCGCTCCGCTCCCGCCGGAGCCGCCCGGCCCGCTGCCAGCGGTCGCGCGCCCGCTGGACCCGCCTGATCCACTCCCGCCCCGCGTCGCGTACCAGAGGCCGCCGCCGAGCAAGAGCACTCCGCCGGCACCGAATGGGAGCAACAGCCCTGGACCGCCACCGCCCTCCGCATCCGTGGTCGTCGGCGGGAGGCCTGTTTCAGTGGGTGTCCGCGTCGGCGTCGGTGTGGGTTCAGGGGTGTCGGTCGGTGTGGGTTCGGGAGTATCGGTCGGTGTGGGTTCGGGAGTATCGGTCGGTGTGGGTTCGGGAGTATCGGTCGGTGTGGGTTCGGGAGTGTCGGTCGGTGTGGGTTCGGGAGTGTCGGTCGGTGTGGGTGAGTCTTGTCCAGATAGACAATACAGCAGGCCATCATCGCTCCCGACGTAGACGGTCCCGTTGGCCACCGCCGGCGACGAGTCCACCCCGGAGCCGGTTTCGAAGCGCCACTGTTCGGTTCCATCGCCCGCATCCAGCGCGTATACACTGCTGTCACTGCTCCCGACGTAGACGGTCCCGTCGGCCACCGCCGGCGACGAGTCCACCCGATCGCCAGTTTCGTAGCGCCACTGTTCGGTCCCGTCGGTCGCATCCAGTGCGTACACGTTGTCGTCCACACTCCCGACGTAGACGGTCCCGTCGGCCACCGCCGGCGACGACTTCACCCAAATGCCGGTTTGGAAGCGCCACTGCTCGGCCCCATCGGCTGCATCCAGCGCGTACACGTTGTCGTCATAGCTCCCGACGTAGACGGTCCCGTCGGCCACCGCCGGCGACGACTTCACGTCCTCGCCGGTTTCGTAGCGCCACTGTTCGGTCCCATCGGCTGCATCCAGCGCGTACACGTTGCCGTCATCGCTCCCGACGTAGACAGTGCCATCAGCCACCGCCGGTGACGATTTCACCTCATCGCCGGTTTCGTAGCGCCACTGTTCGGTCCCGTCGGTCGCGTCCAGTGCGTACACGTTGGCGTCATCGCTCCCGACGTAGACGGTCCCGTCGGCCACCGCCGGCGACGAGTCCACGTCATCGTCGGTATAGAAACGCCACTGTTCGGTCCCATCGGTCGCATCCAGCGCGTACACATTGTGGTCATGGCTCCCGACGTAGACGGTTCCGTCGGCCACTGACGGTGACGAGAACACCCAACCGCCGGTTTCGAAGCGCCACTGTTCGGTGCCATCGGCCCAGTCCAGCGCGTACACGTTGTCGTCCTGACTCCCGACGTAGACGGTCCCGTCGGCCACCGCCGGTGACGACTCCACGTCATCGCCGATTTCGTAGCGCCACTGTTCGGTCCCATCGCCCGCATCCAGCGCGTACACGTGGTCGTCATAGCTTCCGACGTAGACGGTCCCGTCGGCCACCGCCGGCGACGAGTTCGCCCCACGGCCGGTTTCGTAGCGCCACTGTTCGGTCCCATCGCCCGCATCCAGCGCGTACACGTTGACGTCCCCACTCCCGACGTAGACGGTCCCGTTGGCCATGGCCGGCGACGACTCCACGTTATCGTCGGTATAGAAACGCCACTGTTCGGTGCCGTCGGCCGCATCCAGCGCGTACACGGCGTCACCGCTCCCGACGTAGACGGTGCCGTCGGCCACGGCCGGCGACGACTCAACCGAATCGCCGGTGTCGTAACGCCACTGTTCGGTCCCGTCGCCCGCATCCAGCGCGTACACGTTGCCGTCCCAACTCCCGACGTAGACGGTCCCGTCGGCCACCGCCGGCGACGAGTTCGCCCCACGGCCGGTGTCGTAGCGCCACTGTTCGGTGCCATCGGCCCAATCCAGCGCGTACACGTGGTCGTCATAGCTCCCGACGTAGACGGTCCCGTCGGCCACTATCGGTGAGGAAGCCACCCTACTGCCGGTTTCGAATTTCCACTGTTCGGTGCCATCGGCCCAATCCAGCGCGTACACGTGGTCGTCATAGCTCCCGACGTAGACGGTCCCGTCGGCCACCGCGGGCGACGACTTCACGTCATCGCCGGTTTCGTAGCGCCACTGTTCGGTCCCATCGGTCGCATCCAGCGCGTACACAGACCCATCGTCTCCGCCGACGTAAAGCGTCCCATAGGCCAGTGCAGGCTCAGTTTCGACGGTTGTATTGAGACGGGATTGCCACAGAACGGACCCGTCTGTCGTCGAAAATGCGACGACACCCACGCCAGTGCCGAAATAAACCGTCTCTCCGTCAACTGTGGGTGACGACGCCAGCTTGGCAACCTCCGGAAACTGCCACTGTTGACCGATATCCGCGATCGGACCAGTATTGTCTGGTGCGTGGCCTGAATTCGCGTCGTCGTAACCGAACTGTCGCCACTCCTCGATGGTTATCTGTGCGGCCCCATCACTGGACGTCCCCGACAGCAGCGCCCCACCGAGTATCGTCCCACCGGTCGCCTGCAGCACCTGCCGGCGAGTCGGCCTCCCATCCATTCGTGCCACGTATTTGCAGGATCTGTATTCAGGCTGTCGGTGAACAGCGTCTCACGGAGTCGTGATTGTGAAACTCATCGCCCTTTGCGAACGCCGACTCACGCACCGTCGAAGATATCTTCCAGTGCATCCCGAAGGTACGCAACGTTGTCGTACCGGTCTGTCTTCTCTTTAGCGAGTGCGGTGAGCAGAACGTCGTCGAGCGCTTCGGGCACGTCTGCCAGCTCGCTCGGGGCCACTGGTTGTTCGGCTTCCACCTGCTTGATGACCTCGAAGGGCTGGCCCTCGAACGGCGGGCGGCCGGTGAATAGCCTGTAGAACACGGCGCCGAGTTGGTATACATCCGTGATGTCGTCAGTCGCACCGTAGTCGTCGTCGAACTGTTCGGGCGCGGCGTACTCGACGGTCATGCCGTCGATGCTCTTCGAGTGCTCCAGCAGGTGTTTCGAGAGGCCCCAGTCCGCCACTTTCGGCGCGTCCCAGGCACCGTCGACCGACCGGAACAGGACGTTCGCCGGCTTGAGATCTAGATGGGCGATTCCGCGTCGGTGCGCGTGCCGAACGCCTTTCGTGATCGCGATGGCTGTCCACAGCGACTGATCGATGTCCATCTCGGTCCCTCGTTCACCGAGGTGGCCGGCGTCCATGTACTCCATGGCGATCCAGGGGAGCGGTTCCGAGTCGTAGTCGACGACGCCGACGATGTGGTCGTGGTCGTCGAGTTTATCCCACGTCTCGGCCTCGGCGAGCAGACGGTCGACTTGCTCGCTGTGGAGCGTGCCGTTCATCCGCGGTTTCTTGATCGCGAGGGTCACGTCGCCCTCGGATGTCGGCAGCGTTGCTTTCGTCACGTCGGCGTTGCCGCCGCCGCCGAGCGGTTCCTCGTTGGTGATGGCGTCGAAACTGACATCGAGTTCCGGCGCTCGGGGAATGGACTCGGGGATGCGGCGACTCGATGGCGTCGGTGACAGGTCCGGTTTGTCGCGCCCGGCCGCCATCGCTCCCGAGGTAGACGAGTCGGTCTCCCCAGCACTGGAAGGGGAGCTACCAGCAGAACCACCGCTGTCGGCTGCGCCGCTGTCGGGGGTGTCACTGTCGGTTGCGGTTGTCCCCGCTCCGTCGGAGTCGCGGCGGGTCCACCAGAGCGCACCACTGCCGCCGAGCCCGAGCAGTCCCACCCCGGCCGCGACCGGGAGGAGTCCCATATCGCTGTCCCCGTCCCGTTGTGTCGCTTGCGTGGCCGTGCTCGTCGCATTGTCGGTCGGTATCGGTGAGGTGGTGTCAGTCGGTGACGGTGCAGGGGAATCCGTGGGTGGGGGTTCGGGGGTGTCGGTCGGTGTGGGTTCGGGGGTGTCGGTCGGCGTGGGTTCGGGGGTGTCAGTCGGTGTAGGTTCGGGAGTGTCAGTCGGTGTAGGTTCGGGAGTGTCGGTCGGTGTGGGTTCGGGGGTGTCAGTCGGTGTGGGTTCGGGGGTGTCAGTCGGTGTGGGTTCGGGGGTGTCAGTCGGTGTCGGTGAAGCTTCTTCAGTTAGTCCGTACAATAGACCGTCTCGACTTCCGACGTAGACGATGCCGTCGGTTACTGCTGGCGACGACATCACTGGACCGCCGGTTTTGTAGCGCCACTGTTCGGTCCCATCTTCTGCGTCCAGCGCGTACACGCTGTTGTCCCAACTCCCGACGTAGACGGTGCCGTCGGCCACTGCCGGTGACGACTCCACCGAACCGCCGGTTTGATAGTACCACTGTTCGGTTCCATCGGCCGCATCCAGCGCGTACACGCTGTTGTCACCGCTCCCGACGTAGACAGTGCCGTCGGCCACCGCCGGTGACGACTCCACCGAACCGTCGGTTTCGAATTGCCACTGTTCGGTTCCATCGGCCGCATCCAGCGCGTACACGCTGTTGTCACCGCTCCCGACGTAGACAGTGCCCTCCACCACCGCCGGCGACGACCGCACCGTATCGCCGGTTTCGTAGCGCCACTGTTCGGTTCCATCAGTTGTATCCAGCGCGTAAACGATGTCACCGCTCCCAACGTAGACAGTGCCGTCCACCACCGCCGGCGACGACTTCACCGAACTCCCGGTTTCGAAAACCCACTGTTCGGTCCCATCGACCGCATCCAGTGCGTACAATTTGAATCCTTGGCACCCGACGTAGACAGTGCCCTCCACCACCGTTGCCGACTGCTGCCACAAACCGTCGGTTTCGTACTGCCACTGTTCGGTGCCATCGGCCGCATTCAGCGCGTACACGTTGTTGTCGTCGCTCCCGACGTAGACGGTCCCGTCGGCCACTGCCGGCGACGACCTTACTGGACGGCCGGTTTCGTAACGCCACTGTTCGGTACCATTGGCCCCATCCAGCGCGTACACGTTGCCATCATCGTTCCCGACGTAGAGAGTGCCATCAGCCACCGCCGGTGACGACACCATCCAACTGCTGGTTTCGTAGTGCCATTGTTCGGTACCGTCGGCCGCATCCAGCGCGTATACGCTGTCGTTCCGACTCCCGACGTAGACGGTCCCGTCAACTACCGCCGGCGACGAGTCCTCCGAGCCGGTTTCGAAGCGCCACTGTTCGGTGCCGTCGCCCGCATCCAAGGCGTACACGTTGCCATCATGGCTCCAGACGTAGACAGTGCCATCCACCACCGCGGGCGACGATGTCACCCAAACGCCGGTTTCGAACTGCCACTGTTCGGTCCCATCTTCTGCGTCCAGCGCGTACACGCTGTTGTCCCAACTCCCGACGTAGACGGTGCCGTCGGCCACTGCCGGTGACGATTCCACCGAATCGCCAGTTTCGTAACGCCACTGTTCGGTTCCATCGGCCGCATCCAGTGCGTACACGTTGTTGTCGTCGCTCCCGACGTAGACGGTATCGTCGGCCACCGCCGGCGACGAGTTCACCCGAGAGCCGGTTTGGAAGCGCCACTGTTCGGTCCCATCGGTCGCGTCCAGTGCGTACACATTGTTGTCATCGCCTCCGACGTAGACGATGCCGTTGACCACCGTTGGCGACGACGCCCCCCAACCGCTGCCGGTGTAATACTGCCACTGTTCGGTACCGTCGGCCGCATCCAGCGCGTAGACGTTCCCGTCATCACTCCCGACGTAGACAGTGCCATCCGCCACCGCCGGCGACGACTCCACCGGACCGCCGGTTTCGAAGCGCCATTGTACGGTCCCATCGGCCGCATCCAGCGCGTACACAAACCCATCTCGACCGCCGACGTAAAGCGTCCCATTGGCCAGTGCAGGCTCAGTTTCGACCGCTGTATTTAAATTGAGGTGCCACCGAACGGACCGGTCTGTCGTCGAAAGTGCGGCGACACCCACACCGGTGCCGAAATAAACCGTCTCTCCGTCAACTGTGGGTGACGACGACAGCTTGGCAACCTCCGGGAACTGCCACTGCTGACCGATATCCGCGACCGGCCCAGTATTGTACGGTGCGTGGCCCGTGTTTGCGGCGTCGTAGCCGAACTGTCGCCACTCCCCGCTGGCTAGCTGTGCGGCCCCATCACTGGTCGTCCCCGACAGCAGCGCCCCGCCGAGTATCGTCCCGCCAGTCGCCTGCAGCACCTGCCGGCGAGTCGGCCTCCCATCCATCCGTGCCAGGTATTTGCAGGATATGTATTCAGGCTGTCGGTGAACAGCGTCTCATCAGCGCCGCAGGAACCTACCCGTAGTGCAGACAGCCCTCTGGCAACACTGTCGCATTCTCAAGCCACCCCCGAAGACGATGGGATGAAACCGCGCTACACCAGGTCTACAGTTCAGCGTCACACGCGGGACAGACTCGCGCAGCCATCGGAATCTCCGTCCCGCAGTACATGCAGAACTTCGTTTCGTCGGGGTCGCCAGTGCTGGAACGCGACCCCGAACTTGCGGGTTCGCGGCCGGCACACTCCGGACAGACGTCGGTGTAGGCGCGCTGGTGGTCCTCACAGAACTCCTTCGTATCGGGGTCGTCGGAATCCGTCTCCCGCGGTCCACCTGGGTCCCCGCCGACGTTCGACCGGTTGACGACGCTGTCCTCGATAGTAGTGCTCGACTCCTTTTTCGTCGGCGTCGGTCCGGTTCGAGTCTCCGGACTCGACGGATCAGTGCCGACGTTCGATCGATTGACGACGCTGTCTTCGATGACCGTATTTTCCTCGCGCTTGTCGCCGGCGACGTAGTCGCCGCCGTGAACCTCGACTCTCGCGTCGCGTTCGACTGTCACACGCAGTTCCGTCTGATACCCGATTTCGACCGATGCGTCGCGGCGGATCCGCTCGACGTAGCCTTTCTCCAGTTGCACTTCGTCGCCTTTCGTCCGAACGGTGACGCCGTTCGTGTTCCGTTCGTTCCGGATCTCGAGGCAGTCGTCACGTGCGACGATTTCGATGGGTGCCTGACCGTTTTTCCGCCGCGAAACGGTCGGGTCGGACACACCCAGTTCGTGTGTCTGCTCGGTCGTGGCCGCCAGTACCTGCTGCGTGCCGTTCGGGTCGCGGTAGACTTCGGTTCGCGACTCGATAGGCACTTTTCCCGGAGACCTATCGACCACCCAGAGATATCCCCGCATCAGTTTATCATTTGGATTGTTCGTCAAATAGATTTCCCTGTCTCTCAAAACACCCATTTTCGATGAGGAGTGAATGCGAGTCTCTCGTGAGATGGGTTCCGGCTTTCGAGGAGAGCCGCAATCGACAGTTCGGTCTCGGATAGCCGACGGGATGCAGAACGTAGTAGTACACGCTGTGGCGAGTGCTGCCAGTAGACAGTACTGCCCAGCGAGCGGAACTCGATGAGCATCTCGAAGAGCCGATTCCGTTTGCGTCATCGTCACGAGGTAACTGGGTGTTCTGATCCTTTCGGATCCGTCCTACTGCTCAGTGGATAGGTCCGCCAGTGCGTCCCGGAGATACAAGACAGTCTCGTACCGATCGGTTCGATCCACGGCCAGGGCGCGCAGTAGTGCGTCGTCGAGCGCGGGCGGGACATCCGCGAGTTCGCTCGGCGGTGTCGGGTCCTCGTGAAGCGCCTTGTGCATGACCGTCGCCGGTTGTCCGTCGAACACCGGTTCGCCAGTGAACAGTTCGTAGAAGACCGCGCCGAGCTGGTAGACGTCTGTGATATCGTCGGTCGGACCGAGACCGTCGTCGAACTGCTCGGGAGCGGCGTACTGCGGGCTGAGGCCTTCGACGCTCTTGGAGTGTCGGAGCAGGTGTTTCGAGAGTCCCCAGTCGGCCACCTTCGGGACGTCCCACGCACCCTCGGCTGACCGGAACAGCACGTTCTGTGGTTTCAGATCCAGATGCGCGACACCGCGGCGGTGGGCGTGATGAACGGCTTCGGTAATAGAGATAGCTGTCCACAGCGCCTGGTCCAGTTCGAGTGCGCCGGCACGCTCGCTCAGGTCGCCTGCGTCCATGTACTCCATGGCGATCCACGGGAGCGGGTCGCTACCGTAGTCGACGACGCTGACGATGTGGTCGTGGTCGTCTATCCGGTCCCAGGTTTCGGCCTCTTCGAGTAACCGCTCGATCGTTTCAGTGTGGAGCGTCCCGCTCATGCGCGGTTTCTTGATCGCGAGCGTCACGTCGCCGTCGGATGTGGACAGTGTGGCCTTCGTCACATCGGCGTTGCCACCCGAACCGATCGGTCCCTCGTCGGTCAATCCGTCGTACGTGACTGCGATGTCCGGGGCCTGTGGGATCTGGTCGGGTGCTTTGAGCCCATCGCGGTCCCCGTCCCGTTCGTCCGTTCGCTCGTTCAGCCTCTGTAAATACGTCCGCCGGCGCTCCTCGAGACGCGCGATACCGTCGCGCGCCTCGGAAAAGTCATTCGCGGCGGCCAGGTCGTCGGCAGCGTCGATTTCATCTTCCAGTCCCCGTAGCTTCGCCCGTGCCGCCTGGATGTCCCCGTTCTCGAGGTGGTCTTCAGTGGCGTCGAGCGTCGATTCAAGCGGTCGGATTGCGTCCTGGACAGCCCGACGCTGGGAGTCAGGCTCCTCCTCGTCCCCTGTCACCCTAGCCTCGGTATCGTCGCTGTCTCCGCTGTCGCCAGCCGCGGCGTCCATCTCTTCCGACTCGTCCGACTCCATCGAGTCGCTGGAGGTGGTTTCCGGAGCGGGAGCTCCGTCGCTCGTTTCGGTATCGTCAGTCCGCACGTCCCGGATCTGGCTGTCGACATACTCACTCGCCCGTCTGAGTTCTCCGGACTGGAGCGAGAGCCCCGCTCCCAGGAACATCGCCGTAGGGAAGACGTATTCAACACCGTCGCGGTCTCTGAAGCGTAGTTTCCCGCCAGTGAACCCTGCATCGGCCTCGACGCTCTCCAGGTCCTCGTAGCGGAACGACCGAAGCGTGTCGTCGCTCAGTAGGCTCCCGGCGAGGTACACCAACCGCTGGTCAGTCACGAGCAGGTATTTTTCGCCCGCGGAGAGGCGAGTGTCGAGGCGTTGGCTACTCCCACCAGGGTCGGTGACTTTCAGCCCCTTGTTCGTGTGCCGGAGCAGGAACTCGGGCTGTTCGTCCGGTTCCAGATACGCAACTGGCGGGTCGTCGAACAGCCAGAGGTTGAGGGCACGTCGTTTTTCAGTCAGCCGTCGTTCGCTTACCGTCCCTGTGGCTCTCGATGCGAGGAGGTGTGCGTCGACAATGTCCCCGTCTGTCGCGGGACGGTCAACTTCCCCGTCTGTCGCGGGACGGTCGGCTACGTCGCTCGTCGCGGATCCCTCAGCGTTCGCCTTGTCGGCGACTGCTGCCGACATCGACCGCAGCGCTCTCTCGCTGACGGCCACAGCGTTTTCTATTCCCTCGAGAAGTGCCGATATGTATCCTCTCTCACCAGGGGAACGACCCTCGCGCTCACCGCTATCCGGAGTAGTCGGGTTGGCGAGGCGTCGCCCCGGCAGTCGCCGCCAGCGGACGTACAGATACCAGGGGGCGTACAGTCCCGCCGTGACCGCGTTGAGCAAGAATACGATGTACCACGGTCGTCGCGTGACCCCCTCAAAGTAGGGCTGGAGTGTCGCCTTGTCCTTGCTGATGAGATACGGGAGATACCAGGGGATAGCGACCAGCAACAGTGCGAACACCGCTGTCAGCATGAACGAGACTGGTGCTGTCTCGAACGACGGGTCCGAATCTGGCGGGTTCTCCACGGCCAGCGCGACAGCGACGAAAAGAAACGTCACGGCCGTCGCTCCAAGCAGGCGTTTGATTCGCCGCCAGTGGCGATTCGACCACTCGCGTTCGGCTTCGCCGTCCCTCGACGGGTCAGTCTCGTCCGCCGTCTCTCTCGGGTCGTCCTGACTCATCTCTCGTGCTTACTCATTCGTCGTCGTCCGTACCCGGTACTCGTCTGACCGACGATAGCAGCATGTCCACAATAGCGTTTCTGGTGTCGATATCACGACTGATTCTGGTCGTGCTCTCATTCTCGATCGAACAGTGCTTGCAAGTCGTCCCGGAGATACAGCACGGATTCGTAGCGGTCGGCCCGCTCCGTGGCGAGCGCCGTAAGCAGGATATCGTCGAGTTCGGGCGGGAGGTCTGCGACTTCGCTCGGCGGCGTCGGTTCCTCGGTGAGTACCTTGTTCATCACTGCGGCGGGCTGGCCCTCGTACGGCGGCCGCCCGGTGAACAGTTCGTAGAAGACCGCGCCGAGCTGGTAGACGTCCGTGATGTCATCGGCAGCGCCGTAATCGTCGTCGAACTGTTCGGGCGCCGCGTACGTCGGGGAGAACCCCTCCACGCTCTTGGAGTGTTCCAGCAGCTGCTTCGAGAGGCCCCAATCCGCAACCTTCGGCGCGTCCCACGCGCCGTCGATCGACCGGAAGAGGATGTTCCCGGGTTTCAGGTCGAGATGGGCAACCCCCCGTCGGTGAGCGTGCCGGACAGCGTTGGTGACGCCCAGCGCGGTCCAGAGTGCCTGGTCGAGTTCCAGGTCACCAGCCCGCTCGTTCAGCGGTCCACCGTCCATGTACTCCATCGCGATCCAGGGAAGCGGGTCGCTATCGTAGTCGACGACGCCGACGATGTGGTCGTGGTCGTCAAGCTTATCCCAGGTCTCGGCCTCTGCGAGCAAGCGCTCGACGGTTTCGGTGTGGAGCGTCCCGCTCATGCGCGGTTTCTTGATCGCGAGCGTCACGTCACCGCCGGGTGCGGGTAGCGTCGCTTTCGTCACGTCGGCGTTGCCACCCGAACCGATCGGCACCTCGTCGGCCAGCGAATCGTAATCAACCGCGATATCGGGTGCGCGCGGAATTGAAGCTGGTGCTCTGTCCTTGAGACGCTGTTCGACGGCTTCCAACCGATCCTCGCGCTGTTGTTGCAGAGTCTCGACGTCGGCGGCGAGGCTGTCGAACCCGCGGTCGCTCGCCCGTTTGTGGAGGTCGGTAAGATCTGCTTCGAGAGAGTTCAGCGTCTCTTTTGCCTGGTCGAAATCGTCGGGACTACTCAGGTCGTCGATGGACGGAATCTGGTCCTGGAGGTCGTTTACTTGGTCGGCGAGTCGCTGGCGCTTGGCCTGTTGCTGTTCGACGGCTTCCAGATGGTCTTCGCGCTGTTGTTGCAGAGTCTCGACGTCGGCGGCGAGGTCGTCGAGCCCGCGCTCGGTCGCCCGTTCGTGGAGGTCGTCTAGTTCCGCCTGAAGTGAATCCAGGGTTTCTTTGGCTCGGTCGAAATCGTCGGGACTCTCCAGGTCGGCGATGGATGGGAGCCGGCCTTGGATGTCGTTAAGTTGGGCGGAGAGTCGCTGTCGGTGGACGGTCTCCCGTCCGTCGGCGACGGTCTGGAGTTTTGCGGTGATGTCGTCGGTGTCGGCGGCGTCGTGGTTGCTCGCGCGTTCCTGGGCGGTTTCGTAAGCCTCGCGTGCTTCGGTGAAGGCTTCGAGGGCCTGGTCGTACTCGCGGGCGTCGAGGTGCTCGCGGGCGGTGTCACGGTGGTCGTCGCCGGTATCGACCGCGGTTGCCACTGCTGTCGGAATACCGTCGCCGGACTCGTCTTCGGTCGTAGTGTCGGTGTCGGTACTGTCAGCCGGTGGTCGCTCGTCAGGTTGTACGGTCGTCTGGCCGCCGGACGTGTCGTCGTCGCCGCCGTTTCCGCCCCGGGCGAGCCACAACGCCCCACCGCCGCCGAGACCAAGAGCGCCGAGGCCTGCCGCGACCGGGAGCAATCCCATGCCGTCGTCCTGTTGTGCAGATTCCGTTGCCGTGGTCGTCGGAGTCTCAGTTGGTGTGGGGGTGTCGGTGGGTGTAGGTGTGTCGGTGGGTGTTGGCGTGGGTGTGTCGGTAGGTGTTGGCGTGGGAGTGTCAGTGGGTGTTGGTGTGGGAGTGTCAGTGGGTGTCAATGAGGTTCTTTCAGTTAGTCCATACACTAACCCATCAGCACTCCCGACGTAGACGGTGCCATCCGCCACCGCCGGCGACGATTCCACCTCAGCGCCGGTTTCGTAGGACCACTGTTCGGTGCCATCCGTCGCATCCAGCGCGTACACGTTGTCGTCATCGCTTCCAACGTAGACGATGCCGTCGGCCACCGCCGGCGACGAGCTGACATAACTGTCGGTTTCGTAGGACCACTGTTCGGTGCCATCCGTCGCATCCAGCGCGTACACGTTGGTGTCAAGGCTCCCGACGTAGACGGTGCCGTCGGCCACTGCTGGCGACGATTCCACCCCAGCGCCGGTTTCGTAGCGCCACTGTTCGGTACCATCGCCCGCATCCAGCGCGTACACGTTGTCGTCAGCGCTTCCGACGTAAACGGTGCCATCGGCCACCGCCGGCGACGATTCCACCCCAGAGCCGGTTTCGTAGCGCCACTGTTCGGTGCCATCGCCCGCATCCAGCGCGTACACGTTGCCGTCATAGCTCCCAACGTAGACGGTGCCGTCGGCCACCGCCGGCGACGAGAACACGTAAAACCCGGTTTCGGAGCGCCACTGTTCGGTGCCATCCGTCGCATCCAGCGCGTACACATTGCCGTCAACATTCCCGATGTAGACGGTCCCGTCGGCCACCGCCGGCGACGACTCCACCCAATCGCCGGTTTCGTAGGACCACTGTTCGGTGCCATCGGTCGCATCCAGCGCGTACACGTTGTCGTCATAGCTCCCGACGTAGACGGTGCCGTCGGCCACTGCTGGCGACGATTCCACCCCAGCGCCGGTTTTGAAGCGCCACTGTTCGGTGCCATCGGTCGCATCCAGCGCGTAGACGTTCTCGTCACGGCTCCCGATGTAGACAGTGCCATCCGCAACCGCCGGCGACGAATGCACCGAACCGCCGGTTTGGTAGCGCCACTGTTCGGTGCCATCGACCCGATCAAGTGCGTACACGTTGGTGTCATCGCTCCCGACGTAGACGGTGCCGTCGGCCACTGCCGGCGACGAATTCACCTCATCGCCGGTTTCGAAGCGCCACTGTTCGGTGCCATCGGCCGCATCCAGCGCGTACACGTTATAGTCGCGGCTCCCGACGTAGACAGTCCCGTCGGCTACCGCCGGCGACGACCGTACCGCATCGCCGGTTTCGTAGAACCACTGTTCGGTGCCATCTGCTGCATCCAGCGCGTACACGTTGTCGTCATCGCTTCCGACGTAGACAGTCCCGTCGGCCACCGCCGGCGACGAGTACACCCCATCGTCGGTTTCGTAGGACCACTGTTCGGTGCCATCGGCCGCATCCAGCGCGTACACATTGTCGTTACCACTCCCGACGTAGACGGTGCCGTCGACCACCGCCGGCGACGACTCCACTCGATAGCCGGTCTGGTAGCGCCATTGTTCGGTGCCATCGGTCGCATCCAGCGCGTACACGTTGTCGTCACCACTCCCGACGTAGACGGTGCCGTCGACCACCGCCGGCGACGACCGAACCCCATCGCCGGTTTCGTAGGACCACTGTTCGGTGCCATCCGTCGCATCCAGCGCGTACACATTGGTGTCATGGCTCCCGACGTAGACGGTGCCGTCGGCTACCGCTGGCGACGACTCCACCCAATCGCCGGTTTCGTAGGACCACTGTTCGGTGCCATCCGTCGCATCCAGCGCGTACACAGACCCATCGGTACCGCCGAGGTAAAGTGTCCCGTTAGTCAGTGCAGGCTTAGTCTCAACGGTTGTATTGAGACGGGACCGCCACAGAACGGACCCATCTGTCGTCGAAAGTGCGACGACCCCTACACCAGTGCCGAAATAAACCGTCTCTCCCTCAACTGTGAGTGACGATCTCAGCCCGGCAGTCTCCGGAAAGTGCCACTGCTGGCTAATGTCTGTGACTGGCCCGGTATTGTTCGGTGCGTGTCCCGTATTCGCGTCGTCGAACCCGAACTGTCGCCATTCCTCACCGACCTGTTGTGAAGTTTCCCTGCCGGTCGTTTCGGAGAGGAGTGTCCCACCCGCGAGCGACGCCCCCGCCACCCGGAGAACATCCCGACGCGTCGGCGCCCCGTCCATTTCACTGAATACCATTGGTCGATTGGCTTAATTATTGGCCTTCGGTCACATTTGGCGACCTCGGCGTCTCGCTGGCGGTCGCGACAGCGTACTAGTTCGGATCTCAGCGTGATTGGTCATCAAGCAGGCCCTCCAGCGCGTCACGCAGATACAGGACCGACTCGTAGCGGTCGGCCCGCTCTGTGGCGAGCGCCGTAAGCAGGATATCGTCGAGTTCGGGCGGGAGGTCTGCGACTTCGCTCGGCGGCGTCGGCTCCTCGTGAAGCGCCTTGTGCATGACCGCTGCCGGTTGTCCGTCGAACACCGGTTCGCCAGTGAACAGTTCGTAGAAGACCGCGCCGAGCTGGTAGACGTCCGTGAGATCGTCGGGCGTCCCGTACTCGTCGTTGAACTGCTCGGGGGCGGCGTACTGCGGGCTGAGGCCTTCGACGCTCTTTGAGTGTCTGAGGAGGTGTTTCGAGAGCCCCCAGTCGGCCACTTTCGGTACGTCCCAGGCATCGTCGACCGACCGGAACAGCACGTTCTGCGGTTTCAGGTCGAGGTGAGCGACGCCGTGTCGGTGGGCGTGTCGCACTGCTTCGGTTACGCTGACGGCCGTCCACAGCGCCTGGTCCAGTTCGAGCGCGCCGGCACGCTCGCTCAGGTCGCCAGCGTCCATGTACTCCATGGCGATCCACGGGAGCGGGTCGCTGTCGTAGTCGACGACGCCGACGACGTGGTCGTGGTCGTCTATCCGGTCCCAGGTTTCGGCTTCGTTCAGCAACCGATCCACGGTCTCGGTGTGAAGAGTTCCTTCGACCCGCGGTTCTTTCACCGCGAGGAGGGTGTTGCCATCTGGTGCCAGGGCAGTTACACGATACACGTCGGCATTACCGCCGTGGCCGATCAGTTCACGGTCTTCCAACTTGTCGTAGGAGAGCGACAGGTCCGGCGCCCGTGGAATCCTCTCCGGTGGACCGGTGGTCCGCTCGCGTTCGAGGCGGTCCCGGAGGCCGGTCACGCGCTCGCGCTCGGCGGCGGACGCCACAGTCGCCAAGTCGTGTTCACCGGCGACGTCGTCAGCGTTGTCGAGTCGCGCCAGCGCACGGTCGAGCGACTCCTCGGCCACCGCGTACTCGCCATCGTCCAGTGCAGACTCCGCCCGGTCCCTCGCCTCGCGTGCGTCGGCCAGCAGGTCGTCGAACCGGTCGGCGGCGTCGCGGGTGTCGACCGCCGCGTCGAGCGACGCCCGAACCGCTTCGAGGCGGTCGCGGAGTTCGTCCGTACGGTCGTCGTCTACGTCGCGTGCCCGCTCGTAGGCCGTCTCGTACGCGTCGCGTGCGTCTCGCCAGGCCGACACCGCCCGGTCGTACTCGCCGTCCTCGCTCGCCGCTTCGGCGGTGTCCGTCAGCGCATCGGCTTCTTCCACCACGTCCTCGATCGATCGGTCGGCCGACGTGGGTTCCGTGGACGACGCCGGTTCCTCGGACCGTCCGGAATCGACGGACGACTGCGTGTCCGTCGCCGCGCTGTCGCTTGTCGACGACGATTCCGGTTCGTCCGAACGCTTCCGCCAGCGATTCCACGACCACAGCGCGCCGCCGCCAAGTGCGGTCGTGCCGAGTCCGCCCGCGACCACCTCCAGTGCGCCGATCCCGCCCAGGTGGCCGCTACTCCGCGCTCGGTCGTCGGCTATCAGCCACGCCCTGCCATTTCCTCTGCCGTACGATTCGGTGTAGCCTGCGACGACGTACCGTCCGTCGCTGGTCTGAATGACAGCGAACCCACCGTCGTCTCCTTGCCCGCTGTACGTCTGGCTCCACTGCATCTCTCCCTCCGGGTCAACGGCCCCAAGCCACGCGCCGCTCGTGTCCGTCTCCGTCGAGTGGCGATTGCCGGCGAACGCGTAGTTTCCGGTGTTCGTCTCGACGACATCGTGCACGAGTCCTGAGCCCGCCTCTGGATACGTATCCGACCACTGCATTTCGCCTGATCTGTCAATTTTCACCAACCATGGCTGGATTCCGTCGCGCTCAAACGAATTGAAAAGCCCTGCGAAGAGGTAGTTCCCGTCGCCTGTTTCGACGACTGTAGACACCCCACTCTGGTCGGCCCCGCTGTACGTCCGGGACCACTGTCGTTCGCCCGAATCGTCGAGTTTCACGATTAGGGCAAAATCCGTCTCGCTATCCTGTGGGTTGGTGGTGCCGGCAAGGAGATACTCTCCATCACTGGTCTTGATGATATCCTCTGCCGTTGCCGAGCCAGTAGCACTCTCCCTGTATGTCTGGCTCCACCGGGCCTCGCCCGAGTCGTCGACTTTTACCAGCCACGCATTCCCGCCCGCACCCTCGCTCGATACCGTGTAGCCCGCGAAGAGGTACCCGCCGTCGCTTGTCTCGACGACTGCATTTGCCGAGTCGTCGCCGTCCCCCCCATAGGTACGGTTCCACTGGGTTTCCCCGGACTCGTCAACTCTTACCAGCCACGCGTCGTCCCCTCCGTCGCTCGATCCCCTATCGCCCGCGAAGAGGTACCCGCCGTCACTCGTCTCGATGACGTCGCTTGCATAGTCGTCGCCGTTACCGCCGTACGTTTGACTCCACAGGACATCCCCCGAAGTGTCGACTTTCACTAACCACGCGTTCCTGATCCCGGTTGCACCAAGTTCGGTAGAGCCCAGAAAGAGGTAGTTCCCGTCGCTCGTCTCGATGACATCGCCAGCACTCCCGTCGTCGCCCTCACTGTAGGTCCAGGCCTGGGCCGAGTCCGGCAAGGAGGGTTCCTCTATCGCAGTCCTCGTCGCTGTCTGCCTCGGCGTCTGCGTCTCTACGTCGCCGACTGCGATGGCGCCTTTCATTCCCAAAGCCTCATGCGGAGCGCAGTGGTACGTGTACATTCCCACTGACTCGAAGGTGTGTTCGAACGTCGTGCCACCTTCGTTGATGGTATCCCCCGAGTCGAACGTGCCGTCATTGGCGACGACGTTGTGGTCGCCGCCCTCGCCAGTCCACTCCCAGGTGATCGTCGTCCCCGGGTCGACCCATGTTCTGGTCGGTGAGAACGCGAGACTCTCGGGGCCAGCCCCCACCTCGATTGTCGCCTCCGACTGGCCCCGCCAGTCCTGATACCCCTGGTCCCTGGCGTCAGAGACGTACGATGGCCACACTGGCTGACCACTGGCACCGCCGCCACCGCCGATTTGTTCGGTCTCTACCTCGTCGCCGACGGCGATGGCACCTTTCATGCCCTGGCCCTCGTGAGGCTGACAGTAGTATGCGTACATACCCTCGGTCTCGAATGTCGACTGGAAGGTATACCCGGTGTCGTACGTCTCGCTACCGGGCGACCCCTCCCACTCGGCCCCGCTGGGCTGGCTCTCGGGCATCACGTTGTGGAAGTCCGCCGCCCACTCGAAGGTGATCGTCGTCCCCGGGTCGACCCACATCCTGGTCGGTGCGAACGAGAAGTTCCCGTCCGGGCCGACCGTCACCGTCACCTCGGACTGGCCGCGCAGGTCCTCGTAGCCTTCGTCCGTCGCGTCGCTGACGTAACTGGGCCAGACGGGCCGACTCCCGGACCCCTCCTGGGCGTCGACCGTTTCGGCCGTTCCGGCGGTGACGAGCCCTCCGGCGAGCAGACCCGCGTACGAGAGTGCCTCACGTCTCGACACCGGTTCAGGCGGATCGGAACTCACGAGCCCACCCCGCAACGAGTCCCACCCACAGTCTTCATCGATCCCGCTGGTACAGCCGCTTCGCTCGCTCGGCGATCCGGTCGACGCGTTCCCGGCGCTCGTCGTCCAATTCGCCGCCGGTCGGGACGACAGCAAGCTGTTCGACGAGCGCGTCGAGGTCGTCGCGTACGCTGTCGTAGGCGTCGTCTTCGACGGGATGGTCCGCGACGTAGTCGCGCAGTTCTGCCGCGCGCTTGCGACACGCCTCGGTCGACTCAGTCGCCGCGTTCTGGAGATGCTCGGCCAGCGAGACCACCAGGTAGTCGTCGCTCTCGTCGTCTTCGTCGGGGGTCGCCGATTCGACATCTGTGAGTCGCCGTCGCGCCAGATCGCGAACGTCTTCGCTTGTCGCGTCCGTCGTCAGTTCAGACAGCGTTTCGCGGATCCGGTCGACGTGCTTCGCCGAGACGTCCCGCGAAACCTCCCGAAGCGTGTCGATAGCCGCCAGCTGGTCGTCGGTGAACTTCCCGTCCCGCGCGAGCGTGGCGAACGTCTGGACCACGACATCGGCTGCGGCGTCGGGGTCGCTCTCGAAACAGTCGACGAGGTTCTCCCGGGCGAGTTCACGCTCGGCGGTCCCAGTGGCCTCCAGTGCGACCTCGCGGAGCGTCTCCAGGATCTCGCGTTTGCCGTCAGTTCCGGCGTCCGGGAACGACCGCGCCAGTTCCTCGATGGCGTCCTGTCGGTCCCGCGAGTACGGCGAGTCGAGCGCCGTCTCGCTGTGAGTCCGGATGGCGTCGTTGACTGTCATAGCTCCGTCCCGCAGTCCGTGCAGAACCGCTGTCCGTCCGGGTTCTCTGACCCACAGTCCGGACAGGTCGCCACGCTACCCGAACGGGTCTGTCTGTCGGCGCTCCCGCCGGACTCGCCGCCAGCCGACTGGTCGTCGCGAGGTCCGCCGCCCTGGACGATGGTCGTGTCACCGCCACTGCTGTCATCGGACCCGCCGGTGTCGGAGACGATCACGTTGTCAGAGGTGTCCTCGGCGGCCGCCTCTGCGGCGTCGCCCATGTTGTCCATGGCCGACTCGCTCGTTTCCTGCACTCGGTCCATCGCGTCGTCCATCACGTCCCGCATCTCCTCCCGGAACTCCTTCTGGTCGTCTACGCGTTCGCGCTCCTTCTCGGCCTTGTGGGCCTCCTGGCGAGCTTTGGCGAGTTCCTCACTGTCCTGGGCACCGAGCGCTTCCAGTTGCTCGGGAGTGAGGTCCCCGGCTTTCTCCATCTCGGCGAGGTCGGCGACTGACGCGTCGACGTCGTCCATACTCGCGAGTGTCTCGAGGTCGACCTCGTCCCTGGCCTGGAGGCGCTCTTTCTCCATTTCGACCTCGTGTTCGTCTTCGCGCATTTCGAGGTCCTGCTCGCGTTCGTCGACGTCGAGATCGCTCATGTCTTTCTTCTTTTTGACGTCGATCAGGTCTTCCATCTCCGAGACGTCCTGCTCGTGCTCGATCTCCCGGCGTTCGACTTCCTTCTCTTTCCGAGTGGTTTGTTTCTCCTCGTCGTGTTCGACGTTCTCGCGTTCGGCCTTGTGCCGATGTCGACGGCGTTTATCGGCTTTCTCCTGGGAGTGGTCGATCTCCTGGGTGTCGAGTTCGTGGTCGGCGGTCTGCTTGGCTGACTCCTCGCGAACTCGCTGGCGTTCGTCGTGAACAGTGGACTCCGCCTCGCGTTCCCGCTGGCGCTTGTCGACGTCCAGACGCTCGTCGGCGACGTCGGCCCGTTCTTTGTCGATCTGTACGTCCTTGCGCTCCTGTCTGACCTCGTCGAGGTCGTCGACGTAGTCGAACGAGAGCAACTCGACGAGGTCGAGTCCGTTACGGTCGAGCGTCCGGCGGAGGTGCTTTTCGATTGCGCCCCGGAGTTTGCTCTTTACCTCTCGGTTCCCGTAGAGGTCGTCGCGTTCGTACTGGTTGACCACCGCTTCGAGCTCATCGCGGACCGCGTTTCCGAGTAACCGGTCGAACGTGTCGGCCGTGACCGCGTCTCGGTCGCTCATCATCTCGGTGAAAAACACCGACGGGTTGTCGATTCCGACCACGAGTTCGATGGCGACATCGACGAGGTAGTCAGTCGACGTCCGGAGGTCCTCGAGACCGATCGTGACGGTCGTGGTCCCGTCCTCGACGAGAAAGACCGAATGGTCGAGCCCGGTCCGAAGGTCGCTGATCTTTCGGCCCAGTGAATCGAGCGTGTGCTTGCCCGGTCCGAGCGTCGTTGTCACTTTTCCCCCTTCGAGTAGGAGCGCTTCGTTGCCGCTTTCGACTTTGACCTCCCGTTTCTGGCGAAGCCAGTCGAGGAGGCCACTGCCACCGAGTTCGTCTCCACTCACCCGTCGAGCGAACTCGCGGTCGCGTAACCTGAGGACACCTTCCGGACCCGTTGTCGCGGTGCTGGTCTCGGAACTCCCGGCCAGTTCAGTCCCACACTCGGGACAGTACGCAGCTTCGCCGGTCGTCCGAGCGCCACAGCTGGGACACCCGACGTCCAGCCCAGTCCCGCAGTTCCCGCAGTATTTCGCGTCGGCGGGGACGCTCGTTCCGCAGTTTGAACAGTTCATTCTCGTACCTCCGTCGCTTCTGCCGTTCCATCTCCCGGTGGCGTGTCGCGTGCGTGTCGGTTCTGTGCAGTCATGTATTCAGTTCCTTGTGTGTCACGTCTTCGAACACATAATTCTTGCCTGCCAGCTGTTACTTGTTCCAGTCGTCGAGGCTCGATTCGGTTTCTTCGAGCGCTGCCTCGAGATGTGACTGACTGACCGGCCGAATGTTTCCCTGTTCGCGAGCGTCTTTGAGAGCCTGTCTAGCCGCGTTGGCCGCAACGAGTTCGATATCGCTCGCAGAGTATCCCTCGGTCCGGTTCTTGATCGCGTCCCAGTTGATCTCCTCGGTAAGGACGGGTCGGTTGCGAAGGTGGACGCGAAGGATGGCGACTCGTGCAGACGCGTCCGGTGGCGGCACTTCGATGCGCTCGTCGAAGCGCCCTGACCGCTTGATCGCGTCGTCGACGGAGTCCAGCAGGTTCGTCGCAGCGAACACCACGACATCCTCGCCCTGGATATCGTTCAGTTCGGTGAGAAGCTGGTTTACCATCTGGCGCTCGCTCTGTGACTGCTGCGCACCGCTGTCTCGTTCACCAGCGATGCCGTCGATCTCGTCGACGAACACGAGACAGGGTTGGTTGTTCGCCGCAACCTCGAACAGTCGAGACACGTTATCGGCCGCCTCACCGACCAGCGACGAGGTGATATCCGTCGGAGTGACGTCGATGAAGTTGTAGCCGAGTTTTCCGGCCAGCGCTCGCGTAATGTACGTCTTCCCCGTTCCGGGGGGGCCGTACAACAGGACGCCATTCACCACACCGAGGTCGTACTCCTCGTAGAGTTCGGGTCGTTCGAGCGGGTCGACGACTTTCTCGATGAGCGTCTGCTTGAGGGCGGACATTCCCCCGACATCGTCGAAGTCGAGGTCTGGTGGTTCTTCGAGAAAAGCGCTCGCGTCGGCCACATTGCTATCGTCTTCGCGAGCGGTTGTCTGCCCAGTCGCCGTCGACTCGCTCGGGCCCGGATCCTCGCCGGCTCCGGCAGACCCGTCGGTCGAATTGGAATCCTCGTAGCCAGAAGAGTCACCTGTTTGCCCCTGAGTCGGCGACTTCTCATAACCCTCGAGTTTCTCGGCCGCTTCGCGGAGATTCGCTGCCAGATTACGGCGTTCCGTCGCGACGCGGTCGCTCGATTCCATGGACGCGATCTCCTCGAGTAGATCCGCACACTGGTCGTAATAGTCGGCCGCAGCGTCCCGGTCGTCGCGCGCTCGCGCCTTCTCTGCCAACTCTCGATACCGTTCGTAGTCGTCTTTCAGGATCTCCCTGTGGGCCTCCTCTCCCAGCATCTGTACGAATCGTCTCTCAGAGTTCGTCTATCGACACTTCCTCAGTGTCGATGTCACCCATGTCATCCTCGATGTCGATGCTCTCCTCGACCGTGACCTCGGCTTCGGCTTCGATGTCGACCTGGTCGGCAGACACGTCAGAAGCCGCGATCTCTCCCATCAGTTGCTCCTCCTCACTGACGTCCATCTCCAGGTTGTCGTCCATCATCGGGATATCCAGCGCCTCCTGGATCTCCTGCATGTCTTCCATCTCCAGCCCGAAGGCAGCCATCCGGTCCATGATCTCGCTCTGGATCTCCTGCGCGTCGGCATCTGACATTGCTCTGTCAATTGCGATATCTTCCTCTTCGTGAATCGCCATCACGTCACGCATTCCCTGCACGCTGAGAACGGTCCCGAGTTTGACGTTGTTCGCGCGGTATTTTTTCTTCTTTATCGCGTACTTCTTCTTCTCGAACTTGGCCTTCTGGGCGTATTTTTTCCGCTTGAGTTCGCCCTCTTGTGCACCCTCTTGAAGCAGTTTCTTGTACTTGCGCCGGTGTTTGTCCATCTCCTGCTCCAACTTTTTCGACCGGTGTTCGAGCTTCGAGATGTCTTTTCGAAGTTCCTTGTCACTGTAGACGCTCTCGTCAAGCAGTGAATCGCCGGTGCCGCCAAATCGATCGTTAACCCAGTTTCGAAGTTCCATGGTATCGTTATCGGTAATCCGATGTTATTATCTTTTGCACTGTTCTGTGCGCTCGTGGTCGGTAGTTACTCTATCTCGGGTTTGACGGTCGAGAGTGTGCCGACGATCCCGACCGCCGCACCCACCCCAGCTACCATCGTCACCAGTCGCTTTTCGTCGAACGTCAGGTCGAACAGGTCCGCACCGATCGTCGCCTCCGCGTACACGACTGCCGCGCCGATGACGAGCCCACCGACCGCACCGTACAGTATTCGCCGCTCCATCAACCCGTATACACCAAGCACTAACACGACGCCAACGGTGACGTTCGCGACCAGCGCCAGGGCCAGGGCCCAAGTTTCGAGTGGCATTTCTCACCTATTCACCTGCTACTTCGACAAGGCATCTATAGACACATAAAACTTCGGGCTAAAATGAGTTTCCAATTTTTCTCCGATATGGAGACTAATTCGACTGGGCCGTTCGGGTGTCAGTCTCGATCCGGATCGTACGGGAACCGCTGGGCTAGCACACGAATGGAGAGCGTCCGAGAAGCGCAGCGTCGACGAGACGCCCAGTCACTACGTCCTGACGAGGCGGGTAGCACGAACGAGAGACGATACTGGGCTTACCACTCGCTGTCGTACTTGCTCGCTCCGGACCCATCCGGATCACGAAGGACGTGGTAAACCACGCCCCAGGCGAACGACAGGGTGAGGACGACGACGAGCGCGCCCGCCTGCTGATGAGAGAAACCAACGCCGGTCACCGCCCGGAGGAAGTCGCCGACAGCAGCGCCGACTCTCGCCAGCGGCGGGGTGTACGTCCAGATGTATTTCGAGAGGACAGTCCCGACGATCATGCTCACGAATGCGCCGAGCGCGTGCGACCCCCCGGTCTTTGTTGGCATGGTATCAGATGCAGACGAGTGGTGCAGGTCGTGAATCAGGGACAGTCATGGCTCGTAAAACAGGAAGACGAGCACCTGGTTTTCCCACTGTGTCACCTCGACTTCGCGAACGTCGTAGTGTTCGTGGAAGCTGTCCAGTCTCGACTGGATCTCCTTGACGTTGTTCGTCTCGTAGTCGAATTCGAGAATTTGGGTCTGCATGGGGACGATGTGCAACCGACAGTGTAAATACCTTTTCGCCGGGGGGAGTCTCGCACGGCCCGGTGGACGCTGGGGCTCGTCGGAACCCTACCGAACGCTGACTTGTACGAGCGGGTACTTTTTTTAGGATACATTTGCATATGCGGGCCATGGCTCGCAGGGCACCGGGGTTCATTGCCGACGGAACGGCAGTCGACGAGGACAGGGCACGAACGGAGATACTCGCAGAAGCCTTCGACGAGGCAGCCGGGAACTACTTCAAACGGGAGGTGGATTACGAACAGGCGATCGACGAGGCCGAGCAGGCACAGGACGACGCGAAGTCCCGGGCGATACTCGCGGTCGTCGGCGGCGTCGTAGCCTTCGTCTTCCTTTTTATCATCGATGTACCCTTGTTCGGCGTGCTCGGATTGCTAGCTGGCGTTGTTATCGGCTATTTAAAATACAAACAGTACGTCGAGGCAGTCAATCGGGAGGAAACGAACAGGGAGAACATCCGGCAGAACTCACCGGATGGCCAGGTTACCTTTATTTCACAGATCGCGGTCCCCGCGTATCTCGTCGGGTACGGTGAGCGGCACATGCTCTTCGACGGGCTAAACCAGGCCCCGACGACTGAACTGGAGCTCGCACAGATCGATGGCGACCAACTCCTCCGCTCACGCGACGAGTTCGAACAAGTGACGACGGTTCTCGACGAGGCGACGACCGGCAAGGGCGTGCTTGACCCGGATCTCGCGACGACGCTTGCACCGGGCAGCTCCGACCACCGGCATCTCGAGAAGCCGATCACGGACCGGATAGACCAGTTGACCGCGATAGTCCGCGATGTGCAAACAGAGACCGTTCCAGTCGACGTTCACGCGAACGACGACATCTCACGGAGCATGCGGTCGCTCTGTCGGCAAGGGTTGCTCGAGTCCGCCGACGGGACGCCACTCGTCGAAACGAGACAGTCGCTGGCCGAGTGTGAACAAAAGATGGACGAGATACAGGGGGTAGAAGAAGAGGCGATCAGCGGCGACATGTTGGGACAGGCTCGTGAGAGTCGGCAGCTCGTCGACGACTCGACCGACAGTATCGAGCGGCGACTCGAGCGCAACGTCGAAACGACAACCGAGCACTACGAGAACCACGCGCGGACGGTGGAAGATAGCGTCCGGAAGTTCGTCTGCGAGGAGTGTCTCGCGGACCGAGTCGCGGACGTCGACGACGAACTCGACCTTGTCGCCGAGGTACTCAGCGAGGAAACTGGCAGCTTCGGCGTCGCGCTGAGTGACCCTGACCTCGACTCCGACGCACTCACCACGGACGACGGCGGTCGGTTCACCGAACAGATCAGGGCCGACATCGAAGAGCACCTCCCGACGTTGCAGGAGGCGTTCAAAAACGCGTACAACACGCTGCCCGACCTGGGCGCTGACGGCGATTACTGCCTGAAACACGAGACCGTCGACACCGTGCGGGTCGCTCGGGACGGCCACCTGTTCGCCGAAGTGTGGCGGAGCCTCTACTACGAGTTCCGCGAGCCGATCATGGACAGCGTCGAAGGCCTCGAACGCGACGCTGAGGACGTCCGCCAGAACAAAGAACAGAAGATGATGGACCTCGCCCAGTACGAGCAGCTCAAGGACGCTGTCGAGCGCGATTACCACTCGGTCAAGGCCGAACACCAGACCGCCGACACCATCGAGAGTCGCCTCTAAAAATGTCGAACAACAATAACAAAGTGACGGTTTCGGTCGACGAGCGCCGGATCGGCAAAGCAGCCGGCGACGCGGTTGGCCGCGAACTCGACGACCGCTTGCGGAGCATCAAGAACAACACGAGCAGGACGGCCTCGGCAGTCAATGACCTCGAACGGGAACTCGAAGACTTACAACAGGCGGTCGAGGACCTCGAAAACCAGGTCACCGAAATCGAACGAACGAAAGCCAGAGCCAAAAAGGAGGCAACCACCTCGATAAAGGAGACGCTCGAAGAACAGTACGAGGAGAAGAAAGCGAAGTTCCAGCGGAAGAAACGGAACGTACTGGAAGATTACAAGTCAAGTATCCGGCGACTGAAAGACCGGTTCATCAACTCGATCCCGGGACAGAGCGAAGGGTTCGACCAGGTGACCGGGGAGTTCGAGGAAGTGCTCGACCATCGGGGTTCGGTCCGGGAGAAGGCCGAGGAACTCGGGTCCCACGGCGCCGGTTCGATCCACGAGTACCGGTTGCAGCGGCTCCGGGAGTCCAGAGAGGCCTTCACCAGCGCCATTGACGACTTCCTCGACGACCGTCGGGAAACGGCCGAAACGATCGATTCACTGCAGACGCCACTCCCTGGCGTCGACGGGAACGTACAGGTCAACGTTCCGTTCTGGGTCGTCGGCATCGAACGCGACGGGCGGGAGGAACTGGTCGTGTATCCGATCCTGACCCACGGGGAAAACCGCACGAAAGCGAGCGAACAGAACCCGTACACTGCTGCTCTCAAGCCCCACGACCGGCACGACTATCTCGACTGGACCGACACCGTCGAGCGGTACGTCCAGCGTGACGCCGTCAGAAACCAATTGGCGGAGAACGAGGGGGTGTTCGCCGATCCGGACTTCTTGCGCCGGCGGAACGACGTGAAAGACCGGTTTGTCGACGCGCTCAACCAGTTCGAAGTCCAGCGACGCCGGACGGCAGACACTGGGACCACGCGACAGGGAAAGGAGCGGCATACTGACACGACCTCCGAAGCTGCTCGCGCGGAGACGAACGTCGGGAGGGGTCGGTCGTGACCGAAGAGATCCTCGGTGCGATCACCTCGGACAAGGTCGAGACAGACAACACGAACTTCGCGACGCTGAAAGCCGACCAGACTTGTGAGGAAGCACTCGTCCCGCGGGATAACGCGGTCCGCCAGCTCAACTGGCAGGTGACCCTAGAGAAGGGATCCGTCTACAACCCACAGGAGGACATCGGTATCTACGCCCGCGAGGTCGACTGCAAGTACGGGGTCCAAGTTGACGGGACCGTCTTCGGCAGCGACGGCGTCTCGATCGAACACGGTGGGTCTGTCCACTCGGCCGGCGATGGCGATGGTGACCCACCAGTCATCGGCGCCAGGATCCTCGGATCGGTCATTTCCGAGGGGTCGGTCGAAGTCACGTCGCCGGATGCGAAGATGGACGACTGGGAGGGGCGCCCCGTGTCGGTGTACGGAGACGTGCTGGGTGGCCACGTCTCGATCGAGGAGCCGACGGTGGTCTACGGCAATATCAGTGCCGAGCAGATGCTCTGGATCGACGCGCCGACGCTCGTCTTCGGCGACGTCAGGTCGGGTGGATCGATCGAGGCCACTGACCTGTTCGCGTTCTCGGGCACCGCTCACGACGACATCAGCTTCGGAAAGCGCGTCGTTACCGTGAATCCGGTAGTCAGGTCGGAAACCGGCACTATCTCAATGGCCAACGACGTCTTCGTGTTCGACTCCGCGACGCTCGCGGCGATCCAAGACGGGCACGACATCGACCACGTCTCGATCGGACCGTGGCTGTTCGAGGACGAAGCACTCCAGGAAGGGGGTCGACTCGTTCCCGCCGACGTGATCGACCACGGCGAGGGCGAGCTCGCGACTCGTGCGTGGCGCACCGTCTCGACCTCCGAGAGCGAATACCGATACATCGAATCGTTGCTCGACCGCTACGTCGATGATTTCCGTCGCGACCCTCCTGACATCGATCAGTTCCGGTACGCCGGGCTCGGCAGCATCGGCGAGACGGACGGACCCTCCGAATCGGGTATCACTATCGAACACCAGGGGGAGGGCGATGTCGTCTTCGGGGATCAGGACAAACAGATCGACCAAGACACCCTCACGAAGATCGACAACAGCGTCTCTGAGGTAACCGAGACGACGACGGTCCACGACGAACGGACGACGATAGAGGACAGCGTCGTCAACCGGTCAGACATCGGCAACGACGACGATTCCGCACCCGAGTCGGAGACCGATAGTCCGACCACACAGCAGGACGGAGGGCGCTAACCATGGGGTACTGCGAGGAGCACGACCGCGTGTACAGAGGAGATAGCTGTCCGGATTGTTCCGGCGAAACGGGCGCGGCCGCATCGAACGCATCGGGTAGCGACGCAACCCATCGAAACGAAACCGACCGCTCCGCAGAACCCGACGAAGAAGCGACTGACGACGACACGGCCGAACTGGATATCCAGGACGTCGTCGACGCCGCTGTCTCGGACGCCGAAGTCGAAACCTCTGCGGGCGACGTCGTGGTCGGTGACCAGGAGAAATCGGTCTCGAAAACCGAGCAAACCGAGGTCGACAACAGCACCGAGCGTGTCCGGAAAGAAACGACCGAACACGACGACAGAACAGTCGTCCGGGACAGCGTCGTGAAGGATTCGGACATCGGTGACGGCGACGACGAGACCGTCGTTGAGGATGGCGTCAGCAACCGGTCAGGCGTCGGCGGCGACGGCAACACTGCCACGGGGAACGACCGGCCCGACGCCGACCGGGACCGCTTGTCGTCACCCGGGGAACCGACGACGGGATCCGGGCCGGAGACGCGCTCGGAGGCGTCGGGAACCGGCGGTTCCGGGGACCGAGGAGACGGGTCCGAGTTCTGTATCTACTGTGGCGCCGAGATAAACGTCGACGCCGATACCTGTCCCGCCTGCGGCGAGTCGCTTTCCTGACCGCCACACTCCCCTGCAGTCTGGCGCCCCCGCGGCGACTTCACGTCCCACATTGCAGGGTCAGTCCGATTTCGTCCACGTATAGTTGTTCGCCCGCATCCGCCGCTTCGAGCCGATTGAACGCCCGCTTGACGACGTGTTCCTGGTATCCGTGAGTGGCGACGACGTCCGCGAGCAGGACCGACTCGGTGGTGACGTCGTCGACGTACTCGGCGCGGACCGTCTCGACGCACTCATCGACGCGCTCGGCGTCGATCGGTGGTGCAAACAGCCCAGCGTTCTCCTGAATCACGGGGTCGGACTCGTCGTAGATGAGCGAGCCGTCTTGCAAGTCGATCAGGCAGACGCTCACGTACTTGCTGTATCGCGTCCGAGCGAATTCGGCTGCCTCGACCTGGTCTCGGACTCGATCGCTCCAGCCTGTCGGAGACGCGATCCCGAGAAGGTAACCATGGTCGCTCCGTTCGGCTTCGTAGACGACTTCGTTGACGACCGCGAGCAGGTCGTCGAGTGTGGCTGGACTCGCATCGAACCCGTTTGTCGCGAACGCGTCGAGGTCGGAGAGAACACGGGCTTCGATAACCATCTCTGTCTCGCTCCCGAGGCCCAGATATCGCGACGCCGTGATCTCGTACCGTGCCATCGCGTTCGTCGGATACTCTTCGGGGTTCTCGTCGCCCAAGAGGGAGAACAGTTCGGACCGCTCGCTCCGGCGCTCGCTCCGACCGTTCCAGTAGTCATCGGGTAGTTCGAACGGACCGTCAGGCGTGTGTATCGCTGGCGCCTCGTGCATCGAGATATCGAACCGGCCGAGATAATCGAGTTCGAGTGCTCTCGCCATCGACGCCGTGACCGCATGTTCACCCTCGACTCCGGCGCCCTCGTCACCGCCGAGTGACTGTTCGACCTCGTCGAGACGCGTTTCCAGGGTCTGCTGTTTGTCCTCCAGCGCCTCTCTCGCCGCGGTAATCTGTTCGCGCTCCCGCTCCAGACTGGACACTTCCTCGTGGAGTTCGTCGCGCTGTGCTCGCAGGTTCTCGAGTTCGTCTTCGACCAGTGTGACCGCCTCTTCGCGGACCGCTTCGGTCACCTCTGCTCGCGTACTCTCCTTGAGTGATTCGAGGTCGTCGATCTGGACCGCGATACGGCTCTCCAGGTCGGTCGTTCGTTCGATCCGCGCGTCGAGGTCGTCCGGAGCGGACTGCTCGTCGACCGCGTCCGCGACACGCTCCAGCTCAGACCGGATCGACTCCGGATCGACCGTCTGGCTCGCCAGTTCGCTCTCGATCCTGTTGAGTTCCGACTCGAACTCGCGGTGTTGCTGTTCGAGTCGGGTGTCGAGCCGCTCGGTTATCGCTTCGAGTTGGGTCTCGAGTTCTTCGCGGACCGCCTCACGCTCGGCGGCCGCGTCGGTGACCGCGGTGACCGCTTCTTCGATCGCCTCGACCGTATGCTCGAGACCGTGGGTCTCGACGTAGACGAAGAACCCGTGGCGGATCTTCTCCCGCCGGTCCTCGTAGCGTTCGACCAGCCGCTCGATGAGGTCCTGCTGGACGTCGGGGTCGTCTATTAGCGCGTCCATGTTGGCGATCTGCGTCGAGGTGTACTCTTCGACGAGTTCGTACACCTCCCCGTCCATCCGACGGATTCGCCCCTCGATCTGGTCCTCGGAGAGCGCGTCGAACTGCTTGTATCGGTCGAAGTCCACGACCGCCTGGAGTTCTGCCTCGACGAAATCGTCCGCCATCGCCCGCGGAACCGACCCGTCCGCGTCGTAGAAGCTCGCCGCGAGCAGCAACCGAGCGAGTCGGAACTCACCCCGGACACGGTCGCGCTCCGCGTCCGTGAGGAAGTCCGGGCAGTCTTCGCTGAACTCCCAGACGAACGACTCCTCGTTCGCCTTGATACTGTTGTAGCGTTCGATGCGCGTTCGGTCGGACACGCGCTGGAGCGCAGCAAGGTCCTCGTCGAGGACAACCGTCGATTCGCGTGTCAGCTCCTCGAATCTATCCGCGCAGTCGCTCATTGTACCACCCGCTGTCCCGTGTTCGTGACTGGTTCACTGGTCATCGTTGGCTCTCCGCGTACTCCGCCAGTTCGGTCTCGAAAAAGTCGACGAGGAACTCCGGGGCCGGCGGGTAGCCCTCGACGGTCATCTCGACGGTCGTCGACCCTCCGGACTCGTCGATCCGATAGGAGACGTCCGCCCGTCCCTTCTTCGTGTAGACTTCGTACTCGTTGCGGCTCGCCGACTGCAGGACTGCTTTCTTCTTCGAGAGGACGTAGTCGACGAACGATTCGACGGCGTCGATATCGGCGTCGACTCGCTGTTCGACCGTCCGTCGGTCCTCGGTGACGTCGGGGTCGGTCGCTTCGAGTCGATAGGTCTCGACTTGCTCTTCGGGGACTTTCCCCACGAGTCGTTCGTACAGTTCGTCGTGGTCGACGTCGGTGGCGACCCGGACGAGTCCCGCGGGTTTCTCCACGTCGCCGTCCTCCCAGTTGTTGAAGAGGTACTCGACGCGCTTGCGCTCGGCGTCGTCGTCGTAGTCGACGACGAACAGATACGCACTGTCGCCGTCGCCGTCTGTGGGTCCTGTCATACGGTTCTGGATGCGTCCGATCGCGGGGCGTTCTGCTGGTGACACACCGCTCGGCCGGACTCGCGCTACTGGGAGCGAGTGGCGCGACGAACAAAAACCTTTCCACAATGGAGACATCTACGAAAGACCAAATAGTCGACTCCAGAGCGTAGAAGGTGGAGCGCGTCACGCGAACTAAGGTGAGCGGTCGCGGTCCCGACCGCGGTTGTGCTGATCGGTAGTCTGAATACCCATCTCGCAAATAAATGGTACGAATGGACGGGAGGCCGACTCGCAGGCAGGTGTTGCAGGCGACCGGCGGGACGATACTCGGTGGGGCGCTGCTGTCGGGGACGACCAGCGACGGGGCCGCACAGCAGACCGGTGAGGAGTGGCGACAGTTCGGCTACGACGCTGCGAACAGGGGGTACGCGCCGAACAATACCGGGCCAGTGGCGGACATCAGCCAGGAGTGGCGCTTTCCAGATGTTGGCAGGGTGACGTCATCGCCTACTGTCAGCGGAGACACGGTCTATTGCGGCACTGGTAGTGGCGTTGTCGCGCTTTCGACAGTTGATGGGTCCGTGGAGTGGCATGCTCGTTTGAATACGACTGTCACTACTAAACCTACACCGGCCACTGGTACTCTCTACGTCGGCAGTTTGGATGGGTCTGTGTACGCGCTGGATGCGGCCGACGGGACCGAACAATGGCGTTACGAAACTAGCGATTCGGTGGGCTCGTCGCCGGCGGTTGCGGATGGCACTGTCTACGTCGGGAGCCGTGACCGGAACGTGTACGCGCTGGATGCGGACGATGGGGCCGAAAAGTGGCAATTCCAAACCGGCCCAGGGGAGCCGTCACCGACGGTTGCGGACGGGACCGTCTACGTTGGGAGCGGTGACGACTACGTGTACGCGCTGGATGCGACGTATGGAACCGAAGTGTGGCGCTACGAAACCGGCGATTGGGTGTATTCGTCACCGGCGGTGGTTGATGGTACTGTCTACGTCGGGAGCAGTGACTCCAACGTGTACGCGCTTGATGCAGCCGATGGAGCCGAACAATGGCGCTTCGAAACCGGCAACTGGGTGGGGTCGTCACCGGCGGTGGCGGATGGCACTGTATACGTCGGGAGCGCTGACCGCAACGTGTATGCGTTAGATGCGGCCGACGGGACCGAGAAGTGGCGCCACGAGACCTGGGCTTCGGTGGATTCGTCGCCGACGGTGGCTGACGGTACTGTGTACATTGGGAACACTGAAAACATCTTGTACGCGCTGGATGCGGCCGATGGGACCGAACTGTGGCAATCCCAAACTGGCTCTGTGGGAAGGTTGGAACCGGCAGTGGCCGACGGGACCGTCTATGTCGGGAGCAATGACGCCAGCGTGTACGCGCTGGATGCAGGCAACGGGGCCGAAAAATGGCGCTACGGGACCGGCGGTTTCGTGCAGTCATCGCCAGCGGTGGCGGATGGCACTGTCTACGTCGGGAGCGTTGACGACAGCGTGTACATGCTGAATGCGGGCGATGGAACCGAACAGTGGCAGTACGAAACTGGCGGTGGGGTGGTCTCGTCGCCGGCGGTGGCTGACGGGACCGTCTACGTCGGAAGTGACGATGACCACGTGTACGCGCTGGATGCGGCCGATGGAACCGAACAGTGGCGCTACGAAACCGACGATTGGGTACGGTCGTCGCCGACGGTGGCCGACGGGACTGTCTACGTCGGGAGCGATGATGACCACGTTTACGCGCTGGATGTGGCCGACGGGACTGAACAGTGGCAATTCGAAACCGGCTATTTGGTACGGTCCTCGCCTGCGGTGGCCGACGGGACCGTCTACGTCGGGAGCCATGACGGCAACGTGTACGCGCTGGATGCGGGCGACGGGACTGAACAGTGGCAATTCGAAACCGGCGATGACGTGGAGTCGTCGCCGGCGATGGCGAACGGCACGGTCTATGTCGGGAGCCGTGACTCTAACGTGTACGCGCTGGATGCGGCCGATGGCACCGAACAGTGGCGCTTCGAAATCGGCGATTGGGTACGGTCGTCGCCGGCGGTGGCCGACGGGACCGTCTACGTCGGGAGCCGTGACTCTAACGTGTACGCGCTGGACGCGCTCGACGGGACCGAACAGTGGCAATTCGAAACCGGCGGTTCGGTGGTTTCGTCGCCTACGGTTGCGGATGGCATTGTCTACGTCGGGAGCGGTGACGCCAGCGTGTACGCGCTGGATGCGCGCGACGGGACTGAACAGTGGCAATTCGAAACCGGCGCTTGGGTGCGGTCATCCCCGGTGGTAGCGGATGTCACTGTTTACGTTGGGAGTGGTGATGGGTTAGTATATGGAGTAACTGGAGAGACTTCACCATCACCTACCGACACACCAACACCCACCGACACTCCCACGCTAACATCAACCGACACTCCCTCACCAACACCCACCGACACCCCCGCATCAACGCCTACCGACACCCCCACATCAACACCTACCGACACTCCCACACCAACACCCACCGACACCCCCACGTTAACACCCACTAACACTCCCAAGCCAACGCCTATCGATACTCCCACGCCAACTGAGGCTCCGACGACCACGGCAACGGAATCTGCACAACAGGACGACGGTATGGGATTCCTCCCGGTCGCGGCAGGCCTCGGCGCCCTCGGCCTCGGCGGCGGTGGGGCGCTGTGGCTCACCCGGAACGGAGACGACAGCGACGACGACCCCTCTGGCGGCCAGACGACCGTCCAACCGGACGAACGACCGCCCCCTGACAGTGCCGACACCGACACTACGACCGAAGACGAGTCCGGCGACGGTTCTCCAGTCGCGGTAGCGACCGCGGTCGAAACCGGCGACGACCACCGTGACACCGCCCGCGAGTACCTCGACGCCCGCGAGTACGACCGGGCCCTCGAAGCCTTCACCGAAGCCCGCGAGGCTTACGAAACCGCCCAGGAACGCGCGAGCAACCACGACGCCGCCGACACCGACGACATCACCGCAAAACTCCAGACCGTCGCCGACGGGCGGGAGACCGTCCACCGACAGCGACTTTCAGCCCAACTCAAAACCCTCCGGAACCGGATCCCGTCCATCGCCGACCTGAAGAGTTCCGACGATTTCGACCGAGCCAAAGAGACCTTGGACTCGCTTCAGGCGGATCTGGACGACCTCCACAGACGGGCGAACTACCGCGATTTCGACGACCTCGCCGCCGATGTCGAGGCCCTCCAACAGCAGCGCGAAGACCATCTGGAAACCGTCGAACAGCGACAAGCAAAGGGCCAGCGCCTCGGCGACCAACTAAACGACCTGGAAGACCGGATCCCATCTCTCGACGATTTGAGTAGTCCCGACGATTTCGACCGAGCCAAAGAGACCCTGGACTCTCTCGAGTCTGACCTCACCGAACTCCACGAACGGGCGAGCGAGCGCGGACTCGACGACCTCGCCGCCGATGTGGAGACTCTGCAACAACAGCGCGAGGGGCGGTTAGAAGCCGTCGAACAGCAACGAGCCAAGCGCCAGCGACTCGCCGACCAACTAAACGAACTCCGCGGCCAAGTTTCGGCGGTTTCGGACCTGCGAACTCAGGACGAACGCGACCAAGCTAAGGAGAGGCTCCGCACACTCGAGACGGATCTGGACGATATCTACGAGGAAGCGACAGACCACGGATTCGATGGCCTCGCTACGGACATCGATGCCCTCCGCCAGCGGCGCGATAAGCGCCTGGAAACCGTGGAACGGGAACAGGCCCGCCGCCAGCAACTCGCCGACCAACTCGAAACCCTCCGCGACCGGATCCCGTCCAGCGACGACCTGGATGGTCAGGATGACCTCGGCCAGGCCAGAGATACGCTGCACGCACTCGAAGCGGACATCGAGGACCTCCACGCACAGGTGACCGACCGCGGCTTCGACGAGTTTGCGGCCGATGTCGAGGACCTCCGGCAGCGACGGGCGAACCGGCTCGAAACCGTGAAACAGGAACAGGCACACCGCGGGCGACTCGCCGACCAACTGGACGACCTCAGCGACCGGATCCCGAGCACTGCCGAACTGGATAGCCCTGAAGAGCTCGACCAGGCCAGCGAGACGCTCCAGGCGCTCGAGACGGAGTTGAACGACCTTCACGAGCGAGCGACCGACCGCGGCTTCGACGACCTCGCTGCTGACGTCGACGCGCTGCAACAACAGTGTGAAGACCGTCTGGAGACAGTCGAACAGGAACGGTTCCACCGCCAGCAGGTCGTCGATCAACTCGAAACCCTTCGAAACCGGATGCCAGCGGTTGCGGATCTGAACGGTCTCGATGACCTGAGCGAGGCCAGAGAAACACTGGACGAACTCGAGTCGGATCTGGAGGAGCTCCACCGGCGGGCGAGTGACCATGGGTTCGACGGCCTCGCTGCTGACATCGAAAATCTGCAACAACAGCGCGAGAACCGGCTGCAAACGGTCAAACAGGAACAGACGCATCGCCAGCGGATCGGCATCAAATTGGACGACCTTAGCAACCGCATTCCGGCCATCGCCGACTTGGACAGTCGTGAGGACCTCGACCACGCCAGGAAGACACTGAACGCACTCGAATCTGACCTGGACGACCTCCACGAACAGGCATCAGAGCGCGGGTTCGACGACCTCGCCGCCGATGTCGAGGCCCTCAGACAGCAGCGCGAGGACCGACTGGAAGCCGTCGAACAGCAACAAGCCCAGCGTCGACAGTTCGTCGACCAGCTGGCGGACCTCCGCACCCAGATTCCATCCGTTGAGGACTTCGACAGTCGCGACGACCTTGCCCAGGCCAGAGAGACGCTATCCGAACTCGAGTCGGAGCTGGATGCCCTCCACGAACAGGTGAGTGACTCCGGATTCGACGAACTCTCCGCAGACCTCGCTGCACTCCGGCAACAGCACGCGGACAGACTGGAAACCGTCGAACAGCAACAGGCCCGACATCAGCAACTCGCCGACCAGCTAGAGGACCTCCGAGACCGGGTTCCGACCGTTGCCAACCTGGACAGTGGCGCCGACCTGGATTCGACCGGGGAGAGACTGAACGCACTCGAAGCAGACCTGGACGACCTCTACGAGGAGACGACCGAGCACGGGTTCGAGGGTCTCGCCACGGACGTAGACTCTCTCCGAGAACAGTGCGAGGACCGTCTCCAGGCCGTCGAGCATGAACAGGCCCGGCGTCGGCGACTCGGCGCTCGATTGGGCACCCTCCGCGATGAGATTCCGGCCATCGACGACCTGGACGGTCGCGACGACCTCGACGAGGCCAGGGAGACACTGCAGAGCCTCGAATCGGACCTGGACGGCCTCTACGACCGAGCGAACGACCGTGGGTTCGGCGACCTCGCCGCCGAAATGGATGCCGTCCGCCAGCAACGCGTCGACTGTCTCGAAGCCGTCGAACAGCGACTCGGGGATGGGCCGCCTGCGTCGGTCCCGGGCGTTGCGGACCTTTCAGTCGATTATGACGCCCTGACCGACGAGGTGCCGATCGGGTCGGGCGGCAGCGCCGACGTGACGAGGGCGACGCTGCCGACACCCGACGGCGACGTGACGCTCGCGATCAAGAAACCGCGCATGAGCGGCACACTCCACACCGAAACCGTCGAGCGCCTGCTCGCCGAAGCCGAGACGTGGGACAAACTCGACGACCACGACCACATCGTCGGCGTCGTCGACTACGGCTCGTCACCCCTGCCCTGGATCGCTATGGAGTACATGGACGCCGGCCACCTCGGTGACCGCGGAGCCGAGATGGACATCGATCAGTCGCTGTGGACGGCCATCGCTATCACGAAAGGCGTTCGGCACGCGCACCGACGCGGAATCGCCCATCTAGATCTCAAGCCGGCGAACGTCCTGTTCCGGTCGGTCGACAGCGCATGGGACGTACCGAAAGTCGCGGACTGGGGGCTCTCGAAGCATCTGCTAGAACACTCCAAGAGCGTCGAGGGGATATCACCCAAGTACGCTGCACCCGAGCAGTTTGACGACGACTACGGATCGGCCGACGACATCACGGACGTGTACGGACTCGGCGCCGTCTTCTACGAGTTGTTCACCGGCCGCCCGCCGTTCGAGGGGCGGCCGACGAAAGTGATGCGGGCCGTGATCGACGACGAACCCGACCCGCCGAGCGAGGTGGCCGACGTACCCGAAGCGCTCGACGACGTGTTGTTGACCGCGCTCGCCAAGGAGAAGACGAACCGCTACGACAACATCGCGTATCTTCGAGATGCGCTGCAGGACATCTTCGACGAACACTGACGCGGCGTCGTTGGAACGAGACGTGTCGGCGTGAACATTGCAGTAGAGCGAGGCTCAAGACGATCGTTTCGGCCAGTGCGCGCGCCTCGACAAACTTGAGAGCACGCATCAGCTGAGACCCGTTCGGTACTGTCACTGGCGGATATCGGTACCGGGACTACCATCGGTCGATGGGCCGGGACAGTCACCCTAACCAACAGAATAATGACTGTTCCTGTGAAGTGTGTGCATAATGGACCGGCGGCCGACTCGCCGGCAGGTGCTGCAGGCGACCGGCGGGACGATACTCGGTGGGGCGCTGCTGTCGGGGACGACCAGTGACGGGGCCGCACAGCAGGCCGGCGAGGGGTGGCGACAGTTCGGCTACGACGCCGCGAACACGGGCCACGCACCGACCAATACCGGGCCAGTGGCGGATATTCGTCAGCAGTGGCGCTACGAAACCGGCGATTGGGTGGATTCGTCACCGGCGGTGGCGAATGGCACTGTCTACGTCGGGAGCGATGACGGCAACGTCTACGCGCTGGATGCGGGCGATGGGACCGAACAGTGGCGCTACGAAACCGGCGGTCCGGTAGACTCGTCGCCGGCGGTTGCCGACGGCACCGTCTACGTCAGGGGCGGTGACGACGACGTGTACGCACTGGATGCGACCGACGGGAGCGAGCAGTGGCGTTACGGAACCGGCTCTGGGATATCGTCGCCGACGGTGACTGACAGCACTATCTACGTCGTGGAGTATGGCAACGTGTACGCGTTGGATGCGACCGATGGGACCGAACAGTGGCACTACGAAACCCGTTCTGCGGTGTTGTCGTCGCCAGCGGTGGCCGATGGCACTGTCTACGTCGGGAGTGTGGACGACCACGTGTACGCGCTGGATGCGACTGACGGGACCGAACAGTGGCAATTCGAAATCGGCGATGACGTGGAGTCGTCGCCGGCGGTGGCCGACGGGACCGTCTACGTCGGGAGCGATGACGGCAACGTGTACGCACTGGACGCGACCGACGGGACCGAACAGTGGCGCTTCGATACCGGCTATTCGGTGGATTCGTCGCCGGCGGTGGCCGACGGCACTGTCTACGTCGGGAGCGCTGACACCAACCTGTACGCGTTGGATGTGGCCGACGGAAGCGAGCAGTGGCGCCACGACACCCGCGGTCCGGTGGACTCGTCGCCGGCGGTGGCCAACGGGACTGTCTACGTCGGGAGCGGTGACGACAACGTGTACGCGCTGGATGCGGCCGATGGGACTGAACAGTGGCGTTACGAAACCAGCGATTCGGTTGAGTCGTCGCCGGCGGTGGCCGACGGCACCGTCTACGTCGGGAGCCGCGATGGGTTAGTGTATGGACTAACTGGAGAGACGCCACCCACATCGACACCCACTGACACACCCACGCCAACACCTACCGACACACCCACGCCAACACCTACCGACACACCCACGCCAACTGAGACTCCAACGACCACGGCAACGGAATCTGCACAACAGGACGGCGGCATTGGATTGCTCCCGGTCGCGGCAGGCCTCGGCGCCCTCGGTCTTGGCGGTGGTGGGGCGTTGTGGCTTGCCCGGAGTGGAACCGACAGTGGCGACGACCTGTCCGGCGGCCAGACGACCGTACAATCGGACGAGCGACCGCCGCCTGACAGTGCCGGCACCGACACTACGACCGAAGACGAGTCCGGTGATAGTCTTCCGGCGGCGGTGAAAACCGCGGTCGAAACCGGCGACAGCCACCGTGACACCGCCCGCGAGCACCTCGACGCCCGCGAGTACGACCGAGCACTCGAAGCCTTCACCGAAGCCCGCGAGGCTTACGAAACCGCCCAGAAACGCGCGACTGAGTACGATATCGCCGACACAGACGACATCGACGTGAAAATCCAGACCGTCGCCGACGGGCGGGAGAAGGTTCACCGACAGCGACTCTCCGCCCAACTCGACATCCTCCGGAACCGGATCCCATCCATCGACGACTTGGAAAATCGGGACGACCTTGACCGTGCCAAAGAGACGCTGGAATCCCTTGAGGCGGATCTGGGTAATCTCCACAAACGGGCGAGTGACCGCGGGCTTGACAGCCTCGCCGCCGAAGTGGACACCGTCCGCCAGCACCGCGTCGACTGTGTAGAAGCCATCGAACAGCGACCCCGGGTCGGGCCACCGGCTTCGATTCCCCGAGCGCCGGATCTCGATGTCAATTTCGAGGCCCTCACCGACGAGGAACCGCTGGGCGGCGGCGGCAACGCCGACGTGACGAAGGCGACGCTACCCACTCCCGACGGCGACGTGACGCTCGCGATCAAGAAACCGCGGATGAACGGGACGCTCCACAGCGAGCAAATCGACCGCTTGCTCGCGGAAGCCGAGACGTGGGACAAACTCGATGACCACGACCACATCGTCGGCGTCGTCGATTACGATAGCGACCCGCTTCCCTGGATCGCTATGGAGTACATGGACGCCGGCCACCTCGGCGAACGGGCTGATGAACTCGAACCAGACCAGGCGCTGTGGACGGCCATCGCAATCACGAAAGGTGTGCGTCACGCCCACCGCCGCGGGATCGCCCATCTCGACCTGAAACCCCGGAACATCCTGTTCCGCAGTATCGAGGACGCGTGGGACGCGCCGAAAGTGGCGGACTGGGGGCTCTCGAAACACCTGCTGGAGCACTCGAAGAGCATCGACGGGCTAACCGTCGAGTACGCCGCGCCCGAACAGTTCGACGACGACTACGGTGCGACTGACGACATCACGGACGTCTACCAGCTCGGCGCCGTGTTCTACGAGTTGTTCACCGGCCGACCGCCGTTCGAGGGGCAGCCGTTCGAGGTCATCGACCAGCTCAAAAACGACCAACCTGCGCCTCCGAGCGAACTTGCAAATGTGCCCGAAGCGCTCGACGACGTCCTGCTCACCGCACTCGCTAAACAAAAGACTGACCGGTACGACAACGTCGCGTATCTTCGGGATGCACTCGAAGAGATATTCGATACTTCCACGGAGTAAAGAGTGATCGCTGAAAGTGTCAGTCAGGACAGTCGCGCGAGGGCGACACTGATGTTGTCACTGCCGCCATGGTCGTTCGCGTGGTCGACAAGCGTGTTCGCCACTCCATCGAGGGCGCCGTCCGGACCCTCGCCTTCCACAACGACATCGTGAATTTCGGGCTCGGGGACTTCCTCGGGAAGACCGTCGGAACAAAGCAACAGAGTGCCGTCGAGGGATATCTCGTAGATATCTGGGTCGACCGATTCAGCCATGCCGAGCGCCTGAGAGACGACGTTACGCTGGGGATGGTCGTCCATTTCTTCGGGAGAAATAACGCCCTCGTCGACGAGTTCCTGCACCATCGAATGGTCGATAGTCACCTGTTCGATGGCGTCGGGCGTGACGTGATAGGCACGGCTGTCACCGACGTTGACGACGGTAGCTGTCTCCCCCTCGACGCAAGCAGCGACGAGCGTCGTTCCCATTCCCTCTTCACCCCGACCGTCGCGGGCAGCGTCGTTGACCGCGTCGTTCGCCCGGCCGGCCGCCGTGGCGAGGGTCGACCCGGTGTCGGTTCCGGGCTCGAACTCTTTGGCGACAGCGTCGGCAAATGCCTCTACGGCGACCTCGCTGGCAACATCGCCGGCACTGTGTCCCCCCATACCGTCGGCGACAGCAAGAAGAGAGTCTCCGGCACGGTCGGTGACTACCACGCTATCCTCGTTGTAGTCTCGTACTCGACCGGGGTCAGTTCGTGCCGCCGTCTCGACGCGCATGAATATCCAGTGACCCGGCGGCAGCAAAAGGATTTGGCAGCAGTGAAGGAGAATGGGGTCTCGATCGTGTTCGGATTGAAACCTATGTACCCACACTGACCCCAGTAATCTTATTCCAGTCCCTGGTTTTGACTGTCGCGGGTCTCGGACAGAATCGGGGCCCGTTCGAAGGCTGTAGGGACCACGAAACCTGAACGGATCCGTATATAGCCAGAAACAGATCGCGACCTGCAAGCCGTGATACCGTAGATTGAGAGATTTTTTCGAACCGGACGGACTGCGTATGGGTTCGGTGCGGTATCAGACCGCACTTCGTAGGGCCCGGTGGCGAATTCGAGCCGTTTCAGACCTCTCACGGGACCCTGTGAGAAATCAGGGCACCCGAACAGAATGACCTCGAACCGACTGGACTGTCGCGGTCGCGCTATTCCCGTACCGGGTCGGCCTGTCGGCCTCCAGGCCCGTGCGACACCGCTCTGTCACCGGAATATTAGTAAGTGGGGTTCGTATCGTGATGCAAGATGGGCGACACGATGCACGTCGAGCAGCCGCGAGTGTTGATGGTCGACGACGAGCGGAAGGTCGCCGACGCGTACGCTCTCCGACTCGAAGGGGTTGCGGATGTAACCGTCGCATACGGTGGCCGGGAAGCGCTTGATCTCCTCGACGAGGAGGCGCCGCCGGACGTCGTCTTGCTCGACCGCCACATGCCCGGCCTCTCGGGCGACGAGGTTCTCGATCGGATCCGGGAGCGGGAGGTCCGGACGCGAGTCATCATGGTGACCGCCATCGACCCCGACCTTGGCATCCTCGACATGCCGTTCGACGACTACCTCTCGAAGCCGGCCGAGCGCGAGGACCTTCGTGCCGCCGTCGACCAGCAGTGTCAGGTCCTCGCGTACGAACTGCTCGGGGAGTATTTCGGCCTGGAATCCACACGGGCAGTGCTGGCAGCGGAGCTCACCTCCGAGGAGGCCGAGAGTCGGGACGAACTGGCCGCTATCGAAGAGCGGCTCTCGCTCACAGAGGCGCGAGTCCGAAACCTCCTGCCAGAGGCCGAGGAGTTGTTGTCGGAGTTCTCCGGCATCGACAGGGCGGGGTACTGACGACGCCAGACCGCCGGGAGTGGTCTCGCCGTTCCGACCGCCATCAGGTTACCGACTGTCAGTCGAGGGGGTCTCCGGATCGGTGGCAAGGAACGCCTCGATCAGTTTCTGCTGCGCCCGACGCAGGTGGTACAGCACGGTTGGTCCGGTGATGTCCAGTGCCTCCGCAACCTCCTCCGAGGTGCTCCCGCGGGGAGACTCGAAGTAATCGGACAGGTACGCGGTCCGCAACACGGTCCGCTGGCGCTCGGTCAGGCGGTCACCGAGGGTGTCGCGGAACGCGTCGACCGGTTCGGGGTTGTGGGTCCGCTCCTCTTTGGCCATGAGCGACATATCGGTGACAGTATCGCTGATGGCTTCGAGCATCCGGCGGACGTCGCTTTCCGGCGGTGCCTCTGCGACGAGTTGACCAGACTCGGCGGTGTACTCGGCTGACGCCACCGTCGCCCCCCACCGTGTGAGTGCGGTGACTGGCGTCTCACCGGTGACCGTCACCTGCAACAGCGGCTCCTGCTCCGAGCGGATCCACACGACGTCCGAGACGGCGTCGTGTTCGGCGATGGTCTCGTCGACGCCAGTGGCCGTGTCGCCAGTAGCGACATAACAGATGGCCGACTCGTCTCCGCGGGGAACCACTCCTTCGAGGGACAGTGACCGCCCGGTCTCGTCGGCCGCGCGGACGAACGGCAGCGTTTCACCGTGGAGTTGGACGGTCACCTCGGTGACGGTGTCGGCGACCAGCAGGTCCTCCTGGCGGATGGCTCTGTTCGCGAACCCGGCGACCCTGCCGAGCGTCTCGAGCGCGGCTCGTTCCTGTTCGCTGAACCCGTCTTCCCGCCCGGAGTACACCGACACCACTCCGTACACGGTTCCCTGATACGAAAGCGGGACTGCGAGACACGACTGGAGTCCGTTCCCGAACGCTGCCTGCCGGATGCTCCGCGGGACCTGTTCGTCACCGGCGATCGTCTCGACCAGTTGCGACTCTCCCGTCCTGACGGCCTCCTGTTCGGGCAGGGAGTCCGTTTCACCCAGACTGGAATCGATTCGCTCACGCAAGTCGGCCGCGTCACCCCCGGTCGCGACGACCTGGAGGCTGTCGTCGGGAAAGTCACGGTCGCCGACCCACGCGAAGGCGTAGGGGTCGCTCCCACCGAGGTTCTCACAGACGGTCCGGCCGACTTCCGCCCGGTCCGACGCGTTCAAGAGGCGCTGCAGGACGGCCACGACAAGCGTGTCGATCCGCTGGATGCGGTCGAGGCGTCGCTCCAGCCGTTCGACCGTCCGTTCTGTCTCCCGGTGCTCGGTCCGGTCGCGAACGGACACCAGCACCGATTCGTCGACCGAGATGTCGACCGCGAGCCACCGTTCGATCTCCGGGTAGTACGCCTCGAAGGAAACAGGGGTCGGGGACTCCCCCGCGAACGCCTCCCGGAGGGTTCCGTCAGTGGATTTCGGGAACTGCGCCACGAGGTCGGCGCCTCGCAACCCCTCCTGGTCGGCGCCGATCGCTGTCGCCGCGTGGTCGTTTACGTCTGTCACTCTCCCCTCCGGCGTCGTCTCGATGATGCCGATCGGGACCATGCCCAGTTGTTCGTCCATGTTTCTCTCCGTCTCAGGGCCTCGTTTCGTCGGTGTCTCCCGCGGACCGGGGACGAAACTCGAACCGGGCGCCGCCGAGCGAGCCGTCAGTGAGCGAGACAGTCCAGTCGTGTGCGTCCGCGATCTCCTTGACGATAGTCAGGCCGAGGCCGGTCCCACCGCCCGTTCCGTTACCGGAGTAGCCTGAATCGAACACGCGTGTGCGGTCTTCCGGCGGGACGCCGGGACCGTCGTCGGTGACGAAGAATCCATCGCTCGTGTGCCCGACTCGGACCTGCACGTCCTGACCGCTGTCGTCGTCGGACCCGTCGGCCTGCTCCACTCCGTCGGTCGCTGCGCGAGCGGCGTGTTCGACGCTGTTTCTGAACAGGTTCTCGAACAGTCGTTGCAGGCGGTCGGGGTCCGCCTCGATCGTCGACAGGTCCTCGTCGAGCGCGAGGGAGGCGTTCGGCGTCTCGACGCTCGCCCACGCGTCTGCGGCCACCGTGTCGACGTCGACCCCGGTGACGAGATTGAGCGCACTTTCCCCGCGCGCCAGTGTGAGGACGTCCTGAATGATCCGCTCCATCCGGTCGTGTGACTGTCTGACCTCCTCGAAGTGTTCCTCGCCGCCCGTTTCACGGGCCGCCTGGAGGTGGGCGTTCGCGACGTCGAGCGGGTTCCGGAGGTCGTGACTGATCACGCTGGCGATGCGGTCGGTTACGAGGCCGTCGACATCCGTCGACGGGGGCTCCGTCAGCAGGGCGTATCTCTCGGTATCGCTGTCGGACTCGAAGGTCCGAAACCGATGGACGACCGGATCACGCGTCTCGCCGTCCATACGTCGTTTCCCGAGTTCGGCGTCGACCGCGGTCCCTTCGGTGAGAGAAGAGCAGACTGTTTCGACCGCCGAGTCGCTTGCGTCGGCCGTTTGCCGGAGCCAGCGGCGCATCGGCGTTCCCGCCGGGACCGGACCAAACACCTGCTCGAACGCGTCGTTCGCCCCTGTAATTACCGGCTCGTCGTCCTGGACCTCGTACGTGAGCACGGGAGCCGGGACCGAGTCGACCGGAACAGTGGGTCGCGGGTTCCGACCCGTATCGCCCGCGTCATCCGCCATCCATATCACCTGTTTCTCCGGACCTGAGACGGGGTTCCCTGGTGGGCAGTGTGAGACACGCCCCCAGTCCCCGCGAATCTCGGCGGCGGGTTGTCGCGTTCATATTCGAGTCTTCGTTTCCCGAACGCATAGGAACACCCTCTAGTAATCCAAAAGACCTGCCGTCGAGCATATTAAGCTGGCGGCGGAGCGTGCCGGCATCGGGTGGCACCGTATCCGTGCAGTCAGTGCAGTGTATTCGTTCTGGGCGTTCGTTTTTTCCGGCACGTGAGTATGAGCCACTGGTGACGGGAGGGGCGTCGAAACCGGTGTGCCTGGCCGCGGGGGCGACGGGGTGTCGGCCTAACTGGTGTCGCCCTCGTCTCCGGCCTCGGTGCAGTCCGGGACGCTGATGCGGACGGTCGTCCCGCCATCGGTGTCGAACGACAGCTCGCCGTTGAGTTTGTCGGCTCCCCACCTGAGCTGCCAGAGCCCGAGCCCTCGCCCGTGCTGGAGGCTCGTTTCCGTGCCGGTCTCGATCGGGGCGAGTTCCGCCTCAGGGATGCCCGGGCCGTCGTCGTCGACCACGACAGCGTGTCCATCCGGTTGCGCTTCGAGCGTCACCGTCACCTGGGAATCGGCGTGCTCGATGGCGTTCTCGAGGGCGCTTGTGACCGCCGCGTACAGCGCCTCCTCGTTCGTCGTCACCCGAGCTTCCGGAGGGAGATTGCTCGTCACGTTCACCGCGCTGTCGGCCGAATCGACCGATTCGACTGCGCCGCGGACCGTCTCGGTGACGCTAACGTCACCCATCTCGTCGCCCATCGACATGATCCGGTCGGTTTTCCGCGCTCGGTCACCCATCGCGGCGAGTTCGTCGACCGCGGCGATGATCCGCTCGGCGTGGTCCTCGCCAGCGTCCGTCCGCCTGGCCAGCGTCTCCGCGTGACTCCTGATTACGTCGAGCTGGTTTCGGAGGTTGTGTCTGAGAACGCGGTTGAACACTTCGAGACGCTGCTCGCGACGCTTGCGGTCGGTGATATCCTCGACGATGCCGACAAACCGGGGAGTCCCGTCGGACATCTCGACCACGTACCCGGTCGCGCTGACCCAGCGGATCTCCCCGTCCGGCTGCCGGATCCGGTACTCGAAGTCGTAGCTGTCGGCCGGATCCCCCCCTTTCACTTCCGCTATCATCGCCCGGATATCGGCCTCGGTTGCCGCCCTGTCGCGGGGGTCGACCGCCTCCAGGAACTTCCTCGCGTCGTCGTAGAGGTCGTCGATCGGCCGCCCCCAGACGGTTTCGTACGCGGGGTTGACGTACAGCGCCTCCGAGAAGTCGGGGGTCGCGAGGTAGATCACCTCGTCGATCCGCTCGGCGATCAGCCGAAACCGTCGTTCACTCTCCCTGACTGCCCGCGCACGTTCGACTCGGTCGAGCGCGGTGGTCGCGTGTTCGGCGAGCGCTTCCGCGATGTCGAGGAGGGCTTCGTCGGCGAAGCTTTCCCCCCGATCTCGTGTTCCAGCGGCGACGAGTCCGTGCTCCCCCAGCGGGAGCAGTGCTCCGGCCTGCAGCGGATTGTCCGGTGCCAGCTCGGTCGGCGCGTACTCCGTTACTGCCCCCTCCTGGAAGATCGTGTACTCGTACCGGTCGGCGGAGAGCCCGGACACGAGCCCCGCTTCCCGGGTTGCCTCGGTCGCGGCGATGGGGTCGAGGCGTTCGGCCTCGGGGTCGTGGAACCAGCAGACCGCCATCGGGAACCCGAGAACGTCGCTGGCAGTTTCGACGACGACCGACGCGACTTCCTCCGCGGTTTCGGCACCCTGGAGACGGTCGGTCGCCGCCTGAAGCGCCTCGATCGCCTGCTCGCGGCGCTTGCGGTCGGTGATGTTCCGCTGCATCGAGATGATACGGTCCTCGCCCCGGATCGTCGCCGAATCGATCGTCGCCTCGATCCAGCGCCGCTCGCCGTCTTTCGTCTCCTGTTGCCACTCGACCGTCTCTGACTCCCCAGTCTCCATCACCCGCCGACACAGTTCCTGTGCCCGCTCTTTCGTGTAGCCGTCCTCGGTCGCACTGAGTCCCGCCAGGCCCTCCTCGCGGATCTCTGCGACGCTGTCGTACCCCAGCCGGTCGAGGAACGTCTCGTTTGCATCTACGGGCTCGCCGGTCTCGGGGTCCTGGATGACGATCGCGTCGTTGGCCCCATCGAAGATCTGTTCGTACTCCCGCTCGCGGCGCTTGCGCGCGGTGATGTCCCGGACGCTCGCGAGGACGCGCTCGGTGCCCCGGATCTCGATGGTCCTGAGGTTGACGTCTCCGATGAAGGTCCCGCCGTCCTTTCGCTCGCCCTTGAACTCGAACAGCTGTGGCCCCTCCTCACGCGCCTTCTGGATCCGCTCGATCACGCCCTCGTAGGTATACTCCGGGTCGTCCTCCGGCATGATCAGCTCGACGGAATCCGCGACCAGTTCCTCGCGGTCGTAGCCCGTCAACTCGCAGTACCGCTGGTTCACCTCGAGGATCTCGCCGGTTTCGGCGTCGTGCACGACGAGCCCGTCGGAGACGCCCTCGAAGATGTCCCGGTAGGTGCGCTCCAGTTCCCGCCGTTCCGTGATGTCGCGTTGTATCGACAGGACTCGTGGCTCGCCGCCGATCTCGGCGGGCGTCAAGGTCGCCTCCAGCCAGATGCGCTCTCCGTTCCTCCGTTCGGCCCGCCACTCGACGGTCACGGACTCGCCGGTCTCGGACACCTCGTGGATCAGCTCCCACCCGCGCTCGCCGGTGTATCCCTCGTCGCTCGCGCTCAGCCCCTCGATGCCCAGTTCGCGGATCCGGTCGAGATCGTAGCCGATCATCTCACGGTAGGCCCGGTTGACTTCCGTTATCCGGCCCCCGTCCGGATCGAAAACGGCGATGGCGTCGTTGACCCCATTGAACACCTGTTCGTACTCGCGGCGGCGGCGCTCGCGCTCGGTGACGTCCCGGGCGATCCAGTACACCGTTTCGGTTCCGCCGTCCGTACCAAGCGGTCCAACGCGGGCCTCGAACCACCGTGTTCCGGCCTCTACGTCGAGCTGGTACTCGATCCGCTGTTGCTCTCCGGTATCGAGCGCGTCCCGTACGACACCGAGGAACCGGTCGGCAGTCTCCGGTGGCAGTACGTCAGCGAAGCGTGCACCCAGAAGGTCCTCGGGGTCGGCGGAGAGCAACGAACCGTTGCCGCTGGCGATCACGTCCGTGTATCGGCCGGTCCCGTCGATGACGAACACGACATCCGGGAACGCCTCCGCGAACCGCTCGAACTGCGCCGCGCCGGACTCGGTGTCCGTGGCCCCCGGTTCGCCGCCGGTTACCGCCCGGATCCGGCGGGCAACCGACCGGGGGCCCTCGGCGTTCTTCCGCACGTATTCGGTGACCCCCGCGGAGATCGCACGGCTCGCCACCGCCTCGTCGCCCGACCCGGTGAACAGGACGAACGAGACGTCCGGGTCCCGCTCCCGAACCGCCTCGAGGAACGCTATACCGTCCATCTCCGGGAGGTCGTATCCACTGACGACACAGTCCACGCTGCCCGCGTCTATGCGTGCAAGAGCGTCCCGAGGGTTCGTCTCGGAGACGACGTCGAACGATCCGGGCTCCGCGTCGAGCGCCGCCTCGACTCGACGTGGAACAGCCGGGTCGGCGTCCACGTGGAGCACCCGCGTTTGACTGGCAGCACTCGGGTCACGGGTTGCCATCGTCGTTGTAGCCCGGTACGGCAGGGACGGTCAAAAAGATCCTCACGACAGCGATCGAATCCCGGCTGTCGCACGGCGTCAACGATCGAGTCCCCGGCTGTCGCACGGCGCCAGGGTCTCTCGGCGGTCGCCGAACGCGACGATTCGCGGTGATTATTGCTAGACTTCGTTGTGTGGTGAGGTTGCAGATGGCTAGCGCCGACGTACAGGCGCGGCTCCTGTGCAGATAGGTTCGATGTCCGAACCCACGTCCGACCACGAGCGAGCACCGGTCTCCGAAGAGGCGAGCGGCCACCAGGGGGTGTGAACACGATGTCGACGGCCCCCTTTCGCCGGTCGACTGTCGACCACACGCCCCGGGAACGAACCAGCCTGCCAGTCGATGATGCAGACCAGGGCGACACCCTCCGGGTGCTAACGTCCGACACGGCGCGGTCGATGCTGGCAGCACTCGGTGGCGATCCCATGCCAGTCTCGGATCTCGCAGAAGCCGTTGGAACCTCGGTGCAGAACGCCCAGTACCACGTCGAACGGCTCGTGGAGGCCGACCTCGTCGAGCCGGTCGACGTCTGGTACTCAGAGAAGGGCCGGGAGATGTCCGTCTACGCGCTCACCGTCGGGGAACTCGTCGTGCAGTTCGACAGTGCCGGTACCTGAACTGATGCGTCCGTCGCGACAGGCGCTTCGGGCCGTTCGCCGGGACCGCCGTGTGTGCCGGCCGCCCCGACGACTGGGGCGACCACGAGGAACCCCGCCACACCTTGTCTCAACCAACATGCGTGGTCGACACCGTCACTGGAGAACCGCCCATCCGGCCTCGCGTCTCCCGTGGTCCGCTCCGGCGATGCCTCCGCTGCTCCGGTATGGACGGCGGAATTCACAGTGTATCTCCGCACACGCTTCGACGGCACAGTGCCCTCGGGGTGAGGTCTTCTGTCACTCGCAGACCCGGTGAACAGCACAAGCGATTTTTTCGCGCCCCCGTTAGTGAAGCCGATGGGTTCGGACTCCCGAGTCGAGTCGGTTCTCGACGAACTGACGACCGAGGAGAAGCTCCGACTCGTCCGCGGCCGCGCCGACCCGACGGGCCGTGCAACGGGGTTTCTTGCGGGCGTGGATCGGGTCGGCGTCCCTCCACTGCGTTTCGTCGACGGCCCGCTCGGCGTTCGGGACGGAAAAGCGACGGCGTTCCCGGCTTCGATCGCGGTCGGTGCCACCTGGGACCCGTCTCTCGCCCGGCGGCTGGGCGCGGCTCTCGCGACCGAAGCGCGAGCGAAGGGCCACCGGGTCCTGTTGGCCCCCGGGCTGAACGTCATCCGCGTCCCGACCTGTGGCCGAAACTTCGAGTACCTGAGCGAGGACCCGCGACTGAGTGCCCGCGTCGGCGCGGCGTACGTCGAGGGCGTCGAATCGAACGGCGTCGGTGCGACCGCCAAGCACTTCGTCGCGAACAATCAAGAACGAAATCGCGACGAGATCGATGTCGTCGCCGACGAGCGGACCCTCAGAGAGGTGTATCTCCCGGCGTTTCGGGCAGCCGTCGAGGCCGGAGCCTCGGCGGTCATGACCGCGTACAACAGGGTCAACGGGACGTACATGAGCGAACACGCACCGCTTCTGCGGGTGCTCCGGGAAGAGTGGGGGTTCACCGGTATCACCGTGTCGGACTGGTGGGGCACACACGACGGGGTCGCGGCCGCGAAAGGGGGTCTCGACGTCGAGATGCCCGGGGTGTCACCACTCGATCAGTTCGCGCCGCGAAGCCGGCTGCTCGGTGCGCTGTCGACGGTTGGGCTTTCCGAGCGCCTCGGCATCGACCCGCCGCTTTACTGGCGGCCGGTCGACCGGTTCCTGGCCGATGACGGACAGCCGGACCCGTATCCGTCGGCGTTCTTCGGGGATCGACTGCGCCGGGCGCTCGAATCGGGGGCCGTCGACGAGTCGGTGCTCGACGAGAAGGTCCGGCGGGTACTCGGGCTCTACGAACGCCTCGGGGCCATCGGCCGTAGCGACGACCCGCCGGTCCGATCCGTCGACCGGGACGCGCACCACGACCTCGCCCGGGAGGGTGCAATCAGGGGCACAGTCCTGCTGGCGAACGACGGCGTGCTTCCGCTGGGAGGGGCGGAGACGCTGGCGGTCGTCGGCCCGAATGCCGACGAAGCCAAGATAGGCGGCGGCGGGAGCTCAGAAGTGACACCGACGCGAGCCACGAGCCCGCTCGTGGGTCTCCGCGAGCGCGCTCCCGAAGTCACCTTCGAACGGGGCACCGAGCGTGTGCCGAACCCGTCGATGTTCGATACGCCCTGGGACACGCTGGCACGGCGAGTTCGCTCCGGGGGCGATATCGGGAGCGCGGTGACGGCGGCCGCCGCGGCCGATGTCGCCGTCGTCGTCGTCCAGGACGCCGCGACCGAGAGCGAGGACCGGGACGGGATGGCGCTGCCCGGCGATCAGGACCGGCTCGTGGCGGCCGTTGCCGACGCCAACCCCCGGACTGTGGTGGTCTGTCGGTCGAGCGGTCCCGTGGAGATGCCGTGGCTCGACGCGGTCGGCGCCGTCGTTCAGACCTGGTACCCCGGACAGACCGACGGCGAAGCGCTTGCCGCCGTCCTCTACGGTGAAGACCCCGGCGGCCGGCTCCCGGTGACGTTCGGCCGCCGATTCGCCGACTACCCTGTGGCGGGCGAGAGCCGGTACCCGGGGGTCGACGGGCGCGCCCAGTACGATGAGGGTGTCTTCGTCGGCTATCGCGGAGTCGACCGGGACGGCGTTGACCCGTTGTTCCCGTTCGGGCACGGCCGGTCGTACGCTACTTTTGTGTACGACGACCTCGCCGTCGAACACGCCAGTGACGGTCTCGAAGTCTCCGTCACGGTCGAGAACTGCTCGAACCGAGCCGGACGGGAAGTCGTCCAGGCGTACGTCTCCCCGCCCGAGGGACCGGTGGACCGTCCGGAACGGGAACTCGGGGGGTTCGCTCCAGTGGCGCTCGAGGCCGGCGAGCGCCGCCGCGTCGACCTGTCGGTCCCACGACGGACGCTCGCTCGGTACGACGAGGCGGACGGGTGGACCGTCGACGCGGGGACGTACGCGGTGGCGGTCGGGCGGTCGTCACGCGACCACCGAGCGACCGGGCGATGTGACCTCGGCGAATCGCCGAACGCGTGACCCGTTCACGCGAGCGGCGGGACCGGTCGCCCGAGACGGGCAGTTAGTCCTGAGTGGTGGATTCGGCGCGTGTCGCGGCCGTCTCCTCCGGGCTCGCGGACCCCGACACCTCTGTCGAGGAGACGCGGCTCCACAGCGCGAGGATGCTCGGCAAGACGAACACGCTCACGAGGAACGCAGTCGACAGCGCGATCACCACGATCGCGCCGAAGCTCTGGATCCCCGCGCTGGGAACGAGCAGGAGCGTCGCGAACGCACAGATCGACGTGAGCGTGCTCCCGAGCAGCGCGCCGCCGGTGCCGGTTACCGCCGCCGACAGCGCCTCGTAGGTGCCCTTGCCCTCGCGGCGCTCGTCGGCGAACCGGTCGCCGAAGTGGATGTTGTAGTCGATCCCGAGTCCGATGACCAGGCTCATCAGGAGTGCCGTCAGCAGGTTGAGCGGGATCTCGAAGAGGTACATCCCACCGACGACGAGCCCGACCACGAGGACGATCGGCACAGCGACCAGGACGCCGAGGGTGGCGCTGCCGTGCATCAGCCTGAACACGCCAGCCAACGCCACCACGACCGTCGACAGGGCGATCGCCATGGTCAGGAGAATGCCCGACTGGAGCTCGTTCAGGACAGCCTGCGAGACGGCAAACGAGCCCGCGACGGTCGCGGTCCGCTCGCTGCTTTCGGCCATCGTGCCTGCGCCGTCTTCGAGCGTCGCGACGTACTCCGCCCTGTCGCTCCAGTCGGCGGTGTCGAGCGTGACCGTCACGAGAAGCGAGCGATACGTCCCGTCGGTCCGCTCGACGACCCGACTGGCCGTCTCCGCGTCTGCCTCGTAGAACGCGTCGTACAGCGACGCGAGGTTCCGGTCGGGCACGCCGTCACCGTCGGTGTCGGCGTCCCGGAAGGTCGTGGCGAACGCCGGGTTCTCCTCGGCAGTCGCCCGCATCGCCGTCACCGGCGAGACGACCGGCGGGGACTTCGAGGCCTCCAACACGACGCCTTCGGCACGGAGCTCAGTCGTCCCAGCGTGGATGTCCTCCAGAGTGTCACTGGCTGTAACGTCGTTTTCCACGAGGAGTCGCGACCTGACGGAGTCGCCAGCGCCGGCGGGTTTGTACGTCTCGTCGACGGAGGCGCTCCTGTCCTGGAACTCGTGGGGCTCCCACCCAAGCGGGCCGGGCAGGTCCTGTTTCCACTCCGCGATATCGGTGTTGCTCCCGCCGAACTGCTCCTGGTCGAGGTCGGCCCAGAGGAGACCCCCCGCGGCGGCCCCGGCGACCGCCAGCACCAGCACGAGCGGTGCTGCTCGACGCGCGATCCGGACACTCGATCGTAGCGCCGGCTCGAGGAATCGCCCGCGGCCGAGTGGTCGCTTCGAGCGGTCGAGTCCGACCCTCTCGAGGAGCCCGTCGATGCTGATCTTCAACGCGGGGACGGCAGTCGTGAAGAGGACGAGCGCCGACACGACGCCGAGCGTGATGCTGATCCCGAGGGTCCGGATCACCGGCAGCGGGTTCGCCAAGTTCGAGAGGAAGCCGATAGCGGCCGTCATCGTCACCAGAACCAGGGCGGTCGAGACGTACCGAACACCGCGGCCCATCGGCTCGCGGATTCCGTCCCCCTCGCCGCGCTCCTCACGGTATCGGTTGAACACGTGGAACCCGAAGTCGACGCTCAGCCCGGTGATCAGGACGACCGGAATGATACTGGTCGTGCCTGCGGCGACGCCGAGCCACCCCATGATGCCGAACGTCCACAGGACCGACAGGGCGACGCCGGTCATCCCCACGACGACGTCGACGAGGTCTCGATACGCGAAGGCCAACACGAACAGGATCAACAGCAGTGCGACAGGGACGACGAGCTGGATCATCTGCTCCGTGAAGTGAGCGTTGTACTCCGTGATCGCGTGCGAGCCGAGAGTGAAAAAGCCCGCGTCGGACCGGTCCGTGGCGCTCTCGTGGAGCGCCGCGGTAGCCTCTGACACCGTTTCACCGGACACGCTCGTATCGAGTGTGAACAGCAGCCGCCTGTCGCTCGCAGTCGTGGCTGAGGGGTCGTGGTCCGCCGGAAGAAAGCGGAGCGCCTGCGGCTCGTCGCTCAGTACCGACGCGACGAGGGTCTCGACCTCGGCAGGGCTCGCGGATTCGAGCGCCTCGATCTGCGCAGCGAGCGTCGGTGTTGCCCCGTCAGCGGCCCGCATCGCGACCAGGTTCGAGAAGCCGACCACCCGACCCCCGTCGAGTGCAGCCTGCAGCGACGCGTTGTCTCGAACTGACTGCTGGTACCGCAGCCCCGCGAGAAGCGACGACTGCGAGAGGGCGTCGTCACCCTCCGGTCGGACGTACACAGTCGCAGACGTGGTGTTCGCGGTCCGCTGGTCGCCGTAGTTCTCGTCGATGTACTGTGATTTCTGGACGCGCTCGAGGTCGTCGAAGGATTCGGCGTCGGCGCCCGCCTGACTCCCGGTGTCGAGCATCGGGACACCGGCGGCGACGACGCCGGTGAGCAGGAGTACGAGCAGGAGAGTGAGGCGATTGTGGTCGGTGACGGCAGTAACGAGTCGTCCCAGTCCGTCCCGCATCATGACTCACCACCCCGCGCCGCCGCGTGGCCATCTTGATCAGTGGTGCGCTGCGACTCCCCTCCGACAAGCCGTTCGGTCGTGTCGATGGGCCGAGAGAGGGGGGACCGACCCGGTCCCGCGACATCGAGCGGTCCGTCCCCGAATCCCGGCACCCCGGGGGCGAGGGTGACGCTCGTTCCACCGGATCGATTCTGTCGGTTTTCGGTGTGTCTGAACATCGTCCGTGGTTGTTTGCTGTCACCACTGACCCGTGTATTTCGGCGCTAGCCATCGAAAACCGGTCCTCGAGCCAGTCTAGTTATCATGAACGTCGCCACGCCGGGCGTCTGGTGACGATTCCGGTGGACCGGTTCGGACGTCGGAGCCGCAGGTGCTGTCGCCGGTAGAAACGCCGACGGTACGGTGACGAGCGTCGCTCGCTGTGCTGGCCGACAGATGAGGCAGATTTCCGCTGGTACCCTGGCCTGCTCGACATCCCTCCGAAGAAAGGCCCCCCTCGCTCGGTGCGGGGTTCGCGTGGACTCGCACGTGTAACCGTTCGCTGTGTGGAGTTAGTGTGATACCAGCAGCAACAGTCCGTCCAGAACCAGCAGTTCGCGTCCCGACTCCGGCGTCAGTTACCCTGGATCGCGTCGATGACCATCGCGGCGGCGATGACCGGCTCTTTCGGGACGTCGCTCGCGTCGTCGATGACGATATCGTAGCGGTCTTTCACCGAGAGCTGGCCATCGATCTTCCCGACGTGATCGCCGTCGAGATCGGTTATTTCGTACTTGTGTGGGATCATCGGACCCACGATCGGGACGAGATTCCGCGCGAGCGTGACGGCTCCGCCGCGGGAGTTGATTTCAGCGATCTTCGCTTCCGTCTGCGGATGGCGGAGTTTCCACGTGTCCTGGAGGGCCGAATAATCGTTGTCGAGGATCACGATTTCTTCGCCGGTCTGGGCGTCTTCGAGCATGTAGTCGCCGGCGACATCGACGATCCCACCCGCCTTCACTGTGAAGACTTCCTCGCCGTCGCCGTCGACGAACGGGAACTCCTCTTTCATCTTCAGCATCTTCTGTTTGCCGCGCAGGACGACGTTGCCCGCGGAATCCTCGGCGCGGTACTTGGTTCGCACGAGCGACTGGACGACCGTGTAGCGGTCGTCGGTGAGTGTGATACCTTCGATCGTGTCAAGTTCGCTCATCGACATCGTGTATAGACGTTGCGCTTACAGGATCATATAACGAGATGGCGTGTTTCAGAGAGAGAAACACCGCGTTCTGGTCTCACTCGGCGTCGCACACCGAACGAGTAGTGAGTGCCCCGAATTATGTCGGCATGGTGATTGAAACACCCGGTATCAGTCCGTCTCGTGAGTCACCACGTCGGGAAGTGTCACGACCACTGCCGTCCCGCCGAGGTCGCTGTCCGCGAACGAGAGCGACCCGCCCATCGCCTGAACGGCCCAGCTCACACCCCAGAGGCCGAGGCTACTGGCGTGTTCGAGCGGGGCTTCCTCGCCCGTCTCGATCACGACCTGTTCGGCGTCGGGGATCCCGGGGCCGTCGTCCGCGACGGCGATCCGGACGCCGGATTCGCTCTGTGTACCCCGCACCGCGACGCGCGGCGACGGGGTGTTGTTGTGTTCGACGGCGTTTTCGACCAGGTGTCCGAGCGCGTACCGACACAGTTTCGCGTCGAGATTGACGGTCACCTCCGGCGCAGTGACATCCGCTTCGGCGTTGGTCCCCGCCGTCACGTCGGCCACGACCTCGTCGAGCAGCGGGCGCAGTTCGGTCGGTGTTCGGTCGGCGACCGACCGTCCCATCAGTTGCTGGACCCGCCGCGTTTCGTCGCTCAGTCCGTCGAGTCTGTCGACGGCCGTTATCGCCTCGGTGAGGGCGGCATCCTCGGCATGTGCGCGGATCACGTCCAGTTCGTTTCGGAGGTTGTGTCGCAGGATCCTGTTGAGGACCGCCAGTCGCTGGCGGCGTATCTCTCGCTCGGTCACGTCGATGAGCGTGATCGTGTATCCGAGCGTCTCGTCGTACTCGTCGACAAGCGGCGCGACACTCGGCTCGAACTGTCGCCGTCCGGACGCCGTCTGACAGGTGACCGTCTTGCGGTCGGTCAACGTGGCCACCGAGTGTTCAGTCACGTCACCCAGCACCTCGGGGTCGTCGAAGGTCTCCGCGGCCGAGTCGTTCGACCGGACCACTCGCCGTTCGCCGTCGAGAACGACGATCGCTTCGTCCGTCTCGGTGAGTGCCGCCCGCTCGCCGAGGCGTCGTGTCCCGGGGAGACGCGTCACGAGGTCGTATCGCGTGACCCCGAGGGCGAGACTCCCCGAGGTCGCGACGAACGCGGCCCCGATCACCACGTCGTTTACCAGCGGCGTCGCGGGACGGGTCGTCTGGAATGCGAACACCAGGGCAACGATAGGCAACACGACGTTGACGCCCTGTGCAGTCGGTAGCTGTTCGTGTCGGTAGGTGGTGACGACGACAGCGATAACCAGCGCGAACACGAGGGTTACGAGTCCGAGCGAGAAGACCGATTGAACGGTCTGTATAGTCCGGACCGTCCCGTCGTCCACGGGGCCGTCCGCCAGAAACAAGGGCACGAGAATCAGGCCAACAGTCATCGCCACGACTGTTGCCCCACCGAGGACTCGCCGACGGGTGATACGCTGTCCCAGCCCGATGTATCGCGTCGCGAACACCGTCCACGGCACGACGATCAGAAAGTAAACGATCCAGCTCGTCTGTGAGCTAGTGGACACCAACACCCCGTAGACCGCGTACCCGACACCGAAAACCGCGAACGTGCCTGCGACGATCGCGTACGGTCGGGCGAGTCCCGTGTAGACCTGCCCCCGGCGGAAGCGTCGGAACACCGACACTGCCACGAAACCGGCGACGACGCCGCTTATCGCCGGAGGGACAACGGTGAGAAGCGTCAGGGCGTCGAACTGGAGCACAGTCAGTGATCGAATGGCCCGCGTCTAAAAATGGTGTGACCGTCGGCGAGAGGACCGACCGCGCGCGGGTCTGGCCCCGCTCGTGGTACTGCTACCGGTTGTCTGCTCGGCCGGTGGCGCGCCGCTCGACGCCGTCCAGCAGATGCCCCGGTCGTCTTTGCTGGCAGTACGACACCTGGCTCGGCAGACACCGTGTCACTGCGCGTCGTCGCCGGACCTGGAGAACCAGCCGAACACTCCCATCGTCAGGATCAGCGGTCCACCGACGAAGAGCGCCGGTCCGGAGGTCGCCGCCCGGTAGACGAGGACAGCAGCACCGGCCACGGGCGCGACAGCCGCGGTTCCCGTGGTGACGAGGCCGACGAGTGCGATGTCGACGCTCCCGATACCGCCCGGGGTTGGAACGACCGCACCGACGACGGCAACCGGGATCACTGCCAGCAGGACGCCGACAGAGACGGTCTGGCCGACGGCGACGAAAGACAGCCAGAGCGCGACGACGGTGAGTGCGTGTGCCGCCGCGATCAGCGCACCGACAGTGCAGACCTGACGACGCGTCCCCGCACGCAGTCGTGTGACGGCGGCGGCGAGCGCGTCCGCTCGTCGTTCGACCGCTTCGGGGCCGGGCGACGGAACACCCGGAAGCTGACTCGCAACCCGGGTGGCCCGGACCACGACGGCCACCACACGGGAATACACACGACTGCGGGCGCGCCAGAGACCGACCGCACCGAGGAAGACGAGTGTGAACAGACCGATAGCGACTGTCCCGATCCGTGTCACGGTCCCGCCGGGCGTCGTCACGAGAAGGGAGACGACCCCGCACAGTCCGAATGTCCCGACGGCGAGATTGGAGAGCAGACTGGCGATGACGACGGCGACGACGCCGTCTTCGTAGTCTGCGTCGGCCGCCCGGGCGACAACGTGGCCGTTGACCGGCGCTCCACCGGCTCGTCCGCCGGGAACGACTGTACTCACCACCATCGTGGCGGCGTAGACGCTCACGAGACGGCGCTTCGAAACCGAGTAGCCGAGAACGTCCAGGAGAACGCCCAGTGCGACCCCCCGAAGCGAGAGGACGAGCAGTGCGACGCCAACGACGGCAACGACCGTCTCGACGTCGGCCGCCAGCATCGCGCTCTGGAAGCGCCCCACGCCGATACCGCGGACGAACAGGACGCCGACGAGAAGTGTGCCGACGACCCACACGCCTCTCCGAATCGGCAGCGAAGGGGTCGACGACTGCGTGTCGGTAGGCATCGTTCCAGTCGGTCTGCTCCCGTCGGGTACCCGAAACGAGCGTTCGACAGACGTAGGACAGCCGCGAAAATAAAACCAGCCCCGGTCTCGCCGGCGACGCGACAGGGTCGTCGAAGGGAGCGTCCGTTACTGCCCTTTCGTGACGCTGTACCACTCGCCGTCCCAGCTGACGGTGTACTCGACGACGGCTTTGATACCTGCGAGGCTGTACAGCGGCAACACCGCCGGCATCATGACGTATCCGACGCCGACGTCGTCGAGGCGACCGGCGGCGCTATCGTACAGTCGCAGCGACAGGGCAGACCCGACGAGCGTCAGCGCCGGCAGCACGGTCCAGCCCGCGATGCCATTGGCGAAGAGGACGGCCATCTTCGAGACGAGCGACAGCATGAACAGGTTCCCCAGCACCGACCCGGCACAGATGAGTGGCGAGAGCAGGTCGCGGTACCAGCGCGGCGACGTGGCGTCCCCGAGGAGCGAGTGAAACACCTGCGCGTACCCGGTCATCCATCGCTTGCGCTGCCCCCACCAGTCGGCCGGTGTGTGGGCCGCCTCAATGGTCGACGCGTAGGAGAACTGCTCGACGACGTCGAGGTCGGCCTCGTAACAGTCGAACGCGAAAGCGTAGTCCTCCGTGAGCATCGCCGGGTCGTAGCCGTCGACGGTCTCGAACGCCTCGCGGTGCATGACCACCGTCCGGCTCGCGGCCATCGTGAAGTCGGTGACAGCGGTGAGCAGTCGCTGGCTGAGGTCGCCGAGCACGACCGATTCGTAGTAGGCGACCGTCTCGACGACCCCGTCGGGCTCGGGAATCGTCCGCCCCTGGACGATGTCGCAGTCGTCGAGTTTCGCGACCGCAGTGGAGACGAACCGCGGGTCGACCGCCTCGTCGGCGTCGAACACCGCCAGGTACTCGCTGTCGGTCGTCTCGGCGGCGTAGTTGACTGCACCAGCTTTGCTGCCCGGGTATCGCGTGTTGACGAGCACGTCGACGCGGTCGTTCGCTGTGTACTCTCGGGCGCGCTCGATGGAGGCGTCGTCGTCGGGTTCGGCGACGATTACGACCCGGAGGTCCTCGTATCGACTCGCGAGCAGGCTCTCGACGCTCCGGTGGAGGACCGCCCCATCCTCGTGGACCGGGACGACGGCCGTGACCGTCTGGCCCGTCACCGGGAACCGGTCCGTCTCGCTGCCCGCACACTGTCCGAGCAACACGAGTCCGGAGAGGCCGAACAGGCCCGAGAGCGTCAGACAGGCGAAGACTGCCTGGAGGACGACGATGTTGCTCCCACCGAAGATGGCCGGGAGGGGGATGACCATCGAGAGGCTGCCCTGGAGGTACCCGAACGCGATGACGGCTGTGATCAGCAGCGCGAACGCCCCGGTGTCGAGAGCGTCGCGGGCGGTAGACGGAACCAGCCTGCGGAGAGTGGCTGTCGCGCGATCCATCGTCCGTTGGAGGGGGGACCGAGTCAGGGGGTCTGACTGTGACATCGTCGTATTACTGTCCTCTGCCGGCGACCCCCTGTATCGACCCGCTAACAGTCACAGGCCTGGCCGAAATCTGCTCTAGCTATCTGGAGACCCGCGAGAAGGCCGGGCAGTGTCCCAATCAGGCGAGTTCACTACGGCCGGATAGCGGCCCGAAGCACCGCGTGTGTCTCGGATCCGCACGAGGACCACGACTGCTCTCCCGGTGTCACTTCTGTGTTCCGGGGCGTCTCTGGGGCTGGAGCGGGACACCGCGCGTGGTAGCTGGTCCGTCGGTCGCGCCGAGTCCACGTCGAAGCTGAAAGCCGGTGTTGCCGGTGGCGCTCTCGCGACGGTGGCTGTCGTGGTTGCGGTGAAACGCCGCGACTGACCCGCCGCTCGTCCATCGACGAGGCGAATACCCTACCGGACTCGTCCGTCGACGACGGACGGAGACCTCGGACGGTCGGCCGTAACTGTTGACCGGTACTTCGCCGAGCGGCCCCGCGAGTTCCGGAACAGACGTACGACCGAAGAAAAACTGCGGCGTGTCGGACAGTCTCGCGGCGAAGAAAGCGCGCACAGCGCGAACCGCCCCGTTCGAACGACGGCCGCAGGGACCGGGCAGCCGTCAGGCGAATCGGTCGACCGCGTAACCGCCGAGCGCACCGAGGCCGGCGTTGATCGCGAGTGCCACGAGTTCGGCGATGAGAACGATACCGACGAGGATGGCGCCGTCCGCAAGCCTGTCTACTGCCCCGGCTCCAGCGAGCAACGCGATCGAGAGAAACACCAGCAGCGGGACGGTCAGCGCCCAGGCCAGCAACCCCGTTGCGGCACCGACCCGCGGGCCGGACTCCTCCGTACGGAGATGCGCCGCGAGGGCGCCACCGACGGCTCCCGATCCGGGGACGAACGATACCAGCACCGTTGTGGCGGCGCCGTAGACGGCACTGGCCCAGAACGTGGCGGTCGTCCCGCCTTCGTCCTCGACCCGGCGGCGGGTCTGTCTGCGCGCGCGGACGAAGACAACCGCTGCGACGACCAGTCCGACGCCAGTCAGCGCGATCCCCACGGAGAGCCAGTCGACGAACGGCACTCCGGCGGAGACCGCTTCGGCGGGCGTGAGGCCGTTCAGCTCGGTGCTCTCGGCGGTGACGAACTCCGCTATCGCCGACCGGTCGACACCAGCGTACAGTCCGATACCGACCGCAGCCAAGACCAGGCCGACCACGGCCGCGACAGCGCCCAACGCCCAGTCGACCGCTACTGGGACGGGGTCACGGGACTTGGGTGCGTTCGCGTCGACACGGCTGGTGTCACGAACCGTCTGTGAGTCTGTCATATGCGAACCAACGAACGCAGAGAACATATACCGTCTAACAGCGTTTCAGGAGCTGAAACACGGAGTCGGACGGGCTGCAGTTCCGCAGTCGGTGCGTCAGCACGCGACGCGTTTCTGGGTCTGAAACTATCGACCCCGATTCAAGTACGTACGGACCCGACTCCGAACCACGATGTCGTCGAAAACCAAAGCTCTCACTGGGATCACCGCCGCAATCACACTCAGTTACGTCGCCGTCCGCCGGCTACGAGGCGGATGAGCGACCGACCATTACCGCCGAAGCGGACGGGCCTCCCGGTTGTCGGAAGTGCGGTGTCGTTCGGCCGCGACCCCTACGCGTTCTACGAGGACGTCGCGAGTCACGGTGACGTGGTTCGGTTCTCGATGGGGAGCTACGACATGGTCGGTGTCCTGGCCCCCGAGGCTATCGAAGCGGTGCTCGTCGAGAAGTTCGACCGCTTCCGAAAACCAGAGGCGGCCGGCGGCGTGGACGTTCTCTCCGACGGGCTGTTACTGGCCGACAGCGAGCAGTGGCAAACCCAGCGGACCCGCCTCCAGCCGCTGTTCTACCGGGAGCGAATCGAGAACTACGCGGAGACGATGGCGACGTACGCGGCCGCAATGGCCGACGAGTGGGCGGCGGATTCGGGGACCGTCGACCTGACAGCGGCGACGTCGACGTACACGCTCCGGGTCCTCGGGAAAACGCTGTTCGGTGTCGACACGGACGAGCACCGCAACGCAGTCCGAAAGGGTGCAGAAGCGATCCGCGAACGCAGCAGTCAGAACCCGGTGTCGGTCGACCTCCCCGACTGGCTGCCGACGCCCGGTAATCGCCGGTACCGTCGCGGAGTCGAGCAGTTAGAGACCGTCGTCGACGACCTCATCGCGGAGACTGACCCCGCGGGCGACGGTCAGGATATCCTGTCGACGCTCGTCACCGCCAGCGCGCAGGCGGACGACGGACCGACAGAGCGCGAGTTACGGAGCCAGCTCGTGACGTTCCTGTTCGCCGGCCACGAGACCAGCGCGACCGCGCTGACGTGGGCGCTCTACGAACTCGGCAGGAAACCAGCGGTCGCTGACCGGTTGCACAGAGAGGTCGACGAAGTCGTCGAGGGCGCCACAGCCTCGCTGGCGGACCTTCCCGACCTGGAGTACACGGAACAGGTTCTCAGAGAGACCCTCCGACGGTATCCACCAGCTGCTGCTATCTTCCGAGAAGCCGACGAGGACGTTGCGATCGGTGGGTACCGCGTGCCGGAGGACACGTTCGTCGTGCTCCCGCAGTTCCACGTCCACACCGACGACCGCTGGTGGGCCAACCCGGAGCGGTTCGACCCCTCGCGGTGGGACGATATTTCCGATCCCCCGGGCGACCGACCCGACTACTCCTACTTCCCGTTCGGTGGCGGCCCCCGACACTGTATCGGGATGCGCTTTGCCCGGATGGAACTCAAACTCGCACTCGCCACGATCGCGGGACGCTATCGAATCAGTCACGACGTCGCCGACGTCCCCGTCGATGTCGGGTCGACTGTCCATCCCGGCGAGACGATTCGCGTCACCGTCGAGCGCTCCTCGGCACTGTAGCGGACCACGGTGACCGCGAGAGAGTCAGCCTCTGGATCGGTTCCCCGGTACGGGTCGGTGAGCGGAGCAGTCTGTCTGTGCGCGCAGCCTGTTCCAGACCCTGCCCCGAGCGGCCGCGGAAACGCTCGACATCGCTGGCCCGCGGATACTGTCACACCGCCGGCGGGTCCAGCGCAGTCGGGTCGCGGCCGTCCTCGTGACCGGCACTGGGAGCGTTGGTGTGAGCCATCGCGTGATCGACTGACCGAGTGACGATAGCTAGAGGGTGCCAGCCGACGGTGTCGAATATAGTAGCGTCGACGTACAGGGGCGACCGGGGTAAACAGAGAGACGTACCCGATGTCCGAACGTGCCCCCCAGAGGCGGTCCCCTCGTAGTACTGCCCCCGAACGGTCGCCCGGCGTGAGCGAATCCGCGGAACGCGGCGACAACGACCCCGGCGAACTCCTCTCGTTGCTCGGTGACGAGCACACGAGAGAGGTCCTGTCAGTGCTCGGAAGCGACGCCATGCCGGCCAGAGCGGTAGTCGAACGGTCGGCAGTATCCAAACCGACCGTCTATCGGCGTCTCGACCGACTCGAAGCGGCGGGCGTCGTCGAGACGAGGATGTCGGTCGAATCCGACGGCAATCACCGGCAGGAGTTCCGCGTCGCCGCCGACGGGCTCGCGCTGACGGTTGGCGGCGAGTCACTCGCCGTCGACGTCCTGAGAGACACCGCTGCTGACCGTCATCCCGCGTCCGAACCCGCGGAACACTCGTAGCGTCGTGAGTCCCGTGTGCGAGCGACTATGCGAGCGACCTGTCCGCGCGACGAGCGGGTCACCGTCACGGCCGCCGGAGGCACCTCTCCCCGCCGAGGTCGACCGTGAGGTTCCGCCACGCGTAAGAACTACGGCGAGCAACCGCCCGACAGGAGGTGTTCGCCCATCGCTCTCTACCTGACGCTCGTTGCCGTCGCGCTCGACGTGGTGGCAGTCACGGTTCTCGCCGGGCTGACCTGGTCGGTGTATCAGTCGCGCGAGCGACCGAGTGCTCGGCCGTTTATCGCGTTCGCAGCGGGGATAACGCTGTGGGCTGCCTTCGAACTCGGGACGGAACTTCCGGTCGTGTCCCAGGGGTTGCTCTCCCCAGTCTGGTCGCTCGGGCAGGTCGCAGTCGGGTTGGCTCTTCCCGGGGTATGGGTGGTGTATGCCCTCGGGTACGCGGGCCGGGGAACCGGTCTGACTCGCCGCCGGATCGCGATGCTCGTCGGCATCGCCGTCCCACCGCTCGTCGCCGTGGCCATCTTCGTGACAGCGTCCGGGCGAGCGGTCGCAGAGCCCGCGATTGCGTCGCTCATCGCCTTCGAACTCTTCAACCTGTTCGTGCTCTTCCTGTACGGACTCTATCTGCTGGTCGCGATCAGCCGCAGCCGTGAGCGAGTGACGAGTGCGCAGGTCGTGGTCCTGACCGCTGGCTTTGCGGCGCCCTACGTCGTCGGGTCGGCGGGTCCCGGTGGGTCACCGATCAACGGTGTGTCACTGGGACTCGTCCTCAGTGGCGTGCTCCTCTGGGGGGCTACTCGGCGGTACCCGGTTTTGACCGGCTTCCCGAAAGCCGATTACGTCGCTCGCACCAGAGTCGTCGAAGCGCTCGAAGAAGCAGTGTTCGTCCTCGACTGGGAGAACCACATCCTCGACGCCAACGCGGCGGCTGCGAGGTTGTTCGACCGCGACCCGGCGGCGATGGTCGGGGACCCCGTCGGGTCGGTCGCCAGCGGGCTCACCGGGGTCGACCTCTCGGCGGGTGTCGGCGGTCTCACTACCCTCGAAACCACCCGCGGCCAGCGACAGTTCCAGTACAGCGTCTCACCGGTCGCCGGTACCGATGCCAACGAGGGCGACGATGGAGGCGCCATCGCGCGGACTGTCCTGTTGCGTGACGTTACCAGCCGACAGACTCGCGAACAGCGGCTCACCGTTCTCAATCGGATCCTGCGACACAACGTCCGGAACGAACTGGACGTCGTCCTCGCACACGCCGACCGGATCGACGAGGACCGGCTCAGGGAATCGATCACCGCGAGCGCGACCGACCTCGTCAGTCTCAGCGAGAAGGCTCGCGAGGCGGAACGGCTCATGACTGCCAGCACCGAGGCACCGTCGGAGGTGAACCTCGCCTCGGTTGCCAGCGACGTCGTCGACGAGTACAGCGCAGCGTATCCGGAGAGCGACGTTTCGCTGTCGGCCCCCGAGGAACTCGTGCTCTCGACTCACCGCGGCGTCGTCGAGCGCCTCCTCTCGGAACTCGTCGAGAACGCACTCGTCCACGCCGGGCCAGCGGCCGCTGTCGTGGTCGCGCTGGAGCAGACGGCCGAGGACGCGGTCGAACTCAGCGTCGTCGACGACGGGCCGGGGATCCCGGACCACGAACGCCAGCTGCTCGCCGACGGGACCGAGACGCAGCTGGAACACGGGCGCGGGATCGGACTGTGGCTCGTGTCGTGGGCGGTCACTCGACTCGGTGGAAACCTCACGTTCGACGATAAGGACCCGACAGGGAGCGTCGTGACAGTCCGTCTCCCGAACCAGCGACGGCCGAGTACCCGGGACGAGCAGTAGCGAGTACCATCCTGGGAGTCGGGAATGCGCACCAGCACGTTTCGGACGGTGGGTTGTGAGAGTGTCCCACCGTTCGTCGGCCGTTCCGTAGAGTTCCGGGAGACTGACGACCGGCCGTCCCAGAGACAACACTCACAGCCCCGGAGACGTGCGTCTCCCGGGTCCTCACCCGTGGGTGTCCCGCCGGTCCGGGACGGTCATCTCGACGGTCGTCCCGTCGTCAGTGTCGAACGACAGTTCACCGTTCAGAGTCCTGACGGCCCACTTGAGTTGCCAGAGTCCGAGCCCGGTACTGTGTTCGAGCGGTGATTCGGTCCCGGTATCCAGCGACTCGAGTTCCCAGTGAGGGATTCCGGGGCCGTCGTCGGCGACCCGTATCGCGTAGCCGTCCGGTTGCTCGTCGACAGTGATGGTCACTGCGCCGTCAGCGTACGTGACGGCGTTGTCGAGCACGCTTTCGAGGGCACCGGCCACCGCCTCCCTGTTCGTCACGACAGTCGCCGACGCCGGGGCATCGACGGAGATGGACGTGCCAGTTTCGGCCGCGCCGACCGTCTCGAGCGCTGCCGTGATCTGTTCGGCGATGTCGACTGGCACGTCGTCTCCCCCCGAGACGTACTGGTCGACTCTGTTTGCCTCCTGCCCGAGCGACGCGACCGCGTCCGCACTCTCGAGAATGGCGTCGACGTGGGTGGAGTCCGCTGCGTCGACGGCCTCGGCGTGGGCTTTGATCACGTCGGCTTCGTTGCGGAGGTTGTGTCTGAGCACGCGATTCAGGACGGCGAGACGCTGCTCGCGGAGTTCGCGCTCGGTGACGTCACGGAGGCTCACCGTCGCGCCCAGGGTGCCGCCGCGGTGGTCGGTCACTGCCGACACCTGGGGGTCGTACCGACGGGTGCCGCTGGTCGTCTGTATCGGCACCGACTCCGCGTTCCGCAGCGTCTCCACGTCGTGTCCGAGTACCTCCCGCGTCGTCCGTTCGATCGCATCGGACCGGTTCGTCGCAAGGCGTTCGGTCGCCGTCTCGTTCAGTTCGACGAGGGCGTCGTCGGCGTCGACGACGAACATCAGGTCGTCGGCCTCGCGGGTAAGCGCACGCTCGCCGAGCGTTCCGATTGCCGGGGTCGACGCGAACAGGTCGTACCGTGCCAGCGGGACCCAGAGTCCCAGCGCGGCGAGGACAGCGCCCGCGGCGAAAGCCCCAGCTTGCGTCAGGTCTGCGGACTCGCTCGCCGTCCCGATCAGGTTCCAGACGGCGAGCGAGCCCGCGGTCGCACCGACTAGCCCGATCCCCTGTGCGACCGAGAGGTGGTCGTACGTGTAGGTCTTCTGGAGGATCAGGTAGCTCCCGCCGAACGCAATCGAGACGATGTAGATGAAAAATACCGATCCCACTGCACTGGAAAGCGTGTTCTCGAAGGCGGTAACGCCGACTGCCATCACCAGGAACTGCAGAGACAAGAGCCCGTTTGGCAGGCCAACGAGGATGAGGGTCCGCAGACTCAGGTCGGTTCGAATCCCGGTGTACTGGAGCGTGAAGACGAACCACGGGTACGTCGCAGCCAGCCAGAGCAGTAATGCCACGTCGGTCCAGTGGCGCCACGGCGAATCCCCCGGGCTCGCGCTCGTCACCGACGGGAGCAGGCCGAGACCCCCCGTGACGAGACACCCCGTTCCGAGCAGCAGACTGAACGCGACGAACGCACGTCGACCCGGTCGGTCTGAGAGACGAGCCACCCGGAACCCGACCCACCAGAGGACACCGCCAGCGAGGAACCCGGCGAGGAGGAACGCCTGGAAAGCGAGGGACATCGTGGATCTGTTCAGTTCTATCGATGAAAAATACTCCGCTGTCCCGAGCGGACGACGTGGAGTTCGCCGGTACTGGGCGAGAACGGGAGACGCGACGGGCGAACGTTGACGACTTAGTCGTCGGCCACTGTGTCCCGGGGCACTGTCGCCCCGCGATGCCGGGCTGGGTCCGTTTCGACGGTCACTTCGGCAGTCAGACCGCCCGATCCGAACGAGAGCGTCGCCTCCTCCAGCACCGCGAAGAACTGTTTGTGATGGTGTCCGTCGGAGTCGTAGGTCATTCGAGTGTCGACGAGCCCCGCGTCCCGGAGCCTGTTGAGATGCCTGTAGGCAGTTGCCCGGGAGACCGAAAGGGCGTCCGCGACTTCCCGACCACCCATCGGTTCGGCGGTGACCACCGTGAGGGTCTGGCGGGTACACTCGTCCCCCAGTACGTCGACGAGGGTGTCTGCAGCGATATCGTGCTCGTTCGCGTAGTCCGGTTGTGAGTGTCTGTGACCGTCGGACTCGTGCGCCGGCTCGGTGGCGTTCATGACAGGTGAGTTCGTCGCCATCTGTATTCGATCAGATGCTCTCAGGTCTCTTCGAACCCGACACTAACTATACGCACCACCCCGTCAGACACCTCTAGCAGCCTAGAGTCCGTGACGCGACGGGAGAGTTACACTGTCGTCAACCGCTTCAGTGGCGTCGAGACGAAAAGGAACAGACTCTCGGGCGGGCGGCTGCGAATCGCCAGTCACTCGGCGCTGTCGGTGTCGCTCGGCCCGAGGAGGGAGGAGGCGATGGCGGCGGTAGCGTCGGCGAACGCATTGCTGATGTGGAGCCCGAGCAGCGTGAGGACGGCACCGGCCGGCACCGCGAGGGCGCGTTCGGTCGTGGATTCGATGTTCTGTCCGACCTCCCAGCCGTTGATCTCGATGCTGAACACGCCCCCGGGGAGCACCGAGTTGAACAGGAGTTCGACCCCAACCCCGACAAAGGTCACCAGGAGAACAAAGGAGAGCAGGCCGACCGGGAACTTCAACACGACGAACCCGAGCCCGCGCCACGTCGAGGAGGCCGTGAGGTACGCCTTCGCCGTGGCGACGATACCCTCGTCGGTCCGGTCGACATCGTCCGGGTCGGCGATTGCCGTTCCGAGGAGGCGGTTCGCGAGGCTGCGTTCGAGCGACGCCAGGAACCGAACTCCGATGACGGTCCCGAGCAGGACCCCCAGCCCGACCACGAAAACCGACAACACCACTCCAAACGTGAACCCGAGAGATAGGATCAAATAGTAGATCATCCCGAGCGGAAACGCGAGAAAGAGGTACAGCAGGTTCCTGTATGTCTGTCTCTCCGCGACGACACCGACGGCGTCTGCGAGGCGAGACCCAATGGTGGCGTCAGACATGGCTGATTGACTCATCGTACTCATCTGTACGGCCACCGGACCGGAATAGGTACTTGCAGCGTTTCTCGCCGTGAAACAGCGCGGCGGTTGCTATTAAACAGCGGAGCGACAGCACAGTTGATGACACCGATACTGAATACAGTCGTTCCATTGCAGGAAGGGAGCGGCGGTTCCGTGGAACTGCTCGTCGTAATACTCTTTACCCTGGTGGTCGCCGCCGGGTTCTGGAAAACCTTCGAGAAGGCCGGCCAACCGGGATGGGCCGCTATCATTCCGATTTACAACTTCTATATCCTGATCAAAATAAGCGGGAACGCGTGGTGGTGGCTGGTCCTGTTTTTCGTCCCGGTGGCCAATTTCGTCGCCGTGGCGAAGATCAGCATCGACGTCGCCGGGAAGTTCGACAAAGGGTTCCTCTTCGGCATCGGGCTCATGTTTCTGTCGTTCGTTTTCTATCCGGTGCTCGGGTTCGGAGATTCCCGGTATCGGGACACCACACAGTCGACTGGAGTTCCGTAGAGGGCCGCGTGCAAAGTGGCCCTTCCGCGGGTGCCGCAGTGATCGTGAGCTCTGGACGAGCGCCTCGTAGAATCCATCTCAGAGCGTTTCGCAGCCTGGCTCGTCTCCCCGGTCGTAGCTGGTGATTCCAGCGACGAGCCGGCTGTAGGATGCGACGAACACCGTGGAGTCGGGCAGGCGGCTGACGTCGAGTAGTTTCTGTCACAAGAACATGATTCCAGTGACGAACGCAGGCCAGCGGCCGAAGAGACTGGAGGCCTCCCCGGGCGGCTGGGAGCGGTCCGAGGAGACAACCGGCCGCTCGGGCCCACGAGTTCTCCTGCGTTCGCTGAACGTGTCGGAGCACCAGTCTACGGGCTACTGACTGCTCTGCCGCCAGTATTTTCGCCAGCCTGTTTGATAGCGACGCGCTGTCTCTCGTGTGTAAACACTGCCGAAGCCACTTGTCGGCGGTCTGCATAGCGGCAGGTGTGGCTAACTGGGACGACGTCACACAGGAACTGCGTGCGGGACTGACCAACCTCGTGGCCGTCCTCGGGGTTGCGGTGCTTGGCTGGTCGGCCAGTGCGTTACTCGTCGTCTACTGGGTCGAAGCGGGTGTCGCGCTGGTCCGTGGAATCCTCCAGGGCCCGTTCGCACGGCGCGAACCGGCGGATGTGAGCCCCGAGCAACAGAGAGTCAGGGACAGGTACACCCCCCTGGCGTCCTGGGAAGACAAGCGCGGCGGCGTGTCCATAGGCCCGCTCCCGCCGGTCTACCCGCGGAACATGTCGGCCGTGCTCAGTTCTGTGCTAGTGACGCTCATCTTCTGGCCTATCGCCGGAGCGCTCGTCATCGCGACCGTCGGAGCGAAGTTCCCCGTCGAAACGGTGTTGCTCGCGATCGTCGGTGTCGTCGCTGGACACAGTGTCGGCCTGATCAACTACTTCAGGAACGGCAAATACGTCGAGAACACTGTTGGGTCGGCGATGTCCAGACGGTACACGATCGGTGTCCTCGTACTCGCTGTCGGCGGCGTGTCTGTCCTCTCGACTGCGTCCCCGCCGTCCGTACTGTTCCTCATCGTCGCACTCGGAAAACTGTTCGCGGACCTCGCGATCGCCAGATCGGAGGCGTCCAACGACCCACGCACCGAGTGGGACGAAGAGACTCTCGCTGAACAGATTCCCACAGCGGCGCCGACCGCTGTGTTCGAAGCGAACCGGCGAAACCTCCTCCTCCGGGCCGCTGGAATGGCCCCGTTTGTGATGCTGATCCCTCCGTATCTCTTCGTCGGCATAGCCGCGGTCTTCGCCGGACTGGTCGGTGGGCCTGTGGCCGGCGTAGCCGTATTCGCCATCGGGGCCGTGGTCGCGACGCTCAGTTTCGTCGTGCGAACCGACGTCGAGCGCGGGCACTTGGAGTATCACGTGTATCCGGACCGGATCGTCGCACACGACAGGCTGTTCGACGAGCCACAGTGGTCGCTCGCTCGAACCACAGTCGAGGAGGTGACAGTCGAGTCGAGCAGACTCGACCGGGTCCGGCCGGGCTCGCGGACGGTCGTAGTGTCGACGTACGGTGACGACCGCCGGCTTCGCGCTCTCCGACGTCCAAAAGCGTTCGTCGGGACGGTAGATTCGGGCAGTGACAGTACAGTCTATAGTAGCGATTGAAAGACATGGCTCGGACGATCGCACGCGCTCGTGCGATCGACCGTGTAAGCGCTTTCAAGAGCTACTATAGTTGCGTGGCAATCGAAGACGAGCGCAACCGATTCAGCCCGGCTGCGTGACCGTTCAGTGTGTGATCGCGTCGATTCGGTGCGAGCAACATAGAAGCCGCTCGCAGTGTTGCGTTCGGAGAAGTGGGTTGGGGCGGTATCAGACCGCACCTCGTAAGCTCTCTTCGGTGGCGAATTCGGACGGGCTGCGGCTTCTCACGGGGCTCTGTGAGAACCTATGACACCCGAACAACGTGATCTCGAACCGATAGAACCGACGACCGCGCGCGAGCTCTACCTCGACCACAAGCAGACCGAATGTGCCGAATCGACGGTCTACAATCACCGATTCCGGCTGAAACCCTTCTTCGAGTGGTGCGAGGAGAACGACATCGACGATCTGAACGACCTTTCAGGGCGTGACCTCCAGACGTATCGCCTCTGGCGGCGTGAGAACAGCGACCTGAAGAAGGTGACCATGCAGAACCAGCTGGGAACGCTCCGGGTATTCCTCAAGTGGGCTGCCACCATCGAGGCCGTCCCGGAGAACCTCTACGACAAGCTACTCATCCCGTCAGCGAGTCCAGAAGAGGAGCAACGCGACGAAATGCTCGAGGCAGAACGGGCCGAGCGGATCCTCGACTATCTCGACACATTCCAGTACGCCTCCAACGAGCACACTCTCCTGGCACTGCTCTGGGAGACCGGCATCCGCATCGGTGCCGCAAACTCGCTTGATATCGCAGACGTAGACTTTGAAAATGGCCACCTGCAGCTGGTGCATCGCCCCGACGAGGACACGACGCTGAAAAACGGACAAGGCGGCCAGCGGTTGGTTGCGATGTCCTCGGACCTGGCAATGCTGCTCGGGGACTACATCGACGTGCAACGGACAGATATTGAAGACGAATACGGACGACAACCGCTGTTAACGACGTCGACCGCTCGGATGTCGCGAGCCACGATGCGCCGTCTCATCTACAAGATTACGGCCCCGTGTTTCTTCGACGAACCGTGTCCCGAATGCTATGACAGTAGCGACAAGCGGTGCGGAGACTCGGTAAGTCCTCACGCCATCCGACGCGGGAGTATCACCCATTACCTGTCTGAAGACGTGCCTATCGACGTCGTCAGCGACCGCATGAACGTGAGCCGGAAGACGCTGAAAAAGCACTACGACAAGCGCTCTGAGGAAGTGAAGGTCGAACAGCGGCGAGACCACATCGAAAGCATCTGACCGGACTTGGGCCTCTGAGCCCGGCCCGCACATTTTTTGACTATTGTCTGGGAGACATCCCTCTCCCGTGGCGCGAACCGGAGTGGTCCCGGAGTCCGACGAGCAGGTATCTTCAACACTGTCCGCGGAGAACGCCGTACCGATGGCTCGGCTCGTGCACTACCACCACCCGTGCGCCGATAATTTCTCGCTGACGTTCAGCTCCGCATCAATCGCGGACGTCATCGAACGGCGACGGGAAGCCGACGGGGAGACGAAACTCGTCGGCTATCCGTTTGAAACGCTGGTCTACGTTCTCTACGAGGGCACCGAAGCGAGCGAATCGGCGAGCGACATCGATTACGAGTCGGACTGGCTCGAAGACCGTCTCAGCGGTGGCCCGCGGGCGACACAGGTCACCGCGTTCCGACTCGTCGAACTCCTCGAGGCCGCCGTCGACGTCCGCGAGGCCGAGGCGTTCCGCCTCTACAAGGACTTCGAACCCGACCAGATCCACCGGGCGCTCGAAAACATCGCGTGGGGGACCTCGCTCCCGACAGTCGCCGGAGAGTTGATGTCCAATCTCGTTCTCAGACACGCGCTCCCGAACGCCAATCACCGGACCGCCATCGCGATGCTGCAGTTCTGCATCGAGAGCGCGGACTCATCGTTCGAAATGCCGAGTACCCACGTCGACGACGAGACGTGGAAAGCGTGGGTCGACCCCTACATCGTCGAGTCCAAGCGGCTGATCACCGTCCGGCGGAACAACGTGCGCTTCGAGCACCTGCAACGGCTGGGAATCGACGCTGTCGAGCGGAAGGGCGGAATCCGGATCGAGTTAGCCGACTACGAGCTGGATATGCACTGGCGGGAGGCGCTGTCGCGGTACGCCGAACGACACGAAGAGCACTGCGTGAGCTTCGCACGGGAAATCTTGGAACGGGCGGATAGAACGGACCTCGTGGATCGAGCGGGCCCGACCGAGGCGGAGTTCGTCGAATACCTGGAGACCGGCGTCGTCGAACGGGACTTCACGGAGCTGTTCTGATCAGTCGCGGAGTTCCGCGACCGATCGCCCCACCTCGCGGACGTGCTCGCTTCGCTCGAGGTCGAGCTCTTCGGCGAGGTAATCGACGGTCTCTTCCAGATTCATATCCGTAGCAAGTCAGTCTGGAGATATAAGACTAGGGCTCTACTGGGAAGAGCAGTTGAACAAGCACAAGGGAGGATACTGGATCGGGTCTTTGATCGGATCTCAACGGTCACAGTTGCCCTCATCCATTCTTTGGCCACCGTCTGTCATCGCGTACTCGTTCAGATTTGCTTCCAGCACTTCCCGCCGTCGCCGGGATTTCCGTTCCTCGGTCCGCTGGTCGTAGTGCTTGTCCAGCACGGGAACCGAGACGTCGACCCGGTCGCTCAGGAGCTCTTTGGGGACTCCGGAGTCCAACTGGTTCATGATAGCCCATTTCCGGAGCGGGTGGGTACTGAACCGAGATGGACAGTCGGCAGCGTTCGCGTTCTTCGCGGCGTCACAGCCCGCGATTTCCCGGTCGTGGGGGCAGTCGTTCGAGTACGTACACGGCCGCGTCATCTTGTAGAAGTCGCGGCGAATCGTCGCCGTCGACGGACGGCCGCCGGAGGTCGAGAACAGCGGCTCGCGACTGTACTTGTCCGTGACGTCGGCGCGATTGTGGTCAATGTAGTCGGCGATGTAGTCCCGAAGTTTGTCGGAGAGATTGACGATTCGCTCGCCGTCTCGCCCGTTCTTGAGCGGCGTACCGTACTCGTCAGTGCCTTCAGGACGGTGCCGAAGGTGAATGACCTTCCCCTCCGGATCGAAGTCGCACAGGTCGATAGCGCGCACAGCACCGAGACGGATACCGACCTCAGCGATGAGTTCGAACTCGACGTGGCGCCGAGATGCGTACTCGAACCGCCTGTAGTACGACCGAACGCTCTCGACCTCGTCGTCGGTCGGCACCTGATAGTTGACCTCTTCTTCCGGCGGGACGTTTGGCAGCGGCACCCGGTCGGCAACGCCCTCGGCAACAGCATCGATGTTCTCGCAAAAGCGGAGGAACCGCTGCAGGATAGCGAGGTTACCATTGAGGCTGACGGTCTCGAGGTCGGTCTCGGCCTTGCGCCAGGTCTTGAACTGCATGAGCTGGCGACCGCCGATGTCGTTCATGTCGTCGATGCCGGCCTCGCCGGTCCAGTCGACATAGGTACCCAGGGCCGACCGGTGTTTCCGTCGGGTGGCGGTGCGCAGGTCGTCCCGCCGGTGCTCGAGGTACCAGTCGAAGGTGTCCTGCGGCGCGAGGGGTTCGAGGTCGTCCTGGGTCATTTTCCTGGATATACTATCTATCCTGGGTCTCGATCCAGTCGGCGCCGTTCTCCGGAGGGAGCACGCCGAGTGTTTCGAGCGGACTCATCTCGGAGTCGTCCGGCCTGAAGGCCTGGATATCGTCCGGATTCTCTTCGAGGTAGTATCGAAGCCCCCGTGCGACGAGGTCTGATCGAGAGAGCCCCGTCTGCTCGAGTGCTTCGTGTATATGCTCGGCTTCGATTGCCGAGAGCCGGGTCGCGAACGCTTCCGTTTCGCCCGATGTCATCGACTGCGCCCAGAGTTGCCCACTATAAATAGATTAGTGAGAATTGGCGTTTGGCATGGTGAAAGCCCGAAAATTCCGAAATCAGTTCGCCAATTCGTTAATTTCCACCGCCTTGGTGGTATCGAATCCGAAAGTTCTGCAAGGCGACTCGGATTCGATTTCCGTATCCGGTCGCCAATTCTCCCGACCAATTGATCACTGGGATCAAGGCCAAGCAAGCTAGAAAGTTGGTGAAACCCCCTCAGATACTCCACTATTCCTGGCTGCAAATTGTCACAAGCTACGCTCCGAAGGTGAAATTCGGGTCGAGAATTTCTCGCGCGCGGTCACGGGCCGGTGAGCGCCGGATCGAATGCACGGAACGACGGAATTGGACCAGACGTTGGCCCTGTAATTGGCAATGTCTGGTTTCAGAAACCTCTCAGAGTGGAGTCCGGCCTGTTAGCTGCGGAATCATGATGACTCGGACAGAAACGGTGTAACAACTCGTTACGTCCGAAACTCATCTTCGGGTGGCAGTTGAATAGGGCATCCCGATCCATGCCGCGTAACAGTCTGTTGCGTCCGGTTCTCTATGGAAACGAGTGGTTCGCGTAGGGGGCTGACTCAGCCCACGTCTAATCAAATCCAAATTGAGCATCTTTTTATGATCTCTGTCCACTATTGTACTATGAGACGCTCCGGCAACGCCTCTTTTTGTCTTATCATAGTAGTTCTGTTCGCATTTGCCGTCCTCTCGGGGGCGGTGGCTGGAACTGCCGTCGCTGCCACCGATAGTGATGGCGACGGACTGGACGATGCAACGGAGAATACCATCGGGACCGATCCGAACGACCCCGATACTGACGGTGACGGCATCACCGACGACGTCGAGACGACGCGTCCGGGCGGAGCAGGGCCGGGCGAGGCAGTCGACACTGACGCTGATGGAACGATCGACGCCCTGGACACGGACAGCGATGGGGATGGCATCGCTGACAGTACGGAAGGGGCAGGCGATGTCGACGGTGACGGAACGGCGAACTACCGGGACACGGATGCTGACGGGGACGGCATCCCCGACGCGGACGAGACGACGCTCGGAACAGACCCGCGAGATGACGACTCCGACGGCGACGGCATCACCGACGACGTCGAGACGACGCGCCCGGACGGGACCAGTCCAGGGGAAGCAGTCGACACTGACGATGACGGGACCATCGACGCACTCGACACCGACAGCGACGGTGACGGCACGACCGACCTGAACGAGGGGACTGGTGATAACGACGGAGACGGCACCCCTGATTACCGCGACCCGAAAGACGAGGACGGCCCGGACGGCGACCTCGACGGGGACAATTTGACCAACAGCCAGGAACGCTCACTTGGCACGAACGCTGAGAACAGCGACAGCGATGGCGACGGTGTTTCGGACGACACCGAGACGAACGGTGGGAACAGCGTCGATACCGACGGAGACGGGAAAATCGACGCAAAAGACACGGACAGCGATGGCGACGGGATCCCCGACAGCGAGGAAGGCGCTGGTGACACCGACGGTGACGGCACGGCAGACTACAGAGACAGCGATTCCGACGGCGACGGGATTCCAGATAGCATCGAGGGATCCAGCGACACGGACGGCGACGGAACGCCGAACTATCTGAGTACTGATTCCGACGGGGACGGCATCGACGACAGTGTCGAAGGACAGGGCGACCCCGACGGGGACGGCACGCCAAACTACGCTGACACAGACTCGGACGGGGACTACCGAGCGGACGCGGACGAGGGGACTGCAGACCCGGACGGTGACGGCACGCCGAACTATCTGGATACCGACAGCGACGATGAAGACTTGCCCGACAGCATCGGGAGCGACGGAGACAACGACGGCGACGGCATCCCTGACTATCTCGACGTCGACGACCAGGACGGTCCAGACGGGGACCCCGACGGAGACGGTCTGACCAACAGCGAGGAGGCCTCGCTGGGGACGGACAATCGGAACAGCGACACGGACGGTGACGGGATCGACGACGGAACGGAGGCTCCGGGCGGAACAGCCGTCGACAGTGACGGTGACGGGACCATCGACGCACTGGACAGCGACTCGGACGGGGACGGGCTCACGGACGCCGAAGAGTCGAACATAGGGACGGATCCGACCACTGACGATTCCGACGGCGACGGGATTTTAGATATCGACGAGACGAACGGGGGCAACGCGGTCGACACCGACGGGGACGGAACCATCGACGCAGTGGACGGCGATTCCGACGGCGATGGCATTCGAGATTCGACGGAGGGAGAAGCAGATCAAGACAGCGACGGGACACCGAACTATCGAGATACGGACGCCGACGGTGACGGTCTCGACGACAGTTTCGAGGGGACGACCGACACCGACGGTGACGGCACGCCGAACTATCTCGACACCGACAGCGACGGCGACGGTATCGGCGATGCCGACGAGTACACGAACGACATCGGGACCGGAAGCGGTGACACTACCGACCGTGACGCCGACAACGACGAGATACGTAACCACCTCGACACGGACAGCGACGGCGACGGCATCCCAGACAGCACCGAAGGTCGAAGCGACGTCGACGGCGACGGCGTGCCGAACTACCTCGACAGAGACGCCGACGGCGACGGCGCGTACGACTTCGAGGAAGGGACGGGTGACGACGATGGCGACAGCACCCCGAACTATCTCGATGCGGACAGCGTGATCGGCGGCAGTTTCGATCCGAACGCGGACGACGACGGAGACGGAATAGCGAACGGTGTCGAGGGACTCGGTGACGCGGACAGTGACGGGACGCGGAACTATCTCGATACCGACAGCGACGATAACGGGATTCAGGACAGCGAGGAAGGCGCTGCTGATCCCGACAACGACGCGACTCCGAACGTCGCCGATAGCGACAACGACGGCGACGGTATCGACGATGGAACCGAGGGTGCGATGGACGAAGACAGCGACGGGACGGACAACTACCTCGACTTGGATTCGGACGGTGACGGTATCGACGACGCGGTCGAAGGTGCCGGTGACAAGGACGGCGACGGGACGGCGAACTTCCTCGACCTGGATTCGGACGGTGATGGCATTCCGGACAGCGACGAGACTGCGAACGACGCGGACGGCGACGGGACGCCGAACTTCCTCGATACGAACGCCGACGGCGGTGCCGATATCGACAGCGTCGAGGGGACTGGAGACCAGGACGGAGATGGCATCCCTGACTACAAGGACACCGACACCGACGGAGACGGCATCTCCGATTCGAACGAGGGCACAGGTGACCCCGACGGAGACGGGACCCCGAACTACCGCGATGACGACTCAGACGGTGACGGACTGCTGGACAGTACGGAGTCCAGCCTCGGAACGGATCCCCGCGACACGGATTCAGACGGCGATGGAATTTCCGACGATGTCGAGACGGACGGTGGAACCGCCGTCGACACTGACGGCGACGGGACCATCGACGCACTCGATTCGGACAGCGACGACGACCAGATCCCCGACAGTGTCGAGGGAGCCGGCAACACCGACGGTGACGGCACGCCGGACTACCGCGATACTGACGCGGACGGTGACGGTCTCTCTGACCTCGCAGAGTCCGATCGCGGCCAGACAGTCGATACCGACGGCGACGGAACCCAGGACTTCCAGGACACCGATAGCGACGGAGACGGCATCTCCGACCGAGCAGAGAGCGATACCAATCTGACGGTGTCCGGCGGCCCGGCGTATCTCGACAGGGACGCTGACAACGACGGGATACCGAATCACCGCGACGACGATTCCGACGGCGATGGGATTCTCGACAGTGCTGAGACGGACGACGACGCCGATACGGACGACCTCGCGAACTATCTGGACCTGGATTCAGACGACGACGGTATCTCCGACCGACAGGAGACGGCCGCCGACCAGGACACGGACGGAACCGGGAACTACCTCGACACGGACGCCGACGGTGACGGTGTCGACGATGCGACCGAGGAGTCACTCGGAACCGGCTATCTGAACACTGACTCGGACGGTGACGGCATCGACGATGGCACTGAAACGTCGAACGACGACGGGACGAATCCCGGGCAGTCCATCGACACGGATGGCGACGGGACCATCGACGCTCTCGATACGGACAGCGACACCGCTGGCCTTCCGGAGATAACACCGGACAGCGAGGAGACCAGCGGCGACGACGACGGGGACGGCATCCCGAACTACCGGGACACCGATACGGACGGTGACGGCCTGGATGACGACGTCGAGGGGAACGCGGACATCGACGGGGACGGCACACCGAACTACCTCGACACCGAGAGTGACGGGGACGGTATCAGTGACGTGGACGAAGACTCGATCGGTACCGATCCGTTCGACGACGACTCTGACGGCGACGGGATCACCGACGATGCCGAAGGTGCCGGAAGCAACACCGACACCGACGGTGACGGGACCATCGACGCGCTCGACGATGACGCCGATGGCGACGGAATCACCGACGCCGACGAGGGAGACGGTGACCCAGACAACGACGGGGTTCCCAACTACAGAGACAGCGACGCCGACAACGACGGCATCCCCGACAGTATAGAGGGGACGACTGACACCGATGGGGACACCACACCGGACTATCTCGATACCGACTCCGACGGTGACGGTATCACGGACGGCAACGAGGACGTGAACGGGGATGGCGTCCTCGACGACGGCGAGACAGACCCGTACGATGACGACACCGATGGCGACGGAATCACCGACGATACCGAAGGTGCTGGCAGCGCCACGGACACCGACAGTGACGGGACCATCGACGCGCGAGATACCGACAGCGATGGCGACGGTATCCCGGATAACACCGAAGGAGCCGGCGACGCGGACAGCGACGGGACGCCGAACTACCGGGACCGCGACAGCGACGACCCGAACGACCAGGCCGGTGACGGTTCACTCGACGACGGCTCTGCCACGGAGGGCACGACCGACACCGACGGCGACGGGGTGGCCAACTACCTCGACGACGACAACGACGGCGACGGCATCACGGACGGCAACGAGGACGAAAACGGCGACGGCGTGCTCGACCCTGGTGAGACCGATCCCAACGACGCAGATACCGACGGCGATGGCCTCTCGGACAGTGTCGAAGGCGCTGACAGCGACACCGATACGGACAGCGACGGGACGATCGACGCCCGAGATACCGACAGCGATGGCGACGGTATCCCGGATAGCACCGAAGGAGCCGGCGACGCGGACAGCGACGGCACAGCGAACTATCGGGACCGCGACAGCGACGACCCGAACGACCAGGCCGGTGACGGTTCACTCGACGACGGCTCTGCCACGGAGGGCACGACCGACATCGACGGCGACGGGGTGGCCAACTACCTCGACGACGATAACGACGGTGACGGCATCTCGGACGGCAACGAGGACGAAAACGGCGACGGCGTGCTCGACGACGGAGAGACAGACCCCAACGACGCTGATACCGACGGCGATGGCCTCTCGGACAGTGTCGAAGGCGCTGACAGCGACACCGACACGGACAGCGACGGCACCATCGACGCGCGGGACACCGACTCGGACGACGATGGCATCCCGGATAGCATCGAAGGAGATGCCGACCCGGACGGCGACGGTATCCCGAACTTCCGGGACACCGACTCCGACGACGACGGCGTTGACGATATCGACGAGGACGTGAACGGCGACGGCGTCCTCGACGGAAGCGAAACCGACCCATACGACACCGATACCGACGGTGACGGCCTCTCAGACGATCTCGAAGAGGCAGCGAGCAACACCGACACTGACGGCGACGGCACCATCGACGCGCGAGACACCGACTCCGACGACGACGGCATCGAGGACAGCGTCGAGGACCTGACCGCTGACGACGGAACTGCGACCGACACCGATGGGGACACCACGCCGGACTACCGCGACGACGACTCCGACGGTGACGGCATCCCCGACAGTATCGAGGACCAGACGGCCGACGACGGGGCCGCGACTGATACCGACAACGACGGGACGCCCGACTTCCAGGATACCGACTCC
>Ga0207757_100040_pt1 | contig 108580 bp, 111 predicted proteins | sample A23P3SouthBayCA_2_FD_187752 | JGI IMG/M metagenome (GOLD analysis project Ga0207757, IMG submission 187752) | Aerobic enrichment media microbial communities from Eden Landing Ponds, California, USA - A23 P3 (2) (SPAdes) | ecosystem: Environmental > Aquatic > Marine > Unclassified | place... | reverse complement strand
CGAAGACATCGCCACGAAGGTCGAGGACCTCCGGTAAGCGACCATGAGCGCCGAAGAGAGTGCCAGCGACTCGATGCCGGCGGAAGTCATCGAGATCGTGGGCAAGACCGGGATGCACGGCGAGGCCATGCAGGTCAAATGCCGCATCCAAGAGGGCTCGAACAAGGGGCGAATCATCACGCGCAACGTGCTGGGTCCCGTCCGCGAAGGCGACGTGCTCCAGCTGCGCGAGACACAGCGCGACGCCGACTCCATCGGAGGACAGTAATGGTCGACACACGCACCTGCGACTACTCGGGCGAAGAGATCGAACCGGGTACCGGAACGATGTACGTCAGGACCGACGGCACAATCCTGCACTTCAAGGACTCCAAGGCCGAGAAGAACTACTTCCTCGGCCGCGAGGCGCGTGACCTCGAGTGGACTCAGGAAGGGCAGGCCGCCGGCGGCGAGGGCGAGGAATGAGCGACGCCGAGCGCACCTTCGTGATGGTCAAGCCCGACGGCGTCCAGCGCGGCCTGATCGGCGAGATCATCTCCCGATTCGAGGACCGCGGCCTCAAACTCGTCGGTGCGAAGTTCATGCAGATTTCCGACGATCTCGCCCACGAACACTACGGCGAACACGAGGGCAAACCCTTCTTCGAGGGCCTCGTCGACTTCATCACGTCGGGTCCCGTCATGGCGATGGTCTGGGAGGGCCAAGACGCCACCCGGCAGGTCCGCACTATGATGGGCGAGACCGACCCCGCCGAATCGGATCCGGGCACCATCCGCGGTGACTTCGGCCTCGACCTCGGCCGCAACGTCATCCACGGTTCCGACCACGCAGACGAGGGCGCGAACGAGCGGGAGATCGACCTCTTCTTCGACGAGGACGAACTCCACGACTACGAGCGGATCGACGAGACTTGGCTGTACGAGTAGTCGCGTCATCGACCACCTGATCGCGTGACTGCGTTCAGGTGTCCACACAGTTCCACACGCTACTAACTAGTCTCGCCGAGATAGCCGGTGACGAGTCTCTCTTCGGCCTGACGCAGTCGGTAGGAGAGCGTCGACCGCGGCACGTCCAGCCGCTTCGCCAGTTCGTCGAGCGTGATCTGTCGTGGCGTCTTGTAGTAGCCGTGGTCGAGGGCGGCCCGCATCGCCCGCCGTTGATCCGGAGGGAGCGCGACCGACCCCAGCGAGTCGTGGCCCCACCCTTCGGCCTCGCCGAGGTGGCCCATACGGAAGGTGAGTCCCGACCGCAGATTCGCGCTCAGGGCGTCGTAGAGCAGGCCCACCTTCTCGTCCGACTGCATGAAGATGCGCCACCCGTGGCGTGCTTCCCGGCGCACCGTGCAGTAGAGTGATCCGCTGGGGAGATATCGGCCCGCGAGCGTCTCGACGGACTCGCCCTTCTCGATTCCCTCGGCGTGGGTGTAGATCACTCGTTCGTCGTCCGACCCGTCCAGCACGTCGTGGTACCGCGTCGCCGAACAGTCCGTCTCGGTCACCGACTCCGACCGGACCGTCTCGTCGAGGCGGAGTCGTTCGACCGCGTCGAGCGCCGCCGTCGGGCCGGTGAGTCGCTCGACGCGCCAGAAGCTGTCGGCGCTCGCGCAGCCGTGTAACGCCTCGGCGACGAGTGTCGGGTACTCGATGAACACGTCCATCACCGGATCGGCTCCTTCCTCGTACACGATGTCGAACGTGAATTCGCGCATCACACGGCCTCCGCGTTACCGGACATCACGAATGGGGTACGGCGGCCAGATGAAAAGCTTTCCCTAGAGACGCGGCCGTGAGAGGATAGTTGGCGCTCGCCAACTCAACTATTATTTATGATGGACACCGACTATCAATGTCTGCTATGAGTACTGACGAACCGAGCCAGACGGGCGAGGCGCACGGACACGAACACCACGAAGTAGAGGGACCGGGCTACCCGACGCCCGGGGCGATGCGAACCGAGTCGGAGCGCGAGAAGACGGCGTTCGTCATCGCGCTCCGGGTCGGGATGGACGTAGACGGCTCCGACTTCATCGGCGTCGTCGACCTCGACCCCGAATCGGACACGTACAGCGAACTGATCGACACGGTCGAGATGCCGAATAAGGGCGACGAACTCCACCACTTCGGCTGGAACTCCTGTTCGTCGTCGTGTCACACCGAGGGGTTGATGCGCGATCACCTCATCGTCCCCGGACAGCGGTCCTCCCGCATCCACATCCTCGACGCCGCGGACCCGCGGAACATGGATATCGAGAAGGTCATCGAACCCGAGGAGATCTTCGAACACGACCTGTCGGCGCCACACACCGTTCACTGTGTCCCCGGCGGGAAGGTCGTCATCAGTATGCTCGGCAACGCCGACGGCGAACTCCCCGGCGGCTTCCTCCAGTTGGACCAGAGTGACTTCTCCATCGACGGCCACTGGGAAGCCGACCTCGGCGACATGGAGATGAACTACGACTACTGGTACCAGCCACGTCACAACGTGATGATCTCGACGGAGTGGGCCGCACCGAACACCTACTACCCGGGCTTCGACCTCGAAGACGTCGAAGCCGGCAAATACGGTGATAGCATCCACATCTGGGACTGGGAGGAGAAGACCCACCAGCAGACCCTGAACTTCGGCGAGGAGGGGCTGATCCCGCTCGAAGTTCGTATGCCGCACAACCCTATGGAAACGCAGGGCTTCGTCGGCGCGGCGCTCTCCTCGAACATCCTCCACTTCTGGGAGGGTGACGACGGTGAGTGGGAGTGGCAGAAGGTCATCGACATCGAGGACCGCGAACACGAGGACTGGGACATGCCCGTCCCCGGCCTCGTGACGGACATCGTCGTCTCGCTCGACGACCAGTACCTGTTCTTCTCGAACTGGCTGCACGGCGACGTGCGGATGTACGACGTGAGCGACTGGGGGAACCCTCGTCTGGTGGATCAGGTGTGGGCCGGCGGCAACTTCGCCGACCGACAGGAAATTCAGGGCACCGAAATCCGCGGCGCCCCACAGATGCTCCAGCTTAGCCGCGACGGAAAGCGGCTCTACTGGACGACCTCCCTGTTCTCCTCGTGGGACAACCAGTTCTACCCCGAAATCGGCGAGCAGGGGTCGCTGATGATGAAGGCGGACGTCTACCCCGACGAGGGACGGATGGAACTGGACGAGGACTTCCTCGTCGACTTCGGCGACGCCCCCGGCGGCCCCGCCCGTGCCCACGAGATTCGCTGGCCCGGCGGCGACTGTACCAGCGACGTCTGGCAGTAGTCGTCGATGCACCGAGTCACCCTCCAGTGGCGTGACGGTCGGGAGGCGACTATCGAGGTAGCCAGCGGGGAGACGGTCATCGACGCCACCGAGCGCGAGAGCCTCGGCGTCCCGTACGGCTGCCTGTACGGCGCCTGTGGTACCTGCACCGGGCGCCTGCTGGAGGGTGATCTCGTCCACGTCGACCGGCCGAACGGGCTGAAGCCCCAGCACCGACGGGAGGGTTACGTGTTCCTCTGCGTCGCTGAACCCCGCTCAGACTGCCGAATCGAGGTCGGCGCGGACATTCAGGCCGACCTCGTCCCGAACCCGTGGAAATGAAACCACGCACCCGAGGACCAATCGTCACCGCGCTCGCCATCGCGTGCCTAGCGACGCCGGCGGCCGCCCACGGCGTGACCGCTACCGCAACGGGCCTGCCCTTCCCACTCGTCGTCGTCGGCGTCGTCCTCGTCAGTCTGTTCGGCGGCGGCCTCGTGTTCGTGGCCTACAACCGCGTCCGGCGGCCCTCGGTGCCGCTCCACCGGGCCGTGGTTCCCCTCCTCGTGTTCGCGCTCGGCGGCGCCGCCCTCACCCTCGCGCTCACGCGCTCGGCGGCGACGGCGGTCGCAGGGACGCTCGTCGGGGCCAGCGTCGTCTATCTGGCCCGCGACGCGGCGGTGACCGATTGTGGCGTCTGTGCCGACGCTGCGCTGGGGGCGGTGACGCTTCACCGAGGACTGGAGGGCGTCGTCCTCGCCACCGTCTACGCCGCCGACGCCGCCCTCGGCCTCCTCGGTGCGCTCGTCGTCGCCGTCCACGCCGCCGCGGAGACGGCCGCCGTCGGGTCGCTGTACATCCCGGCCGGACGCCGGTACGCCCTCGGCGCCGTCTGCCTCGTGCAGGCCGGCTTCGTCGTCGGCGTCGGCGCCGGCTGGGGCGTCGTCGAGGCCGTGCCCACCGGCGTCGAAGCCGGCCTGCTGGCACTCGTTGGCGGCGTCCTCCTCGCCGTCGGCGCCCGCGAGGCCTACGCCCGGCACGCGGCCGCCGTGCCCTCCCCGGTGTGAGCGCCGAGCGAGAACGTGTCACTCACTATGTGTTTAAGGTCTCGGCCGACGTTACATGATCGTATGGCACTCAGTGCACGCAACCGGCTCAGTGGTACCGTACGGAGCGTCGAAACCGACGGCCTGATGGCCGAAGTCGAGGTCGAACTCGACGCCGGACAGGTCGTCACCGCCGTCATCACGTCCGGCTCCGTCGACCGCCTCGGCATCGAGGAAGGCAAAGAAGTCAACGCCGTCGTCAAGGCGACGGAAGTGATGGTCGAGTCCGACTAATCCGCGCTGACTTCCGGCCCGAGATCGATCTCGCCGGCGTCGAGTTCGGCCTCGATCTCTCGGGTCGCCGTCACCATGTTTTCGATCTTCTGGCGCGCGACTTCGCGCGGCAGGAGCTTCACGCCGCAGTCCGGGCTGACCGTCAGGTTCTCCGGCGGGACGACCTTGAAGCCCTGTTTGATGTTCTCCTTGATTTCCTCGACGCTCTCCACGTCCGTCGTGTGCACGTCGACGACGCCGAGGGCGAGGTCGGTCGTGAACTCGGGGTCGGTGAACACGTCGATCTGTTCGTAGTCGCCGTTACAGAGCTCCACGTCGAACTCGTCGATGGGGTACTCCAGCAGTTCGGGGTAGATGCGGGAGTAGTCGCCGTAACAGACGTGGAGGCCGATGCGCACTTCGTCGGGGATGTTCGCGACGATGCGGTCCAGACACTCGCCGACGATGGCGTAGTCGTCGGGCGTCGTCGCCAGTGCGGGTTCGTCGATCTGGATGTACCGCGCGCCCGCCTCCACGAGCGCCTCGATCTCCTCGTTCACCAGATCGGCGAGCGCGTAGGAGAGTTCCGCGTCGTCCTCGTAGGCCTCGTTGAACGACCACGAGGCGAGGGTGTAGGGGCCGGTGATCGGCACCTTCACCGGCTTGCTCGCGGCGGCGTGGGTGAACTCGAACTCGTCGACCAGCCACGACTCGGCGTACTCGACGTCGTCGACGACGGAGGGCTTGTCGAAGTAGTTGTGGCCCCACACCTTGACGGGCCCGTTGAACTCGTAGCCCTCGATGCGGTCGGCGAAGAACTCGACCATCTCGTTGCGGCGCATCTCGCCGTCGGAGACGGTGTCTAGGCCCGTCCGCTCGTGTTCGTCGATGATGACGCGACAGGCGTCGTCGTGGGCCTCGTGGAGGTGTTCCTCCGTGAACTTCGAGTCGGGGTCCTCCGCGAGGTCGGACACCCGGTTGAGCCACTTGGGCTTCGGGTAACTGCCCACGATGGACGTGAGCAGGAAGTGCTCGTTCGGGTGATCGTCGGGACGGAACTGTTCGCGATTGCTCATGCGTCCACCTCCGCGAGCGCGGCGGCGTCACCGAGCGCTTCGAGTTTGTCTTCGAACTTGTTCACCGGCAGGTAGAACAGTTCGGTGTTCGAGGTGACGTAGGTCCGCTCGAAGTCGGTGTGGGTGTTCTCGTCGACCCACTCGACGCGGTCACGGATCGTCTCCGGCGACTCGACGAGCGTGTTCTGGCCGTCGACGAGGCCCATCGCCACTTGGTCCTTCGTACCGTACTCGTTGATGTTGTAGAGCGAGGCGTCGGCGTCGGTGACGAAGTCGAAGCCGATGGCGTCCACGTCGGCGTCCATCAGGTGCGCGTACGTCTTCTCGGGAATGGCGCCCCAGTAGGTGTGGACGACCACGTCGGCGTCGGTGGCGTCGGCCACCGCGTCGATGGCGGCGCTCGCGCGCTCGTTCGCGTCGTCGGTCGGCGCGTTCTCGACCAGCGAGGGTTCGAGCAGGAAGAGCGTCTCGTGGCTCGGGAAGGCGTCGACTTCGCCGGCGAGGAACTCGGCAACGGCGTCGAGGAAGTCCGCCTCGTCGCCGTAGTACTCGTCGGTCGCGAGGTCCGCGAGCGAGTACGGGCCGGGCAGGACGGCCTGAAGCGCGTCAGTGTCGACGGCCGCCAGTTCGGCGGCCACGTCGCCCGAAGGCGTGAGTTCGCCCCGTACCTGCGGGTCGCGGTAGAAGTTGTTGTTGTCGTAGTAGCGAACGATCCCGCCCGTCTCGACGTTCTCGTGTACCGTCAGCGGGTGGGCGAGCATGTCGTCCCACCGAAGCTGTCCCTCGACGACGCGGTCGAGACCGGCGTCGGCCTGCGCGTCGACGACCTCGCTTCGCGCGCGGTCGTAGGCGTCGACGACCTCCGGCCCCTCGTCGCCGCTGATGAGGTCGCCCTTCTGATGGCCTTTCAGCTCCGATAGTTCGTCTTTCGCCCAGTCGGGAAGTGGATACAGTCCCGGCGTGGTGGCGATCAGTTCGGTCATCGAACTCGGCTTGGTGATGCCGGCGCTTAATATTTGCTAAACCAAAATATGTCCAGAGGTTATGTATCGAGTCGGAGGATCGACAGCACCTCGAAGGGGTACGACTCCTGCCGGACCGTCGAGACGTCGAACCCGTTCGCCTCCGCGCGGTCGACGACCGTCTCGAACCCGGTGAGACTACTCACGAGGAGGAGGACGAAGCCGTCCGGTCGGAGGACCCGCCCCACCGAATCGAGGAAGGGATCGATCACGTCACGGCCGGACTCGCCGCCGGAGAGCGCCCGCTCCATCCGGTCGTCCCACTCGTTGTCGGGGTCGGTGGGGAGGTAGGGCGGGTTGAAGGCGACGGTGTCGAACACGTCGTCACGGAACGGCGCGACGAGGTCCGCGCGGACGACCGACAGGCCCCGGTCACGTGCCTGTCGACAGGCCGCCAAATTGTAGTCGCTAGCGACCACGTCGGCGTCCGTCTTCGTCGCGATCTGCTCCGCGACCCACCCCGATCCCGTGCCGACTTCGAGCGTCCGCCCGCGGGCGTGTTCGACCGCCGCCTCCGCGAGGAGACGGGAGTCCTCCGCCGGCTGGTACACCTCGCGCTCCAGTCCGCGGCGGTCCGCGAGGTCGTCGCGGGTGGTCGCGTCCGCGTCGTCGTCGGTCACGACCTCTCCCCATTCGCGTCGTCTCCCTCGCCCCCGTCGGGCGTCGGCGCCGCCCGGTCGGCCCGCTCGGCGATGGCGAAGCCACCCTCCTCGGCCCGGCCCATGAGTTCGCGCTGCGGGAACGGGATCTTGATCCCTTCCTCGTCGAAGGCCTCGGTGACTGCCTCGATGACGGCCGTCCGTGCCCGCCACATCCGCCGGGCGCTCGGGTTGTCGATCCACACTCGAATTCCGAGGACGATGGCGGAGTCGCCGAAGCGTTTGCCCACGACCTGCGGCGTCGGCACCTGCAACACCTCGTCGAGGTCACGAACCGTCTCGCGGGCGAGTTCGGCCGCGCGGCCGGGGTCGTGATCGTAGTCGATGCCTACCTCCACCTCGATGCGGAGGCGGCCCTTGCGCGTCCGATTGGTGATCGGCTGGCCGCTCACCTCGTCGTTTGGGAGCATCACGTACTCCCCGTCGAACGTCTGGATGCGCGTCGTGACGATGGTGATCTCGGTGACGATGCCCTCGCGCTCGCCGATCTGGACCCAGTCGCCGATCTCGAACGGCCTAGAGAACATGAGGACGAAGCCCGCGAGGACGGCGCCGAGAGTCTGCCTAGCGGCCATCCCGACCACGATGCCGAGAAAGCCCGCCCCGACGAGGAGGCTCCCGAGGTTCTGCGTGAACAGGCCGACGACCACCAGCACGGCGAGCGTGTAGAGGGTGACCTGCGTGAGTCGGTAGACGATTTCCCGCTGGTGTTCGCTGATCGCGGAGCGCTGGCCAGTGAACTCGCCGATGACTCGCCCGATGAACCCCGTCAGGGCGTACGTCGTCGCGAGGACGACCACCGAGAGCAACACCCGACCGGCCACGTCCTCCAGCCCCAGACTCCGGTAGGAGCGCTGGAGCGGTCCGATCAGGTCCCACAGGAGGACGACCGCGACGATACCGCCCCCGGTCGCCAGCGTGACGAGCGCCGACACCGCGACGTTGGGGAGGGATCGCTCCGTCGACTCCCGTCCGCGTCGCCACCGGCGGGCGCCGTACCGCACGCCGAGCACGGCCGCGACGACGGTCAGCGTCGCGACTGCTCGCCCCACTGTCGATCCGTTCGCGAGTGCAAGCGGGTCAGCCATCCCTCCCACCCCGCTCGTGTTCGACGGCGAGGCGGGCGAGGGCGGCGAAGTCGTCCGGTGCCAGATCGCCCGCACGCTTCGAGACGAGTTCTTCGTCGGCCGCTTCGACGACTGCATCCGGATCGGACAGCCCCGAGATGTGGGCCGTGTTGCGGATGGCGTTCCGGACCGTCTTCCGTCGCTGGGTGAACACCGCCTTCACGAACCGCAGGAAGAAGTCCTCGTCCGCCACCTCGTAGTCGGGGTCGCGGGGCGTCGTCCGCACCACCGCACTGTCGACGGCCGGCGGCGGTGAGAACGCCTCCGGCGGCACCGGTTCGACCACCTCGACCGCGGCGTAGTGCTGGGCGCTCACCGACAGCCGGCCGTACTCGCTCGTCCCCGGTTCGGCGGCCATGCGCTCCGCGAACTCTCGCTGGAACATGAGGACGGTCGGAATCCCGAGCGGGAGGAGCCGGAACGTGATCTCGCTGGAGACGCCGTACGGCAAGTTCGAGACGCTCGCGGTGGCGTCGGCCGGCAGGTCGACTTCGAGGGCGTCGCCCTGACGGACGGTCAGGTGGCCCGCCGCCCGCTCGTCCGCGAACTCTCGCCGGAGGAAGGTCACGAGATCCGGATCGCGCTCGATCACCGTCACCTGATCGCTCGTCGCCAGCAAGCGGTCGGTGAGTGCGCCGGTCCCGCCGCCGATTTCGAGCACGTGACTCCGGTCGGCGTCGTCCGGCAGGTACGTCGGCAACCGGTCGAGCACGCGCTCGTCGACGAGAAAGTGCTGATCCCGGTCGGGGTTCCCGCGCACACCTGCCCGCTTGAGCAACCGATCCGGATCGCGCGACGCTGTCATCGTCACCGATAGCGCGCGAACCGGGGTAAATTTCCCGTTTCCCGAATGTCGCCGCCGTCACCAAAGAATCATGCCGGCGCGTGGGCCACGTGACGTACGTCGTCGATGATGGCCCCCGCCTCCGTCGCTGTCGCGTTGCTTCAGATCGGTATCCTCGCCACGCTCGTCGAAGCGGGTCGCCAGCGGAACGTCGCCGCGGCGGTCAACGCCCTCCTCGCACTCGCCGTCGCACTCCTCCCGTGGGCGCTCGAACGCGTCGCGGCCCTCGCCGTCGGCCCGGCGCTTCCCCTGTGGCTCGGCGTCGCCGGCCTCCTCCACGCTATCGGGATGCTCGGTCCGTACGACTCCGTCCAGTGGTGGGATCACGTCACGCACTTCACCTCCGCGTCGCTCGTCGCCGCGCTGTTTCACGCTGGCGCAGTCGTCGGGTACGCCGGGACCGCCTCGTTCGGTACCGTCGCTGCTGCGACCATCCTGTTCACCTTCGCCGCCGGCATCCTGTGGGAACTCGTCGAACTGGTCGCGCGCGAACTGGGCGAGCGCTTCGACATCGAACCCGTACTCGTCCACTACGGATGGGGCGACACCGTGTTGGATCTGGGGTTCGACCTCGCGGGGGCCCTCGTCGTCGTCGCACTCGATCTGCGCGTGTTCGTCCCCGTCCTCGGGCAACTGGTGGGGCCGACGCGGCGGCTCGTCCTCTGGAGCGGCGTGGCCGTCGTCGTCGGCACCGTGCTACTGGCGTTGGTGATTACCGCCTTGCACGTCGAACGGTGACGCCTACTCGACGAACGTCCGGTACTTGAGGTCCTCGTCGCGGAGCTCCTCCAGAATTCGGTCGACGAGGACACCTTTGGGGTCGTGGAGGCCCGCGATCCGATCTTCCAGCTCCTCGAAGCTCTCGAACGGCGCGCGCTTGCGCTCGTCGAGCACGTCGTTTCGGAGTTTCTTCCCGATGCCGGGGAGGAGGTTGAGCTGGTGGAGGCGGAGCGTGATCGGCTGGGCGTCGTTGTAGAAGTCGACGAACCGACGTTCGTGGCGGTCGACGATCTCCTCGACCACGTACTCCAGTTCGGAGTGGGCGGCGTTGGAGAGGTCGTCGTACTCCACCTCGCGGATGCGGGTGACCGATTCCCGTTCGTCCTCGGGTGCGAGGACGATCCGGTCGCCGATGCTCACGTCCGCGTCGTCGGTGAGCGTGAGTTCGAGCAGTCGGAACTCCGACTCCCCGAGCGCGTACGCCAGCGGCGACTTCTTGTACTGCGGCCGGTCGTCTTCCGGTCGGCCGTGTGGCAGGAGATCGAGAACCACCGCGTACGACCGTTCCGTCTCCTCCGCGGCGTCGACGCCCTGGTCGTCGCTGGCCTCTCCGCTCTCGGAGGTCGTCATACCCGACGTGTACGGTGAGGGACTATTTAAACCGTCGGCCGTTCCCAGATTCGGGGGACAGCGTGGTGCTCGACCGCGCGGTCAGCCGAAGTCCTCGCCGAAGTCGACGGCCCGGAGTTCGCCGGCGATCTGCGTCCGGAATCGGCGCTCGACCCGCTGCCACGACGGCGACTCGCGACCCTCCGCGTAGTGTAACACGCCGATTGGGTAGCGATAGGGTGCGTAGTCGAGGGCGATGCCCGCGGCGTAGTCGCCGGGCACCGACCGCTGGACGACGAGGTAGTTCCCCTCCTCCTCGCTCGCGCGCGACACCGCCGCCCGGTCGACTGCGTCGAGGTGATCGACCAGCGGGTCCGTCTCGACGGCCGTCGTGAGCGCGCCCGCGAGTGCGGGATCGCCCGAACTCACCACGAGCCAGAACCGCTCCCCCACTGCCGCCGTGTAGCCGCCGTAGCCGAGGAACGTGTAGCGCTCGGTGTCGCCACCCAGCCGCCGCCAGCCGTCGCCGACCATCCCTTCGACGGTCGTCGACGCGTCGAAGTCCCCGCGGCCGAGCGTCACGTTCGAGAGCGGTCCCGGTTGGACGTGGACGAGTTCGAACGCGTCGGACTCGGTGTACGCCGGCGGTCCGGACCCCAGCCACCCCTCGCGGAGGCGCTGGCCGATGTTCTGGTCGTCGACGCTCGCCAGTAGGCCGCCGGCGTCGACGTACCGCGCCCAGACGTAGGACTCGTCGGGCATCTCGGGGTGGGTGGGCGTCCGCGCGAGCATCGCCGCGAACCCGAGGGGTTCGTCGGCGGGCGCGCGTGGCGTCGCGGTCGATGTGGCCGTCGGCGTCGGCGTTTCGGTGTCGGTCACCGCCGCCGTCCGCGAGGGAACTGGCGTCGGGTCGTCGTCCGCGTCGGCGGAACAGCCCGCGAGCGCGAGCGTGCCGGCGCTTCCCGCCGCTTCGAGGAAGCGTCGGCGCGTGATCGTCCCTCTGACGCGTGGCATACGCATCGGTTGGACTACGGCGGTTTATACTTGCCCCAGCAGGCGGCCGTTTCGGGACGTTTATCCGCGCGTCCGACGCCCTTTCGGGCATGAAAGCGACCGCGACGGCCCACCCGATTCAGGGGCTGGTGAAGTACCACGGGATGCGCGACCCCGAGCTCCGGCTCCCGTACCACGACAGCATCAGCGTCTGCACGGCGCCGAGTCGCACCACCACGACCGTCGAGTTCGGCGCGACCGACGAGGACCTGTACGTCGTCGACGGTGACCGCGTCGAGGGACGTGGGGCGGAACGCATCGACGCCGTCGTCGACCACGTCCGCCACCTCGCGGACCTCGACGCTCCCGTCCGGCTGGAGAGCGAGAACTCCTTCCAGTCGAACGTCGGGTTCGGCTCCTCCTCGTCGGGCTTCGCCGCCGCCGCGATGGCGCTCGCGGAGGCGGCCGGCCTCGACCTCACCCGCCCCGAAATCTCGACCATCGCCCGCCGCGGCTCCTCGTCGGCCGCCCGCGCCGTCACCGGCGCGTTCTCCCACCTCTACGCCGGCCTCAACGACGACGACTGCCGATCCGAGCGTATCGAAACGGACCTCGAAGACGAGCTCCGGATCGTCGCCGCGCTCGTGCCCTCGTACAAGGAGACCGAACAGGCCCACGAGGAGGCGGCGGACAGCCACATGTTCCAAGCTCGGATGGCCCACATCCACGGACAGATCGCGGAGATGCGAGACGCCCTGCGGTCGGCGGCGTTCGACCGCGCCTTCGAACTCGCGGAACACGACTCGCTCTCGCTCGCGGCGACGACGATGACCGGCCCCGCGGGCTGGGTCTACTGGCAGCCCCGCACCATCGCCGTCTTCAACACCGTCCGCGCGCTCCGGAAGGAGGACGTGCCCGTCTACTTCTCGACCGACACCGGCGCGAGCGTCTACGTCAACACGACCGCCGAGTACGTCGACCGCGTCGAGTCCGCCGTCGCCGACTGCGGCGTCGAGACCGACGTGTGGGAGGTCGGCGGCCCCGCCGAGATTCGCCCCGAGAGCGACGCGCTGTTCTGAGCCCTACCCTTCCTCCCACTTCGTCCGGTGTTCGTACGCCGTCTCTCCGTCCTCGCGGAGCCACAGGATCGCACTCGACAGATTGGCGCGACGCTCGCCGGGGTGACTCGGGTCTCGCGACCGGTAGTTGAGTTCCACCGTCGCCCCCGACGGATACTCCTTCGCGACGTTGACCGTGTGGTAGCTCCGGTCGTAGCGGTCGACGGTCGGCGTCACCGTCTCGAACCCGTCGGGCACGGCATCGGCGTCGACCCGCTCACCCCTGTCCGCTGCCGCCACGAGGGCGTCGAGAATCGCGCCGAAGTCCGCGATAGCGTCCGTCGGCCCAGCCATCGGCAGGTCGCTCCGCTCCGCGAACGCGTGGGCCGCGGCGAGGCCCGGCGGCCGCAGGCTCGTTTCCTCCAGCAGCCCGGCGTACTGCGCGTCCGCGACGGCGCGACTCCCGCGTTCCGGTAGCTGGGCGTCGAGGACGCGTCCCAACTCCGCCGGATCGTCGACCGAATGTGCCGTCCAGCAGACGAACCCCTCGATGTCCATTCGTTCGGCCGTGACGCCGCTGGCACGTATAAATATCGGCCACGCTGTCGTCCCGTGCCGCGTCGCGCCACGCTGTCGTCCCGTGCCGCGTCGCGCCACGCTGTCGTCGGGTCCTTCTTAACCATTCGGTCCAACCTCCGGTATGCGCGTCGTCGTTCTCGGTGCCGGGTACGCCGGACTCACGCTCGCCCGTCGCCTCGAATCCAGACTCCCAGAGTCGGTCGACCTCGTCGTCGTCGACGAGTCGGACCGCCACCTCGTCCAGCACGAACTCCACCGCGTCGTCCGGCGGCCGACGGTGGAAGACGCGATCACCGTCCCCCTCCGTGACGTGCTGGACCGCGCGACGATCAGGACCGCCCGCGTCGACGACGTGGACCGCGACGCCCGTCGGGTCCACCTCGACGACGGCGACCCCCTCGACTACGACTACGCGGCCGTCTGTCTCGGCGCCGAGACGGCGTTTTACGACCTGCCCGGCGTCCGCGAACACGGCCTGCCGCTGAAGCGACTGGACCACGCCCACCGCATCCGTGAGGCGTTCCTCGACGCCTGCGAGGTGGACGGGCGGGCCGTGGTCGGCGGCGCCGGCCTCTCGGGCGTGCAGGTGGCCGGCGAACTCGCGGCGCTGGCCGAGGAACGCGACGCCGACGTTGACGTGACCGTCCTCGAACGGCTGGATTCGGTCGCCCCCGCCTTCCCCGAGGCGTTCCAGTCGGCCGTCCGCGACGCCCTCGAATCGGCCGGCGTCGTCGTGCGCACGAACGCGCGCGTCACCGGAGCGACGGCCGACGCGGTCGAACTCGACGGCCGAACCGTCCCGTACGACGCCTTCGTGTGGACCGGGGGCATTCGCGGCCCCGACGCGATGGAGAGCGACCGGCCCGTCGTTCGCGGTGACCTTCGCCTCGACGACCACACGTTCGCCGTCGGCGACGTGGCGCGGGTCGTCGACGCCGACGGCGAGGCCGTCCCCGCGAGCGCCGCGGCCGCCATCCGCGAAGCGCGGACCGTCGCGACCAACCTCGACCGCCTCGTCCGGTGGGAACTCGACGGGCGGGCGACCGACGAGTTCCCGCCAAAACTCGACCCGTTCCGCTTCGACGCGCCGGGTTGGATCGCGTCCGTCGGTGACGACGCCGTCGCCACGGTCGGACCGAAGGTGTTCACCGGCGGCCCGGCGCGTGCGATGAAAGCCACCGTCGGCGCCGGGCACCTCTCCTCAGTCGGCGCGATCAGTCGCGCGGCCGACCTCGTCGCGGAGGAACTCGGGTGACCGGGACAGTGGACCAGACGGCGCCGCAGCCAGCCGTTCGACAGGTGGGTTTAATGGTCGTCGACTCGGGACTAGAAGTAGGATGACCGCGAGCGAGGGGGGGACCGTGCTCATCGTCGACGACGACCGCGAGGTCGTCCGTACGTACCGCCGGTATCTCGAAGACACGCACACGATCCGCGAGGCGTACGACGGTGAGGACGCTATCGAAACGCTCGACGACGACGTGGACGTGGTGTTACTCGACCGGTTGATGCCCGGCGCGTCCGGCGGCGAGGTACTCGACCGAATCCGCGAACAGGAGTACGACGTCCGGGTCGCGATGGTGACCGCCGTCGACCCCGACTTCGACATCGTCGACATGGGATTCGACGACTACGTCACCAAACCCACGACGCGTTCGGAGCTTCGTCAGACGGTCGAGGAGCTACTCTCGCTCGACCGCCACGCCACCGACGTTCGGGAGTACCACTCGCTGCTCGTGAAAGCCGCCGCGTTGCACGAGGGGAAGGCGACGTACGAACTGGACGAGAACCCCGCGTACGCCGAGCTCAAAGCCCGAATTTCGGATCTCGAAGCGACGCTCGAATCCGAGGCCGAGAGCCTGACCGACGACTCGCGGTTCGTCGCGACACTCCGCGCAATCGACACGACGCCACGGGAGGAGACCGATGGCTGAGGGCGACGCCAGAGCCGACCGCTACGCGCTCGCGGACACGTTACCGGTCGACATCGAGAGCCTCGATCCGGGGATGAACGTCCTCGTATCCGGGCCGCCGATGTCGGGCAAGCGCCAGCTCGTGTTCGACCTCCTCGCCCCCGAGGCGGTCCCGGCCGACCCCATCGTCGTGATGACGACCGACGATCCCGCCTCTCGCATCCGGGCACCGTTCGAGGACCGAAACGTCCGCTTCGACCCGACGACGTTCCGCGTCGTCGACGCGACCGGTGCGCCGGGCGACGACGACCCGTCCATCCACCGCGTCTCGTCGCCGGCCGACCTCACCGGCATGGGCGTCGCGTTCACGCAGGCCGTCGATCAGATGGGGACTCCCGACCGGCTCCGGCTGGGCTTCGTCTCCATCTCGACGCTCCTCCAGTACGTCGACGCCGAGCGTGCGTTCTCGTTCCTGCACGTCCTCTCCCGGCGGACGAGCGCCGCGGGCTATCTCGGCGTCTACAGCATCGACCCGACGACTCACGAGGACCGGTTCGTGAACGTCGTCACCTCGATTTTCGACGCCGCCATCGAAATCCGTGAGGAAGAGGGAGAGCGCGAACTCCGGGTTCGCGGCCTGTCCGACGTGCCCCCGGAGTGGACGGCGTTCCCCTACTAATCGTCTAACTCCGTCGGGTCCAGCCCGTACACCTGCTTGACGGTCGTCGCCGACACTTTGCCGAGTCGCAGGTCACGCGCCACGGCCTCGGAGTCGCGGTCGCTCGGGTCGCCGAACCCGCCGCCGCCCGGCGTCCGGATGCTCACCACGTCGCCAGTGTCGAGGTCGTGCGTGGACTTGCCCGGAATCGTTCGCGGGTCGTCGTCCGCCCGTGTCAGATAGTCCTCACCGACCGCACCGGCGTCGCCGCCCGCGAGACCGTACGGCGGGTGTCGACGCCGGTCCGCGAGCAGGCTGAAGGCGACGCCGTCGGTCAGCACTTCGATGTCGCGCTGGAGGCCGAGGCCGCCCCGGAACTCGCCGGCACCCCCGGTGTCGGGCCGGAACGCGTAGCGCTGCACCCGGACGGGGTAGACGGTCTCCAGCACTTCCGCCGGCGTGTTGAGCGTGTTGCTCATGTGGGCGTGGACGCCGTCCATCCCGTCGGCGCCCGCTCGGCCGCCGTAGCCGCCGCCGATGGTCTCGTAGAAGGCGAACGGCTCTCCCTCGCGGTTCGTCCCGCCGAAGGTGACGCTGTTCATCGTCCCCTGCGCGGCGGCGACGGAGCGTTCCGGCGCCTCTTCGCCGAACGCGCCGAGGAGGGCGTCGGTCGCGCGCTGGGAGATTTCGAGGTTGCCGCCGACCACCGCGGCGGGCGGTTGGGCGTTGACGACCGTCCCCTCCGGCGCCCGAATCTCGATGGGGCGGTACGTCCCCGCGTTCGGCGGCACGTCCGGATCGGTCACACAGCGGACGGCGTAGTACGTCGCCGACGCCGTCACCGCGAGGGGGGCGTTGATGGCGCCCGGCACCTGCTCGCTCGTGCCCTCGAAGTCGACGACGAGTTCGTCGCCGTCGACGGTCACCGCGACGGCGATGCGGATGTCCTCGGTCCCCTGCCCGTCGTCGTCGAGGCGGTCCTCGAACTCGACGGTGCCGTCCGGCAACTCGTCGATTTCGGCGCGCATCCGGCGCTCGGCGTAGGCTTTGATCTCCGTCGTCGCCGCCTGCAGGGTGCCGAGACCGTGTCTGGCGGCCAGATCTCGCACCCGTTCGACCGCCGTTCGGTTGGCCGCACGCTGGGCGCGGAAGTCGCCCCGTCGCTCGTCCGGGGTCCGCACGTTCGTCAGCAGGAGGTCGAACACGTCCTCGACGGGGTCGCCGCCGTCGTACAGTTTCACGGGTGGGACGCGCAGGCCCTCTTGGAAAATCTCCGTCGAGTCGGCGGCGACGCTGCCCGCACGGCCGCCGCCCACGTCGGCGTGGTGAGCGCGGTTGGCCGCGACGGCGACGAGTTCGTCCTCGACGAAAATCGGCGTCACGAGCGTCATATCGGGGAGGTGCGCGCCGCCGTGGAAGGGGTCGTTCAGGAGGATGGCGTCACCGTCCTGCAGTTCCGAGGGGGGATAGGCCTCGATGGCCGCCGCCACCGAGTACGGCATCGCGCCGAGGTGGACGGGGATGTTCTCCGCCTGACTGATCATCTCGGCCGCGGCGTCCTCACCCGCGCCCACCACGTCGAACAGCGCACACGAGCAGTCGCGGCGGTCCTTGATGTTCGGGGAGTAACTCGTCCGCACGAGCGTCGCGTTCATCTCTTCGGCCACCGCGACGCACGCGTTTCGCAGGACTTCGAGCGTGACGGGGTCGACGCCCTCGTCGGCACCGCTCATGGCTCGATCACCACGTTACCCAGCTCGTCGACGTGTGCATCCGCCTCCGGCGGGACGACGGCCGTGCTCTCGACGCCTTCGATCACCGCGGGGCCGGTGAGGTCCGCACCCGGCCCGAGTGTCGACCGGTCGTAGATGGGCGTCTCGCCCGTCTCACCCTCGAACGTCGCCGGGCGCGTCGTCCGCGGCGTCGGCTCCGCCGTGCCCCCCTCCGCCATCGACAGCGCGGGCGGGTCGACGACGCCTCGGGATCGCAGGCGGACCGTCACGAGTTCGACCGGCTCGTCCGGAGAGGCGTGCCCGTATCGCCGTTCGTGGCGCTGGTGGAACCGCTCGGCGGCGTCGTCGAGCGCCTCGGCGTCGAGTTCGCCCTCCGGTATCGGTACCCGTAGGTCGAACGACTGGCCACGGTACCGCAGGTCGACCACGCGCTCGAATCGCCGGCGGTCGGCGGCGTACCCTTCGGTCTCCAGCCGCTCTCGCCCCTCTGCCTCCATCGCCTCGAACCGCTCCGTCAGCTCGTCCGGGTCGACTTCGGTCCACGGCCGCACCGCGGAGACACCCTCCTCGTACACTGCGTCGCTGATGAGGAGACCGAGCGCGGAGAGGACGCCCGCGGACCGGGGCACCACCACACGGGGCACGTCGAGTTCGGCGGCGAGTTCGGCCGCGTGGAGCGGTCCGGCGCCGCCGTAGGCGACGAGCGAGAAGTCGCGGGGGTCGTGCCCCCGTTCGACGGAGACGACCCGCAGGGCGCGCTCCATGTTCGCGTTGGCAACGTCCAGAATCCCCTGTGCCGCTTCCGCGACGCTCAGGTCCAGCGGGTCGGCAACCGACTCGCGCACTGCCTCGCGGACCGTCGACTCGTCGGCGCTCCCCTCGAAGAAGGAGGCGGGGTCGATGCGACCCAGCAGGAGGTGGGCGTCGGTGACCGTCGGCTCGGTGCCGCCGCGGCCGTAACAGATGGGGCCGGGGTCGGCGCCCGCCGACCGCGGGCCGACACGGAGGCTGCCGCCCTCGTCGACCCACGCGATGGAGCCGCCGCCAGCGCCGATGGTGTGCACGTCGACCATGGGAACGTTCACGGGGTAGTCGCCGACTTGGCCCTCCGTCGTGACGACCGGGTCGCCGCCGCGGACGAGCGACACGTCACACGAGGTACCACCCATGTCCATCGTGAGCACGTCGTCGAAGCCGCTCTCGCCGGCGACGTGGGCCGCGCCGCGGACGCCCGCCGCCGGCCCCGAGAGCAGGGTGTTGACCGGGCGCTCGCGCGTGACCTGCGCCGACGCCACGCCGCCGTTCGACTGCATCACCTTCAGCGGCGCCGGGACGCCCGCCTCGGCGACGCCCTCTTCCAGTCGGCCGAGATAGCGGTTCATCACCGGCTTGAGCGCGGCGTTGATCGTCGTCGCCAGCGTGCGCTCGTACTCGCGGATCTCGGGGAGAACTTCGCTCGACAGCGATATCTCGCCGTCGACGCCCTCATCGTTCAGGAGTTCGCGCATCCGGCGCTCGTGGGCGTCGTTCTCGAACGCGAAGAGGAAGGCGACGGCGACGCTCTCTGCGTCCGCGTCGGCGACGGTACGGGCGACGGCCCGGGCTTCTCCCTCGTCTAGCGGTTCGACCACCTCGCCCCGCCGGTCGAGGCGTTCGACGACCTCGTACCGGCGGTCCCGTTCGACGATGGGCGAGGGTTTCTCCGCTCGGAGGTCGTAGAGGCTCGGTCGCGTCTGGCGACCGATTTCGACGGCGTCGCGGAACCCCTCGGTCGTCACGAGCGCCGTCTCGGCCCACTCGCGTTCCAGCAGGGCGTTCGTCGCGACGGTGGTACCGTGGCCGAAGAAGGCGACGGTTTCGGGGGCCACGTCCGCCTGCTCGCTCGCGGCGTCGAGGCCGTCGAGGACGCCCCGGTCCGGCGCCTCGGGCGTCGAGGGTACTTTGAGCATCGTCAGCCCGGAGTCGTCGGCGACGACCACGTCGGTGAACGTGCCGCCGACGTCGACCCCAACTCGTGCGTCGGTTTCCATACCGGGGGCACGGCGCTGGGGCTGATAAATCCCGGTTGCCCGGAGACGGCAACTTGAAGCGGCCGGCCCCGCAAAGTGGTGTATGAGCACGACGGTCTCGCAGCTGGAGGAACTCGGCCGAGAACTCGGCGAGAAGATTGCCGAGACGCCGGCGTACGGACGGTTCGAGGCGGCGAAACGGGCGGTGCAGGACGACGACGAAGCGCAGGAGAAAATCGCCGAAGTGGAACGCCTCCGCGACGAGTTCGTCGCCGCCCGCGAGACGGGCGAGGCGACACAGGAACACGTCGCGAAACTCCAGCAAGCCCAGAACGAACTCCACTCGATGGACGTGATGGAGGAGTATCTGAACGCGCAGGAGGCGCTTCAGAGTCAGTTGGAGGACATAAATCGGGCGATTTCGGAGCCGCTGGCCGTCGACTTCGGCGGGGAAGCGGGCGGCTGCTGTCACGACTAGATTCATATCCCAGCGGGCGGCCACCCCGCTCCATGCTCGCTATCGCTGGCGGCAAGGGCGGCGTGGGAAAGACGACGACGGCGCTCGGCCTGTCCGCGGCGCTTGACGCGCCGGTCGTCGCGGCCGACGCCGACCCGGACATGCCCGACCTGCACGCGCTCGCGGGCGTGGATCGCGATCCGACGCTCGCCGCGCTCGACGGACACGACGTCGAGACCGTCGTCCAGCCCCACCCCGACGATTCGGACGTGACGGTGCTCCCCGCGCCACCCATCGACGCGGATGCCGACGCGGTCGCCCGCTCGCTCGCCCGACTGGCCGCCAGCGACCGACGTGCGGTCGTCGACTGTCCTGCCGGCGCCGGGCCGGACGCCGCGGCACCGCTTCGCACCGCCGACGCGACGCTGCTCGTCACCACGCTCTGTGCCCCGGCGCTCCGCGACGCGGCGAAGACGGCGGCGATGGCCCGCACGCTCGACGCGCCGCCCCGTGGCGTCGTGTTGACGCGCACCCGGTCGGCGCCGGACGCCGTCGTCGAGTTGCTCGGCTGTCCGGTGGTGGCTTCGATACCGCCCGCCGACGCCCCGGTCCTCGACGACGACGGCGTTCGCGCCGCCTATCGCCGGCTCGCCGCGGATCTGGGAGAAGACATATTATGATCCCTGCCGAACGTGTTGGCCATGGCCGACCGTCTCCCGACGGGTATCTCCGTCCTCGACAGGCAGCTCGACGGCGGGATTCCGCCGGGGAGCATCCTGTTGCTGACCGCCGATCCGGCCAGCCAGTCCGAATCCTTGCTGTACGAGATCGCGGCCGCTCGGGGGACGCTGTACGTGACGACCGTCCGGTCGGAACAGGCGGTTCGCGACGCCGTCGACCGCTACCGGGGAGGCATCGACCGGCTGACGATCCGCGACGCGGGCGACTACCCGCCCATCGACAACGCCACCCGCCTCGTGAAGGACCTCCCCGAGAGTTCGAATCTCCTCGTCGACGTCGTCGATCCGCTGGAGGAGGCCGACCCGGCCCGCTATCGGGCCTTCCTCAACGAACTCCAGACGCACATGGTCAACACGGGGTCAATCGCGGTGTTGCACGCCATGCACGGTCACGGCGACCCGCCGGCGAACCGGACCCTCTCAGAGCACATGGCGGACGTGGTGTTCGACCTCCGGACCGACGTGGACGGCTCACAGGTCGTCAACCGCCTCGCCGTGCCGAAGTTCCGCGGTGGCGGATCGCTCGAAGAGACGATCAAGCTCAAACTCACCGACGGCGTCACCATCGACACCAGCCGCGACATCGCCTGATACTGCCGGCTGTAACGTCTTACACGACGGCGTACGCCGCCGTCCCGACCGTCACGACGACCGTGAGCAACATCCAGAGTCGCGGGTTCTCGAACGCGCTCCCGGTCGAGCCCTTGCCCAGAAACAGGTAGCCGAAGTAGACGGCGACTGGAGAGAGCCGGAGGAGCGGGCTGACCGCCACGCCGAGTCCGTACTGGAGCGCGAGCGTCAGCGCGACGGTACAGCCGGCCGCGACGGCGGCGACGCGGAGGTCGGCCACGACGGCGTCGGGGATATCCATTGTCGGTAGAGCGATACGAGATGTCGTCGGTGTCGACTACTCTTCGAGGTCTTCTTCGAGTTCGTCGACGATTTCGTCGGCGTCGACGTCGACGTCTTCGAGGGCTTCCTCCACGTCGGCGCCACCGGCGCCGCCCATGCCGCCCATCATACCGCCCATACCGCCCATCATGCCACCCATGCCGTCGATGGTCTCTTGGACGATGACGCGGTCGAGGTCGAGTCGGTCCATGACCTGCTGGGCGATCTGCTGTTTCTGGAAGAGCCACTGCTGGTTCATCGTCATCTGCGGCGTGGCCTCGATGTACAGCGTCTCCTTCTCGACCGTCTGGGTCTCGGTCTCGTATTCCGGTTCCTCGTCGTCGTCGTCCGACTCGACTTCGACCTGCACTTCCTCTTCGACCTCGTCGGTCTGGATCCAGACCTCGGGTTCGATGTCGAGGTACATGCCGAGGAGGCCCTGTGCCTGTTCCTCGGGGTCGTCGACGACCTCGACGACCTCGTACTCGTATTCGAGGTCCTCACCGGCGAGGGGGTGGTTGAAGTCGACGCGGGCGCGGCCGCCGATGATGGTCTCGACGTGGCCCTGCTGGCCGTCGACGTTGACGTGGGCGCCGGGGTAGCGGTCGTCCTCGTCGATCTTCTCGGCGCTGACGGTGCGCACGTCGTCGGGGTCGAACTCCCCGAAGGCGTCGACGGCGTCGATGTGGACAGTGCCCTCGTCGCCGACTTCCTTACCGATCAGTTCCTCGTTGACCGCTTCGAAGACGTGCCCGCCGCCGACGACGATCATGCGGGGGCCGAACTCGTGGCCCTCCTCGTCGATGTCGGCCTCCTCGGCCACATCTTGGTAGGTCGTGTCGACGACCGTCCCGTCGTCCGCGGTGCGGACGGTGTAGTTGATGCGGACGAAGTCGTCGTCCTGCAGGCCGGACGCCTCTTCGGTCTCGGTCTCGGTTTCAGTCTCCGCCTCGGGGTCATCGGCCGCGTCGGCGTCTACCGGCTCGTCGGCCGATTCGGCCTGTTCGTCACTCATACAGTCCACAACTCCCGTGCGACCCTTAAGAATCACGTTTCCCGTCTCGCCGTGTCGCGAGGCTTTTCCCACCCGACCGCGACGCCCCCTGTATGTACGAAGTCGAGTTGAAGGTCCGGGCGGATCACGACCCCGTTCGTGACCGACTCGCGGCGCTCGACGCCGACCACGTCGGGACCGTGACGCAGGTCGACACCTACTACGACGCTCCGCACCGCGACTTCGCGGAGACCGACGAGGCGCTCCGCATCCGGCGCGAGGAGCGGGGAGGCGAGACGACGACCCGCGTCACCTACAAGGGGCCGCTCGTCGAGCGCGAGTCGAAGACACGCCGCGAAGTCGAGACCGGCGTCGAGGACGGTGACCGCTTCGACGACATCCTCGGCGCACTCGGCTTCTCGCCCGCCGCCGTGGTCGAGAAGGAGCGCGAACGCTACACCCTCGACGGCTACACGGTCACGCTCGACACCGTCGCGGACCTCGGCGAGTTCGTCGAAATCGAGCGCGAGGCGGCCGAAGCGGATCTGGAGACGGTCCGCGAGGGAGCCGTCGAACGCCTCCGAAGCCTCGGCCTCGACCCCGACGCGCAGATCCGCACGTCGTATCTCGGCCTCCTGCTAAATTCCTCAGAGTAATACTACGGTCCCGAAAGGTTTCCGCAAGTTATAGCACCCGGCAGTGTGAACCTCCGTCGATGAGCGACCGGAACATCCGCATCGAGTCCGTCGACCGACGCGCGGTCGAGGACCAAGAGGTGGAGATCGTCGAGCGGAAAGGGATCGGACACCCCGATTCCCTCTGTGACGGGATCGCGGAAAGTGTCTCTCGCGCCCTCTCGAATCTCTATCTCGACCGCGTCGGCGAAGTGCTGCACTACAACACGGACGAGACGCAGCTGGCCGCCGGGAACGCCTCCCCAGCATTCGGCGGCGGCGAGGTAGTCGAACCGATCCACATTCTGATCGTCGGACGCGCCACCCGACAGTACGAGGCCGACGACGGCACGTCGTACACCCTCCCCGTCGATTCCGTGGCGCTCTCGGCTGCCCGCGACTACCTCGCCGAGACCGTCCCCGAACTGGAGTTCGGGACGGACGTGGTGGTCGACGTGCGCCTCGGCGAGGGGAGCGGCGACCTTCAGACCGTCTTCGGCGAGGACGGTGCCGCCGTCCCCATGGCCAACGACACGAGTTTCGGTGTCGGGCACGCGCCCCTCACGGAAACGGAACGGATCGTCCTCGAAGCCGAGGAGTACCTCAACGGCCCGTACGCCGACGACAACCCCGAACTCGGCCCCGACGTGAAGATCATGGGCAAACGCGAGGGCGACCGGATCGACCTCACCGTCGCCGCGGCGATGATCGACCGCTACCTCGACGGCATGGCGGCGTACCGCGACGCCGTGGCGAACGTCCGCGAGGCCGTCACCGACCTCGCGGCATCCCACACCGACCGCGCCGTCTCCGTCGAGGTCAACACCGCCGACGACTACGACGAGGGCGCCATCTATCTCACCACCACCGGCACCAGCGCCGAACAGGGCGACGACGGCTCCGTCGGTCGCGGCAACCGCTCGAACGGCCTCATTACCCCCAACCGGCCGATGAGCATGGAGGCCACGAGCGGGAAAAATCCCGTCAACCACATCGGAAAGATCTACAACCTCCTCAGCACGCGCATCGCGGAGACGGTCGTCGACGAGGTCGACGGCATCCGCGACCTGCGGGTGCGCCTGCTCAGCCAGATCGGCCGTCCCATCGACCAGCCACACGTCGCCGACGCCTTCGTCGTCACCGACGACACCATCGACCTCGCCGATATCGAGGCCGACATCGAGGCTATCGTCGACCGCGAACTCGCCGCGGTGACCGACGTGACCCGCGACGTGATCGACGGCAACCTGCGGACGTTCTGAAGAAATTCGGTCCGCTCTCCGAGACGGATCGAATTACCCTAGTACTCCGACGGCGTAGCCGGACTGTGACCGTGGCCGACGCCGACCCGACCCCCGACACCGTTCTCGTGAGCTTCGGCGAACTCGGGACGAAGAGCCGCGAGGTTCGGGGGAAGATGACCCGTCGCCTCCGAGACAACGTGGCCGCCCTCCTCGACGCCCGCGGCGTCGACGCCACGGTGGATCGGGAGTGGGCGCGGATCGTCGTCCACACCGACGACCCCGCCCGCGCCGCCCGCGCCGCCCGCGCCGCCCGCGCCGCCGCCGACGCCATGGGCGTCGTCTGGGCGCGCCCCGCCGTTCGCTGTGCTGCCGACCTCGACACCATCGGCGAGACGCTCGCCGCCCTCGCCCGCGACGCCGATCCGGTCGACACCTACGCCGTCCGCGCGCGCCGCGCCGGCGACGCCGACGACCACCCCTTCACCAGCCGCGACGTCGAACGCGAGGGGGGCCGCGCCGTCGGCGTCGCCACCGACGCGACGGTGGACCTCGACGACCCCGACCGCACGTACCACGTCGAAGTGCGCGGCGCGCGGGCGCACGTGACCGCGACAACTTACGAAGGCCCGGGCGGGCTCCCCCTCGGGACGCAGGATCCGCTGGTCGCCCTCGTCAGCGGCGGCCACGATTCGCCCGTCGCCGCCTACGAGGTGATGCGCCGCGGGTCGCCGGTGATTCCGGTCTACGTCGACCTCGGCGTCTACGGCGGCCCGGACCACGTGGCGCGCGCGACTGCGACCGTCCGGCGACTCGCCCGCTACGCGCCCAACTTCGACTGTCGGCTCCGGATCGTGCCCGGTGGTCCCCTCGCCGAGACGCTGGTCGAAGCGGTCGAGGACACCCGGATGCTCTCGTGGCGTCGTGCCCTCCTCCGGATCGCCGAAACCGTCGCCGACCGCGAGGGGGCGGCGGGTATCGTCACCGGCGAGGCGCTGGGACAGAAGTCGAGTCAGACCGCCGCGAACCTCGCCGCCACCGACGCGGCGGTCGACCTGCCCGTCCATCGCCCACTCCTCGCGTGGGACAAACCCGACATCCTCGACCGCGCGCGGGCTATCGGTACCTACGAGGACTCGTCGATCCCCGTCGGCTGCGAGCGACTCGATCCGCCGTTCCCCGAGACGGGGGCGAGCCGCGAGGCCGTCGAGACGGCCGAACCCGACGACTTCCTCGACCGAGCCGCGGCGGCCGTCGACGACCTGCGGATCGTGGAACCGGACGCCGACACCGTCGACGCCGACGCTCGATAGCTGGACGGCGCAATCGCTTTAGGGCAGCCCTCCGATTCACTGGCCGTGACGCAGGTGTGTCTGGTCGGCGCGGACGGCGTCGATCTGCGATACGAACTCCTCTCGCGAGAGACGGCGCGGGCGGCGCTCGCGACCTACGACCTCCGCGAACCCTTCACCAACACGGTCGCCGTCGACACCGTCAGCCTCGGCGCCGCCGTCTCCCTCCTGAACGACCTGAACTGGTATCTCGTCCGCTTCGCCGACCGCGCGCTGGTGCGCGAGCCGAGCATCTCGACGAGCGAGTGGCTCTCCCGTGAGCTGGCCGAACACGTCCGCGACGGCGACGTGCCGCCCGAGGAGACCGACGTCTACCTGCAGGTGTACGGCCTCGTCGACGACGAACTCGTCGAACCGATGTACGCCACGCGCGTCGACGGCCGGATTCCGGAGTACGACTTGCGAGAGGTGGACGACACGCTCGTCGTCCGGGTCACCGAGGACGAGTTCCGGTAGGCCAGCCGCGATTGACCGCGTCTTCGCGTCATAGTGTTTATCGTGACTGTGTACCGCTGGTTCTCCGGAACGGGGCGGTGAACCCGCGGTAGTGACTCACAATAAACACTGTCGGCCCGACATGCCGACCGTCACTCGCGACCCTGGTCGAACATCCCGGTCGACATGTACCGCTCGCCGCTGTCCCAGAACACCGTCACGACCAGCGGGTCGTCCACGTTTAGCCGCTCGGCCACGCGCTTCGCACCGAGGCTCGACGCGCCGCTCGACTGCCCGACCAGAATTCCCTCCTCGCGGGCGAGACGCCGGCACTCCGCCTCTGCGGCGTCGAGGGAGGCCTTCTCCACGCCGTCGAGCAGGTCCGTGTCGACGTTCTCGGCGACGAAGCCGGGACCCATCCCTTGGAAGTCGTCCTCGCCGGGATAGCCGGTCAGGAACTGGTTCTTCTCGGGCTGGACACCCACCACCTCCATCTCGGGGTACGCCTCCTTCAGTCGGCGACCCGTCCCCGAGATGGTCCCGCCGGTGCCGACGCCACAGACGAGGGCGTCGACGCGGCGGTCACCCACCTGCTCGATGATCTCCGGCCCCGTCGTCTCGTAGTGGGCCCGGGGGTTCGCGGGGTTCTCGAACTGGTGCATTTGGACCATCCCCTCGGCCTCCAGTTCGTCCGCCCGCGCCCGCGCGTCGGTCATCTCGCCGTCGACGAGTTCCACGTCGGCACCGTAGGCTTCCATGATCTGCCGGCGCTCCGGCGAATTCGAGGACGGCATCACGAGCGTCACGTCGTACCCCTTCGCGGCGCCGACGACGGCGAGACCGATGCCCGTGTTCCCGCTCGTGGGCTCGACGATGGCGTCACCGGGTTCGAGTTCGCCCGCGTCCTCCGCGGCCTCGACCATCGACTTCGCCGGGCGGTCCTTCGCGGAGCCTCCGGGGTTCTTCGACTCGATTTTCGCCGCGACGGTCGTCCCCGGCGGGGACTCGATCCGGACCAGCGGCGACCCGATAGTGTCGAGAATACTGTCGTGCATGGGCGCCCGATTCGGGGGCGGCGCGTAAATCGGTGATGGAAGGGGAGAAGGCGTGGCTACACCTGCGACAGGATCCGCTCCTCGAACGCCTCGGAATCGAGCGTCTCGACACCTTCTGCCTCGGCCTGCTCTCGCTTTCGCGTCCCCGGGTTCTCTCCCACCACGAGGTAGTCCGTCTCGCCGCTGACCGAGGAGGTGACGTTCGCCCCGTGCGTTTCGAGGAGGTCCGTCAGCTCCGACCGGGTGTAGCCCGGCACCGACCCCGTGAACACGATAGTCAGCCCGTCGAGTTCGTCGCCGCGTTCCCGGCGTTCGGGTTCGACGCCCGCATCCAGCAGGCGCTCGACCATCTCGACGTTCGCCTCGGAGTCGAAGTAGTCGACGACCGCTTCGGCCACCTCCGGGCCCACGTCCTCGACGCTGCGGAGGGCCTCGACGCTCGCCGACAGCAACTCGTCGAGCGAGAACGCCGCCGCGAGCGCCCGCGCCCGCTCCGTCCCGACGTGGCGGATGCCGAGCGCGTAGACGAACGTGCCCAGATCCACGTCCTTGCTCGCCTCTAGCTCGGACAGGAGATTGTCGGCCGATATCTCTCCCCAGCCGTCGAGGGTCGCCAGCTCCGCCCGGTCGAGGTCGTAGAGGTCGGCAATCGACTCGATCAACCCTGCCTCGACTAGCTGGTCGGCCGCCTCCGCGCCCACGCCCTCGACGTCCATCGCGTCGCGCGAGCAGAAGTGTTGGAGGGAGCGGCGAAGTTGTGCGGGACACGACGCGTTCGTGCAGTAGTGGTGTTCGCCCTCTTGGGCGACGTTGCCGTCACAGACGGGGCAGGTGTCGGGCATCTCGAAGTGGCCATTGCCGCCCGCCACGACTTCGACCACCTCCGGAATCACGTCGCCCGCGCGCTCGATGCGGACGGTCGCGCCTTCCTGCACGCCTAGGCTCCGAATCTGCGAGGCGTTGTGGAGGGTGGCGCGACTGATCGTCACGCCCTGTACGTCGACGGGGTCGAGGAGGGCCACCGGCGTCAGCTTCCCCGTCCGTCCCACCTGCACGACGATCCGTTCCACCCGCGTCTCGCCGGTCCGAGCGGGGAACTTGTAGGCGAACGCCCAGCGCGGGTGGCGCGCGGTCGACCCCAGCTGCTCGCGGGCGTCGAAGTCGACCACCTTGGCGACGACGCCGTCGATTTCGTACTCCAGACCGGCGCGCTCGTCCATCAGACGGTCGCGGTAGTCGATGACGGCGTCCACGTCGTCGACGACGGTCGTCTCGTCGTTGACGCGGAAGCCGAGGTCGCGGAGCAGGTCGAACGCCGCCGTCTGGGAGTCGAGGTCGGCCGACGTGTCGATCACGTCGTAGAAGAACACGTCGAGCGGGCGGTCCGCGACCGTCTCGGGGTCGAGGAGGCGGACCGTCCCTGCCGCAGCGTTGCGCGGGTTGGCGAACGGGTCGTCGCCGCGTTCGATCCGGCGCTCGTTCAGTTCTTGGAAGCCCGAGCGGGGCATGTACACCTCGCCCCGGATGGCGAGGAAGTCGGGCGCGCCGTCGGGGAGGTGCAGGGGAACGCTCCGAATCGTGCGGACGTTCGCGGACACGTCCTCGCCCTTCTGCCCGTCGCCGCGGGTGACGGCCCGTTCGAAGGCGCCGTCTTCGTACACCACCTCGACGGAGAAGCCGTCGAACTTGGGCTCCACGGAGTAGTCCACGTCGCTCACCACGTCGCGAATCCGTCGGTCGAACGCCCGTATCTCCTCGCTGTCGCCCGAGGACTGCAGGCTCAGGAGGGGCGCGACGTGCGCGACCGTCTCCAGCTCGTCCAGCGGTTCGCCGCCGACGCGCCGGGTCGGCGAGTTCTCGTCGTGCAGGTCGAACGCGTCCTCGACCGCCTGCAGGCGCTCGAACAGGTCGTCGTAGGTGCGGTCGGCGATCACCGGGTCGTTCTCGACGTAGTAGCGGTAGTCGTGGTACTCGATGGCCTCGCGCAACTGCTCGACCTGCTCGCGGGCCTCGTCCTCGCTCAGTTCGTCGACCGGCGCGAACGACGTGTCCGGGTCACGCACGTACGGGTTGTCCGCTGGTTCCTCGACCATCTCGCTGTCGGGTGAGGGGGCGCCGTGTAGGAATAGGTAGCGACTCGGCGGCTCCGACGCTTCGGCGGGGTTTTTGTTCCTCCGGTTCAGTGCCACTGGCTATGGGTAGCGAAGAAGGGACGAGCGTCGAGACGGAACTCGACCGTGACATCGGTATCGTCGGGGCGATCTCGCTGGGCGTCGGGACGATGATCGCGGCGGGCATCTTCGTGTTGTCGGGGCTCGCCGTCAGCAACGTCGGCGCGATGGCTATCGTCGCGTTCGTCATCGCGGCCATCGTCGCCTCGTTCACTGCCTTCGCGTACGCCGAATTCGCCTCCATCTATCCCGAATCCGGTGGCGGCTACGCCTACGTCTCCAACACCTTCGACTCCGACCTGACCTACATCGTCGGCTGGTCGATGATTCTCGGCTATCCGGCCAGTGCCGCCTTCTACCTCGCCTCCTTCTCCGACTGGTTCGACCGCTTCATCGTCCCGCTGGTCGCCAGCGGCCTCGGGGAGGCCCTCCCGTTCTGGATCTCGGGCCTCGTCATCCTCGCTCTGCTGATCTCCCTGAACCTCAAGGGGACCGAGGAGTCCGGCCAGTTCCAGATCGTCGTGACGCTCCTGAAGGTCGTACTCATCATCGTCTTCCTCTACGGCGGCCTGCAGGCGTTCGACACGACCACCATCCAGCAGTCCGTCACCGACAACCTCACCAAGTACCGCGACATCGGCCTCACCTCCGCCCTCGTGTTCATCACGTTCTTCGGCTTCGAGGCGATTGCGACCAACGCCGAGGAGATCGAGGAACCGGGCCGGAACGTCCCGCGAGCCATCTTCTTCTCGATGGGCTTCGTCACCATCGTCTACGCGCTGGTCGTCCTCGTGGTGACGCTCGCGATCAACAACCCCCAGTACCTCGACCTGCTCATCCGGGTGGTCGAGGGCGTGGGCGACACCGCCGGCGCCCAGTCCTTCATCGCCAACAACGGCGAACTCGCCATGGGTTACGCCGCCTCCTTCTACCTCGGCAACGTCGGCTTCTACGTCATCATCGTCGGCGCCCTGTTCTCGATGCTGTCGGCGGCGAACGCCACCGTCCTCGCGGGCTCGCGCGTCAAGCTCGCGATGAGCCGCCGCGATCACCTGCCCGACCGCTTCGAGAACCTCCACGACTCCTTCAACACGCCGTACTGGTCGGTCCTGCTCACCGGCTGTCTGATCGCCTTCTTCATCTTCTTTTTCACCGTCATTCCCCGCCTCCTGTTCGGGACGACGACCATCCACACCGGCATCATCGCGTTCCACATGGGGATCGAGGCCATCGCCCACTTCGCCGACTTCATGCTCCTCACCGGGCTCGTCGTCGTGAACCTCGCCGTCATCCGATCCCGGCGGAAGTATCCGGACCTCGACCGCGGGTTCGAGGTGCCCGGCGTCCCGGTCGTGCCGGTCGTCGCCATCCTCGCCAACCTCGTCCTGCTGGTCAACGTCGAACCCGGGGCCTTCGTCCTCGGCCTCCTCGCGGAACTGATCGGGATCGGCGTCTGGTTCGCCTTCGTCGGTGCGACCTCCGAAGCGGCCATCGAGCGCGAGGCGCCGACCGTCGTCCACGAGAAGCACCCGGCGGACCGCGACTACCAGATTCTCGTCCCCATCGCCAACCCCGACCACGCCGAACAGCTCATGCGCACGGCGCGGGACATCGCGGCCGACAAGGGCGGCGAGATTCTCGTCGTGTCGGTCGTCGCGCTCCCCGAACAGACCCCGCTCTCGGAGGGGCGCGAGCAGGCGACCGAGCGCCGCGACGTGCTCGAACGCGCGATGGCCGTCGAGGCGGGCGGCGGCGACACCGAAGTCCCCGTCAACGGCATCGTCCGCGTCGGACACCACGTCGATCAGGCCATCCTCCACACCATCACCCAGCACGACTCCGACGCGGTCCTGCTCGGGTGGCGTGGCGGCAAGCCCCGCCGTCGCGACGTGGTCGTGGGATCGACCGTCGACGTCGTGATCCGGCAGGCCGACTGCGACGTACTGGTCGAGCGCATCGGCGACGGCGGCGACTTCGAGTCGATCCTCCTCCCCACCGCCGGCGGTCCCCACGCTCGCTACGCCGCCGAGGTCGCCCGTGCCATCGCCCACACGACGGGGGCGACCATCACCGTCCTCCAAGTCGTCAGCCCCGACGACCGCAAGGGGCACGAACTCGCGGAAGTCTCGCTGGACGAGACTGCCCGACTCCTCGACGACGTGGACTACGAGACGCGACTCGTCGAGGCCGAGGACGTGGCCGACGCCATCGTCGGCGCGTCCGCCGACTACGACCTGACGATCATCGGGGCGACCCGCGAGGGCATCCTCCAGCAGATCGTCATGGGAGCCATCCCCGAAACCGTGGGTCGAGAGGCACACAGCCGCGTCATCATGGCCAAGCGGGATCTGGGCATCGCCTCCCGGCTCCGCCGCTGGTTCCGGTGGCGGTAGCGGAGCGGGAGCGCGAGGGTTAAATCCGCGGGCGTGGTACGCCCCGTCATGCCTCTGGAAACCATGACGCCGGCCGACGAGTGGAGCGGCGACGACGATGTCCGCGACGCACTCGGACGCGCGGGTCTGACCTACCTCGTCTGGGGCGCCGACTGGTGTGGCGACTGTCAGGAGCAGTTACCCGCCTTCGCCGCCGCTCTCGACGCCGCTGGCGTGCCCGACGACCGAATCGAGCAGTTCCCCGTCGACGACGACAAGCAGGGCGAGGGCGTCGGCGCGTACGGTATCGAGTTCATCCCGACCGTCGTCGTGGAGCGGGAGGGCGAGGAAATCGCCCGGTTCGTCGAGGAAGCGCCCGTCTCTATCGCCGAGTATCTCGCAGAGCAGATTGTCGCGGCGGACGAGGCGCCGGCGAACGCCGACGACTAGGGTCGCGCGACTCAGTTCTCCAGCCAGTCCAGCGCCGCGTCCAGATCCGTCTGCGGCGGCGAGCAGGTGAAGTCCCGGCAGGCGTACGCCGTGGGCTGTCCGTCCCGCGCCTCCCGGTTCGCCCAGATTGGCGGCACCTCGTCGACGCCGAGCGCGTCGAGCCACGAGTCGAGGTCGGCGTCGCTCGCGGGGCGGGGTGCGACGACGGCCGTCAACAGCGGCGTCTCGGCCAGTGTCTCTCGCCACGACGCGGGCACCTCGTCGGCCGCGAGCGTCAGTTCGACCGGGCCGCGGGCGTGGGCGTCCGCCGCGAGGACGAGCGACGCGTGTTCGAGCGGACTGCTCCGGATGCGGTCGGCGTGGGTCGCGAGCAGGCGTTCCGTAATCGCCCCGAAGTCCTCGTCGGGGACGAAGAGGTCGAGTTCGCCGAACAGCCCGGCCGCGACGCCGAGACTCGACGGCGTCGACTGGTCGTTCAGCTCCTGTGGCCGGGTCACCAGTCCCTCGCCGTGTTCGGGCGTATAGTAGAGGGTGCCCGCGTCCTCGTCCCAGAACTCCTCGCGGACGACGCGCGCGAGATCGACGGCGAACGCGAGGTGCGCCACATTGCCGGTCACCTGATAGCAGTCGAACGCGCCTTTCGCGAGGAAGGCGTAGTCGTCGAGGTAGCCCTCCACCTGCACGTCGCCATCCTTGTATCGGCGCTTCAGGCGTCGCGCGTCGGCGTCCCACAGGTGTTCGCGCACGAAGCCGAGCGCGTCCGTCGCCGTCGCGGCGAGCGCCGGATCGAGCGTTCGCGCCCCGGTCGCGATGCCCGAGATGGCGAGCCCGTTCCACCCCGCGAGTACCTTCTCGTCGCGCGCGGGTCGCGGGCGCTCCGCACGCGCGTCGAACGCGCGGGTCCGGGCGTCCATGAGGGCGCGTTCGACCGTCTCGACGGGGAGGCCGTACGTCTCGGCCAACGCCTCGTACCCCGCCGAGACGGTGAGGACGGTCGTCCCGCCCTCGAAGTTGCCGCCGGACTCGACGCCGTAGCGGTCACAGAACAGGTCGGCGGCCGTCCCGGCGTCGACCGTCACCCCCGCAGCGTCGACGGGGTCGCCGCCCATCGCCTCCCGTACCTCGTCGGGCGTCCAGACGTAGAAGGCGCCCTCCTCGTCCTCGGGCTCTTCGCCCTCGTCCAGCCGCGAGTTGGGGGTCGGGCTCTGGGCGTCGAGCGTGCTGTAGAACCCGCCCTCGGGGTGCTGTAGTTCGCGTTCGAGGAAGGCGACCGTCTCGGCTGCGACGCGGGCGTACCGATCCGCGCCCGTCGCCCGCGCGGCCTCGAAGTAGAGTCGCGGCAACTCCGCGTTGTCGTACAGCATCTTCTCGAAGTGCGGGACCGTCCACTCGCGGTCGGTGGCGTAGCGGTGGAAGCCGCCGCCGACGTGGTCGTAGAGGCCGCCGGCAGCCATGGCGTCGAGCGCCTCCGTGGCGACTTCACCGGCCGCCTCGTCACCGTCGAGCGTCGCGGCGCGGAGCAACAGGTCGAGGCGGCGGGGCTGGGGGAACTTCGGCCCGCCGGCGCCGAAGCCGCCGTGGGTGCCGTCGGCGCTCCGGACGGCCGCCGCCATCGCCGAATTCAGCACGTCGGATTCGGGCGGCTCGCCCGGCTGCTCGGGCGTCGATTCGAGTTCGTCGGTGATCGCCGCCGTCCACTGGTCCGCTCGGTTCTCGATGTCGTCGCGGTCCTCCTGCCACGACCGGGCGACGTCGTTCAGGAGCTGGAGAAATCCGGGCCGGCCGCGCTGGGGGTCTCGCGGGAAGTACGTCCCGACGTAGAACGGCTCGCCCTCGGGCGTGAGAAAGACGGAGAGCGGCCACCCGCCGCCCCCGGAGACGAGCTGGCAGATGGTCTGGTAGACGCTGTCCACGTCCGGACGCTCCTCGCGGTCGACCTTGATCGGGACGAACCGCTCGTTGAGGACGGTCGCCACCTCCTCGTCCTGAAAGCTCTCTTCTTCCATCACGTGACACCAGTGACAGGCGGCGTAGCCGACGGAGAGGAAGATGGGTACGTCGTGTTCGCGCGCCGTTCGTAACGCTTCCTCGTCCCACGGCTGCCAGTTGACCGGATTGTCCGCGTGCTGTTCGAGATACGGGCTGGCCTCCTCGTCGAGACGGTTCCGATCCGTCGGCGTCGCGGGCATGGTCGTGATTCGGCGCCCAGACAGGTAAAGCCCAAGAACCACACCGCCGTCGCGTCGGCTGTTTGTCGGACGACTGTGCCAACCGTTTTATATATGGTTGCCAATTCCCGCACATGGACGTACCGGCGTGGGAACGACGACTCGCCGGTCACGCCTCCTCGCTGCTCGCCATTCTGGGTGGCGTCGTCGCCGTCGTCTCGCTCGCGAACTTCTTCCGTGACGTCGAGACGCTCGGCCTCGGCGTCTTTCCGGCCATCTCGCTCGGGCTCTGTCTCCTGTTGTCGGTTGGCCTCCTCGGCCTGAGCCACTGGCTCGCCGGGAGCGACCTCTCGATTGCCGACGCGTGGACCGTCGTCCGGTGGTCGCTCGGCGGCATGGTCGGGTTCGGCACGCTGGCCGCCCTGACGGTCGGCATCCGACTCGCGGAGGGCCGAGCCGTCGGCGGGGCGGCGCTCGGCGTCATCGTGATGGGATCGGGCGGCGGTATCGGCGGCGGTGTGGCGGGCATCTACTACGCCCGCGCGAATCGTGCGGCCCGGGAAGCCGACCATCGGCGCGACGCGCTCGTCTTCCTGAACAGTCACCTCCGCCACAACGTGCTGAACGCGGCGCAGGTCATCCAAGGGTACGTCACCCTCCTCGACGAGCGCGTCGACGACGTGGCGTATCTCGATCCAATCGAACGCCGGAGCAACGCCATCGCGTCGCTCATCGACGACATGAAAGAGCTGGCCGACCTCTTCTCGGGCGAGCGCACCCCGACGCCCATGGACATCTCGACGGTGATCCTCCGAGAAGTCGAGGCCGCCCGGTCGACCCACGAGGCGGCGACGTTCGAGGTGGACGTGCCCTCGGAACTGTACGTGATGGCGACCGGTGCCGTCTCGGCCGTCTTCGCCAATCTCATTCGAAACGCGGTCGAGCACAACGACCGGGCGGAGCCGACGGTGTTCGTCTCGGCCGAGCGCACTCCCCGGACGGTGGCGGTCCGCATCGCCGACGACGGCCCCGGGATTCGGGACGACGTGAAAACACACCTGTTCGATTCGGCCATCGAATCCGGCGAGGGACGCGGCATCGCCCTCGTGAAGACGCTGATGAACCACTACGGCGGCGACGTGTCGGTCCGCGACAACGACCCCCGCGGCACCGAAGTCGTCGTCGAGTTCCGACGACCGCCGCCCGAGTGACCGTGCGACGGCCGGGTCTATAACCCGCCGGCGGACCAACGGCCCCTATGCGCTCGCTCGACGACACCTGTGACACGTTCGACATCGGTGGCGACCTGACCGTCCACCGTCTCGGCTTCGGGGCGATGCGAATCACCGGCCCGGATATTCTCGGCGAACCTGCCGACGTGGACGAGGCGGGCCGCGTCCTCGACCGTGCCCTCGAACTCGGCGTCGACTTCGTCGACACCGCGGACGCGTACGGCCCGGGCACCAGCGAACGCCTCCTCGCCGCGGCGGACGTTCCCGACGAGGCCGTCGTGGCCACGAAGGGTGGCCTCCTGCGCTCGCCGGACGGCGACTGGCTCCGCCACGGCGACCCCGACTACCTGCGCAACGCCGCGCTCTGCAGTCTCGACCGCCTCGGCGTCGACGCTATCGACCTGTACCAGTACCACGCACCCGACCCCGACGTACCCATCGAGGACGCGGTGGCGGCGCTCGCGGACCTCAAAGACCGCGGCCTCGTCCGTCACGTCGGCGTGAGCAACGTCTCCGTCGACCAGCTCGCACGCGCCCGCGACGTGGTCGAAATCGCGACGGTCCAGAACGAGTACAACGTCGCCGAGCGCACGCACGACGACGTGCTCGACGTCTGCGAGGACGAGGGCATCGGCTTCGTTCCCTACTTTCCCATCGGCGGCGGTGCCCTCGGCGAGAAAGCGGCGGTGCTCGAAGACGTGGCGGCAGCCCACGACGCCACGCCGCGACAGGTGGCGCTCGCGTGGCTCCTCCACCGGTCGCCCGTAATCCTCCCCATCCCGGGCACGTCCAGCGTGGAGCACCTCGAAGCGAACGTCGCCGCGGCCGACCTGTCGCTCACCGCGGACGAGGTGGAACGGCTGTCAGCCTAGTTCGAACGTGTGCTCGCGGCTCGCGTCACAGCTCGGACAGACGTGCCGGTAGACGACGCGCCGGCCGTCCGTCCGACTCGTCCAGTTGGCGCCGTGGTCCACGTAGCCACACGCCGGACACTTCTTCTGGGTGGTCTCGTAGCGCCGTCGGAGTCGGTCGAGCGCCGTGCTCCCACCTATGCTATTCGTTGCCATCCCACACACGTTGCCGCTCCAACAGTATAAATTGTCGCCTCAGGGGCCGAGATACCCCCACGCCAGCAACCGATCCCCATCGCCGTCGATCCAGCGCTCACCGATGTCGTCGCGGTAGTAGCAGTTCGGGACGACGATATCGTCGATGCGGCCGTACGCAGCTTCGCGGGCCGCCTGCATCGTCTCACCCATCCCCGTCACGACGAGTGGCATCCCGCTCTCGCCGGCGGCCCGCCACTGGCCGTCGACGCGTTTCGCGTCCTCGATGTGGACGCCATCCGGCGGGTCGCCCGACGGCGTATCGAACACCACCGCCGCGTTTCGGGAGCTCTCGTCGTACGTCTTCGGATCGTCGAAGGGGAATGGGGGCAAGACCAGTCGGACGGCGATGGCGTAGCCGTCGTAGACCGACAGCTCCGGGTCCTCGCCGCGGGCGAGGCGATAGAAGAACTCGCCGGTCGGGGACTCGAACGTCTCCTGCTGGAGCGTGATCGTCGGGTAGCCGAAGCGGGGCGTGAACTCCAGTGGATAGACCCCGTCGCCGTCGACGATGCAGTTGAGGTCGATGCTGCCGACGTAGCCCTCCTCGGCGAGCCACGATTCGAGGGGTTCGAGCGTCTCCGCGAACAGGCGGTTGCGCCCCGCCCAGAACGTCGAGGTGCCCATCTCGCCCGTCGAGGGACCGATGTTGCCCGGGAAGAGTTTCTTGTGCTCGAAGTTGAAGTTGATCGGCTCGACGAACCGGTCACCGTCGAAGAAGCCACAGATCGCCACTTCGACGCCCTCGACCTTCCGTTGGAGCTGGAAGCCCTTCATCCGGTGGCCCCACGCCTTCTCGTAGGCCTGCAACACGTCGATCACGTCGCTGCCGTCGTCCTCCCGACCCACGTACAACAGGCGCTTGACGTTCTGCACCTCCCCGAGCGGTTTGACGACGTACGGCGCCGGATTGTCGCGGACGTGTTCGACCGCCGCGTCGAACGACGTGAACTCGCGGTGGTCGAGCGTGTTCACGCCGTGGTCTTCGAGAACCGACATCGCGTAGCCCCGGTCCGCCTCTAGGCGATCCGTGTTCGGCGTCCCGCCGACGACGGCGTGACCCTCGGCGCGCAACGCCTCGGAGAGTTCGCCGGTCTTGGCCTCGTCGCCGACCCAGATGTCGTCGAAGACGATGGTGTCCGCCCAGTCGACGTCGGCGCGCCAGTCGTCGGTCTTGGGGACGAAGCCGTCGGCGATTTCCCGGTCCGACTGCGCCTCGATGTAGTATCTCACCTCGTGGCCCTCGCGGTGCATCTGCCACGCGAGGTCACCGATCAGCGCCGCGTCCGCCGAGACGAAGAGGAAGCGTCGGGAATCCATACTTCGTTGACACGCTACGCGGTCAAAATCCCTCCGCCGAATCGGATCACTCGTCGAGCCGCGTGAGCGCGGGCTGGTAGTCGTCGACGAGCGTCTCGACCAGCGCGTCGACGGTCGTCGAGTCGAACGTCCAGAATCCGGTGTATCGGTCCGCGTCGACTTCGCGGGCGAGGAGGGCGCCGTCGTCGTGATCCTCCGGACCGCTGTAGACGACGAACCAGTACTCGCCCACTAACTCGCCGGACTCGTCGCCGTAGGCCGTGACCGCGCCCCAGTCCTCGGGTTCCCAGTCCGACCGGCCGTAGACGGTCGTCTCGACCTCCGTCTCGGCGATCTTGCGGTAGCGTGTCCACGTCGCCGGCACGCGCTCGAAGGTGTGCAGGCGCTGCACGCCGGCGTGGAGGGAGCCGGTCCCACGACGCCAAGCCCTCGATTCGAGCAACTGGGAGACACAGACCAACGGGAGGCGTCGTTCGCCGGACAGCGAGTAGACGTTCTGATCGAGTCGGGCGAGAAAGCCCTCGACGACGGGCCGCTGTCGAACGTTTTGGGTGAGGTCCGCGAGCGCGTCGCTGCGGAGCGAGTCGAACAGGTAGTCGTAGAGGTCCCCGATCCCGACCGCACCGAGACACGCGCCGCCGTCGGTGAGGACGAGAAACGCGTCCGGCAGTTCGGCCGCCGTCACGTGGGTTGTCTCCAAGTCGAAGCGCTCGAAGTAGTCGACGATGGCATCGACCTTCGCGTCGACTTCGGCCCCGTTCACGACGAGGAGCCGTCTACGCCGCGACTCTAGGTCGTCGATGAACTGTTGGAGCGGACGTGTCACCAGCCCTACGGTTGGGCGCCGACGCACTAATAACTGCGCCGTCGTAGTCGAGGACAGCGCCCGCCGTCACCCGAGAAACGTCGCCACGAATAGAAGCGCGAAGCCGAGGGAGAGACAGAGCCCGCCGATCCGGCCGATCCACGTGTGTTCTCGAACGTCCGCTCGGTTGGTTTCGATACGGTAGTCCTGAAACTCCGGGTTGTACTCGACGTAGTTCGGCATCTGGAAGAACTCGACGAACACCAGCGCGCCGCCGAGGGCGCCAAGCGCCGAGCCGAGCAACCGGAGTGCGTTCGCCACCGCGACCATGCCCGTACCGGGCGTGACGAGGACAAAAATCCTCCGGACATTTATTCTCGATGCCGCGGCCACCCACCCCGTGCCCCGACGCCGTCTGCGTTTCGTCGTCGCCCTCGCAGTTCTCGTCGCCACAGTCGCGGCCCCCGCAGGTGCGGCCACTGCCGTCCCACCCGCTGCCGACACCGACACCGTCACTGCCGACACCGACACCGACACCGTCACTGCCGACACCGACACCGACACCGCCGACACCGACACCGCCGACATCGTCGCCGCCGTCCCCAACCCCGTCGCCGACGGCGACGCCGGCGAGTTCGTCCTACTCCACCTCCCCACCGGGGCGGCCAACTGGACGCTCGACGACGGCGAGCGCGTCGTCTCCCTGCCCGCCGACCGACCGGCCGCTCGCGTGGCCGTCGGCGCCGACCCGAACGCCACGCGACGGCTCACGGACGCCCCCGTCGTCGCCGTCCCCCACCTCTCCTTGTCGAATGCGGGCGAACGCCTCCACCTCCGGCGTGACGGCGCCGTCGTCTCGACGCTCGCCTACCGCGACGCGCCCGAGGGCGAACGCCTCGTCCGCACCGACGACGGCACTCGATGGCGCCCCGTCGGCTACCGTCCCCGCGACGTGCACCGCTACGGTCCCGCGACCGTCACCGGGTTCGTCCTCCCCGACGCGCCGTCGGTGCCGGTCGAGACGCTCCGCGGCGCCCACGAGCGCATCCTCCTCGCCGGCTACACGTTCACCAGCGACCGGGTCGCGACGGCGTTGATCGCCGCGGAGCGCCGTGGGGTCGCGGTGCGCGTCCTCGTCGACGCCGATCCGGTCGGCGGCCGGACCGAAGCGGGTGCCCGGGCGCTCGACCGCCTCGTCGCCGCGGGCGTCGACGTGGCCGTCCTCGGTGGGCCGCGCGCCCGCTTCGACTACTATCACCCCAAGTTCGCCGTCGTCGACGACCGGGCGCTCGTCACGACGGAGAACTGGAAACCGGCGGGCGTCGGCGGGAGGAGTAGCCGTGGCTGGGGCGTCGTCGTCGATGCCGCGCCCGTGGCAGCCGACCTCGCTGCCCTCTTTCGCGCCGACGCCGGGTGGCGGGACGCGATTCCGTGGGGTCGGTTCCGACGCGGGGAGACGTTCGAGACCGGGACGGCGGCCGAAGGGACTTTTCCCTCACGCTTCGCCCCGACCGACGCGACTGCGTCCGAGGTGCGCGTCCTCACGGCCCCCGGCAACGCCGAGTCGGCACTGGTCGGCGTGGTCGACGGCGCCGACGACCGGATCGACGTGATCCAACCCAGCATCGGTCGTCGGGATGGCCCGCTCCTGCGCGCGACGATTCGGGCGGCCGAGCGCGGGGTTACGGTCCGTCTCCTCCTCTCGGGGACGTGGTACGTAGCCGAGGAGAACGCGGCGCTCGTCGAGTGGCTGAACGGCGTCGCCGCGCGGCGGAGCCTCCCACTCACCGCGCGGGTCGCCGAGCCGAGCGGCCGATACGAGAAGATTCACGCGAAAGGCGTCGTCGTCGACGACACCGTGGTCGTCGGGAGCCTCAACTGGAACGAGAACGCCGTCTCGGAGAACCGCGAGGTGGCGCTCGCTATCCGAAGCGAGGCGCTAGCCGCTTACTTCCGCCAGACGTTCGCGGCCGATTGGCGGGGTTGGCGCGGCGGGACCCGGACGACGTGGGTAATCGTCGCGGGCGCGCTCGCGGCGCTGGCGCTCGCGCTCGTCGTCGCACGGAAAACGATCCGATTCGACCGCCGTGGTCGCTGCCGCTAGTCGTCCCCGTGGTCGAGCGCCGCCGCACTCGACAGTTCCTCGTCGAGTTCCGCGTCGGCCATCTTCTCGACGAGGCTCTCGATGACCTCGCTGCGCATACCCTGCACGAACTTGATCGAGCCCACGACGAGGTGGCCGCCGCCGGAGACGCCGCCGCCGACGACTTCCTCGTTGAGTTCCGCCACCATCTCGGGGATGTCGAGGCGGACGCCGTCGGAGCGAAGGACGGCGAAGTCGGGGCCGTAGCCGATGGTGATGACCGGTTCGCCCGTCTCCTCGACCTTGCGGTCGTGGAGGTTGCCGGTCGTCTTGCCGGGTGCGGGGTAGGTGAAGCGGTGCGCGAAGTCGTCGAGGTCGACGCGGTACAGGTGGGCGTCGTTTTCGAGGCGCTCGTGTTCGACGTGGGGGTCGAGTGCGGCGAGCTGGCGGTCGATGTCGCGTTCCGCGCGGTCGGCGAGGAAGTCGACGAGTTCCTCGTGGCGGCGCTCGTCGTCGCAGTCCACGTTGAGCACGTCGCTCACGAGCGTCTTGCCCTCGCTGTAGCGCAGCCAGTGGGCGGCGTAGTCCAGCGCCTCGCCGATCCGGACGAGGTCCTCGCGCCCGTAGCCTTCCTCGTCCGCGAGGTCGACGAAGTCCCCCATCGTCTCGGCCTTCGAGCGGTCGGCCAGCCCCGCTACGGCGGGGACGTGTTGCAGTTCGTCGGTCATGTCGGGGTCGATCATCCGCGCGAGTTCGACACACATCATCCCCGTCGTGATCCGGTAGTCCTCGTCGACGAGGTAGGGGTTGACGTGGGCGTCGAGCAAGTCGTCCACCGCCTCCGGGTCGGGGTGGTGGTGGTCGACGACGACGATGGGCACGTCGTAGTGGGCGAGGTTCTCGTAGGCGGGCACGTCCTCCTCGGTGCTCCCGTTGTCGAGCATGAGCAGGAGGGGGAGTTTCTGCCCGTGGCGCTCCCGACCTTCGAGCGCGAAGTTGAGGTCGCGGGTCACGTCCTCCATCTCGTAGTACGGTGCCTTGCTCGGGAGGCGCTTGATGAGGTGACGCGGTGCGTCGTCGTCGTCGTGGACGGTCCGGATGAAGCGTTCGAGCGCCACCTGCACGGGCAGGGACGCACACATGCCGTCACCGTCGGCGTGGTGTCGGACGCGGATCGGCCGTCCTTCGAGGACGGTCCGCCGGAGTTGCTGGGCGACGGCTCGGAGATCTGGCCGGAGTTTCTCGAACGCGTCCCACTCGACGAGCGGGTCGACGTCGTGGGGTTCGGCGCGCTCGGTCAGACCGGCGTCGACTTCGGCGCGTACGCGTTCGGCGTCCTCTCCGGTCAGGCGGGTGAGCGACTCGACCTCGATCTGTGGTGATCCCTCGTGTTCCTCGACGGTGCCAGTGATCCGGACGGCGTCGTCGAGTTCGACCTCGGGGTAGGCACGCACGCCCGCGTCCTCGAAGGCGGTGCAGGCGACGATGCCGGTGGCGTCACAGCAGCGGAAGACGGTCGGGCCGGCGGTCTGCTTGATCTGGCTGACCGTCGCTTCGATGGTGGCCGTCTCGCCGATGTCGAGGGCCTCGACGGGCGTCACGGTCGGTCGGTGGTCGACCGCGACCGTTCGGTAGTCGTCGAGGTCGGCCTCCACGAAGGCGACGTCGCCGTTCTCGCGAATTTCGTCGAGCCGGACGAGCAGGCGGTCGCCCACGTCGTAGTCGCCAGTCAGGTTCGACTCGTGGACGAGGCCCGAGACGTTGTCCGAGATGTCGACGAAGACGCCGTAGGCGACGACGCCGTTGACGACGGCGTGGTAGTAGTCGCCGACCTCGACATCGTCGGCGGTGCAGTCGGGCGCGAGATCGTAGACGATGGGACGGGAGTCGTCCGCGTCAGTGCCGGAATCCCCGGCAGTCCCTGCGGTCATACAACTGTGTGGTGGGTGCCCGAAGTTAAGCCTTGCAGAATCCGACGCCTCGCACGATCCGCCGTGCGCATCCGGAACCCTTAGAAGGCGACGCCACCGACTCGGGTACATGCGGCGCTTCCGGTCTGAACACTCCGTCGACCGACAGAGACTGGAGGCCGGCCCATGACGACGGTCGTCGCCCAGGGCACGTTCGACATCCTCCACCCCGGCCACGTACACTACCTCTCCGACGCCGCGGCGATGGGTGACCGCCTCCACGTCATCGTCGCCCGCAGTGCGAACGTCACCCACAAGCCCGAACCGATCCTCCCCGGGCGACAGCGGCGCGCGATGGTCGACGCCCTCGCCGTCGTCGACGAGGCCCACCTCGGCCACCCCGACGACATCTTCGTCCCCATCGAGCGGATCGATCCCGACGTCATCGTCCTCGGCTACGACCAGCACCACGACGAGGACGGTCTCCGACGGGCGCTCCGCTCCCGTGGTCTCGACTGCGAGATTCGGCGCGCGTCGGCGCGCGAGCCCGAAGACGGCGAACTCTGTTCGACGGGACGGATCGTCGACCGGATTATCGAGCGTCGGTGCTGATCGCTCGTCTCCGCGTTGTGAGGTCAAAACGATAGCGAGCGGCCGCTATCGAGCGATGCGCGGGAGAAACGAAAACGGTCGGCGTGGTTCAGGCTCGGATCGGCGCCTGCGACAGCGCCTCGTCGTGTGCACGAACCACGTCGGCGTCGGGTTCGAGGTCACCTGACGACCCGCTCCCGCCGCTCTGCTGTTCTTGGAGGTACTGCTGGTACTCCTCTTGGGAGACGACCTCGATCTCGAAGTACATCTGCGAGTGAGCGACGCCACAGAACTCGGCGCAGTAGCCCTGATAGGTGCCCTCTTCGAGTGCCACGGTCTTGATGACGTTCGACTGGCCGGGCATGGCGTCCTGCTTCAGGCCGAGCTTGGGCACGTGGAACGAGTGTAACACGTCGCTCGACGTGACGTTGAAGTAGACGTCTTGTCCCTTCGGGATCACCACCGTCGGCGACGTGCTCGCGATCTGGACATCCTCCTGCGGGTAGCTCGCCTGCCAGCCCCACTGGAACGCGTCCATGTGGACGACCACGTCGTCGCCCTCGGGGGCGATCTGTTGCTCGTCCTGCTCGAAGGTGACGTTCTCGTTCGCCAGCACGCCGTAGGAGGCGACGCCGACGAACAGGAGGACGATGGCCGTGGCGACCGTCCACGTGATCTCCAGCCGACGGTTCTCCTTGGTCGGTTTGGCTTCGTCGGCGTCCTTGAATCGGTACACCGTGTAGATCAGGATGCCCTCGACGAGGAGGGTGATGGGGACGGCGACGAGAAGCAGTTTCTCGTTCAGACCATTGATCAGCTCTGCGGACACTGACGTCTGGGCCGCCACCGGGTCGGCGGCGAGGGAGAGAGCCACCACCGAGAGCAGCGACGCCAGCAAGAGGCGCGACCGTTTCATACTCTATGGGGCGTTAGAATCTCCCCCCTAAATAGCTACTGATAGGAACGGGAAGCGTCCACACGGGTGGCGGGTTTCGGGCGGGTGGGAGCGCACCGTCGTCACGTGAGAAAAAGCGGGGTACATAAATAGGCGGATTTCCAAACGCCGGTCAGTGATCGACTCGTGCGAGACGTAACCGACCGGTTCCCGGGCCTCCTCGCGGCGAGCGCGATGGGAGTCTACCTACTCCTGCTCGTTGGGACGACTATCGCCGTAACCGACGCGGTGGAGACGTGTGCGGCGTGGCCGGCCTGCGGGGACGGATTGACGCTCCCGAGCACCGCGGCCGGCGCGCTCGTCGTCGGACACCGGGTCGCGGCCGTCGTCGTCGGCCTCCTCGTCCTCGCCGCGGGCGTCGCCGCGTTGCGGTCCGACACGCGCCAGCGCGTCCGCCTCGCCCTCGGCGTCTCCGTCGTCTGTTATCCCGTGCAGGCCGCGCTCGGCGCCTTCGTCGCCACCACGGGCGCGGCCGGCCTCCTGCCCGCCGCCCACATGGTCGTGGGGATGCTCATCTTCGGCGGCCTCGTCGCGGCGCTCGCGTGGACGCTGGAGACGACGACGGGCGATCCGTCGGACGGCCCGGTCACGGACCCCGACGCGCTCGAACCGCCCGAAGCTCCCGCGGAACCGGCCGACCGCCCCTCGCTCCCCGACGACCCGCTCGCCCGGTTCCGCGTCGTCGCTGGCGCGTACGCGCGCCTCACGAAACCGCGGCTGATGTGGTTGCTCTGTCTCGTCGCCTCGGCGGGCATGGGGCTGGCCGCGGGATCCGCGCTCGACGCCCGGACGGTCGTTCTCACCTTGCTCGGTGGCGTCCTCTCCATCGGCGCCAGCGGCACGTTCAATCATGTCCTCGAACGCGACGTGGACCGGCGGATGAACCGCACCAGCGACCGCCCGCTGGCGACGGACGTGGTGTCGGTGCGCAACGCCCTCGCGTTCGGCGGGGTGCTGACGCTGGCGTCGCTCGCGGCCTTCGCCGCCGTCAACTGGCTGGTCGCCGTCCTCGGCCTCGTCGCTATCGTCTTCTACAGCGTGATCTACACGCTCGTGTTGAAGCCGAACACGGTGCAGAACACGGTCATCGGCGGCGCGGCGGGCGCGCTCCCGGCACTGATCGGGTGGGCGGCCGTGACGGGCGACGTCGGCCTCGGAGGTCTCGTGCTCGCCGCCGTCATCTTCCTCTGGACGCCCGCGCACTTCTACAACCTCGCGCTCGCGTACAAGGACGACTACGCCCGCGGCGGCTTCCCGATGATGCCCGTCGTCCGCGGCGAGACGGAGACGCGAAAACATATCCTCTGGTGGCTCGGCGCGACGTTCGTCGGTGCGGGCGTGCTGGCGACGTGGAGCGACCTCGGCTGGCTCTACGTCGGCACGACCGTCGTCCTCGGCGCGGCGTTCCTGTGGGCGGTCGTCCGCCTCCACGTGGACAAAACCGAATCCGCTGCCTTCCGCGCCTTCCACGCTTCGAACGCCTACCTCGGGGCGCTCCTCCTCGCGGTGGTCGTCGACACGCTGGCGATCTGACTCACGTGCGTCGTCGCCGGACAGTCAGAGCAAGGGTAAACGGTAAATCGGTGGCCTGCGCCAACGGATAGTATGGAGAATGTAGCGATCATCGGCGCGTCGATGACCCAGTTCGGCCAGCGGGACGAGTGGGTGCTCGACCTGCTCTCGGAGGCCGGGACGGCGTGTCTGGACGACGCCGGCGTCACACCCGACGCGGTCGACCACCTCTACGTCTCGAACATGGCGAGCGGGGAGTTCGAGGGGCAGACGGGGATCATGAACGCCGTGGCACACGACCTCGCGGCGATGCCGGCGTACACCGCTCGCATCGATCAGACGAGTTCGAGCGGTGGCGCGGGCGTCAAACACGCGTGGCAGTCGGTCGCCAGCGGCGCCAGCGACATGACGCTTCTCGTCGGCGCGGAGAAGATGACCCACCGGACGACGGCGGAGGCGACGGACGTCATCGCCTCCATCACTCACCCCGTCGAGTACAAACACGGCGTGACGCTCCCGAGTTTCGCGGGGCTGACCGCGCGGCTGTACCTCGACACCTACGACGCACCGCGCGAGAGTTTGGGCAAAGTAGCGGTGAAGAACCACCGCCACGGCGTCGACAACCCGCACGCGCAGTTCCAGAAGGAGGTGGACCTAGAGACGGTGCTGAACTCGCCAATCGTGGCCGACCCGCTCCGGCTCTACGACTTCTGTCCCATCACGGACGGGAGCGCGGCGCTCATGTTCTGTCCCGAGTCCGTCGCCAAGGAGTACACGGACGACTACGTGCTCGTTCCGGGCGTCGGCGGCGCGACGGACACCCACGTCGTCCACGAGCGCGCGGACCCGACGACGATGCGGGGGGTCGTCGAGTCGAGCCGCATCGCCTACGACATGGCGGACATGCGTCCCGATGACATCGACGTGGCTGAACTGCACGACATGTTCACCATCCTCGAGTTCCTCCAGAGTGAGGACTTGGGCTTCTTCGAGAAAGGTGAAGGCTGGAAGGCAGTCGAGGAGGGTCGCACCGAACGCGGCGGCGACTTGCCGATCAACCCCTCCGGCGGCCTGAAGTCGAAGGGCCACCCACTCGGTGCCAGCGGCGTCGCACAGGTGTACGAAATCTACAAGCAGTTGATGGACGAGGCCGGCAAGCGTCAGGTCGACGCCGACACGGGACTGGCCTGCAACGTCGGCGGCTTCGGCAACTGCGTCATCACCACTCTGATGGAGGCGAACTGATGATGGAAGCATACCGCTACCCCGACGGCAGTATCACGTACCCCGGCCACCCCATCGGTCCGGGCGGCGAGGAACCGGTCGACACGGTCGACCTCAGCGAGTACACCGCCGAGGTGATCACGTGGACGACGAGTATGGCGGCACCGCCGGGCGTCCGCGAACCCAACACGCTGGCCATCGTCGAGTTCGACGTGGACGGCGAACCCGTCCGCGCCATCGGTGGCGTCGTGACGGGGGACGAAGTCGAAATCGGCGACGAAGTGCGGCCGGTGTACGTCGAGGAACTTCGAGAACCCGGGGCGGGCATCCGCGAACCCGAGAGTCAGGAGTGGGACGGCTACCGGTTCGAGCCGGTCTGACCGGTCTCTTCGTCCGGGGCGTCCCGCCGTTCGATACCCTCCACAGCCACGTCGTTCAGCACCGAGCGCGGTCGCTGTCACTCCGACGGGGAAGCGGAGTTTCGGCGCGCGAAGGAGACGTTTCTGGACGCCGGGTCCGCAGTCGAGTGCGTGGGAGCCTTAGTCGTCGAGCGCGTCCTCGGGCACCTCGTCGATGAGGACGATGGCTTCGCCGTCGATGACGGTTTCGCCGGCTTCGTCCTCGACGACCGTCGTCAGGCGGTACCGGCCGTCGCCGAGGTCCTCGACGACCTCACAGATGGCGGTGACTTTCTCGCCGATGTCGACTGGGCCGAGGAACTGGAGGTCCTGCGAGAGGTAGATGGTCAGGCCGGGCAGTCGGGCGAGGGCGGCGCTGATGACGCCGGAGACGAGCGTCCCGTGGACGATTTGGCGACCGAAGCGGGTCTCCTCGGCGAAGTCGGCGTCGAGGTGGAGGCGGTTGGTGTCACCGCTGGCGTCCGCGAAGACCTGAATCTCCTCCTCGGTGAGCCGTTTCGAGAAGCGGATGCGGTCGCCGACGCTGACCACGCCGTCGCCCTCGTCCGTGTGTTCGAACGTCCACTCCGCCTTGGAGTAGGTGAGTTCGGGTGAGGCTGCTGGCTGGCGGTCGTCGGATTCGGTTTCCTGTCCGTTCTCGTCGGCAGCGAGTGCCGGGAACATCGCCCGGTTGGCTGCCATCATGCTGTTGTAGAAGTGCTCGACGCTGTTCGAGAGGTGTTTCTGCGACTGAAGCCACGTGTCCGTGACCTCGCTCATCGGCGTGGTAGTTCGTTCCTGCATCGTTGGTTGGGGTTCCTTGGGGATGGTTGGTTAAAGACTGGTCGCTTTCGTCGCCGGGCACGCCCGGACGAGACCATTGAATGTCTTTGAGTGGTATAGGATGGTAACAAAAGTAAAGCTTATGCCTCTGGCTCCCGTCTGTGGTGACAAGGATGACGCAAGACGAGGACGGTGGATCGCCGATGTGGCCGCCAATGCCCTTCGCCCAGCAGTTTCAGAACGCGAGCGAAGACGCCGTGGAACAACAGATGAAGCTGTTCAAACAGTTTATGTCGGGAGGCGCCGGGAGCGGATTCGACGGGTTCTCGCAACTCGGCGCGATGAGCATGGGCACGGCGATGTTCAAGACCCGCGTACAGAGCGGGGGCCGCATCAGTATTCCCGATGCCGAGCGCGAGACGCTCGACATCGAGGACGGCGATATCGTCCAGACAATCGTCATCCCCGTCAAACGAAATTCGGAGTAAACCAATGAGTGCTTCCAACCCCTTCAGTTCGGCTTTCGAGTTGCAGCGCACGATGATCGACCAGAGCCGCCGCGCAGCGGAGACTAGCATCGACGTCCAGCGTGCCGCCGTCGAGACGTGGTTCGGCTCCTTCGAGTCGGCCAAGTCCGTCCAGAAGAGCGGCGTCACGCTCTCGAAGACGGCAATCGAGGCCTACCTCGACGGCCTCAAGTCCGTCTTCCCCGAGGAGGCCATCGCGGAACTCGAAGCTGCGGTCGACGAGCAGTTCGAAGCCGTCGACGAGATTCACGAGGACGCGTGGCAGTCCTTCCTCGAGGGCCTCGACGAGGCCGAAGCGACCTACGACGAGATGACCGAGATGCAGCTCGAACTGCTGGCCCAGAGCTTCGACGCCCTCGAAGAGATGCAGTCCGACGCCGCCGAGACGACCGAAGAGGCCGTCGCCTCCGCCGAGGAACTGGCGGAGTCGGCCTGACGACCGGAGCGTTTTCACGCCCAACTCCCCTATTTGCATACGATGACCAACGACGCCAGCGGTACGTTCGACGGACAGATGGACGCGTTCCTGGAACGCATGACCGAGACCTACATGAACGCCCTCGACCGGAACCTCGACGCCCAGTCGGCGTTCCTCGAGTCGTGGATGAACTCGATGGAGAACAACCTCTCCGAGGAACGCATCCAAGAGGGGTACGAGGGGTCGATGCGCGCCTACGAGGCGTGGATGGACGCCGCCGAAACCTCCTTCGAGCGCATGGGTAGCGCGTTCCAAGGTGAGGACGTCGAGCCGGAAGAGTTCCGCGACATCTGGCTCTCCTCGGCCAACGAGGCGTTCAAGGAGATGATGACGACGACGGCCTTCGCCGCCGCGACGGGCCAGACCGTCGAGGAGGCGATGGACATGCGCCAGAACATCGACGAGGCGTCTGAGGAGACCCTCCACGCGCTCAACTTCGCCACCGTCGGCGACGTGCGCGAGGTGGGCGAACGGCTCGTCGAACTCGAACGCCGGCAGCACGCCATCGAGCAGAAGCTCGACCGGATCCTCGAACAGCTATGAACCCCTTCACCTTCCCGCTGGACGCCCAACGCACCCTCTGGGAGCGCGCGGCCGACGACACGGAGTCGGTCGGCGCCGTCCCCGACGGACTGGAGACGATGGCCGAGGTGGAGGTCGGGGGGACGCCGAGCGAGGTGGTGTACGAGGAGAACAAACTCGAACTCCACCACTACGAGCCGCTGGTGCCCGAGGAGGAGCGCCACGACGTGCCCCTCCTGTTCGTCTACGCGCTCATCAACCGGCCGTACATCCTCGACCTCCAGCCGGATCGGAGCGTGATCCGCCGGATGCTCGAAGCCGGCTTCGACGTGTACATGATCGACTGGGGCGAGCCGTCCGACCTCGACACCGCCCTCTCGCTTCACGACTACGTCAACCGCTACATCGACAACTGCGTCGACGCCGTCCGCGAGCGCTCCGGGCAGGACGCGATCAACATCATGGGCTACTGCATGGGCGGGACGATGAGCGTCATGTACGCCGCGCTCCACCCCGAGAAGGTCCGCAACCTCGGCCTCATGGCGGCCGGACTCTGCTTCGACGGGACCGGCGGCATCCTCGAGATGTGGGGCGACGAGGACTTCTTCAGCCCCGGCGCCATCACCGAGACGTTCGGCAACGTCCCCGCGGAGTTCCTCGACGTGGGCTTCGCGCTGATGGACCCCGTCCACAACTACGTCACGAAGTACGGCAACCTCTACGACAACATCGACGACGAGGACTTCGTGGAGAACTTCGCGCGGATGGAGAAGTGGCTCAACGAACCCATCGACGTGGCCGGCACCGCCTACCGGGAGTTCCTCGAAGACGTCTACCAGGAGAACAAGCTCTACCGGAGCGAACTCGAACTGAACGGCGAGCGGGTCGACCTCGACCGGATCACGATGCCCGTGCTTCAGGTCATCGGGGAGTACGACCACCTCATCCCGCCGGAGGCGAGTAAGCCGTTCAACGAAGTTGTCGCCAGCGACGACACCGAGATCATGGAGTACTCGACGGGCCACATCGGCCTCTCGGTGTCTCGGTCGACCCACGAGAACCTCTGGCCCGCCGTGGCCGAGTGGTTCGCCGAACGGTCGAACGGCGAGGCCGTCGAGGTTCCCATCGAGGACGCAGGCGGCGAGGAGTCCGCGGACGCCGCCGTCGACGAGGACGTCGAAGCGACCGAGGGGGACGTGACCGGTACCGATCTGCAGGAACTCGACGGCGTCGGCCCCGCGTACGCGTCGCGCCTCGAAGCGGCCGGCATCCGTTCCGTCGAGGATCTCGCCGAGGCCGAACCGGCCGTCGTCGCGGCCGAGACGGACATCGACGAAGGGCGTCTCCGCCGCTGGATCGACGCCGCGAACGACCGAACGGCGTAATCTCGGGCGACCGTTCCGTTCGGGAGCGTTTTCGTCTCGCTCGGATCGTTCGTGAGTCTTGGCACCGTCTCCCACATTGACAGTCAGAGCACATACCATGTCATAATAACACATATTGTTGGTTTGAATAATATGGTGCATATGTTGGAAGCGTTTATTGCTTAGTAAGTGGACATTTCGACTGAACCATGAACACGACCCAGCTGATCAATCGCGCCGCGGACCGACTCGACCTCCCCGACGAACTGACTGCCGCCGACTCGAAGCTCGTCTACCTGTTCGTCGCCGTCTCCGACGGTGCGACGGTCGACGACCTGCAGGTCGCGCTGGACATCAAGAAGATTTCGCTGTTCCCCGTCCTCGATACGCTGTCGGAGCGAGGCCTGATCGAGCGTATCGACGACGAGTACGTCACCGCCACGGCGTCGTAGACCCGACGCGCCCGCCGGGGCCGCCCCACTCTCACTCCGCCGACTCGTCTCCCTCTTCGCTCATCGATTCCTTGATCGACTCCAGTTCCGCGTCCACGTCGACGGCGTCTTCCTCTTCGACTTCGATTGCGACGCCGCTCGTGTCCCTCCCCTCGGCTCGTTCCCATCGCCGGCCGGCCGCATCGCGGTCGGTCGCGTCGCGGTCGGACGCCACCTCGTCGAGTCGGTCGTCGATTTCGTCGGTCAGCTCGCGTGCGTCGGACAGGATCGATCCGGCCGTCGAATCGTCGGGCAGGTCCGCGCCAGTCAACGCGTCGCGCAGGTCCGTCAGCGCGTCGCGGAGGGCAGCCGTCTCGGGGGCGCTCCGCGCGGTCAGCCGCTCTCGGAGGCGGTTCTCCGTCGGCCGTGGCCCGGCGAGGCGGAGCACTGCCCGCAGTAGTTCCAGCGACTGCACCGTCGCTTCGAGGAGCGCGATGACCGTCGGGAGGGTGTACTCTTCGGTGAACCGGAGCATTTCGCCGGGCGTGGGCGGACGGCGGCGGGGGCGACGCTCGTCGCGGAGCCCGCGCCGCACGTCCTCGTCGATAGCCGACCGTAGCTCCGTCAGCGTCTCCTCCAAGTCGGCCAACAGGACCGCCAGTTCCTCGTCGTCTCGGCTCGACATGGGTGAGGGAATGGGCTCGACGCGCATATACTGCCGGTCGCTCCTCCGGGGTCTCACTCCCGCCGGTGCGCCAAGATGGCCACGGTCAGCAGCGCCAGCAGAGCGACGACCGGCCCGAATCCGGGGCCACCGCCTTCAGTCGCCGTGGGTGTGGGGGTGGGCGTCGCCGTCGTGGTCGGTTCGGGGGTATCGGTCGGCGTCGGCGTGGCCGTCGGCTCCGGTGTGGCCGTCGGTGTCGCCGTTGGCGTGGGCTCGGGGGTCGCCGTGGGCGTCGCCGTCGCCGTCGCTGTCGGCTCCGGAGTCGGTGTGGCCGTCGCCGTCGGCGTGCGGGTCTGTCCGTCACCGCTGTCCCCGTTTCCGCCCGCGACGGTCACCGTCGTCGATGCCCGGCCGTCTTCGATGTCGCTCCCTTCGACGCTGATCCGGTAGGTACCGGGGATGGCGCTGCTCGTGTCGACGGTGACGCTCCCGCCACTCGTCGTGATCCGGCTATTTCCGGCGAGGTCGACGCCGTCCGGATTTTCGACGGTCACGTCGAGGCGGTCGGCCTCGGCGAAGTTGTACTCGGCCGTGATCGTCACCTCTTCGAAGTCGCTCGCCTCGACGGTGTCGCCCGCGATGTCGACGCCGCGTTCGTTGCGCACGTCGAAGTCGGTGACTCGCGGCTGCACGACGATCAGTTCGGCCTCGTCGTCGTCGTCGCTGTCGGCGTCGTACGATCCCGGTTCCACGTCGTCGAAGTCGGCGTTCTCCGGATCGACGGTGAACACCTCGTCGCCCGCGACCGAGACGAACGTCGTCTGGTCCGTCCCTATCGTCCCGCCGTCGGTGAGTTCGACGTTCGAGATGTCGAGCGATTCGCTGACGTACACGCGGACCGGCGGGCTGGTGTTCGACGGTGCGTCCCGGGGGTCCTCGACGGCGACGCTCGCTCCCGTCGCGGCGGCGACGACGGCGAGGGCGACGGCGAGGATCACGAGTAGCCGGTGGAGGGTAGTCGTCATCGATCTAACGTATACGTCCCGCGCTAATTGACGTTATCGGAGACGGCTCGTAATGGAAACGCTCTTTTGACAGTCACACCGAGTGTGCGCGTATGACCGACGGGGACGACGAGACCGACCTACCGGCCGAGACCCTCGACGCCCGCCTCGACGACGCGGCCGAGGCGCTCGACGCCGCCGAGACCGAAGACGACCTCGACGCGGTCGAGGCGCAACTCGACGGGATCGCCGAGGACCTCGAAGCTGCCGACCTCCCGGCCCCCGACGAAGACGACGAGGACGCCGAAGATCCTGCCGCGGAACTCGAAGACCGCCTCGACTCCCTCCGCGAGGAGCTGGAGGCCGCTCGCGGCCCCTACGCCGCGGACGTGGTCGACGACATCGAGGACGCGAAGGCGACGCTGACCGACACGCGGTGGACCGACGATGGTGAAGGCGAGGCCGCCGCCGCCGTCGAAGCCTTCGTCGCGGACGTGAACGAGACGCTCGATACCGACCTCTCGGGTGACGACGCCGACGCTCTCGACGCCGCCGCGGAGGCCGTCGCGGACGCGGACCTCGACGCCGACGACGACGCCGAGACCATCGCCGCCCTGCTGGAGGCGACCGACGCCCTCGAAAGCGGCTTGGAGGACGCCGAGGAGTGGGACGACCTCGAAACGCACGAGAAACTGCAGGCACAGGGCTTCTACGACGTGCTCGGCCACTACAAGGATTACCCGCCCGAGTGGGCCGCGCTCAAGGAGTGGGAGCAGCGCGGCAACGTCGAGATGGTTCTGCTCGCGCTCGACAGCTTCCAGTCGGACTTCATGGAACGGCACTGCCTCGAAGCGCTCACCCGGATGAACGACGAAGCGGCGTTCGACGCCATGCACCAACGCGCGGGCAAGCGCGACAAACCCGGCATCAAGGCGCTCGGGAAGATGGCCGCCGAGGACGCCGTCGAGACGCTGCTGGAGTACGTCGACGCCGACTCTGACCCCGGACTCCAGAAAGTGACGTTCAAGGCCCTCGGCGAAATCGGGAGCGAGGAGGCCACCGGACCGCTGGCGAACAAACTCGTCGCCGAGAACGAACAGATTCGCCCCCACGCTGCTCGCGCCCTCGGACTCGTCGGCGACACGCGGGCCATCGAGCCGCTGGCCGACACGCTGGCCGACGACGAGAGCGACGAGACGCGCGCCGCCGCCGCGTGGGCGCTCCGACAGATCGGGACCGAGCGCGCGCTCGAAGCGGCCGCCGACTTCGTCGACGACCGCGCCTACCTCGTCCAGCACGAGGCGGAACAAGCGTCGGAATCGCTGTCGGTCGAGCAGCCGGCGTAACCGCCCCAACGTTCTCCCCGGTCACCCCCGTGTTTCCCGTATGGCTAGCGACTCGGCCGAACAGAACGCCCTCGGAACCGATCTCGAACCGTGTAGCACCGACCCCGAGACGGGCTACCTCCGCGACGGCTGCTGTCGGCACGTCGAATCCGACCGCGGCCGCCACGAAATCTGTGCCGTGATGACCGAGGAGTTCCTCCAGTTTTCCAAGGCACGGGGGAACGACCTGATCACGCCTCGCCCACAACTCGACTTCCCCGGCCTCGACCCCGGTGACCGGTGGTGCGTCTGTCTCGGTCGGTGGGTAGAAGCCGAGGAGGAAGGCGTCGCGCCGCCGGTGATCCTCGAAGCGACGAGCGAGGCGGTGCTAGAAGCGGTGCCGTTCTCGACGCTACTGGCACACGAGTACGAGGAGACGTGAGAGCGACTATCGGTGGATGCAGTCCACCAGATGGTCCTCGTCACCCTCGAAGGGTTCGAGACCCATCTCCGCCGTCTCACACTCGCTCGTCGCTTCCGGACAACGCGGCGCGAACGGGCAGCCCGTGTCGTCCACGTCTATCGGGTCGGGCATATTCCCTTCGAGCACGATGCGGTCCCGGTCGACGGATGGGTCGGGAACCGGGTTCGCCGACAGCAACGCCTGCGTGTACGGGTGTTGTGGATCCTCGAAGATGTCGTCCACGTCGCCGTACTCGACGATGCGTCCGAGATACATCACGCCGATAGTGTCGCTGATTTTCCGGGCGATACCGAGGTTGTGCGTGACGTAGATGAGGCCGAGTCCGAACTCCTCTTGCAGATCCATCAGGCGGTTCAGAATCTGTGCTTGAACCGAGACGTCGAGTCCAGACACGGGTTCGTCGGCCACAAGCAGCGAGGGCTCCACTGCGAGCGCGCGGGCGATGGCGATGCGCTGTTTCTGGCCGCCACTGAACGCCGACGGTTCCTGATACTTCTCGGCGGGCGAGATGCCGACGCGTTCGAGCAGCTCGTCGACGCGCTCGTCGACTTGGTCGTCGGGGACGATGTCGTGGAACCGAATCGCCTCTGCGATGGCCTCCCCGACGGACATCTTGGGATTGAGCGTGTCCTGCTGGTCCTGATAGATGAGCTGTGCCTCGCCGCGTAGTTCGCGTTTGGTGTAGTCGCCGATGTCGCGACCCTTGAACGAAACCGTGCCCGCGGTGGGTTGCTGGTGTCTGAGCGCCGAGAGAACGGCGGTGCTCTTGCCACACCCCGACTCGCCGACGAGGGTGAACGCCTCGCCTTCCTCGACGCTGAAGTCGATTCCGTCCACGGCTTTCAGCTGTCGCGTCTCTCCGAGCAGCCCGCTCAGGAAACCGGAGTCGACGGCGAAGTGTTTGGCCAGCCCGTCCACGTCGAGCAGGGTCATCGGTCGCCCTCCCCGGTCGGCTGGCCGCCGTCCGTCTGCGAGTCGGCAAGCGGCGCGCTCGGTTCCGGTGCACTCGGCGACGCCGGGCGGGTCGGCTTCCCTTCGTGGAGGTAGCATTTCGACACCCACGCACCCTCGTCGCCCACCTCGTAGTACGGTGGGCGCTCGTTGCGACAGGCTTCCATCACATCCGGGCACCGCTCTTGGAAGACACAGCCGCTCGGGAGGTCCTGCAAGTCTGGCGGTGACCCCTCGATAGTGTCGAACCGCGGTGCGGTGTCCAGATGGCTGGGCACGGTACGGAGCAACGCCTCAGTGTACGGATGTTTCGGATCGTCGAAGACGGCGTCGACGCTGCCGTACTCGACGATGTTGCCGGCGTACATGACGCCCATCGAGTCACAGGTTTCGGCGACGACGCCCATGTCGTGGGTCACCCACAGCATCGACAGGTCGAGGTCGGACTGCAGTTCCGTCAGCAGGTCGATGATCTGTGCTTGGATCGTCACGTCGAGCGCCGAGGTCGGTTCGTCCGCGAGGACGAGTTCGGGCTCGCAAGCCAGTGCCATCGCGATACAGACGCGCTGGGCCATCCCGCCGCTGAACTCGTGTGGGTACGACTCCGCCCGCTCTTCGGGCGACGGAATTCCCAGTCGGCCGAGCAGTTCGTACACCCGCTCCCAGCGGTCCCCTTGGTCGAGGTCGGTGTGGGCCTGCAACACGTCGGTAATCTGGTCACCGACGGTGTAGGCGGGGTTGAGGTGTGCCGTCGGTTCTTGGAAGATGAAGCTGATGTCGTTGCCCCGAAGTTCGCGGAGTTCGGCGTCCGACATCGCCGTCAGATCGCGTCCCCGGTACTCGATACTGCCCGCCACGATCTCGCCGGGTTCCTCGACGATCCCCATCACCGAGCGCAGGAGCGTCGATTTGCCAGATCCCGACTCTCCGACGATGCCGAGGACTTCGCCCTCGTGGAGCGTCAAGGAGTTGTCGTCGACGGCCTTGACCGCGCCGTCAGCGGTCTTGAAGTGCGTGCTGAGACCGTCGACTTCGAGGAGCGGCGGCGTCATTCCACCACCTCCTCGTAGTCCTCGCCGTAGAGAAGTACCTCACGCAACCCCATGCCGAGGAGGTTGAATCCCAGAACGGCGATGGCGATGGCGATAGTCGGGAAGACGATTGGCCACGGCGTCACGAGGATGTACTCCTGTGCAGCGTTCGCCATCGCCCCCCACGACGGTTTCGGCGGCTGAATGCCGAGACCGAGGAAACTCAGCGTCGCCACGTCGATGAGCGCGTACGCCACGTCGGTCGTCCCGAGGACGACGATTGGCGGCACGGCGTTCGGGAGAATGTGTTTCAGCATGACGCGCTTGCTGTCGTACCCGAGGCCTTCCGCCGCCTGTACGTACGTCTCTTCGCGAATCGACAGCGCGGACGAACGGACCGTCCGTGACATCATCGGGATGTAGACGATGCCGATAGCCAGCATCGCGTTCCAGATGTTGATGCCGAACGTGGTTACGATGACCATCGCCAGCAGGAGCGGTGGGATCGACACCAGTACGTCGAGCCCGCGCATCACCGTCTCGTCGACCCGGCCTTTGTAGTAGCCGGCGACGAGGCCGAGGCTCACGCCGATCAGTGTTTCGAGGGTGACGACCACCAGCGCGATAGCGAGGGCGTAGCGCGTGCCGAAGATGATCCGCGAGAGAATGTCCCGCCCGGTGTTGTCCGTGCCCAACGGGTGGTCCGCGCTGGGAGGCGCGAGGGTGCTGTCGAGGTCCTGTGCGCTCGGATCGTACGGCGCGAGGAACGGGGCGAAGATGGCGACGAACACGAGCCCGAGGACGATCAGAAAGCCCGCGGTAGCCAGCTGGTTCGACCGGATGATCCGCCAGCCTTTGACCGCGCCGGTGAGGATTCGCGAGCGTTCAGTCTGTTCGACCGTCGAGAACTCTGCCGATTCTTGGCTCATCCGTCGACCTCCACGCACTGCGAGTCGAGTGTGGTGCTCCAGTAGTTCATGTCAGTTCTGCCCCCCGATGACCACCCGCGGATCGATTTTGGTGTAGAGTACGTCGACGACGATGTTCGAGACGACGAACACGACCGCCGTGATGATGGTTCCTGCCAACACGACGGGGGCGTCCTGTGCTTCGACGGCGTGGATGATCAGGCGGCCGAGGCCGCCCATCCCGAACACGTACTCGACGACCATCGAATAAACGATGAGGAAGCCGATCCACAGCCCCGAGACCGTCAAGACGGGCGCGAGGGCGTTGATCGCCGCGTGCTTGACGACGATCTTGCGTTTCGGGAGCCCCATCGCGGTACAGGTCTCCATGTAATCTTTCTCGAGTACGTCCCGCATTCCCGCGCGCATCATACGGAACATGAGTGCGCCGATCATCGCCCCCAGCAGGAGCGAGGGCACGAAGATGTGGCTGAGCCGCCCCACGATGCCGGTTCCGGCGCCCCCGGAGGGTAACACATTCAGGTGGAACGAGAAGATCAGAATCGCCAGCACACCGCTGACGAACACCGGAACGCTGACGCCGATGATGGCGACGAGGGTCAGCAGCCGGTCCAGCTTCGAGCCGTGCTTGTAGCCGGCGAGGATGCCCGTCGGGATGGACAGGACCGTCGCCAGCACCATGCTCAGTCCGACGATCTGTGCCGTGATCGCCCATCGGTCGGCGATGAGCGTCGCCACGGGGCGCTGCTGGGCGAACGAGTAGCCTAGGTCTCCCGTGAGGATATCCTTCAGCCACAGGCCGTACTGGACGTACCACGGTTCGTTCAGGTTGTACTGCTCGATGACCGTGCGACGCATCTCTTCGGTGACGACGCCGCCCGACAGCAGTATGTCCGCGGGCGACCCCGGGGCGAGCTGCAGCAGGACGAAGACGAGGAACGTCACCGCCCAGACGATGAACACACCGAAGCCGAGGCGCTTGAGCAGGTATCCAACTGTTTTTCCCGATACCATAGTCAGTCCGCGATGTACATGTCACGCAGGAACGTGCTGAAGTACGTGACGAACGCGGGTATCTGCCCGGAGTACCCCTTGTACTTCGTGTTGAACGCCTTCGTGGTGTCGGGGTGGAACAGCCAGACGCCGGGCGCCTCGTCGACGACGATTTTGTTCGCCTGCTTGGCGTACTCCGCTCGTTTGTCCGTGTCGAGTGTCGTCTTGAATTTCTGGAGGAGCTCATCGACTTCCGAGTTCTCGTAGCCGAACCAGTTGTTGCTCGGCGGGAACTGTTCGGAGTCGAACAGCGGACGGATGATCGCGTCGGGCGAGGGGAAGTCGGAGGCCCACAGCGTCATCTGCAGGCCGGGGCGCTTGCTGAAGTCCTCCTCTCCCCAGATGGTGTCGACGTACGTCGACTGCGACACTTTCTTGACGCTCACGTCGATGCCGACCTCGCTGAGGTACTGTTGGATGGCGATGGCCGGCTTCTGACGCACCGTGTCCTTCGGTGTCATTAGCGTCGTCGAGAATCGGGGACTTCCCGTGAAGCCCGCATCGTCGAGCATCTGCTTTGCCTTCTCCGGATCGTACGGGAAGCCGTTGTACTCCAGATCTTCCGGCGTGACGTGCCCCATCATGCCCTCGGGAAGCATGCTGTAGGCGTGGGAGCCGTACTCGCCGACGGTGCTCTTCGTGATGCTCTCGGTGTCGATGGCGTAACTCGCCGCGCGCCGCACGTCGGGGTTGCTGAACGGCTCTTCCTGACAGTTGAACACGAGGTGGCTCGTCTGGAACGACGTCGTGGTGTACAGTTCGACGTTGCTGATCTGGTCGAGAACCGAGAGCTGGTCGATGGGGATGTCGTTCGTTCCGCCGTAGTTGCCGTTTTTTAGCCCGGTGATGCGCGAGGTTCCGTTGGGGACGATCTGGAAGGTGGCTTCGTCGAGGTACGGGAGTTCGCCGTCCCAGTAGTCGTCGTGGCGGGTGATGCGCACGTAGTTCCCGCTCTTCCACTCGTCGAGTTTGAACGGGCCAGCACCGACTGGCTCCTGTGCGAGGTCCGTCCCCTTCTCTTCGATCTGGGATTTCGGCGCGACCGACCACGCTGTCGTCGCGGGGACGTATTTGAACGAGGCGTCCGGTTCGGCCATGTTCACCTGCACGGTGTACTCGTCCACCTTCTGGAAGTTGTCGACGGCGCCGAACATCCAAGCGAGCGGCGACTTCGCCTCGTCGCGGAGGGTGAGCTTCGCGCTCGCGATGACGTCGTCCGCCGTCATTTCGCTCCCGTCGTGGAAGGTCACACCCTCGCGAAGTTCGTAGACGTACGTCGTGTCGTCCGTGGCTTCCCAGCTCTTCGCGAGCGCTGGCATGAGCTCCATGTCCGGTTCGCTGTACTCCAGCAGGCTGTCCCAGATTTGGGTCGTGAGGTTGTTGGTGACCGTGTCGTAGGACTGCCAGTACGAGAGGTTGGTCGGCGAACCACCGAGCGCGAACGTCATGCTCCCGCCATGTTTGCCGTCGCCCGAACCGCCGCTGCCGGAGTCCGAACCCCCACCGCCGCTGTCGCCGCCGGTACAACCAGCCAGCATCGAACCGCCAGCAGCTACGGACATCGCTTTCAGGACTTGCCGCCGCCGTTGGGATGACTCCCTATGGCTATTGTCAGACATTGTCATCTTGCAACATCAATTGACGAAGTAAATAGATTGGGGTGAAAGACAAATTTATCATATATTGTTTGATCTGCTCACATATTTCGGATTCAGCTTATTATTGGAGATAAATATTTACAGTAGCATTCGTATTAGCACAATCTTAAAAAATATTTATGTAATAATCGCAGAAATAATCGAGTGCAAAATTGTAATACATTTGAATTTAACGGCCGTCGGTCAACCTGCAGTCACTCGGAGTGCCGCCAAAAAGTTTTGTACAATCGTGGTAATGTGCTGGCTGTTATGAAGACACTGACCAGAGAAGAGTCGGGCGTGTTCGAATTTGGGAGAGATATGGAGCCTGCCCTCCACGTCGAGCAAGGGGAGCCGTTCAGGATCGAGGTCTGGGATTCGTTCAAGGAGGAGTTGTTCGAACACGGGATGGGTGAGTTCGACGAGACGGACGTGCCGACGATGAACACGCCGCCGCCGGGCTTCGACGCCAATCCTGTGAGCGGCCCGGTGTATGTCGAGGGTGTCGAAGCTGGGGATACCCTCGCCGTCCACGTCGAGGAGATCCTCCCCGAGCGGGGCTACACCACGACGCTCGAGGACTCCGGAAACCTCGCCGGGAAGGAGGGGTGGGACGACTGCAAGGTGAACCGTGCCCACGACGTGACGCTCGAACCGGGCCCCAGTGGAACCATGTCCGACGGGACGGGCCGTCTCGAACTCGACGGCCGCGAATGGGAGTGGGATCTCAACCCGCACATCGGGACGATTGCGACGGCGCCCGGACGCACCGTTCAGGACCCCCTCACCACGCAAGGGCCGTGGGGGGGAAACATGGACGTTCCGGACCTGTGTGAAGGGGCAACCGTCTGTCTCAGCACGTTCAACGACGGCGGTCAGTTGTTCGTCGGCGACGTCCACGCCTCACAGAGCGACTCCGAGTACACCGGATTCGCCGTCGAGACGCGAGCCGAAGTGGTCCTCCGGGTGGAAGTCGTGGATCACGAGGTGCCGGGCGTCTTCCGTATCGAGAACGACGACTCGATCATTCACGTCGACTCCGCGCGAAACGCCAGCGATCCGCGGTTCGCCCTCGACAGCTGTTTCGAGGCCATGATGCACGAACTGATCGACGAACACGGGTTCAGCGAGCGGGAGGCGTACATACAGATGAGTGTCAACCCGGATGTCACCGTCCGAACCTACCAGTTCGTCCAGCCCGGCTACTTTACGTTCGGGGTCAAACTGGACAAGGCCATGCTCGAACAGGTCTCCGAATAGGTCGGCGACCCGCATCCCGGGGCTCATTCGGGCAGTCGGGGGTACGACTGCGTCCCGCCCGACGAGTGCCGCCCGACCAGCGTCGCCACCGCCTGCGTCCGCCCCTCGTCGTCCGGCCGTCGCCGCTCCTCGTAGTGGAGAATCGTCAGATCGAGACAGGCGTGGAGCAGGTGGTTCGACGGGTATCGGTAGCGGTCGCTCGACGGCCCGATGTCGATGTCGTCGCTGGACCGGAGGTGGTGTTCGTAGACGAGAACGCCGTCGGTCGCCAGCGCCGCCGTGAGGTCGGGGAGCCGATCCAGCGCGGCGAAGAAACTCACCGTGATCACGTCGTAGGCGTCGCGTTCGAACTCGAAGTCGTCGATGTCGGACCGAATCCAGTTCACGTCGACGCCCTCGTGGTCGGCCGCCCGTGCGGCCCGGTCGAGGGCTTCGTCGGACACGTCGACCGCGTCTACGTCGTACCCTTCGCCGGCCAGAAAGCGCGCGTTCCGGCCCGTTCCCGTGGCAACGTCGAGTGCCCGCCCCGTGGGCAGGGTGTCGATTCGCCGTTCGAGTTCCGGAATCGGGTCGTCCGGCAACTCGAACTCCTCGTCCGTGTTGTACTTCTCGTTCCAGCGTTCGCGGTCGTCGGTCACGGCTGAACGGTGGGCCGCCGCCGGGTTAAGGACGAGCCTCCGATATCGACACACCCATTCCCTCCGGCCGAAAACGGGCGGGCGTGTCCCTCCATCGGTACCGCAACGCCGGACTCTTCGTCCTCCTCGGCGTGCTTTTCGGCAGTTCGTTCGTGGCGATCAAGGCCGGGCTCGACGCCCTGCCACCGGTCTTTTTCGCGGCGCTCCGGTTCGACGTGGCAGCCCCCATTCTCCTCGCCTACGCGGGGTGGCGGCACGACGACTGGATTCCACGGACGCGTGCCGACGTGGCCGGCCTCGTCGTCGGCGCGGTGACAATCATCGCCGCCAACAACGGCCTGCTCTTTCTCGGCCAGCGGACCATCACGCCCGCCGCCGCGTCCGTGATGTACGGGCTCAACCCCATCCTCTCGCCGGCCTTCGCCTTCCTGTTGCTCGGCCAGCGCCTCGACGTGCGGGGCATCGTTGGCATCCTCCTCGGCCTCGTCGGTGTCGTCATCATCGTCCAGCCGTCGCCCGAGACGATCACGTCCGGGTCGACCATCGGACAGCTGTACGTCCTCGCCGCGGCGGCGGTCATCGCCCTGGGAAGCGTGCTCATGCGGCGCATCGACGCCACCATCGAGAGTATCCCGCTGACCGCGTGGGCGATGGCGCTCGGTGCCGTCCTCCTCCACACGTGGAGCCTCGCCATCGGCGAGAGTGCGGCGGGCACGGCAGTCACACCGACTGTCGTGCTCGCCGTCCTCGCCGTCGCCATCCCCTCCACCGCGGCCGCCTACCCCATCTACTTCACGCTCATCCGCCGTATCGGCCCGGTCCGCACGAACCTCGTGGCGTACGTCGTCCCCATCGTCGCCGCGCTCACCGGGTGGCTCCTCCTGAACGAACCGGTGACGCTCGCCACCGCCGCGGGCTTCTGTGTCGTCGTCGCCGGCGTCGCGCTCCTCGAACGGCGGATCGTCGCCGCCGAACTGGCGCGACTCACGGGCTGACGGAGCGAGCGCCACGCAGACGGGATGATGTGGACTATTTTTCGCCACAAATGTGATAGAAAGATTTAATTTGCTCGGTGACATATAGCGACTTGCTCGGAGCGGTACGAGTTCGATTCGTCTCGCCCTCACACGCAGAGCCGTTTCGCGTTCCCGTCTCCGAGCGTGCGACATGCCACTCGACGACTCCTCGCGTGGAGCGGCCACGCCGAGGCGTCGACGCCGCGAAATCTGCTGAATCCAACATCGTTTTTAATGATATACACGTACTACGGGTCGAGCCCCGTCACTCCGGAAGCGTGCCCCGCTTTTCGGGATTCCGCCGACGAAGGTCTCTGCCGCGGGCGTCGGCGAGTCAGGGGGGCTCATCTCCCCTTTCGTGGCATCACTTCGTGGCGGCTTCCTCGCGAGATCGCCGGCCACGTCGGCCGTGCCGCTGTGCTCCGTGCCGACACGACGAGCCTCGTCGCGGACCACCTCGACGATGTCGGGAGCCACTCGCCATCCGGTCCGCACATCGGGACGTAGGTTTAATATCGGCGTCCGATTCCTGCTCGCTATTGCATGGCTTCGATTGGCACGGGGCTGACATTGGTCGTCGTCGCACTGATTCCCACGTTTCTGTTCGTCCAAGCGAGACGGACGAACCAAGCCATCGCGTCGACCCAGACGCGTTCGACTGCGTCACTGACCGACGATGTCGTCGCGGTGTCGGGCACAGTCGAGGCGACCCCCGCGGGTGTACTCACGCATCCGGTCACGGGTGCCGATGCGCTCGCCGTTCGGTGGCACGTTGAGGAACAGCACGGCACTGCCGGAGTGGACGACGCTGGGCGACAGACGGTTCCGTTCCGACTGGTCGACGACGACGGGGCGGTCCTCGTCGATCCGTCGGGAGCCGATCTTCACCTCTCGACGGCCCACGGCGAGACGTTCGTCAACGCCATGCGGGCGCCCGGTGAACGGGCCCGGACGTTCATCGAACGAGTGCAGGAGAACGAACAGCGGAGCCACGAGGCAGGGGCCAAGCAGATTCACAACACCCCGATCAACGAGGCCACGGTCCACGGAGTCGGCGGAGTGCACTACCGGAGTCGGGCACTGCAGCCCGGCGATACGGGGTACGTCCTCGGTAGGGCCCGATCCGACGGTGACGGCACCTACACCATCGGTGGCGACGACGGCGAGTTCGTCGTCTCCGATATGCATAGGGATGCCCTCAGAGAAGACTTCGGCTCGAACCAGTGGCTCCTCGCCGGTGCTGCCCTGTTGTTCTACGCGCTCGCGGCGTACGTGCTCTTCTTCGGGTGAGCGTTCGAGACGCCGTTGCCGCAGACAGCCCTCGGCGGGCGGAGTCCACCTCTCAAACTGTTCTCGGGTACCCGAGAGAGACAGCGAACTTACTAGCCAACTGGACGACAGTTCTGGACGTCCCCTGTCCGCCCCCACGCCACGAATTTCTATCCGGCCCACTCGATAGAGCCACTCTGGCCGGCGATCTCGGGTGGAGGCCACTCAGAAATCGCTGGCTCACTCGCAATTTTATACGTCTGACAAGTAACGATAGTATTTTTACCAATGTAAAATGACCTGTCATCAGGACCGACGGTCTGCAGACAGAATCGCCATGACAGCACCCGACACAGGCAGCGTCTCGATACGGTTCTCACGTGAGCGACGGGTAATTGGGCGAGTTGAGGGATCAGTGACCACTAATGAATCAACCGACTGACGACGAGACAGAGGAGCGTACTCACCGTGACGGGTCAACGTCGAGCAGCCACTCGACATTCAGCAGTTGGGGGATTGCCCTCGTTCTATTGACGCTGACCGGTGTCACCATGTTCGGCGTGAGCCCGGCCGTCGGGGCGGGCGCGACGAGCGACACGCTGTATGGCGGCAACGGGGGGCCGACGATGGTGTTCGCCACCGACACCGATCCAGTTGCTAAGTGTACCGTGTCGTCGACGAGTGTCCAAGTTGGGGAGTCAGTGACTATCGACGCCTCGGCGTCGGAGAACGCCGACGACTACCAGTTCGACAAGTACGGCGACGGCTCCTTCGGCGATTACACGACACAAAGTTCGAGAGTGGTCACGTACTCCGAACCGGGGACATACGAGCCACGAGTGAAAGTCTGGTCGTACAGCGGTGGGGAGAAGAGCGACATCGCAGCTTGTGGCACCGTCACCGTCACCGAACCGACGCCAACACCCACTCCGACGCCAACGGCCACGCCCACTCCGACACCTACTGCGGCTGCCAAGTGTACCGTTTCGTCGACGAGTGTCCAAGTCGGGGAATCAGTGACTATCGACGCCTCGGCGTCGGAGAACGCCGACGACTACCAGTTCGACAAGTACGGCGACGGCTCCTTCGGCGATTTCACGACACAAAGTTCGAGAGTAGTCACGTACTCCGAACCGGGAACCTACGAGCCACGAGTGAAAGTCTGGTCGTACAGCGGTGGGGAGGACAGCGACGTGGCAGCCTGCGGTACCATCACCGTGACCGAATCGACGCCGACGCCAACGCCAACACCAACGGCCACGCCCACGCCGACACCTACTGCGGTCGCCAAGTGTGCCGTGTCGGATACGAGCGTTCAGGTCGGTGACTCAGTGACCATCGACGCCTCGGGGTCGGAGAACGTCGACGACTACCAGTTCGACAAGTACGGCGCCGGCTCGTTCGGCGAGTTCACCGCCCAGAGTTCGAGAGTGGTCACGTACTCCGAACCGGGAACCTACGAGCCACGAGTGAAAGTCTGGTCGTACAGCGGCGGAGAGGATAGCGACGTGGCAGGCTGTGGCACCATCACCGTGACCGAACCGACGCCGACGGCGACTCCCACCCCGACACCAACTGCGGTCGCCAAGTGTACCGTCTCGGACACGAGCGTTCAAGTCGGAGAGTCAGTGACCATCGACGCCTCGGAGTCGGAGAACGTCGACGACTATCAGTACGACAGGTATGGCGACGGCTCGTTCGGCGATTACACGACACAAGGTTCGAGAGTAGTCACGTACTCGGAACCGGGCACTTACGAGCCACGAGTGAAAGTCTGGTCGTACAGCGGTGGGGAAGATAGCGACGTGGCAGCCTGCGGTACCGTCACCGTGACCGACGGCACGTCGACACCCACCTCGACGGCGACTCCCACTCCGGCCGACGGAACGGTGACGCCCACCTCGACCGGGCCGGCGGCATCGGAACCATCGGCCGAGAACCCGACCCCGGTATCGACGGCAGTCACGACGCAGCCGTCGGCCTTGACGACGGGAACGGCCACGGACGGCGGGGCGTGGTTCCAATACAGTCCGAGCGATCCGAGTGCGAACGACTCGGTCCGGCTCGTGGCACGACCGGCAGTGGCGCAAGATGCCGTCGAGGCGCACCGCTGGGATGTCGACGGCGATGGGACCGTCGACCGACGCGGACGAATCCTCGAACTGCCCGCGAATACGAGTGGAGCGACGACCGTTACGCTCACTATCGAGCGAGTCAACGGCAGTACGACGAGTGTCACGAGAGCCGTGCCAGTGTCGGCAGACACTGCCGGTGAAACGGTGACGTCTGGCCAAGGAGCGACTCCAACGACCGGCACCGGTGGCGGCATCCCCATGGCGCTTTCGAGCCTCTTCGTCGTCCTCGCAGTCGTGGCCGTCGCCCGGTCGATGGATCGGTGAGCCCCCGTCTCGGTCCCGGCTTTCCGAATCGACCGACAGCGTCCCTCTCGGACGCACATTCCGTCTGCCACCGCGACGAGTTCGTCGTCCGTAGGTTGGCAAACTCTCTTTTTCGACGCCTCGGAATCCTGTCAAACGACAAACCAAAATTGCCTAGCACTGACGGTGCGCTGTGAGGGTCGATCAAGACTAGCTGCAGTCCACGTAACGGAGTTTCGTGTCGGCGCAGGAGGCCGTCTGACACCCGATCTCCTATTTATGTAAGTGGTTTACGAGCCGATCCCCCGCCTCCGTCGTCTTCCACAGTCGTCCCTTTCGACGATCTGGCGTGATACACTCTGCGAGTCCGTGATCTTCGAGGTCGGACAGGGTGTTACTTACGTGGCTGAGATAATACCCAGTCTCATCAGCGATCTCCTTCGGTGGACGGGGTTTGCTGCTCAGCAACACCAGCGCTTCCTCGCGGTAATCGCTTGCTTTCACCCAAGCGTACTCCTCTATATCCATTCGATCCTCATGATTTCGCAGGTGCTGTATCTATCTTGGTTACAAGATACACACAATATAAACACATGGGCGGCAGGCGAAGTTTAAAACAGGATGGTAAACCAAGTTACCACCAGATGGCAGAAGAGCAATTAACCGCGATAGACCTCTTTTGTGGAGCCGGTGGCCTATCGCAGGGTCTGCACGATGCGGGGTTTGACATTCTCTGGGGCGTGGACCACGAAGAGAAGACGAAGCCCACCTTTGAGGCCAATCACGGTTGCGAAATGACGGTCGGAGACATTCGAGAGATGGCGCCGCCTGACCTCGGTGTTGACGAGGGTGAGCTCGATCTTCTCGCTGGTGGCCCTCCCTGTCCAACCTTCTCACTGGTCGGTCGGAGCAAGATAAATTCGCTCGAGGGAAGGAAGAATACTGAGGACGAGAGACACCTCCTGTATGAGGACTTTCTTCGTTTCGTCGACCACTATCGGCCGAAGGCCTTCGTTATGGAGAACGTCGAAGGGATGCTGTCTGCCGAGAATGACGATGGGGAGTCAGTTGTAGAGGTGATCAGGGGCCAAATGCAAGACCTCGGCTACAACGTCCGGACTCAGTTACTTGATGCGGCCAACTTCGGCGTCCCACAGCATCGCAGTCGACTCTTTTTCGTCGGTAATCGAATCGGGACAGAGAACCCGGACATGACGGAGTGGGAAACGCACCGAGAACCACGCAGCGAGGAGGAAAAGCAGATCAAATTCAAGCGGGATCCCGAAGAACTTGCAGGTGAGGACCAAAGTACGCTCGGAGGGTTCGTTGACGACCGAGAGGCAGAACAGTTCCCCACTTTCCGCAAGAACAAGAAAAGCAAGCAGCCGTGGAATACGGTTGGCGACGCGATACTTGATCTCCCTCCCGTGTCTCCCGACGGAGAAACACCCCCAGCGAAAGCCGATGAGTACGAGATCGCCCCCGTATCAGAGTACCAGTCTTGGGTGCGAGACGTTCCCGAAGGGAAGGAGTGGCACGAGTTGACTCTCATGAACCACGAGTGCCGCGGACATAATATGAGGGATCTAACGCTTTACAAACTCCTTGGGGAAGGCGTCTCATACATAATTGGTGATCTTCCTGAGGAACACCAGCCATATCGGGCAGACATCTTCCCCGACAAACTTAAGAAGCAGAACCCTCGGGAGCCGTCGACGACGATTGTTGCACACCTCTACAAAGATGGTCATATGTTCATTCACCCCCGCGAGGCCCGATCCATTACGGTCCGCGAGGCCGCTCGACTGCAATCGTTCAGAGATTCTTTCGAGTTCCCGGTGGCTCGAACCCACGCGTTCAAACAGGTCGGCAATGCGGTCCCTCCACTCCTCGGTCAGGCAATCGGCACAGCCATTCGAAATGACGTTTTGAACAGGCCACTCAATCAGCCCCGAAAGGCAGATTAGGACTCTCCAACCCCCGCCGTATTGAACTGACAACCAGTGAATTCGGCAACGTCCGTCAGGAACCTGTCCGTTGGACGAAGTGAGTACGAGAGGTCGTCGTCATCGTTGTACTGTTCCCATACGAACGAGTCTCGTGGCACATAGATACGTCCGCCGTCGTTTGTAATCGTCTGAACCTTTTCGCGGGATACGTCTTCCATCAGAAGGGAGACAAACCAGATTTCGTCTGTTCCGATTTCCGCCTGCCGTTGGAGTGACTGCTTATACCGCTCTCGAAGCGTTCGTTTGCAACTGAATCCAAGCGTCCCGTCCGGACCTCTGATGATGTTATCCACTTCGAGATCCTCGAAATGTTCGGGGACACCCGTTGCGGGGATCCCAAATCGGTCGAAAATACGTTGGAGGCCGGTTTCGAGAACGTTCCCGGCAGTTGCGGACCGGCTCTGCCCCGCCCGTCGCTCGTATTCCTGCACAATCCCAGACACTATCCGAGACACGTCGGTTTCGTCTCTGTCGTGTACGCCTCGTAACTCTTCCATCAGTTCAGAAACGTACTCGATGAGTGGCGCCCGTTGTGCCCCCAATTGGTAAGCTTCGCCGTTCACGTCAACGAGGTACATTGCGTCAAACGCCCGTGATTCGTCCAACTCCCCCCTGTCCGTCTCCAAGGTCTTATCTACGATTTCATAGATTTCGTCCTCTCCAAAGCGGGGCGTCTCGTCCATGATCTCGGTAATACGCATCACCGATTCGGCTGCAATAATGAACTCTGCAACATCCTCCCTCTTCTCGATGCGGCGCACAACACGCTCTGCCAAATCTTCTGTTTGACGATACCGCTTCGTTATTTTCCCGTGGTGTCGTTTGTTAACTGAGTTTACGATCCCACTTCTGATCGTCTGTTTCAGACGTTCCAAATCAGCGTTCGTTTCAAGCTGTTTGTCCAACTCCGAGAGGAGACGCTCCAGTGCCGCCGGTTCTTTTTTCGCATAGCCTCCGAACTGGTCCGAGTCGATGAGATCACGAGCAAACCAATAGGACGTATACTCTGATGGATCGACGGTGTTCTCCACAGCTATCCGTGGGCGACGGGAGTCCTGACAAAGATAATTGGTTACATGTTGGATACAGACCCTCCCCATAACCCTCGAACAGTCGAAAATCGGCGGTTGGTGGACGCTATCGGTTCCCCGGGCTGATAGTCTCCTCTCTAACGGTATTAGCATCTTCTTCGAATCGCAGCCGCTAATCGATGGCATTCTAATGATAAATAATTTTAATTGGCGCCGAGCACAATACACTGTCCGCTCGGGGCAATTGCCAACTACTGCGTGTCCCGGCCCTGAGGGTCGTGCTACTACACCGATCCCCTCCGTGGAAGCATCCCACGAGGGGGGATCTGTCTTACAGCGGCAGCGAGGCGAGAGCCCGCCCGCTTACGGGTGGGGTGAAGCCGACGACTTGGTGACCCCCGCCCGGACTCGCTTCGCTCGTCCCATCTCGTTCAAATCCCTCCACGCGAAGCTCCTCGGTCTCACTTCGTTCGGCCAGAAGAGCCGGGGGAGGGGATTCTGAACCACGCCCGGACTCACTCCGCTCGTCCGGTCTCGTTCAAATCCCTCCACGCGAAGCTCCTCGGTCTCACTTCGTTCGACCAGAAGAGCCGGTGGAGGGATTTGAACCCTCGGCCTATTCCTTACGAAGGAATCGCTCTGCCAGCTGAGCTACACCGGCGCGCACTCAATCGTACTGCCATGGTTCAAATAAGGGTTCCGAAACGCCCCTACCGCGACAGCCGCACGTCGAGGCAGACGTTGAGTTCGTGGGGGGCGTACGAGCGGACGACGTGCCGGGTCAGCACGTCGACGTCGTACCCCCCTGCCGCGGCCCGAATCGCCCGCTCGCCCGGCCCGAACGGGTCGTCCTCGTGCTGGATATCGTAGTAGTGGAGCACGCAGTCGTCGCCCGCGAGCGTGACGGCGGCGTCGAGGAACTCGTCGGCGCTGTGGGGGAGGTTCATCACGATGCGGTCGGCCCACCCGGCGTAGTCGGCGGCCACGTCGCGCACGTCGCCCTCGATGGCCGTCACGCGGTCTTCGACGCCGTTGCGCCGGGCGTTCTCCCGCAGGTACTCGATAGCAGCGGGGTTGAGGTCGACGCCGACGACGGTCGCCCCACGCGCGGCCATCGGGATCACGAAGGGGCCGACGCCGGCGAACATGTCCACCGCCTGCTCGCCCGCCTCGACCTGTTCGGTGACGCGGTGGCGCTCGGTCGCGAGGCGGGGCGAGAAGTAGACACGCGAGAGGTCGAGCAGATATTCGAAGCCGTACTCGCGGTGGATCGTCTCGGTGGTGGGGCCATCCTCCTCGGCCGCGTCGTCGTCGGTGGCGACGACCGTCCAGTCGCGTACCCGAAGGTCGCCTTTCACCTTCGAGGCGCGGTCGATCACGGCCCGGACGGGCAGGTCGGAGTCGAGAATGGCGTCGGCGATCTCTCGCGCCCGCTCGGGGTCGTCCTCGTCGAGGATCGCCACGTCACCGAGGCGCTCGTAGGATGGGTCGAAGCCGAGCAGATCGGCGGGCGTCTGCTGGCGGTCGTGGACGGGCACGTCCCGGTAGACCACCTCGTACGACTCGCCGGCTCCGTCGGGATCGGTTACGGGGAGATAGAGCGTCCCGTCCTCGACGACGATCTCGTACTCGTCGTCGAGGAGGCCCGCCGCGTCGAGGTCCTGTCGCGTTCGCTCGCCCGCCTCACGAGGCACGCGCACGCAGGGCCGGTCCATACGGACGATTCACTGCCCGACGGAGTAAGGGTGTCGAACCTACGGTCGGGGATCGGTCTCGGCGGGACGCCGGTCGACATCGCGGTCGACGGCCCCCCGAACCGCCGCGACGACGCCGTCCGCGTCGACGACGGCCCCGCGATCACGGAGTCGCGAGACGAGCCGTCGCCCCCGCGCGCCGGCGACGTTGCGCGTCCGGATCGGCCGGCCGTCGACGACGACGTGCGGCGTGTCGGTGTCGAGGACGGCATCGAGATTCGGACAGTTACCCGGCGCGACGGTCACGTCGGCGACGACGACGGCGTCCGCGCGGCGGGCCCGCTCGGCCACCGCGTCGCGCGCCTCGTCGTCGACGGGCGCGTACGGCGGGACCGTCACGAGGTCGGCGTCGAGCGTTCGGGCCGTTTCGGCGTCGGCGTCGTCGGTGCTCACGGCGCCGACCGAGAGATCGAATCCGGCGGCGTCGAGGTGGTGGAGCAGGGGCGTGGCGGCCCCGCCTCCGCCGATAACGTGGACGGTGGCCGTCCGCTCGCCCGTCGCCGACGCGTCGTCCGCGAACGCGGTCACCGACGCCGACCCCGTGACCGGGTGTGTCGTCACCGTCGCCCGCGCGCCGAACGCCGCCTCGACGGTGTCGTCGGTCAGCACCGACTCGGGCGGTCCGGCGGCGCGAATCCGGCCGTCGTGAAGGAGGCGGAGTTCGTCACAGTAGCGCGCCGCGAGGTCGAGGTCGTGGATGGCCGCGACGACGGTCCGTCCCTCGTCGACGAGGTCGGCCACGAGGTCCAGCGTCCGGACTTGGTGGTTCACGTCGAGGTCCGAGGTGGGTTCGTCGAGCAGGAGGACGGGCGTGTCCTGTGCGAGCGCTCGGGCGAGGAAGACCCGCTGGCGTTCGCCGCCGCTCACCGCCGTCACGGGGCGGTCGGCGAGGTGGGAAACGGCGGCGCGGTCCATCGCCTCGTCGACGGCGTCGCGGTCGGCGGCCGTTCGGGTGCCGAACCGACCGATGTGTGGGGTACGACCCATCTCGACGATCCGGCGGACGGGAAAGTCGAAGGTCGACGCGGTCGACTGCGGGACGGTCGCGACGAGGCGACTCGTCGCGCGCGAGTCGAGCGTAGCGACATCCCGTCCGTCGACGCGGACCGACCCTCGGTCTGGATCGAGAACGCCGTTGATCGTCCGGAGGAGCGTCGTCTTCCCCGCGCCGTTCGGGCCGACGAGGCCCACCAGTCGCCCCTCGTCGACGCTCGTCGACACCGAGTCGAGGACGGCCGCGCCGCCGAGGGTGACGGAGACACCGTCGACTTCGATGGCGGGCGTCACGGCGTGCGCACCTCCCGCTTGCGGAGGAGATAGAGGAAGAACGGCGCGCCGACGGCGGCAGTGACGATGCCGACGGGGAGTTCGGCAGCACCGGCGCGGGCGACGGTGTCGGTCGCGACGAGGAAGGCGGCGCCCGCGAGCGCGCTCGTCGGCAGGAGGATGCGGTGGTCCGGCCCGACGAGCAGGCGCATGACGTGTGGGACGACGAGGCCGACGAAGCCGATGACGCCCGCGACGGCGACGGCGGCCGCAGTCAGCAGACTCGACACGGTGAGCAGGAGGCGTTTGGTCCGCTCGACCTCGATACCCAGCGAGTGGGCGTCCTCCTCCCCGAGCAAGAGCACGTTGAGGTCGCGGGCGTACACGAGGAGGCCGAGAAAGCCCGGGAGAACGACGGCGGCAGCGACGCCGGCTTCGGTCCACGTACTGTGGTGGAGGTGGCCCATCAGCCAGTAGATCGCTTCCCGCAGGTCCCGGCCCGCACCGATGAGCATGAACGAGACGACCGCCCCGAGAAACGTCTGGACTGCGATGCCCGCGAGCAACAGGGTCTGGACGGGCGTCCGGCCCCCCTCGGACGCGAGGACGTAGACGCCGAAGGCGGCGACGAGGGCGCCGACGAAGGCGGCAACGGGGAGCGCGACCGGCACCACGACGGGCGCGACGATAGCTGCGACGGCACCCGTCGCCGCGCCCGCGGACACGCCGACGATGGAGGGGTCAGCCATCGGATTCCGGAAGAAGCCCTGCATCACCGCGCCCGCCGACGCGAGCGCGAAGCCGACGATGGCGCCGAGGACGATTCGGGGGAGACGGATCGACATGACGATGGTCCGGGAACTCTCCGGAGCGTTCGCCGTGCCACCGAACACCGCCGCGAGCACGATATCCGCGACGCTCTTGGCGCCGATATCGACCGGCCCAATCGTGGCGCTGGCGAGCGTCACGGCCACGAGCGCACCGAGCAAGCCGACGACCCACGCTCCCGTTCGGACGCTCGTTCTCATGGATTACAGCCGCGCTTGCAGTAGGTAAATATTTGTTGCATACCGCCACAGGACCGACCGATGCGACTCGCCTCGATGGTTCTCGCGTTCGCCCTCGTCGCGACGCTCGTCGCCGGGGGCGTGGCACCGACGGCCATGGCGGCCGATTCTTCGGCCCAGAGGACCGGCGGCGACTGTTCGTTTCCGGTGACGCGGACCGACGCCACCGGGACCGCGGTGACGCTCACCGAACGTCCGGAGCGGATCGCCACCCTCAGTCCGAGCGCGGCTCAGACCCTCTGGGACATCGGGGCCCGCGACCGCGTCGTCGGCGTCTCCGCGTTCGCGGGCTACCTCGACGGCGCCGCGTCCCGCCCCGTCGTCAACACGGCCAGCGGCGGCATCCAGTCCGAGCGACTGGTGGCGCTCGACCCCGACCTCGTGATCGCGCCGGACACGATTTCGAACGAGACGGTCGACACGCTCCGCGATCAGGGACTGACCGTCTTCGCGATGGACTCCCCGGCGACCATCGAGGGCGTCGCCGACGCGACGACGCGCCTCGGTCGCCTCACCGGCGAGTGTGCCGGCGCCGCCGAGACGAACGCGTGGATGCACGCGAACGTCGCCGTCGTCCGAGAGGCCGTCGCCGACGAACCCCGCCCGACCGCGCTCTACGTCTTCTCCGACGGCTGGACCGTCGGCGGGGACACGTTCATCAGCGACGTGCTGACGGCGGCAGGGACGCGAAACGTCGTCGCCGGCGCGGTGTCGGGCTACGCGCGGGTCAACCCGGAGGTAGTCCGCGAGCGCGATCCGGCGTGGATCGTCCACAACTCCCGTGACGGCATCCCCGACGGGACCGCGTATCGGGAGACGACGGCCGTGCGGGAGAATCGGACCGTCGCGGTGAACGTGAACTACCTCAACCAGCCCGCGCCCCGGAGCATCGTCCGCGCCGTCCGCACCGTCGCGATGGCCGTCCACCCCGACGCCGTCGACGAGGCGAGTTACGTGCCGCGGTCGGCCGTGACGGCCACGCCCGCGGCCGGTGGCGAAACCGCAGCCCCGACGGCGGCGGCCGCGACGACGCCGACCGCTCGTCCGACGACTGGCGGGGCGCCCGGGTTCGGCGTCGTTACCGCCGCCCTCGGCATGCTGATCGTGCTCCTCGTCGCCCGCGGATGTCGCCACCGCTGACGCCGCCGCCATCCAAAACCGTATTACGGTCGGCCCGCCGCGTAGGCGTATGGTGGAGAACGTCATCTGGCCCGCCTACCTCGACGCGTCGAAGACGCGCGCGGAGGGGCGGCGCGTCCCCCTCGATCAGGCGGTCGAGGACCCGACCGTCGACGAGATCGCCGAGGCCGTCCAGCAAGTCGGCTACGACGCGATCATCGAACGCGACAAGACCTACTCCCGCGAGTTCGAACCCCGCGGACGGGTGCTGGTACAGGGTGCCGACGACGCGACGAAAAACGACCTCGTGCAGGCCATCGCGGCCTACGTGGGCATCCTTCGGGACTGACCGTGTATCGCCTCGGCACCGTCACCCGAACTGCTCAGGGGCTCGCTATCGTCCGCTGTGACGAGGGGACGGACGCGCCCGACATCGGCCTGACCGCCGTCGACGAGTCGCTCTCGGGCGTCGGCCGCGTCGTCGACGTGTTCGGCCCCGTGGACCGCCCGTATCTCGCCGTCTCGCCGGCCGACCGCGTCCGCCTCCCCGACCTCCTCGGGACGAAACTCTACGCGCGATGAGCGGACGGATGTCGCAACCCCCAAACCGCCCACCACCTAAGGGGCGGCTACCATGAACGCGCGCGAGGTTCGCGGCGTCGCCGTCGCCGCGTTACTGTTCTTGCTCGTCCAAGTCGGTGCGCTCGCGATGGTCGGTCCCTTCGAGACGGCTGGCTATCAGGCCGTCGAGGACCCCTCCGACCCGACCAACAGCCTCGTCTACATCGCCGCCATCCTCGTCGCCACGGCGCTGATGCTCGCCGCGTTCAAGTACGCCTTCGAGCAGGCGGTCAAGGCCGTCGTCGTCTTCTCCAGTGCCCTCGTCTCGTGGTACGTCTTCGCCGTCGTCGCCCCGCCGCTGATCACGCTCGGATCCATCAACCTCGTCGCCATCGGGCTCTCGGTCGGCGTCGCCGTCGCCCTCCTGCTGTATCCCGAGTGGTACGTCATCGACGCCGCAGGGGTGGTGATGGGCATCGGCGCCGGCGCCCTCTTCGGCATCAGTTTCGGCCTGCTCCCGGCCGTCATCCTCCTCGCCGTGCTGGCCGTCTACGACGCCATCAGCGTCTACGGCACCGAACACATGCTCAGCCTCGCGGAGGGCGTGATGGAACTGCGCATCCCCGTCATTCTCGTCATCCCGCTCTCGTTCTCGTACTCCCTGCTCGAGGACGACTTCTCCGGGGCGAGTGGGGTGCACGAGGACGAGGCGGGTACCGAGGATGACCCCACTGACACCGCCGGCCGCGACGACGACGACGACGCCACCCCCACTGCGACGACCGACGGCGAGGGGGCGAGCGACGACGCGGACGCCGACCCCGTGACCGACCGCGACGCCTTCTTCATCGGCCTCGGCGACGCCGTCATGCCGACGGTCATGGTCGCCAGCGGTGCCTTCTTCTCACCAGCGTCGTCGCTCGGCGTCGCCGCCCTCCCGGCGCTCAACCTCCCCGCGCTCCTGTCGATGGTCGGGACTTTCCTCGGGCTCGGCATTCTCCTCTGGGCCGTGATGAAAGGGCGCGCCCACGCCGGCCTCCCGCTCCTGAACGGTGGCGCCATCGGCGGCTACCTCCTCGGCTCGGTCCTCGCGGGCGTCCCGTTGGCCCGGGCGCTGGGTCTGGCGGCGTACCTTTAATCGGCGCCCGCCCGCACCTTCACCGCCATCCCCGTCTCGAAGTCGCGCATGGCGTCGGCCGCGAGTTCCGCTCGCCCGACGGCGAGCACGTCACCCTCAGTGTGCACGACCGCCACCTCGTCGTTCGGGCGCACGTCGTCGTCGACGGCCTGCACGAACTTCGCGAAGACGTTCTTCCCGTCGCGGACGAAGGGTTCGCTCTCCGACCCCACGACGACGCGAGCCGTCGGCGCGGGGAGCGCCGCGACCAGTCGACGGCCGCCTTCGAGTCCGAGCGTGAAGCGCCCGTCCGTGCCGTAGGAGACGAGTCGCCCCGCCGCGGCGCGTACCTGTCGGGGCCGCCCGCTCGTCGAGTGCGTCACCTCCAGCTCCTCCGCCGGCGGAAAGAGCGCCGCTCCCGCGCCGCCGCCGAACTGGTAGTCGGCCACCGCCCGGAGGCGGGCGAGTTCGTCCCGAGTCATGGGCTCCGTCGCGGGCCCACGCTCAAAAGGCTTCCCAGTGTTGTGTCAGCCCGATTCGACTCCCTCCGTCAGCCAGTCCGGCGCTTCGCGGGTGTCGAGCGCTCTCACGACGTCGAGGACCTTGTGCCTGAAGGCCCGGAGCGCCGCCTCGCCCGTCGGCGTCAGCGTGATCGGATCGGCGCGACCGACGCCGTCGTCGTCGATGGTGACGTACTCGCGGGCTTCGAGTTCGGCTAGCGCCCGCTCCCTGAAGGTGCGGTACGCCCCCTTCTGCTGGCTGGGGCCGATGTCGCCGAAGCCGGTCACCTGCCCGGCGGGGACGTCCGCGCTCCGAACGATCCGTTCGGCGAATGGAATCGCCCCGTCGAGTTCGACCTGCAGCCGGATCGCCTCGTCGATCAGGTCCCGCTTCTTCGGCGTGTACACGTCCGTATCGAGTGTGGCGATGACCGCCATCGTCGCCACTTCGTCGCGCGACGGCGACTCGATGGGGTAGTCGGGCACGACCGACACCTCGTTCTCGTCGTTCGCGACCGTCTCCGCGTCGGCCGTCGGCACGTGGTACGCCTCGGCGTCCGTATCGTCGTCCATACAGGCGAGCGCGGCGCCGATGGTCGCGAGTCGACTCCCGGTCGAGACGTTCACCCGAACCGTGTCCTCGGGGGCGTGGCGATCCGCGAGCGTCGTCACCAGCCCCAGTACTGCGTATACGGTTCCGTGGTCGACCGGTTCGACTGTCGTCTCGATTCCGTCGGACGCGAGACGCTCGGCAGCCTCTTCGCCCCGTGGCACCGACGACTCGTCCTCGTCGGCTAGGAGATACACGCGGTCGGCAGCCATCTCGCGTGCCGGCGGGACCATCCGCTCTACGTCCTCCCCCACCGGCACGATGTGAACGCGCTTGGCGAACATCCGTACCGCCCGATAGAACCGTGCGGATGGTAGTTCTATCGTCGTTACTATCGTTACTGACAGCCTCCTCGCAGTCGTCGTGGGTGTGTGCGGCCCGGGCGGTCGTAGTCGGTCGAGACCGGTCCCGCCGTCGGCCGAACGTTCCGCCACCGCAACGCTTAGACGCCGACCGACCGGACGGACCACCATGACACACCGACTCGGCGAGAGCGACTGGGGGGACTGGCTCCCGACTGCCGTGGCCGACGCCGACCCCGACGGCGTCGCAGTCTGGTATCTGGGGTGTAACGGCTTCGTCCTCAAGGGCCGCGAGGGCACGACGCTGTTTATCGACCCCTACTGCGGCCTCGGCGATCCGCCACGGACGTGCCGGATGATCCCCGTTCCCTTCGATCCGACGGACGTGACCGAGGCCGACGCCATCCTCGCCACCCACGAACACTCCGACCACGTCCACGGCCCGACGCAAGCACCCATCCTCGCGGCGACCGGCGCCGACTACTACGCCCCCGACGCCAGCATGGCGGTCGTCGACCGCCAAGGGTGGACGGACGAGTGGGGGGCTGTCGCCGAGCAGTTCGTCACCGTCTCGGAAGACGAGACGTTCGAGGTGGGTGAGTTCACACTCCACGTCGTCCCCGTGAACGACCCGGACGCCGACCACCCCATCGGCTACGTGATCGAACACGACGCTGGCACCGTCTTCCACGGCGGCGACACGCGCCACGCCGACTCCTTCGCCAATCTTGCCGACCGGTTCGACATCGACCTCGGGGTACTCGCGTTCGGGTCGGCCGGCTCCATTCCGGACAAGCGGACCCGCGAGCCGAAACGGACCCAGTGGTACGCCGACGAGAACGGGGTGATTCGCGCGGCGAACGCGCTCGAACTGGATCGACTCCTGCCGAGCCACTGGGACGTGTGGAAGGGCCTGACCGCCGATCCGACCGTCCTCCACCACCACGCTCGGAGTTTCGACTACCCCGAACGGCTCGAAATCGTCGAAATCGGAGATCGAATCGATCTGTAGGTGAGGCCGGCGTAGCCACCGATCACTACCAGTTGGTCGACATAGACAGGGGAGCCACGCTCCGATCCGTATCGGGTCGGATCAGTCGTGCGGTCCAACATCTGTCGCCGTCGCTGCCGGGAGGTGGAGTTCGACGATGCTTCCGCGTGGGCGGTTCCGATTGAACGTGATTCGTCCGCTCGAAGCGTCGACGACCCAGTGGACGAACCAGAGGCCGAGGCCACTCGAGTGACGGAGCTTCGTCTCGTGTCCTCGTTCGAGCACGTCCAGTTCGTGTTCGGGGATTCCGGGGCCGTTGTCACGAATCTGGACCACCACGGTCCCGTCCCCCTCGTCGTCACGCCTCGACGATTGGACGTCGATAGCGAGACGAGGCGTCTGCGCGTCGTTGTGTTCGACGGCGTTGTTCAGGAGTTCGTCGATTGCGTCTTCGATCAGGGGCGTGCTCCGAACCGCGACCGACTCGGGGACCGCCGTCTCGACGACGACGCCCTCGCTGGCGAGTGCCGACGCCTTCGTCCGGAGCGACGGGGCGATATCGACCGGTCTGGTAGCGGCCGTCTCTCGGTCCAGCAGCCGCTCGAGCCGACGCGCGCAGTCGCTCATCTCTTGCAGTTCGCGGGCTTTCTCGTTGATCCGCTCCGCTGCCTGCATACGGTCCATCCGCCCCGCGCGAATGTGGTCCGTATGCCCGAGGATGACGTTGACGGCGTTGCGAATGTCGTGCCGGAACACGCGGTTGAGGATCGTGAGCCGGTTGCTCAGTTGCTGTGCCCGCTCGTGTTCTGCGCGCAGGTCCCGGCGCTGCTGGCGTCGCTGCCCGTCGTACGAGCCGATGAGCGCACCCAGAATGGCACCGACCGTCGCGTGGTCGGTCAGGACGAAGAGGACATCCGCCATTATCACACCGTTGGCCCGCTGGTAGACGACCGACACGACACCCAGCGCGACGATGACGGCCGCGCCGACGAAACTCCACGCCCCGATCCGAGCGACGGCGTCGGTGTCCCGATGCCGGTGTGCGCGGAGCATCATCACGAACAGCACGGCCGACAGCGCCATCGGGACGAAACTGCCCAGTAGCCGCGTATAGAGCCGCTCGGACTCCGTCAGCAGGTGGAGGACGTGGATTCCGAACGTGCCCGCCCCGATTCCACCGACGACACCGAGCCCCCCGGCGTAGGCGAGCGACGGCACGGCATCCGTTTGGAGGTCGTCGAGCCACGCCACGAGCGTCCGACTCTCCATCATCGTCGCTTCCAGTCCGACGCGTGTTCGTGGTACGCGGCCGCGTCCGTCGTGATCTCGAACCGAGCCCCACCGCCGTCGCCCGCCGCGTCCGTGATGTCGATCCGCCAGCCGTGAGCCTCGACGATCTGCTTGACGATTGCCAGTCCGAAGCCGGTACCGTCCTCGGCCGACGTGAAGCCGCTCTCGAACACCCGGTTGCGTGCATTCGGCTCGATACCGGGACCGTCGTCCTCGACGAAGAACCCCTCCCGCGCCGACAGGCGACCGATCCGAACCGTCACGTCCGGCCCGGCGTGTTTCACTGCGTTCCCGAAGAGATTCTCCAGCAGTTGTCTGAGGCGCGGCACGTCGGCCGACAGTATCCACTCGTGAAGGCCCCCGGTCGTCCGTTTGGTTGCCGAGTCCGTCTCCACGTGCTCCCACGCCATGTCGACGACCCGCTCGAAGCGAACCGGCTCGGGTTCGCGGACTGTCTCCCCCTGTTTCGAGAGCGTGAGCACCTCTTCGATCATCGTCTCCATGCGTTCGAGTGCCGAGAGCGTCCGGTCGAGGTTGGCGTCGACGCTCCCGCCGGCCTGCCGGGCCATGTCGACGTGACCGAACGCGATGGACAGCGGATTCCGGAGGTCGTGTGCCACCGTCCGGGCGAACTCTTCGAGCCGATCCCGCTCTCGTTCGAGCTGGTACTCGTACTGTTTGCGTTCGGTGATGTCGGTGTTGACGGCGACGAACCGCTCGATGGTCCCCGTCTCGTCGGTGATCGGTGCAATCGTCTGCTCGACGTGGTAGCGCTCCCCGTCCCTGCGCTCGTTGATCAGTTCTCCCTCCCATATCTCGTCGTCGAGGATCGTCCCCCAGAGCTCTCTGTAACACTCCTCGTTATGCTCTCCGGAGTTGAGGACTGCCGGCGTCCGTCCGACGACTTCCTCCTTCGAGTAGCCGGTCACGCTCTCGAACTCCGGATTGACGTACTCGATAGTCCCGTCCGTCTCCGTGATCATGATGACGTGCCCGGCGTGTTCGACAGCCTGCCTGAAGCTCCGGAGATCCTGCTCACGTCGCTTGCGGGTCGTGACATCGCGCGCGAGAAAGAGGACGCACTCGGACTCGTACGCTTCGGTCCGAAGCGGGGCGATTCGGGCTGCGAAGTGGTGGGTGTCGCCATCGAGCGACAGCCGGTACTCGATGTTCTGTGTCTCTCCCGTCTCGAGCGTCTCGTTGATCGCTTCGAGCACGCGGTCGGCTGCCTCCGCGGGCAGCGCGTCGTGAACGTCCGACCCCTCGAGTCCGTTCGGCGAGTCGACGAGCAAGTCGTGGGGGCCGGATAGCACCTCCTCGTACGTTCCGGAGCCGTCGTACACGATGGCGATGTCCGGTATCGCGTCGAGAATCGTGCGGAGTTTGCGCTCGCGATCACACCGTTCGGAGATATCCCTGAAGTGGCCTTGCAGAAGCGTTCGCCCGGCCAGTTCGACCACTTTGGCGTTGATCTCGACTGGGAGCCGATCACCGTCGGCCGTCTCGACGTAGATCGCATCGTCGTCGAAACGCCGATGCACCGACTCGCCGGGGTCTTGGTGGTGGTCGAAGAGCTGTCGATACCGGTCCCCTCCGTCGTCGGGGTGGAGTTCCGACTGATGCATCCCGACTATTTCGCGTCGCGGCCGACCGATCAACGACGCCGCGGCTTCGTTCGCCTCGACGAGTACGCCGGTGTCCACGTCGGCGACGAAGATCGCGTCCGGCGCGGCGTCGATGAGTTCTCGATACGCCGCTTGCGTGTTTTTCGGCTCCCGTTCCGACACCTCACGCTCGGTGCCTGCGACGACCATCCGCTCGACCCGTCCGGCGTCGTCGTGGACGGGCGACACCCGGAGGTCGATCTGCCGTGCCTCGTCGCCGCGTTCAACCACGAGTTCACCGCGCCACGGTTCGCCCTCGGCGACCGCCTCCCAGCAGTTCCGAGCGGGCGTGTCGGCGGTCGCTGCACGGAGTTCGGTGATCGGCCGTCCGACGAGGTCACGTCGGTCGTCGCCGAGGAGCCGCTCGAACGCCCGGTTCACGTGTTCGATTCGGCCGTCGGCATCGGCGATCAAGAACGGGAGTCCCATCTCGTCGACCGCCGTTCGGAACCGACGGCAGTCTGCCTGTACTCGTCGAGACGCCACGCACCGTTCGATGCGACGTGCGAGGAGCGTACAGCGTTCGGTGTCGGCGCTTCTGGAGAGGTAGTCGTCGACACCCGCGCCGAACCACTGCCGCGGGTCCTCGTCGGGCGGGGCGTACGCGAGGACGGGGATGGTGGGTCGCCGGTCACCGATTCCCGCCAGCAGGTCGTCCGCGACCGTCTCTGCATGCGCACCCTCGACGACGACGCAGTCGATTGACCGCTCGTCCAGCGTGGCCGTCACGGTGGGGCGTTCCGAGACTACGTGTACGTCCATCCCGTGTTCCGTGTCGAGCACCGACGGGTCCGCGCCGGCGTCCGACGACGCTCGGCGCACGTAGAGGACGGTCGGTGGCGACTCGACCGCCGCTTCCGACTGGCAGTTCGGGCCCCCGACCAGCTCGTTCCGGGGCCGGTTACTCATCGCGAGACCTCCCTCTCGGCCGTTCGAATCGTCTCTCGTGGTCGTTCGCGTGTCGACATCGTCGCATACAGGTTAGGTGTCGCTGACCTCGCGCAGGACGTCACGAAACACGAGACAGGACTCGTCTCGGTCGAGTAACTCGGCGATCCGCTCGCGGTTCTGGGCTTCGAGACGCTCACGTCGTTCACGGAGCCGTCGGTATTCGTCGTGACGGACGAGTTGGTCCTCGTCGAATCGGGACTCCAGTGCGACCAATTTCGACGTGACCGACAGCAGTTCTTGGGTGTCACGGCTGTATCCGGCACGCAGGAGTAGGTTCTCGACGAGGGTCCTGAGGTCCTGCTGTCGGATGGGTTTGACGACGTAGGCGTCGAACTCCATCTCGGCGATATCTATGTCGGGATCGACCGACGTGATCATCGCGACGCGACAGTCGTATCCTTCCTCGCGAACGGTTTCGAGCACCTCGTCTCCGGAGAGTTTCGGCATCCGTCGGTCGAGCAGGATCACGTCGACGTCTTCGGAGAGTCGATCCAGCGCGTCCTCGCCGCTCGTCGCCGTCCGGACGGCGTGGCTGTCCTCGAGCATCGCCGCGTACATGCCGACGAGGTGCGGCTCGTCGTCGACGACGAGAACCGTCCCGCGCTCGGAAATCGGGTCGGTTCGGCACGGACGTTCATCGAGTGACATGGTTCGTAGTGGCCCGTCGGGGGCCGTCGTCGGTGATCTTGATGTCGTCGGGGGGAGTCATCGAGGGAGACACTCTACTCGAGGGTCACAAAACACGGGGTCCACATATGTACACGGTAGTCCAGAACCGGTCAATATGTGAACGTCCGGGTTCGGTCACGTGGCTCGCGGACCGATCACTCGGGAGGGGGGCCACGCCCGCCCTCGCGCGAGACGGCCGTTTCGTTCTTGAAGATGGTGTCGAACAGCGTCCGTTCGGCTGCCCGGATGTGTCGATGGAACGCCGACGGCGAGAAGCCGAACTCTGCCGCCAGTTCCTCACCGGTCGTTTTCTTCGGCGAGTCGAAGTAGCCACGGTGATAGGCGACTTCGAGTACCTCCCGCTGGCGAGGGGTGAGCTTCTCGAGCGTTTGCTGGGTGAGACTCCTCGCTCCGCCCGTAGATAGCGTCCGCTCGCGTTTCGCGACCAGTTCGGAGTTCGGGTAGGCCGTGGACACCACGTCGACCGCACGACGAATGTCGCATGTCGGTGGCACCGCGACGGTGACGCGGCACGCGGCGTCGTCGGCCGAGATGTTTCGAACGGCGATGCCCTGATCCGCCAGCACCGACGCGATGAACGAGTCGACGAACCGGAGTTGGACGAGCGACTCGTCGGCGTCGATGAGTCGGGCACTCGCGATGGCGGACGCCGCCTCGGCCGCCTCGAGTAACTGCTCCGCCGACCCGTTCCGAACGCTGACGAACACGAGCGACGAGTCGTCCGACTGCGGGACGATGCCTTCGAGCTCTAGCGCACAACCGGTCTCACGGGTGAACCGCAGGAACAGACAGCTCCGGTCCCGAATCTCGAAGTCGAGTTCTGTCGCGTGGTTCGCCAGCAGTGCTTGTTTGCGCTCGATGGCCGTGACCGAGTGGGCGATCAGCTCCCCCAGTTCGGTCAGCACGGACTGCAAGACGCCGGAGAACGCGGACTGTGTCGCCGAGTAGATCGTGAGGACGCCCAGCAGGGATCGCTGGTAGACCAGCGGGACGCTCATCACGGAGTGGAAGTCGCGCCGAACGGCCTCCGAACGCCACGACTCGCGGGCCATGCTCGCCGCCGTGTTTCGTACCACCGTCGAATCCTTCGACAGCGCCGTCTGCACCGCCGGCTCACCGTTCGCGTCGTCGAGCGAGAGCGAGACTCTGTCGAGATACTCTTGGGCGTCGCCGGCCCACGCGCGCACGTCGAGTCGGTCGTCGACCGGATCGACAGAGCCGATCCAAGCGAAGGCGAACGCGCCGGACTCGACCAGTTCCGCGCAGACGGCCTGCTCGACTTCCCCCCGTGTCGTCGACTGAACGACGGCCCGTGCCACGTCACGGATGCGCGCGTTGATTGCCTCGACGAGTTCGAGCTGTTTGGTTCGCCGTTCCAGCTGCTGTGTGTGTCTTTCGAGATGTTGTTCGTGTTCGGCGCGTTCGAGCGCAACGGTCGCCGTTGCAGCCAGAATCTCCACGAGATCGACGGTCCGGTCGTCGAAGGCCGCCGTCTCCGTGTGGCCGACGATCAGCACGCCGTACTCCCCGAGCGGGACGATAATCTCGCTCCGGATTGGCGTCTCGGGGTTGTAGACGTTCTCCGCGGCCCGTACGTCGTCGAAGGCCGCCGTCTCACCGTCGACGAAGACCCGCCACGCCACACCCTCCGCCGGTTCGAACACCGGTGGATCGCCGATCAGATCGACTGCCTCCGACGGACCGTAGGCGACCGGCCGCAGTGCGCCACCGTCTTCGTCGACGAAGTAGACTACCGCTCCGGTCGGATCGAGAATCTCCGTCACCGTCTCGACGACGCCGTCGGCGACGTCGGCCGGTCCCTCGCTCTCGAAGAGATCACGGGTCGCCTCGTTGATCCCGGTCAACGCCCGTTCGTAGGCCAGTTGATCGCTGATGTCGCGAAAGACGCCGTAGATGACCGTCTCGCTCCCGAGTTCTATCGTTTCGACGCTGATTTCGACCGGGACACGATCCCCCTCGCCCCTGACCGCGTAGATGGGAGATCCGTCGGGGAGGCGTCGCTTCGTGCCCCCTTCGCTGACGTGCCGCTGGAACAGGTCGCGGTAACGCTCGGCTTCCTCCTCGGGGTGGAGAGCCGTCTGGGGGAGGCCGACGATCTCCTCGCGGGGCTGCCCGCGAAACGCCTCCGCTGCCTCGTTGACCTCGGCGATCTCTCCCGTCTCGGCGTCTGCGACGAAGATCGGATCCGGGGCCGCCTGCAGGAGCGTCCGATAGCGTTTCCAAGTAGCCGTGAGTGCGCGCTCACGCTCCTCGCGGTCCGTCACGTCTAGCCCGAAGCTCAGGATTCCCGTGACGGCCCCCTCGGCGTCGCGGAGCACGGTGCTGTGCCACTCGACGACGCGTTCATCGCCCGCGGCCGTGACGACTCGGTTCTCGTACCGTTCCACCGGGTCGGCTTCCTCCGCCATCACTTGCGCGAACACGTCACGCACCGCTTCACGGCATCCGGCCGGCAGGCACGTGTCGAACCAGTCACGGCCGACGAGGCCGCCGTCGTCGTAGCCCAGCGTCCGTCGTGCCTCGCGGTTGCTGAACGCGATCCGTCCGTCGCGGTCGAGGGCGACGACGATCACGTTCGCCCGTTCGAGCAGTTCTTCGGCCGACGTGATCGAGAGGTCCCGCGTTCCGTCGTGGTCGTCCATCCGCTGGTCGAGTTCGTGCGCAACGTAGCTGCCGAAGGCGACGGCGACCCCGAAGGCTCGGTCGTCGAAAGCGTCGGCGTTCCGGCCGGCGAACTGTACGACCCCCCGACTACGGAGCGGGACGGCTAGAAACGACCGGTAGTCTCCCTCGTGGTCGACCCGGTCGTCCCGCCGGGCGTCGTCGATCCGAAGGGGCTCGCCCGTTCGGTAGACGTGTTCGGCGACCGCCCGTCCGGCGGACCGCTCGCTCGGTACGTCGGCGGCTTCGGGCCCAGTCCGCGTCTCGCGTCCGATCCCGTCTCCCCGTTCGACGAACAGTTCGCAGACGTCGCAGTCGATCAGACTCCGCCCGAGACCGACCGCTTCCCGGTACGCCGCCGTGAGGGACGGTGCGGTCTCGAACCGCGTACGCGCTGCCGCGGTGGTTTCTCGCCCGTCGGTCATCGTCGAACGTCACTCGATCACAAACAATCAGGTCGAATACTAAAGTGTCGGGGGCCCTTGACCGTCAGCCGCCGCCAGACGGTTCGTCCCTGCCGGTTGTTTTATGCTACTACTCGGACCAGTATGGCGCATGGCGGAGGACCCAGACCCCGACATCCCGGTGTCCGTGACGACGGACGAGGTGCGCGTGGGGAAGGCGTTCGAGGCCGACCGGTTCCCGGTCCCGGCCATCGCCTTCGAGATCGAATCGCTGGCCGACGAGCCGATCCGCATCCGGCTCGTCGACGACATCCCCGAGTCGTTCCCGATGGAGGGGGTGGGTTTCCATCCCGATTACGAGGGCGACAACTGGACCGCGTATCGTGACAACCGCGTCGCTTACGAGCGAACGCTCGACCCCGGCGAGTCCGTCCTCACCGTGTACGGAATCCGCATCGACGACCCGGCGGAGGCCGACGACTTCCTCCGAGACCCCGAGGTCGAACTGATGGAACACGGCGAGGCCGCGGTGGCCGGCGACGTGCTCGGTCGGGAGACGACGCAGGTCGTGCGCGACGCCCTGTCGGGCGACGAGTCGGACGAACTGGGGGAACTTGGGGCCGGGTCCGGGCCGCTCCTCGACGCCGACGTGCCCGAACCGCGCGACCGGGTCGAGGATCCCGTGACCGTCACCCGTGACCGTGACGAGAGCGTGACGGCAATCGAGATCGACGACGAAGCGGCGGACGCAACCGAGGAATCGGCGACGGCTGCCGACGAGACGGCGGACGAGGAAGACGAAGCGGACGAAGCGGACGAGGAAGACGAAGCAGACGAAGCGGACGAGACGGTGCCGTCGGCGACGGCCGCCGAAGCGCTCGATCCGCGGTCGACCGACGACGTGGAGACGACGGCGGCGGACGCCGAGCCCGCGGCGGCTGCGGACGCCGAGCCCGCGGCGGCTGCGGACGGCGAGACCGACGAGGCGCCCGCCCCCGCTGCCACCACCGCGACCGAGTCGGTCGCGGCCACGCTCGCCGCAGAGATCCGCGCCGGGACGGTCGACGACGACGACTTGGCCGTTCTGCAGGAGGCGTTCGAGGGGGAGGTGCCGACGAGCGTCGACGTGCGAGTCGGGCGACTCCAGTCACAGATCGAGGACCTGCTCGCCTACCGCGACGCTCTCGCGGACTTCCTCGACGAGAACGGCACCGCCGAGGCGGTGGTGGGGGAAGTGAGCGAGGACCTGCGCGACCTGACCGACCGGGTCGAGTCGCTCGAAGGCGCGCTGGCCGAGGCCGACGACGACCGGGCGGCGATTCGGGAGGAGGTGTCGGCCGTGACCGACCGCGTCGACGACGTGGCCGACCGGATCGAGACCGTCGCGGACGACCTCGACGAGCTGGAGACGACCGCCGAGACGCTGGAGGAGCGACTCGACTCGGTCGAGGAACTCGAATCGGACATCGAGGACATCGAGGCGGAACTGGACGACCTTCGCTCTTTCCGTGACCGCCTGAGTAGCGCCTTCGGTACCGGAGACGAGGAGTAGTCGAGAGCATCGCGCGTCTTCGGCCGCGTGGAAAGCGCAATCGGTAAAGCCTGCGCCCGTGTGCGTTCGACAATGACCGAGACGGTCCGGGTCGCCGTCCCGCGGAAGGGGCGCCCGCTGGAGGCAGTTCTCGAACGGTTCGCGGCCGTCGCCGGGGTCGACGACCTCGCGGACGACGTCTCCTCGACGCTTCGCTACGAGAAGGCGATCACTAAGGGGCAGACGTCCACCGAGCGCGACGTGTACGAACGGCTGGCAGCGTACAGCGACCTCTCGGACCCGCATCGCCCGGAGTACACCCTCCTCCGTGACGACCGTGATGGGAAGCCCCGCCGAATCGTCTTCGACAGCGTGACCGTCACCGTCGACGGAGAGGGGCCACGTCCCTCGGGCAGTCGGCCGTCGGCCGGCGACGGGGTGACTGTCGAACTGATCGGCCGAGAAGAGCCCTTCCGCGCCCTCCGCACCCACGAGTTCGGCCTCGGCTTCGACAGCGCCGACCTCGTGCTGGAGGAAGTCGTCACGCTGGGCGAGACGGGCGTCGAATCCATCGCCGACGTGAACGCCCGGATCGACCCGCGGGATACGGACGTGCGGGTCGTCAGCGGCCTCGGCGACACGGTGTATCACACGCTACTGGCGACGCCCGAAGTGCTCCCGCCGGGCGCTGAGTTGGACCGCGAGTTCGTCACCGACTACGAGGGGCCGCTCTGTATCTCGCCGCGGTACGAACGCCTCGTCGAGGCGGTTCTCGGGACGCGCGCCATCGACGATATCGAGTTCGTCTACCCCGATCCGGCGATGGATGAGGAAGCGGCCATCGCGGAGGCGGGGCTGGGCGTCTACCTCACGATGACGGGGTCGACGGCGCGGGAGCACGGCCTCGTCGTCGGTGACGACCTGTTCCCGAGCGAGACGGTGTTGATGGAGAACGTCGCGGAGGCCGGATCGGCTGCAGAGCGATTGAAGACGGCGCTCACCGGCGCGGATCTGGAGACGGCGATCCGGCCTTAGGCGGCACCGCGTGCCGCGTCGGGGTCGGTTCCGGCTTCCAGCAGTTCGGTGTAGCGGTTGCGGACGGTCACTTCGGACACGTCGCTCACGGAACACACCTCCTTCTGCGTGATCTTCTCGCCCTCCAGAATCGAGGCGGCGTAGAGCGCCGCGGCCGCGAGACCGACGGGGCTCTTGCCGCTGTGGACGCCGCGCTCCATGCCGTCTTCGAGGAGGTTGCGGGCGCGAGTCGTCGTGTCGCCGTCGAGGTCGAGGTCGGACGCGAACCGCGGGAGGTACTCCAGCGGGTTGGCGGGTTCGATGGCGAGCCCGAGTTCGCGGACGATGTAACGGTAGGCCCGCGAGAACTCCTTGCGGTCGACGCGGCTGACGGGTTCGAACTCGTCGAGGCTCCGTGGCACCGACGCCTGCCGGGCGGCGGCGTACAGGGAGGCCGTGGCCATCGCCTCGATGGAGCGGCCACGGAGAAGGTCGTCCTCCAGTGCTCGGCGGTAGACGACGCTCGCCGTCTCGCGGACGTTCTCGGGCAGGCCGAGCGCCGAGGACATCCGGTCGATTTCGCCGAGTGCCTGCTTCAGATTGCGCTCCTGCGCGTTCTTCGAGCGGAAGCGCTCGTCCCACGTTCGCAGGCGCTGGAGTTTCCGGCGCTTGCTCCCGTCGATGGTCCGCCCCTTGGCGTCGCGGTCCTGCCAGTCGATGACCGAGGAGAGCCCGTCGTCGTGCAGGAGTTTCGTCGTCGGGGCACCGACCCGACTCTTCTCCGCGCGCTCGTTCGAGTCGAAGGCGCGCCACTCGGGCCCGTGGTCGATTTCGTCTGCCTCGACGACGAGCCCACACGCCTCACACACCGTCTCGCCCCGGGATTCGTCGACGACGAGTGCCGCGTCGCACTCCGGGCAGGCGCGCTCGTCTGTCTCCGTCCTCGCTTCGGTCGTCGTACGCTGTTCCCCGCCGGCCTCTCGGAGGGTTTCGGACTGCTGACTCATGATTTTCGGTCGCGGCACGCGGCCGCAGTTTTTCCTCTCGATCACACGTACGATTGGTAGTATCTTAATAGTTTCCACTATGTTTTGATTCCAATCGAAACAGCATATGGGTCGGGACTCCATAGCACACGAGCGGCGACCCGACTCTTTTTGGTGGTGTCAACCTTACCCGGGAGCGACACGGGAGACACGCGTGACGAACAACACCACAACGGACACCGGCACGGACTCGCTCGTCGAGGAAGTCGTCAGCACGCTCCGGACGTTCGAGCTCACCGAGTACGAGGCGAAATGTTTCGTGGCCCTGACGCGCCTCCGTGAGGGGACGGCGAAGGAAGTGAGTGATGTCGCGGACGTGCCCCGGGCGCGCATCTACGACAGCATGGACGCCCTCCAAGACCGGGGGCTGGTGAGCGTACAGGAGTCCAAGCCGCGCCGGTTCCGGGCCGTCTCCCCCCGCGAAGCGGTGGACCTCCTCGAACGCGAGTGTCGGAGCCGACTCGACCGTCTCGGTGCCGTCCTCCCTCGACTGGGGTCACCGGACCGGTCGACCGGCGCCGGCGAAGTTTGGACGATGGAGGGGGAAGCGGCCGTCTCGGAACGTCTCGCGACCCTCGTCGCCGACGCCGACGACGAGGTGTTGCTCGCCGTCGCCGCCGAGGCGCTCCTCGGCAACGACCTGATCGACGCCCTCGCCAACGCGGTCGACCGCAGTGTCGACGTGGTGATCGGGTCGCCGAGCGACCCGATCCGCGAGCGTCTCCTGGAGGCGGCACCCGACGCCGACGTGGTCGAGACGTGGACCTGGTGGGAGTCCTATCCCATCCAGCCCGGCGCCGTCACGAGCGTCTGTATGGTCGACGGCGACGCCCTCCTCGTCAGCGCCGACGCCGCGACCGATCTCCCCGGCGTCCGTAAACACCGCGCCATCTGGACCGACAGCGCCGAGGCGCCGGTCGTCGGCCTGATGCGGCCGTTGCTCGCGACGGCGATCAGGGGCTAGGGAAACGAGCCGTCTTCGACCGCTTCGCGGTACGCCGCCACGGCGTCTTCGATTTCTCCCCGTACGTCCCCGAACTGTTCGGCAAAGGGCGGGATCGACTCCGACAGCCCGATCACGTCCGTCAGCACGAGAACCTGCCCGTCCGTCTCGGAGCCGGCGCCGATGCCGATCACGGGGATGTCGAGATCCGCGGTCACCTCGGCAGCTAGCTCGTCGGGTACGTGTTCGAGGACGAGCGAGAACGCCCCCGCAGCCTCGTGTTTCGCGGCGAGGTCGCGGATCTCCGCCGCCGCCTCCTCGGTCGTCCCCTGTCGCGCGTAGCCGCCGATCTGGTTTCGTCGCTGGGGCGTCAATCCGAGGTGGGCCATCACCGGTATCCCGAGGTCGACGAGTCGTTCGGTCAACTGGACCGTGTGGGGGCCGGACTCGATTTTGACGGCGTTGGCGCCCGCGTCCTTGATCAGACGCCCCGCGTTCTCGACGCCCTCGCCGTCCGTCGTCCCGTAACTCAAGAAGGGCATGTCGGCGACGACGAGGGCCTCGTTTACCGCCCGGGCGACGGCGCCGGTGTGGCTGGCTACCTCCTCCATCGTCACCGGTAGCGTCGACTCGTAGCCCAGCACCGCGTTGCCCATGCTGTCGCCGACGAGGATCAGGTCGATGCCCGCCTCGTCGACGATGGCCGCCGTCGGCGCGTCGTACGCCGTCAGCATCGTCAGCGGTTCGTCTCCCTCGGGTGCCCGCTGAATCTCCTGTACCGTTGGCATCGTCCGTGGATCGGCCGCCGGGGAATTAATCCTGCCCCCTGACGCCGGTCCCCGCCTCCCAACCCCGGATCAGCGCCGCGAGCGTGCGGTTGACTGGCACCGACTCGCCGGCTGCCTCGGCCCGATCCACCACGTAGCCGTTGATGGCGTCGATTTCGGTGCGGCGTCCGCGTGTCACGTCCCGGTGCATCGACGACCGATTTCGTGCCGTCTCGCGCGCGACGCTGTCGACGGCCTCCCGCGCCGTCTCGTCGGCGAGATCGATCCCATCCGCCCGCGCGACGGTTGCCGTCTCGACAGCCGCGGACCGTGCGAGGTCGGCGAGTGGTCCCGGCCCGACCAGTGCACCGTTCGCGACCCGCGCGAGCGCGGTGACGGGGTTGATCGCGGCGTTGATCGCCAGTTTCTCCCAGAGGCGGCGCCGCATGTCGACCGTCACCTCGGTCGGGAGGTCGGCCTCGCGAAACGCCGCGGCAACGCGCTCGGCGGTCGCCGTCTCGTCCGTCGGTCGCCACGGGCCGAGCGTGACCGTCCCCCGACCGGTCCACTCGACGTGTCCCGGCTCGACCAGCCGCGCCCCGCAGGTCGCCGTCCCCGCGAGGACGGGCGCGCCGACGTGGTCGGCGAGGATATCCTCGTTGCCCATCCCGTTCTGGAGGGAGAGTACGGCGTCGTAATCACCGGTCGCGAGCGCCCGTGCCGCCGCCTCGGTGTCGTGGGCCTTCACCGTCACCACGGCGAGGTCGGCGCTCGCGCCCGTGGCGTCGGTTACCGCCGCCGGGGACACGTCGAGCGTCTCGACGCCCGTGATCCGGAGGCCGTCGGCCCGAACCGTCGCAACGTGCGGGTCGCGCCCGACGAGGGTCACGGCGTGCGTGCGCGCGAGGAGGCCACCGACGAGGCTTCCGAGGCTACCGGCACCGAAGACGAGAATCTCCATCCCCTACTCACGGCCCCTCTTCGAACGGCTGGACGACGACGAACCCCTCTTCGCCCGTGAACTCGAGCTGGTACGTCTCGTCCGAGGACTGTCCGACCAGATCGCTCAGACTCCGATTCACGTCGGCGCTTGGCGAGAGCGACGCGCTCCACGCGACGGTGGCGCTCGGATCGGTGCGAACCGGCGGGCGCAGGACCACCGGGTCGCCGTGGGTCGTGATCGCTACGTCGCCCGGTCCAGTGAGGTAGACGTTGGTCAGGCCGCCGGCCGACGACCCGGCGAGGCTGTCGATGGTGCCGATCTCGTAATCGACCGACGACGCGAACGCGAGGACGTCGTTGCCGTTGACGGAGACGGACTCCCCCTCGGCGAGGTTGATGATCCCCACCTCCTTGCCCTGATCGGCGAGGTAGAGCCGCCCCGTTCCCTCCGCCTCCATCACGTCCGTCCCCTCGCTCGTCGCCTTGCTCTTCAGAAATCCGGTTACCCCACCTTCCGCGGAGGCCTTGCCGGAGAAGGTCACGTCGCCGCTGTAGGCGACCATCGACCCCGCGAGAGCCGTCACCGTCCCGTCGAGGTCGACCGCGAGGAGCTTGCGGTTCTGTAGTTGAAAGGTGTCTCCCTCGTCGGTCGGTTCGTTCGCGGTGGCGAAATCTTCGAATGTCATCGTCGGTCCGAGCCGCGCGCGGCGACTCGTCTCGTCTTTCCGCACATGGTGTCAAATGAGTGTTGGTCGGCCCCGTACCGGCGTATTTTACTATCATTACAGATAATTAGGCCGCTACATTTATATCGGTTGACGCAAACTCACGTCTATGTCAGCGACGGGCGACGAGAACGCGACGGTGACGACGGCTCCACATCAGTACGACATCGACTGGGATCGGCGCGAGCCGGTCAGTTTCGCGGTCCAAGCGGCGCTCGGCGAACTCGAGAACTGTTCGCCGACGGATCTGGCGCCGCTCGCGGATTACGTCGATCCGGACGCCCTCGAAGCCTTCTTCAACGGGCCGCCGGCAGACGTGGCGACCCGAAGTCTCACGTTCGACTACGAGGGGTACACGGTCCACGTCGACGGCGGCGGTCAGGTTCGCATCGACTGACTGCCCCCTTTCTCGCCACACCCGTCGTTCGTTGCCGTGCCAGATTCCGACCGTGAGGCCACGCCACCTCGACGGTCGAGGCGACTGCTCGGTCTTTCACAACATATATACTTCGCTCTGCCTACCGTTCCCACGTATCCAGTCGAGAGTCACGCCGGCGGACGGTCCCCGTCGCCGTCTCTCGCAACACGGGCCACAGCACGCCTCCATCCATGCCAGCTACACACCGATCACTCTTCCTCGTCGTACTCGTCGTCCTCGCGACTGTCGCCGCAACGGGCGTCGTCGCCGGCCAGTCTTCGTCGGGCACCGTCATCGGCCGTCCAGACATCGAGGCGTACACCTCGACGAGTGAGGTCGAACCCGGGACGGAGACCGAGCTCGACCTCGTAATCTCGAACGACGGCCAGTTACGGCGCGGGGGGCCGGCCGAGCACGAGGAGCGTGTCACCACTGCCCGCGGCGTCTCGGTCGAGGTCGACGACGGCAAGACACCCTTCGAGATCAACACCGGTCGCGTGGCCGTCGGTGAGGTCCCGCGTGGGACGACCTCGGTCGACCCCATCTCGATCACCGTCCCCGAGGACGTCGACCCCGGCCGGTATCGCATCCCCGTGACGATTTCCTACAGTTACACCGTCAGCGTCGAGTACAGCGCGGTCGGCTCCCCCGAGTACAACGACCTCACGCGCACGACGACACAGTACGTCACCGTCCGGGTGCGGGATCAAGCGCAGTTCGACGTCGTCGACACGGAGACGACGAGCCAAATCGGCGACACCGGGACCGTCTCCGTGACGCTCCAGAACGACGGCACGCGGCCGGCTCACGACGCGAGCGTCGTCCTCGACTCGCCGACCGACGAACTCACCTTCGGGAGCGGCTCGGCGAGTTCGACCGGCTACGTCGGCACTTGGGACCCGGGTACGAACGCGACAGTCGAGTACACCGTCTCCTTCGACGACGACGCGGCACTCCGGAACTACAGCCTCACGGCGACCGTCGAGTACGAGGATACGGACGGCATCGCCCGCACGTCCGAACCGCTGGCAGTCGGCCTCCGGCCCGACCCCGAGCAGACCTTCGCGCTCCGTGAGACGAGCGCGACGCTCCGCGTGGGAGAGGAGGGGACGTTCGCCGGCACCGTCGTCAACCGCGGTCCGGACACCGCCCGTCAGCCCGTGGTCGTCTTCAGGTCGTCGAACCCGAACGTCGACGTCGAGTCCAACGAGTACGCCCTCGACACGCTCGGCCCCGACGAGGCGGGGGCGTTCGAGTTCGACGTGGCGATCAGCGACGGCGCGAGCGCCACGACCCAGCAGTTCAACGTCACGGTGCGCTACCGCAACGACCGCGACGACGTACGCCGGAGCGACCCGCTCAACGAACGGGTGGTGTTCGAACCCCAGCGCGACCGGTTCCGCGTCGAAGCGGTCAACCGGACCGTCGTCGCGGGGCGCACGACGACACTCGAACTCCGCGTGACCAACGAGGGCGACGAACCCCTCCGCGACGTGGAAGCCAAGGCGTTCGTTCAGGACCCCTTCAGTAGTGACGACGACGAGGGCCTCGTTTCCACGCTCGCGCCCGGCGAATCCGCAACCGTCCTCGTCAGTTTGAGCGTGGGCGGCTCCGCGGTGCCCAAGAAGACCTATCCCGTCTCCGTCGACTTCCAGTACGAACTCCCCGACGGCGACACGGAGGTGTCGGAAACCTACCGCGTCCCGGTGACGGTCGAACGACAGGAGCGGGGCGGATTCAGCCTCCCCTTCCTGCCGATCACACTCGGCGCGTTGACCGTGATGGGCGTCGGGTTGTTCGTCTGGCTTCGTCGTGACCGGAAGGACGACGGACTCTGACGCGTCGAGACGCCGGCCGAACGAGTATCACTCCTGAGAACCCGGCGCCCGCATTTATTATGGGGTGGCCCAAACGCCGTCGCAATGTCCGAACCGACCACAGAGCCCGAGTCGGAGGCCGGCGACGCGTCCGATCTCGACGAGGAGATGGTTGCTGCTCTCGAGAACATCGACACGTCCGACATCGCGTCCGCAACGGCTGCCGACGAGGCGGACGACGACGACGCGGCGGCGACGCCCTTCGAGGCCGATGCAGACGACGAACCGGCCGACGACGAGTCGTCGGAGGAGGACGACGAGACCATCTCCGTGCTGGAGTTCGTCTTGGCCGACGAGCGCTACTGTCTCGACATCACGTTTATTGAACAGATCGTCGAGCGCGGGACGGTCACGCGGATTCCGAACGCTCCCGACTTCGTCGAGGGTGTCATCGACCTCCGGGGGGACATCACGACGGTCATCGACCCGAAGGAGACGCTGGCGGCGGACGACGAGGACGACGGTGAACTCATCATCGTCTTCGACTCGACGCGGATGGACGACGAGTGGAGCGTCGGCTGGGCCGTCGACGGCGTCCGCCGCGTCTCGACCGTATCGCTGTCGGAGGTCAAGGAGTCGCCGGTCGACGAACCGTGGATTAACGGCGTGGTCAAGCGGGACGACGACGGCGAGTTCGTCATCTGGACCGAGCCGGGCGAACTCATGCGCACCGACGGCGGCGACGAGCCGTAGCCGGGCCGGTCACCGTCGACGGAGCAGTTCGGGCAGGCGCACTCGGTCGAGGCCGTCTTCGGGCACGACCGTCGGCTCGGGGCGGGACATCATCTCGGGGCGCCCGGTTCGTGACGGCGGCCCGGCCGCGTCGTCGGTCATGTCGAGGTCGGCCGTCTCGACGACCAGCTCCTCCCAGACGGTCGTCGACGCCTCGGCCGTACGGCCCGATGCCTTACGCCGTCCCTCTTCGTAGGAGAGTTCGATCAGACTCCGTTCGTAGGTCGTGTCGGCGGCCTCGCGGACCCGTTCGTACTCTTCGTGGTTCGGTTCGCCGAGGCTCCGAGCGACGCCGAGGGCGAACGCGCGTTCGAGCGCACTCTCCTTGTCTAGGTCGTCCCAGTCGGTGTCGAACTCGGATTCGTACATGCTAGGCCTCTAATTTCCGCTCGGGCCGGACGTGCAGGCCGTCGTCGTCGAACTCGACGGGGTGGATGTTGCTGTCGATGTCCGTCCCGCGCATCTTGATGATCTGGACGCCCCGGTGCATGCCGTCGCCCTCCATGTAGTTGTGCATGAAGATGACGCCGTGGGCGAGGTAGTGTTCGTCCGCGTACGAGGTCGGATCGGTCATCTCTGAGATGAGCAGCGTCGTCGCGTCGACCCGTTTGAGGGAGGTGAGAAACTGGACGAAGGCCTCGTGGTTGTCGGGGTAGAAATACTGGAGGATCATCGTCGAGTCGATGACTAGACGGTCGATCTCCCTAGAGTTGATGAAGCCGACCAGTCGATTCGTCATGTTCTTCACCCCCGACGAGAAGTCGTTGCCGCCGGGACCTTTCAGGAGCCGCTTCGCGTTCGAGTCGAAGACGTTTCGGAACTGGAACTTTCCCGACTGCGCCGCCTTCTCGAAGCCGAAGTCGTAGGCGCTCATGTCGTGTGTTAGCTCCGCCTCCGTTTCGTGCATGCTCAGAAAGAGACACTTCTCCCCCTGCCGGGCCCCCTCGGTCACGAAGTGCGAGGAGAACGTCGTCTTCCCGCTTCCCGGTGGCCCACTGAGAATGTACAACCGATTCCGGAGGAGCCCCCCGTCGACGAGTTCGTCGAAACCGTCCACACCGGTGGAAAGCCTCATTGCCCGGAACTCGGCGGTCCGAATCAAATAGGTTGCGCCCGGGTTCTCAGGCGTGAAAATCGGGCGCGCGCTCCGACTGAAACTGTCGGCTGTCACTGTACGGCGCGATTCGGCCCCCCGACGGGTCGAATCGCACGTGACTTACGGCCGAGAGGACGAGCGACGCCCGTTGCACGCCATCACCGCGTTGCGAATTTATTTCAGGTAGTCCACGCAACTATGTGTCGTAATGACCGAGTTGACACGAACTGGGATCGAGGGGCTCGATTCGATCCTAGGTGGTGGGATCGTCGACAACGCGACCGTGCTGATCAGCGGCAATCCGGGGACTGGTAAGAGTATTCTCGGCCTCCAGTACATCTACAACGGCGTAGAGGAGTTCGACGAGAAGGGAATTTACCTCTCGTTCGAGGAGAACGCGGAGGACATCGCACAGGCCGCGGAATCCATCGGGTTCGAGAACTGGCGCGAACTGGTCGAGAACGACGACATCCTCATCTACGACAAACAGAAGCTCCTCCGACACAACGACTTCAACGACACACTCGAGCTGTTGCTGGACGAGTTCGAGGAGATGGAGTACGAACGCCTCGTCCTCGACTCCTTGACCATGTTCGAACTGTTCTTCGCGGACGAACAGGAGAAACGGACGTATCTCCTCAAATTCTCTGATATCTTGAAAGCCAACGGCCTCACGTCACTGCTCATCGCCGAGCAGTCGGCCGTGTTTCCGGAACAGGACATCGGCCTCGAGAACTTCCTCACCGACGGGAACATCTACCTCATCCAGACGCCGACCGAGTCGGGCGTCAACCGGTACATCTGGGTCGCCAAAATGCGGAAACAGGACATCGAGACGGATATCTTCCCGATGGACATCGCCGAGGGGGGCATCACGGTCCACGAACGCGCCGCTGGGTTCTCGATGATGGGCCGGCGCGACGATCCCTTCCCCGGGGAGTAGCGTTTCGGAGGTTCTCACTGAACGCTGACTGCCCCGCGGCGACGAGCATCTCGTCCACGCCGGCTACTCCGAGAGCGTCCGCCAAGCTTCGTCGAGCCGATTCTTGATCCGCCGGCGCTCCTCGACTTCGACCGACACGTCCCCTTCGCTGAACCTCACGACGACCTCTTCGATGTTCCGGCGGTAGACGTTGACTCGCCGTCGCTCGTCGGACAGCACCCGGTCGTGGTGCTCGAGCAGATTCGCCTCCTGCAGCTCTTCGATCCGACGATAGCAGGTGGCAATCGGTACGTCGAGTTCGTCGCTGAGTTCCTGGGCCGACCGCGGTTCGTGAGCGAAACTCAGTATTTGCGGGTTGTACTCGTTTCCCAGAACCCGTAGCATCTCGATCCCGTCCATTCGTTATCAGTTTAGATATAGGGGAACACCATAAAATGTACCGTCGGACGCGTGCATGACGGGCGTCGCCACGGCGCGGCACACGGGGGCGGCCCGGGGGTATCAGCACTGAGAATATCACGATCAGATTTATAACTCGGTGCGGCAACCTCACTCACGAAACCCAATGCTCGTCGTCGAATACCTCTATCTCGCCGCGACCGCCGTCTTGGTCCTGTCCGGATTGACGATGGTCGGTATGGCGATCAAGGCGTACCTCCAGACAACTCGCCGGGCGATGATCCACGTCTCGCTCGGCTTCGGTCTCATCGCTGCCGCCGCGATTGCGACCGCGATCAGCGCGTTCGTCACCGACTTCCAAGGGGTTCGTTCGCTCCTCCTCGTCAACAACGGGCTCTCCTCGCTCGGGTTCATCCTCGTCGTCTACAGCCTCATTATCTACGACTGATTGCCGAAGTGTTGCGGCTGTCTCCAGATTTCAAGCCCTCAAAACACTAATTTTCACTGGCGATATTTTGGCGCGTAGCTTTATTACTGTTTTCGAGAACGTTTGTCCAGAGCCCGCGGGCACCACGACCCCGGGTTGCACAAACCAACGATGTTCGAAGAACAAACGGACAGGGGTCAGGTCGGTATCGGGACGCTCATCGTGTTCATCGCGATGGTCCTAGTCGCGGCAATCGCGGCTGGCGTCCTCATCAACACGGCCGGCTTCCTCCAGACGCAGTCAGAACAGACGGGTCAACAGAGTAGTGCGCAGGTCACGGACCGGCTCGAACCGGTGTCGAAGACTGGCAATGTGTCTGCGTACGACTCCGCCAACAAGACTATCGAGTCCTCAACTACCCCGTATGCCGAGGGGAATAACACGAACGTCTCCTTGCGAGTCAACGAGGTGTCGTTGGTGGTTCAGAAGTCACCGGGTGCGAGCGACATCAACATGAGCGCCACGACCTTCGAACTGGTCGGCCCGGACGGCACTGATCGGTTCGCGTTCACCAACGAATCGGTGGTCAATCGGACTGACGCAGCTGGTCCCGACGACCGGACTCGTGCCCTTCAGGACGACGACAGCTCCCTCGACGCTTCAGAGGGCAACAGCGGTCTCATCCTGAACAGCCGGACGGACCGGCTGGTGGTCACGCTCAACATGACCGAGCTAGCAACTAACGATGCCTACGTCGGCGAACCGCTCGAACCGGGTGAGACGGTGACGATCCGGATCAACACCGAGAGCGGTGCGACGAGCATCATCCGCATCCGGGTGCCCCAGTCGCTCTCTGGCGAGGAATCCGTCGAACTGTAAGGCTCAGTCGCGAGCCCCACCGAATCTTTATGTTTTCACCCTCGAAAGTGGAGACACTGCATAGCGTATGCCATCCGACTCAGACGACTCCGTCTCGGAACGCGGCAAGGTTCTCACCGAGGAGGAGTTAGACCTCACCAGACACGACAACGTCTCCGAACTCGACGACGGTCGATACGTCGTCTCGACCGGCGGCTCGACGAGCGACGAGGCCACCGAGGCACGGGACGCCGCCCGGGAGGCCCGAGAGGCGCGCGACCCGTCGCCGGACGACGCCGACGAGGCCGACGACGATCCGGAGCTCTCCGAGATGGACGTCAACGCGTGGCTCGAGGATCACTTCCGTGAACTCGACGCCGACTACGGCTTCCACGCCACGGCGAAGTTCGACGACGGCGTTAGCCGCCACCAAGTCGTCTCGAACGACGTGGTCACCAGCTTCGAGTCGCTGCTGATCTGGTACGCCCAGCACGTCGGCGGCGGGACGCCCGTCGAGGACGTTCTCGGCATCCTGCTCGCCGAGTCGAGCGTCTCCGTTCGCTACCCGGTCCGGACGCTCACCGGCTTGCTCAAGCGGTACGAACTGGACCGCGACGACTCCATCGGTGACCTCCTCGAGGCCGTGTCGGACGAACAGGCCGTTGCGCTATCCGAGGACTGAGGCGGAGCGCCGTACGCCCGGCCAGAACGCCTGCCCACATCCGTATCATCACTGAGAATCGCGCCCGAGTCTTTATTTAGTGAGTCGTGAATCTTCGCCACAGATGCCACCGCAAGTACTACTCGTCGACGATTCGGATTTCATGCGCAACCTCCTGCGCGAGATCCTCGAAGAGAACTTCGAGATCGTCGGGGAAGCCGAGAACGGCGTCGAAGCCGTCGAACTCTACCGGGAACACGATCCCGATCTGGTGATGATGGACATCGTGATGCCGATCCGTGACGGGATCGAGGCGACGAGCGAGATTACTGGCAGCGATCCCGACGCGAACGTCATCATGTGTACGAGCGTTGGGCAGGAGGAGAAGATGAAAAACGCCGTAAAGGCCGGCGCGGACGGCTACATCACGAAACCGTTCCAGAAACCGAACGTGCTCGAAGCCATCGACGACGTCGTGGCCTGACAATGCGGGTCGATATCCAGTCGCTCGGAACCTACAACCGCCTCGCACAGGAAGGGGCGGAACACGCCGCAGCGTCACTGACGCAGATGACGGGCATCGAGACGTACGTCGACGTGACCAACGTCACGCTGATGTCGAAACGCGACGTTGAGGACGTCTTCGGCGGGACGGAGTTCGTCGGCGTCCAGATCGGTCTCGGTGGTGGGCTGTCGGGCGAGACGGCGCTGGCGTTCGACCGAGACAGCGCCGCGAGTATCGTCGACGTCCTCGTGCCGGGCGCGACGGCCGGCACTGACGACTCGTTCGACGAGATGGCGCGGAGCGGGATCAACGAGATCGGCAACATCATGATGGGCGGGTTCGTCGACGGCTGGGCCGACTATCTGGCCACGAGCGTCGACATGACGCCGCCGACCTACGTCGAACGCGACGGGACCGACGTGCTCCCCAACGGTACGCTCGACCGCGCCGAGGAGGAACACGTCTTCGTCTTCGAGAGCCAGATGACGGCTGTCGACGAGGAGATCGACGCGTACATCTACATGCTGCCGGAGTACGGCGCCTTCGCGGAGATGCTGGAGGCGAGCGACGATCACGAGGACGCCATCCCGATGGACAAGCTGACCGTCTTCGACGAGATGACCCGGCAGGGCGCCGAGCGTGCCGCCGAGAACGTCTCGTCGATGACGGGCATCGAGACCGACGTGGACGTGAGCCGGCTCAGTTTCGTCCCCATCGAGGACGTGCCAAACACGGCCCGGGACGAGGTGTACCTCGGGACCGTCATGGAGTTCAAGGGGACGCCGGGCGGCTACCTCGCCATCCTGTTCGACGAGCCGTCCGCACGGACCATCGTCGACGCGACGGTCCCCATGGAGCTCGACGAGCCTCTCGGGGACATGGGCGAGAGCGCGATTCAGGAGATGGGCAACATCATGACCAGCGGGTTCATCGACGGGTGGGCGAACGTCCTACAGACGAGCATCGACCACACGCCGCCCGAACTGGTCCGTGACCTCGGGACGGCGATCCTCAGCCCAATCGCGGGGCGACTCGGTCAGTCACAGGAGTACGCCTTCCTCATGGACTCGACGGTCGTCACACCTGAAGGCGAATTCAACTGCGAGATCTACGCGATTCCCGACGAGCAGAAACTCAAGGAAGCACTCGACTCGCTGCTCGTCGAACGGAGCGACCAACTCGAGGCGAACCGAGAATCGATCTTCTAAGATGAAGACGTACGGCGAGAAGCCGGCGTCTGCGCGGACGCGGCAGCGGGTCGGTATCGCCGATTTCGCGGTGACGGCCGACGGGGCCGTGCTGACGACCAGCGGCCTCGGCTCCTGTCTCGGCGTCTGTCTCCACGACGACCGCGCGGGCGTCGCCGGGCTCATCCACGTCATGCTGCCGACCGCGCCCGACGACCCCCCGAACGCCGCGAAGTACGCCGATACGGGCATCGACGTGATGTTACAGGCGATGTGCGCCGAGGGCGCCGCCGTCGACGACGTCAGAGCGAAACTGGCCGGCGGGAGCGCCATGTTCGAGTTCGACAGCCAGGACGAGCCAATCGGCGAGCGCAACGTCGCGGTGGCGCGGACGATGCTCGACCGGCGGGGCGTCCCTATCGACGCGGAGGATGTCGGCGGTGACTCGGGCCGCTCGATCCAGTTTCACGGAGAGACGGGCGTGCTCGTGATCAAGTCTGCCGGAGACGAACGTCGACTTTGACCCGATTCCGCCGTAATCGCCCGCGTTAGCCGTCAGACGTACGTCATGCATATATCAATATTGATAACTGAAGGACAATGATTAAAGGACGGGCGGTCCATCAGAGACACGATAGAATGGGTTCGACGGGACGTCGGGCGACGGGAGGGGCGGGATGGAGCTCCTAGAGCGCTTCCTCGGCGGTGACGACGACGACGGCGGGAGCGACAACTCCGGTGGCGACGACGACATGTTCTTCGAGGAGGACGACGACCTCGACGACTTCGGCGGGGACGATTTCGGGGACGACGGCCTCGGATTCGACGACGGCGACGACGGGAGCGCCGCGACCGCCGAACTCGAAGGACGGATCGACGAACTCGAAAACGAGGTCGCTAGCCTCTCCTCGACGGTGAGTACGATCCGAAGCGAGAACGAGGAGATCAGCAACACCGTCGAAGACGTGGAGGAGAACGTCCGCAAACTGCTCGACATCTACGAGATGGTCACCCGCGGCGTCAACCCCTTCGTCGACGACGTGCAGGCCGGTGGCGGCGGCTTCGACGGTGGCGGTGGATCGCTCGGCCTCTTCGACGACAGCGGTGGCGACGAGGACGACGAGGACTTAGACGACGACATCGCTGGCGCCGACGCCGAGGACTTCTTCGACGACGACTTTCTGGACGACGAGGAAGACGACGATTTCGGCGACTTCGACGGACCCAGCGCCGACGTTTCGACGACCGAGGAAACCATGGCCGACGACTCCGACGACACCGACGACTCCGGCAAATCGTTCGAGGAACTGAAAAACGAGTACGAGAGCGGCGACGCGGACTGGGCCGACGAGGCAGACGAGTCCGGCGACACCACCAACGGCGACGCGCTTGAAGACGATGCCGGCGACGACTTCGACGAGATGGACGAGCCCGACGCCGACGAGGACCTAGACGACTTCGGCGGCATGGACGACGAGTTCGGCGTAGACGACGACAACGGGTTCGATATGGGCGACGACTTCGACGGGATCGACGATGGCGACGAGGCCGGGAGCGAGGACGTTGCCGAGCCCGAACCGGAGCCGGCCCCCGAACCGGAGCCGGCCCCCGAACCGGAGCCGGCCCCCGAATCGGAGCCGGCCCCAGAACCGGAACCCACGCCGGAGGCCGTGGCCGACGGCTCGGCCGCGCAGACGACGCCCGACGCCGAAGCGGGCGCCGGCGACTTGCAGTTCGCCGCCAACACGCTGATGCAGGGGTCGGGGGCGACGACGACGAAACCCTACCTCGAGACGGTGCCTTCCGGCTACGTCGGGGACCTGCTCGTGATGGAGTGGCTTGAGTACCTCGTCGAACAGGGAGACGTGGAGGACGCGGCCCGTGCGGTCGAGTTCTACCGTCGCATCCAGTGGGTCGGCGAGGACGCCGCGGACGAACTCCGCGACTTCCTCGTGGGCTTCGGTGAGCTCGACGCGGATCGGGAGGTGACCGGGGCCCCGTCGACGCTCACCATCGACCACCACGTCGCCAGCCTCCGCTACATCAGTCGACTGACCGGATCCACCGCCGATTCGGTCGTCTTCGAGTGCTGGAGCGGCGGCGGAGGTGTTCCCTTTGGGCTTTAGCGTCAGCGGGTCGGCGGCGATCATCTTCGTCGGCATCTTCCTCGCCTTCTCGACGGCGTACACCGCGTCGGCCAACGGCTTCGAGCGCGTCTCGGACGCGAATTCGGCGGTCGACGAGGAGGCGCTCGAACGCCAGAACACCGCGCTCTCCGTCGCAAACGCCACGTACGACGCCGGCAACGACACGCTCGCCGTCGACGTGGTCAACGAGGGGACGACGACCCTCTCGGTCAACGCGACGGATCTCTTGGTGGACAACACCTACCGCGACGACTACGCGGTGCGTCGCGTCGGTGCCGACAACTCGACTGACCTGTGGCTTCCCGGCGAGCGACTCCACCTCGAAGTGACGACACCAACCCAGCCGAACCGCGTCAAAATCGTCTCCGGCCCCGGCGTGGCCGTCACGGAGGTGCTCTGAATGGCGAGCGTCTCGGCCTCGCATCTGATCCTGTTCATCGCGAGTCTGGTCATCGCCGCGGGCGTCGCCGGAACCTTCACGCAGGGCGTCTCACGGCTGAGCCAAGGCATCGACGACCAGAGCCTCGAAGTCGCCGACGAGGTCCGGACCGATATCGAGGTGATCAGCGACGCCGGCAGCCCCGTCTACAACAACTCCTCGAAGACGGTGACGCTGCTGGTGAAAAACACCGGTACGTCGGACATCCCGGCCGACTCCCGGTTCATCGAAATCCTGCTCGACGGCCAGTACCGGACGAACGTCACGGTCACCGTCGTCGACGGCGAGCAGTGGCGGCCGAACAACGTCGTCCGAATCGTGATCAGCAGCGCCGATCTGGCGGCCGGCGACCACCGCGCGAAACTCATCGTGAACGGTGACGAGGAGGTGTTCAGGTTCCGCACATGAGCCAAGCTGGATCCAACTTGCTGTCGCTCGGACTGGAAGATCACGACCGCCTCAACAAGGAACTCGGCGGCGGCGTCCCCCGCGGGAGCATCGTCCTCGCCGAGGGCGACTACGGGGCGGGCAAGAGCGCCCTGTCCCAGCGGTTCACCTACGGCTTCTGCGAGGAGGGCCACACCGTCACCTACCTCTCGACGGAGCTGACGACGCGCGGGTTCATCGACCAGATGCACTCCCTGTCGTACGATATGGTCGATCACCTGCTCGACGAGAACGTCCTGTTCCTCCACGCCGACTTCGACACCGGCGGGGCGCTCTCGGAGGAGGGGGAAGGCGAGCGCAAGGAACTGCTCACGCGCCTGATGAACGCGGACGTGATGTGGAACTCGGAGGTGGTCGTCATCGACACGTTCGACGCCATCCTCCGCAACGACCCGAAGTTCGAGGCGTTGGTCCGCCAGAACGAGGAGCGACAGGCTGCCCTCGAGATCATCGGCTTCTTCCGTGACGTGATCTCACAGGGGAAGATCATCGTGTTGACGGTCGACCCCTCGACGGTCGACGAGGAGGCAATCGGCCCCTTCCGCTCCATCGCCGACGTGTTCCTCGAACTGGAGATGGTCGAGGTCGGGAACGACGTGCGCCGGCAGATTTCGGTCAAGCGGTTCGCGGGCATGGGACAGCAGGTTGGAGACACCATTGGCTACTCCGTCCGTTCGGGGACGGGGATCGTCATCGAAAGTCGTAGCGTCGCATAATGACAGAACTCGGAACCGCCACCCCGTCGGACGAACTCAAGCAGATCGCGGCCAACCGGCCCCACCTCCGCGACCACCTCAAGAAGTTCAAGCAGATCACTGGCGAGTTCCCCCTGCTCATCGACGAACCGACGAGCGAGTACGAGACGAGCCGACCGAACGTCCTCTACCCCATCGGCGGGCCGATCTACTGTCACATCTACGGCGACCTCGGGCAGGACATGAAGTATTACGCCATCGAGCCGTCGCTCTCCGGCGACGAGCAGAGCCTGTTCGCGAAGATCCGTGACGAACTCCTCGACCGGAGCGTCAGCAAGGCCGTCCCCGAGGAGGAGTCGGAGTACGACGACCGCATCGAGGAACTCCTGCAGGAGACGACGACTATCGACCGCGACCGGAGCGGACTGCGCTACTGGATCGGTCGCCTCCTCGACTTCCTCGGCCTCAGCAACATCCGCGTCAGCGAGCAGACCTACGAGAACATCCGCTACCGGCTCAACCGCGACATCGTCGGCCTCGGCCCGCTCGAACCCGTCATGCGCGACCCGGCAAACGAGGACATTCACGTCATCGGCCCCCACCAGTGCTACGTCGACCACGGGACCTACGGCCTGATCGAGACCACCGTCGACTTCGGGACGCCCGAGCAGTTCGACTCTTGGATTCGCTCCATGGGCGAGCGCATCGGCGACCCCGTCTCCGACTCCAACCCCATCGTCGACTCCACGCTCCCCGACGGCTCCCGTCTCAACGTCATCTACTCCGACGACGTGAGCGTGCAGGGACCGAGCCTCACCATCCGTCAGGGCGACGAGACGCCGCTCTCGATCAACCAGATCACCAAGTGGGGGACGCTCTCGCCCGAGCTCGTCGCCTACCTCTGGCTCTGTCTGGAGAACGAACAGACGGTGTTCGTCGTCGGGGAGACGGCGTCCGGGAAGACCACGACGCTCAACTCGATCATGTCGTTCATCCCGCGGGACTCCAAAATCTACACCGCCGAGGACACCGCCGAGGTGCTGCCACCACACGACACGTGGCAGCAGTTGCTCACCCGAGAGGGCGGAGCCGAGGAGGATTCGGACGTGGACATGTTCGACCTCGTCGCCGCGGCGCTGCGCTCGCGCCCCGACTACATCATCGTTGGCGAGGTTCGTGGTGAAGAAGGTCGGATGGCGTTCCAAGCCGCTCAGACCGGCCACCCGGTCATGCTGACGTTCCACGCCAGCGACATCGTCTCGATGATCCAGCGGTTCACCGGCGACCCGATCAACGTCCCCGAGACGTTCATGGACAACGCCGACGTGGCGCTGTTC